>Ga0196970_1000076_pt1 | contig 160189 bp, 157 predicted proteins | sample S1v_513CmetaG_FD_148672 | JGI IMG/M metagenome (GOLD analysis project Ga0196970, IMG submission 148672) | Soil microbial communities from Anza Borrego desert, Southern California, United States - S1+v_5-13C | ecosystem: Environmental > Terrestrial > Soil > Desert | place: USA: California... | reverse complement strand
CCAAGCTGAACGATCTTCGCGACAATCCGGGTGCCCGGAAGGCCCGCATGCGGGTCGGCCGTGGTATCGGCTCGGGCAAGGGCAAGACCGCTGGCCGCGGCGTGAAGGGTCAGACCTCGCGCACCGGCGTTGCGATCAACGGCTTCGAGGGCGGCCAGATGCCGCTCCACCGCCGTCTGCCCAAGCGCGGGTTCAACAAGCCCTTCCGCAAGGTGTGGGCGGTCGTCAACCTGGGCTCCGTCCAGAAGGCGATCGACGCCGGCAAGCTCGACGCCGGCAAGACCATCGACGAGGCCGCTCTGGTGGCCGCCGGCGTGGTCGGCAAGGGCAAGGTCGACGGCGTGCGCCTGCTCGGCAAGGGCACGATCACGGCGAAGGCTTCCTTCACCGTGGCCGGCGCGTCCAAGTCGGCCGTCGAGGCGGTCGAGAAGGCTGGCGGCAGCGTCACGCTGACCCAGCCTGCGGCCGAGGCCGCCGAGTGACGGCGAGCCCGCCGTTCGGGCGGGCCCTCCGGCATCACCGGCAACGATAAGCGAGGGGCGGCCTTCCGGGGCCGCCCCGTCCGCACGAGGGATCGAGGACACGAGCCATGGCATCTGCGGCCGAACAGCTTGCCGCGAACATCAATTTCGGAGCCTTCTCCAAGGCGACCGAACTGAAGAAGCGCATTTGGTTCACCCTGGGCGCGCTCATCATCTACCGGCTGGGCACCTACATCCCGCTGCCGGGCATCGATCCCCACATCCTGCAAGACATCTTCCAGCGTCAGGGCGGCGGCATCCTCGGGATGTTCGACATGCTGGCCGGCGGCGCGCTCAGCCGCATGACCATCTTCGCGCTGAACATCATGCCGTACATCTCGGCCTCCATCATCGTGCAGCTGCTGACCGCCGTGTCGCCGCAGCTGGAGGCGATGAAGAAGGAGGGCGAGGCCGGCCGGAAGAAGCTGAACCAGTACACGCGCTACGGCACGGTGCTGCTGGCGACGGTCCAGGCGTACGGTCTGGCGGTCGGCATGGAGGCGATGTCGGGCTCGCTGGGCTCGGCCGTTCAGGATCCCGGGCTGTTCTTCCGCATCACCACGGTCATCACGCTGGTCGGCGGCACGCTGTTCCTGATGTGGCTGGGCGAGCAGATCACGGCGCGCGGCATCGGCAACGGCATCTCGCTCATCATCTTCGCCGGCATCGTCGCGGAACTTCCGCGTGCGCTGGTCAGCACCCTGGAACTCGGCCGCACGGGCGCGCTGTCGACGGTGTTCATCATCTTCATGCTGCTGATGGCGGCTGCGGTGGTGTTCTTCATCGTCTTCATGGAGCGCGCGCAGCGCCGGCTTCTGGTGCAGTATCCCAAGCGCCAGATGGGCAACCGCGTGATGGGCGGCGAGTCGACGCACCTGCCGCTCAAGCTCAACACCTCGGGTGTGATCCCGCCGATCTTCGCGTCGTCGCTGCTGCTGCTGCCGCTGACGGCGGTCGGCTTCTCGGGCGGCGAAGGGCCGGAGTGGCTGCAGACCGTGACGCGCTACATCGCGCATGGCACGCCGCTCTATATGCTGCTGTACGCCGCGCTGATCGTGTTCTTCTGCTTCTTCTACACGGCCATCGTGTTTAATCCGGCCGAGACGGCGGAGAACCTGCGCAAATACGGCGGCTTCATCCCCGGCATCCGTCCCGGCAAGAACACGGCGGACTACCTGGATTACGTGCTGAGCCGGCTGACCGTGATCGGTTCGGCCTATCTTGTCGCGGTCTGCCTTCTTCCCGAATTTCTGATTGCCCAGCACTCGGTTCCGTTCTATTTCGGCGGCACCAGTCTGCTGATCGTGGTGTCCGTCACGATGGACACGGTCGCGCAGATCCATAGCCATCTGCTGGCCCACCAGTACGAAGGGCTCATCAAGAAAGCCAAACTTCGGGGGAAAAGATGAATCTGATCCTGCTTGGTCCGCCGGGCGCCGGGAAGGGGACCCAGGCGCGGCGTCTCGAAGACACCCGCGGCCTCGTCCAGCTGTCCACCGGTGACATGCTCCGGGCCCTGGTCGCCAGCGGCAGCCCGCTCGGCCAGCAGGCGAAGGAGATCATGGCCGCCGGCAAGCTCGTCCCGGACGAGCTGGTGATCCAGATGATCTCCGAGCGCATCGACCAGCCGGACGTGAAGAACGGCTTCATCCTCGACGGCTTCCCGCGCACGGTGGCGCAGGCCGACGCGCTCGACCGGATGCTGGCGGACAAGGGCCTGAAGCTCGACCATGTGATCGAGATGAAGGTCGATGACGCCGCCTTGGTGGAGCGCATCACCGGGCGCTACACGTGCGCGAAGTGCGGCAAGGGCTATCACGAAACCTTCGAGAAGCCGAAGGTGGACGGTGTGTGCGACTCGTGCGGCGGCACCGAGTTCAAGCGCCGCGCCGACGACAACGCGGAGACGGTGAAGACCCGTCTCGACCAGTACCACGCGCAGACCGCGCCGATCCTGCCGTACTACCGGGATCGGGGCGTGCTGAAGTCGGTGGATGGCATGGCCGACATCGATGTCGTGACCGGGCAGCTCAACGCCATCCTTGGCTGACGCCCAGCCAGCGGGATAAAAAGGGGTAGGAGACCGGAGGTTGCACCGGTTTCCTACCCCTTTTGTTTTGGGTAGGTCGCGCATGATCCGTCTCGTCGTGCTGCTGCTGGGTGCCGACGCGCTGAAACGCGAATGGCCCATTGTCGCGGCCCTTGGAGGGCTGTGGATGGGGCTTGGCCTGACGGTCGTCATCGACACGGCCGACGGCGTCACCGTCCTTGCGACCGAGGCGTTCGGCTGGTTCCTGGTGATCGACGGCGCGCTGGGCGCGTTCCTTGCGCTGACCGCCGGCCGGTCGGCCGGCCGCTTCTTCCTGGTCAAGGCGTTGGCCTTGCTTACGCTGGGCCTGATCATCGTCGACATGCCCTGGCGGAACCACCTGGCGAACAGCGCGCTGTTCGGTCTTGCCTTCGCGATCGACGGCGCCATGCGCATTGCCGCCGCTTGGACGATCCGGTTCCCGCGCTGGCGGATCGTGGTGGCCGGCGGTGCGTTCGAGCTGGTCATGGCCGGATTGGCGTTTTCGAATTGGCCGGTGAGCTATGAACGGACGGTGCCGTTCAGCGTCGGAGTGCTCCTGCTGCTGTCGGGCTGGGCGGTTCTGCGGGCCGCCGTGAAGCTTCGGCAGTTGCGGCCCGGCGCATCGTTGACTTTGCTCCGCTCCTTCGGCCGGCCGGATGCGGCCGGGATGGGGCCGAGGGAAGCGGGGGCAGAGCCGGCGCTGGTGGTGCACGTGTGGACACCGGTGGGGACGGCGCACCAGCCGCAGCGCCGTCCGCTGATCGACCGGTACGTTGCCGCCGTCGACAGGCGGGGCCGTATTTCGACCGGTCATTCGGCGCTGGAGGTGGCGCCGGATCTCTACATCAGCCATTACCCCGCCGTGGAACTCGACCGCGCGCCCAGCGAGATCCTGCGTGCTGTGCGCGCGACGCCGGAGAATGATGTGCCCGGCCGCTTCCTGCCGTCCTATGACGCCGAGGTGGCCGACTGGTGCCCGGCGGATGCGCGCGTCACGTTCCATCGTTTCGACGAGGAGCGCTTGCGCACCTTCTGGGCGGCGTACCGACGGAACGACACCTACAATCTTATGGGCCGGAACTGCACGGGCGCCGTGGCCCACGCGCTGGACGCGGCGCTGGAAGGGGTGCTCGGCGATGGACCGGCGTGGCGTCGCGTGCTGCGTCTGTCGGTCAACCCCGATCTGTGGCTGGCTGCGCTGTTCCGCGTGCGGGCCGAATCCATGGTGTGGACGCCCGGCCTGATGCTCGACTACGCCCGTGCGCTGCACCGCGTCGTCGAGCCGCCGCCGGCGCGCTGGTGGGTGCGGGTGCGCGGGGCGGTCGAGGAGTATCGGCGGACGCGCGGTCGCGTCGACGGCGAAGAATCGGTGGAGACAACGACGGCATGACGGAGACGCAGCCCCTTGATGCGGTGGAACCGCGGCATCTGCTGGCGCGGGGCGCCGTCATTGCCGTGGCCGCGATCTTCGGCCTCACCTACAGCCTGAGCGCGCCACTGATCGCGCTCAATCTCGCGGAACGCGGGCTGTCGGAGGCGCTGATCGGCGCCAACGCCGCGATGCACGCGGTCGGTGTGCTGGCGGTGGCGACGGTGCTGCCGCGGCTCGCCGCGTGGGGCGGCGTGCGCCGGACCATCCTCGGCGCCTTGGCGGTCGCCGCCGGGGCACTTCTGGCCTTCCCGGCGATGCCCAGCGTCTGGTTGTGGTTTCCGCTGCGTATCCTGCTGGGCGGTGCTGCCGAGGCGCTGTTCGTCCTGTCGGAAACCTGGATCAACGAACTGAGCACGGAGAGCACGCGGGCGCGCGCGATGGCCGTGTACACGGCGGCACTGTCCCTGGGCTTCGCGCTCGGGCCGCTGATCCTGTCGGCGGTCGGAACCGGCGGCGCCACGCCCTATGTGCTGGGGGCGGCGCTGACAGCGGCGGCCATGGTGCTGATCGCAGTGCCGTGGGTGCAGGCGCCCGCCTTCCATGAGCCGGCGGCCGGCGGGCCGCTGCGCTACCTGCGGCTGGCGCCGGTCGCCATGGCGACGACGGTGCTGAACGCCGGGATCGAGACCGCGGGGTTGTCCTTCCTGGCGTTGTACGCCATGGGGGCCGGCTGGCCGGAGAACGAGGCGACGCGGCTCATATCCTCCATGATGGTGGGCGCCATCGTGCTGCAGCTTCCGATCGGCTGGCTGGGCGACAAGGTTGACCGGCGCCGGCTCCTCCTCGGTCTGGCGGTGGTGTCCGGTCTGGGCGCGCTGCTCTGGCCCTTCGTGCTGCACCAGCCGGTGGTGGCCTACGCCGTGGTGTTCACCTGGGGCGGCGTGTTCGTGGGCATCTACACCATCATGCTCACCATGGTCGGCAGCCGCTTCAAGGGTGGCGAGCTGGTCGGTGTGTACGCCGTGATGGGGCTGAGCTGGGGGGTAGGGGCCTTGGCCGGGCCGGCCATTGCGGGCGTGGCGATGGACTTGGTGCCGCACGGGCTGCCGCTGTTCGCCGCCGCATCGTGCCTGATCTTCGCGGTCTTCCTGCGGCGCGCCCGCGGCGACACGTGAATCCCGGAAACGGGCAAGTGTTCGGCTTGACACGGGGGCGCGGATCCTTATAGTGCACCTCCTCTCGGATCCCCCGTGGGAAACGAACGATGTTTTGCGTCCTGCGCGGGCAATCCGGGCGGGATGCGAACGGTGTGTAGATGCCCTGGCGGCATCGCTGATATATCGAGGAGAGCACGCGTGGCGCGTATCGCTGGCGTCAACATCCCCGCGCAGAAGCGCGTGGAGATCGGGTTGACCTACATTCACGGCATTGGCCCGGCCAAGGCCAAGGAGATCTGCGGCAAGCTGGGCATCCCGGCCGAGCGCCGCGTGAACCAGCTGACCGACGACGAGGTCCTTCGCATCCGCGAGACCATCGACAGCGACTATCAGGTCGAAGGCGACCTGCGCCGCTCGGTGGCCATGAACATCAAGCGCCTGATGGACCTGGGCTGCTACCGTGGCCTGCGCCACCGCAAGGGCCTGCCGGTCCACGGTCAGCGCACGCACACGAATGCCCGCACCCGCAAGGGTCCGGCCAAGCCGATCGCCGGCAAGAAGAAGTAAGAAGGACATCCTTCCATGGCCAAGCCCTCTGCCGCTTCCGCGCGCCTGCGTCGTCGTGAGCGCAAGAACATCACCGCCGGCGTCGCGCATGTGAACGCCTCGTTCAACAACACGATGATCACCATCACCGACGCGCAGGGCAACACGATTGCCTGGTCGTCGTCGGGCACGATGGGCTTCAAGGGCTCGCGCAAGTCGACCCCGTACGCCGCCCAGGTGGCCGCCGAAGACGCCGGCCGCAAGGCGCAGGAGCACGGCATGAAGACCCTCGAGGTCGAGGTCAAGGGCCCGGGTTCGGGGCGTGAGTCGGCGCTGCGCGCCCTGCAGTCGATCGGCTTCACGATCACCTCGATCCGCGACGTCACGCCGATCCCGCACAACGGCGTCCGTCCGCCGAAGAAGCGTCGCGTCTGATCTTTCGCTGATCCGCACCCGCGGGTATCCGCCGTTCCGGGACAGGTGGCCGCTGCCATCGCAGCCACGAAGCATTGGAACGGACGGACGCCCGCGGATTGCGTTCCACCCCGATGGCATGAGGTAATCCGTGCTTCAGAAGAACTGGCAGGAACTGATCAAGCCGTCCAAGCTGGACGTCCAGCTGGGCGACGACCCGGAGCGCGTCGCGGTCATCGTCGCGGAGCCGCTGGAGCGCGGCTTCGGCCTGACGCTCGGCAACGCGCTGCGCCGCGTGCTGCTGTCCTCGCTGCAGGGTGCCGCCGTCACGTCGATCCACATCGACGGCGTGCTGCACGAGTTCTCGTCGATCCCCGGCGTGCGCGAGGACGTGACGGACATCGTCCTGAACATCAAGTCCATGGGCCTGCGCATGGGCGGTGACGGCCCGAAGCGCATGCGCCTGCGCGCCGAAGGTCCCGGCGAGGTGAAGGCCGGCATGATCGAGGCCGGCGCCGACATCCAGGTGATGGATCCGGACCTGGTGATCTGCACGCTCGACTCGGGCGCGCGGCTCAACATGGAACTGACGGTCGAGACGGGCAAGGGCTACGTCCCGGCCTCGCAGAACCGTCCGGAAGACGCGCCGATCGGGCTGATCCCGGTGGACGCGCTGTTCTCGCCGGTCCGCAAGGTGTCGTACAAGGTCGACAACGCCCGCGTCGGGCAGGTCACCGACTACGACAAGCTGACGATGACGGTCGAGACCAACGGCGCGGTCAAGCCGGACGACGCGGTGGCGCTGGCCGCCCGCATCCTGCAGGACCAGCTGCAGCTGTTCATCAACTTCGAGGAGCCGACGCACGCCGTCGCCGAGGAGAAGCACGAGGAGGTTCCGTTCAACAAGAACCTGCTCCGCAAGGTGGACGAGCTGGAACTGTCGGTCCGTTCGGCGAACTGCCTGAAGAACGACAACATCGTCTACATCGGCGACCTGGTGCAGAAGACCGAGGCGGAGATGCTCCGCACCCCGAACTTCGGCCGCAAGTCGCTGAACGAGATCAAGGAAGTGCTGGCCCAGATGGGTCTGCACCTGGGTATGGAAATCCCGAACTGGCCGCCCGAGAACATCGAGGAACTGGCCAAGCGTCTGGAAGAGCCGTACTAAGCCTGCGTTCCGCCCCTCCTCCACCGGGGGAGGGGCTGTTTCCCAGGGCCGCATCGGCCCGCCCCCGGCCGTACCGCCCGCATGGGCGAGGGCGGCGGGGTTCACCACCGGCTCCCCGAGGGGGGCCATGCCATGAGAGGAGGACGCCATCATGCGTCACGGTGTTTCGGGGCGTAAGTTCAGCAAGACCACCAGCCATCGCAAGGCCATGTTCTCCAACATGGCGAATGCGCTGATCAAGCACGAACAGATCAAGACGACCCTGCCGAAGGCCAAGGACCTGCGTCCGATCGTCGAGAAGCTGATCACGCTCGGCAAGAAGGGTGGCCTCGCCAACCGCCGCCTCGCCTTCGCGCAGCTGCGCGACGACGCGATGGTGACCAAGCTGTTCACCACCATCGCCGACCGCTACAAGGAGCGCAACGGTGGCTACACCCGCGTGCTGAAGGCCGGCTTCCGCTACGGCGACGCCGCCCCGATGGCGATGATCGAGCTGGTCGACCGCGACCCGGCCGCCAAGGGCCTGGATTCCGGTCCGAGCCAGAAGGACGCCGAAGAGGTCGAGGCCGAGGCGTAAGCTTCGGCACCGCGCCCGGTTGTTTCCGGGACGGCTCTGCCCATATGAGTTTCGGTTGACGCTCTCCCCGGCCTTCGCGCCGGGGAGAGTCGTTTTCGGACCCCGGAACAGGGCGACCGCGCATGCTGAGACCGCTTTACAACTGGATCCTCAGGCGCGCCGCCCGCCGCGACGCCGTGTGGTGGATGGCGGGGGTGTCCTTCGCCGAAAGCTCGTTCTTCCCGCTGCCGCCCGACGTCATGCTGGTGCCGATGTGCCTGGCGGAGCCGAAGAAGCTGTGGTGGTACACCAACGTCTGCGCCTTCGCCTCGCTGATCGGCGGCTTCTTCGGCTACGCAATCGGCTTCTACTTCTTCGACACGATCGGACGCTGGATCTTCGACCTGTACGACCTGTGGGACGCCTATTACGGCTTCCAAGAGTCGTTCAACCACGTCGGGCCGTGGCTGCTGATCCTCAAGGGCGTGACGCCCATCCCCTACAAGCTGCTGGCCATCACGGCGGGCATCGCGAAGATGGACGTCGTCATCTTCGCGCTGTGTTCGCTGGTGGCGCGGTTCTCGCGCTTCTACATGATCGCCATCCTGCTGCACTTCTACGGGCCGCAGGTGCAGCAGATCATCGAGAAGCGGCTGATGCTGGTGACCACCGTCCTGGTGGTCGTCGTGGTCGGCGGGCTGCTCAGCTTCAAGTTCGTCTGAGGCCGGCTCCTGGCCGCCGCCGGTTACGGCGGCGTGCCCTGGTCCTGGCGGTCGCGCCGGTCGGCGGGCAGCGAGTCGCGTTCCTGGCGGTCGCGGCGCACCATGACGGCCAGCGCCACCGCGATGGCGATGCCGCCCAGCACGGGCAGGGCCGCTTCGCCGATGGTGACGTCGGGGCGGGCGACGAGGCGTATGGCGAGCATCAGCAGGCCGGCCAGCAGCAGTACGGCGAACACCACTGCGGAGGTTTTGCGGCGGCGCGGCGCGCCGTTGGAAGGAGCGTTCATTTGGGCCGTTCCCTTTCTGGTTGGCTTCCCGGCATAGTGGGGCGAACCGTTCTCCAAGTCACAAGAAGAAAACAGGAGTGCCGATGTTCCGTCCACTGGTCGCCGCGTTGACCCTGATCGTGCTGGCCGGCTGCGCCGATGAGCCGGCCCGCCGCCCGGGGACCGGAGCGCCGCCGCCGCCCGTCAGCGCCGCCCCTTCCGCGCCCGCAACCGGCGCCGTGGCGCCGCGCCCGGTGACCCCGCCCGCCGCGGCCCGCACGCAGGCGGCGCCGCAGGACAGCGTGCGCATCGAGGCGGAGGGCATGGAGTCCTGCATGCGCCAGTGCGAACGCAGCAACAATTCCTGCATGGATTCGGTTGCGGCGCGCCCGCCGGTCGGCTCCGACGGCACCCTGGAGCAGGAGCGTGCCCGGCCCTTCACGCGCACCGACAACTGCGGCTACCAGATGCGCCAGTGCATCGCGCGCTGCCGGCCTTAAGACCGAGCCATGGCGAAGAAGGGTGATTCGGGCGCAGGCCTGTTCGAAGGGGCGGCTCCGCGGCCGCTCGCCGACCGGCTACGCCCGAAGAACCTGGGCGAGGTCGTCGGGCAGGAGCACCTGCTGAAGCCCGACGGCCCGCTGGGCCGCATGGTGGCGGCGCACCGGCTGGCCTCCATGATCCTGTGGGGGCCGCCGGGCTGCGGCAAGACGACCATCGCCCGGCTGCTGGCGCAGACCACCGAGCTGCACTTCGAGCCGCTGTCGGCCGTGTTCTCCGGCGTCGCCGATCTGCGCCGCGTGTTCGACGCGGCGCGCGAGCGGCGGGCGGCCGGGCGCGGCACGCTGCTGTTTATCGACGAGATCCACCGCTTCAACCGCTCGCAGCAGGACGGCTTCCTGCCCTACGTCGAGGACGGAACGGTGACGCTGGTCGGCGCCACCACCGAGAACCCGTCGTTCGAGCTGAACGCCGCGCTGTTGTCGCGCTGCCAGGTGTTCGTGCTGAACCGCCTGGACGACGCGGCGCTGGAGCGGCTGCTGAGCCGGGCCGAGGCGGAGACGGGGCGCCCGCTGCCGGTGGACGCCGACGCGCGCGCCGCGCTGAAGGCCATGGCGGACGGCGACGGCCGCTTCTGCCTGAACCTGTGCGAGGAGCTGTTCGCCCTTCCCGAAGGCACGGTTCTGGACACCAACGCGCTGACCACCACCATCCAGCGCCGCGCCCCCGTCTACGACAAGGCGCAGGAGGGGCATTACAACCTCATCAGCGCGCTGCACAAGTCGCTGCGCGGGTCGGACACCGACGCGGCACTCTACTGGTACGCCCGCATGCTGGCCGGCGGCGAGGACCCGCGCTACATCGCCCGCCGCCTGACCCGCTTCGCCGTCGAGGACGTCGGGCTGGCCGATCCCAACGCGCTGACCCAGGCGGTGGCGGCGTGGGAGACGTACGAGCGCCTGGGCAGCCCGGAGGGCGAACTGGCGATCGCGCAGCTGGTCATTTATCTCGGCACGGCGCCCAAGTCGAACGCGGCCTACACGGCCTACAAGGCGGCGGTTCGGGCGGCCAAGGAAACCGGCTCGCTGATGCCGCCCAAGCACATCCTGAACGCGCCGACCAAGCTGATGAAGCAGATCGGCTATGGCAAGGGGTACGAGTACGACCACGATACGGCCGAGGGCTTCTCCGGCCAGAACTACTTCCCCGACGGCATGCCGCGCCGGGAGTTCTACCAGCCCGTCGAGCGCGGCTTCGAGCGCGAGATCCGCAAGCGCCTGGACTATTGGGCCAAGCTGCGGGAGCGCAAGAGCGGCGGGGAGTGACGATTGACGCGTGCAACCGTCACGCGTAGCCTTCCCCGTATGGAATTCGAGTGGGACGAGGAAAAGAGCGCGCGGAACGCCGCCGACCGCGGGCTGCCCTTCGAGGTGGCCGTAAAGCTGTTCGACAATGCCACGCTGGAGTGGGATGATCGGCGGTGGAACTATATGGAACGGCGCATTTGCGCCATCGGCCGGATCGGCGATCGGTGCTTCGTTTGCGTTTACACGTGGCGCGACGGCAGGCGCCGCATCATATCCTTGAGGAAGGCGTCGCCCGGAGAATCTCATGCCTACCGTAAGACGTTCCTCGGTTGACGTAGACCTCGGCGGCTTCGACTGGTCGAAGGCCGACGCCACCACGGACGAGGACATTGCGCGCCAGATCGTCGGCGATCCCGACACGGCGCCGGATTTATCCTCGGTGCCGCTGGACAGGCTCCGGCGCGTGCATCCGCTGCCGCCGGGCGTTCCGTTGGCGCGCAAGGCGCGCTGATCCGCTGGCGGCGTCGCTCCCGGCCATGACAACCTACCTCTGGGTCGCCGTCGGCGGCGCCATCGGCTCGGTCGCTCGGTTCTGGGCGGGCGGCGTGGCCGTGGCCGCGCTGGGCGAGGCGTTCCCGTGGGGCACGCTGTTCGTCAACGTGCTGGGCTCGCTGATTATCGGCGCCACCGCGGCGCTGACCGGGCCGGAGGGGCGGCTGGAGGTGCCGGGCGACGCGCGGGTGTTCGTCATGGTCGGCCTGTGCGGCGGCTTCACCACCTTCTCCTCCTTCAGCTTGCAGACGCTGGGGCTGATGCAGGATGGGGCGTGGCTGCGCGCCGGGGGGAACGTGGTGCTGTCGGTGCTGCTGTGCCTGATCGCCGTGTGGGCCGGCCATGCCGCCGCTTCCCGTTTTTGAGCGCTTCGTCGCCATCGACTGGTCCGGGGCGCGCGGGCCGCGCTACGCCGGGATCGCGGTGGCGGAGTGCGGGGCCGGCACGGCGCCGCCGCGCCTGATCCCGCCGCCGGGCGGGTGGTGGTCGCGGCAAGCCGTTCACGACTGGCTGCTGGCGGGGCTGGAGCGCGGGCCGGCGCTGGTCGGCATCGACTGCGCCTTCTCGCTGCCCTTCGCGGTGGCGGCGGCCTATTTCCCCGGCCGCGACGCCACCGCCTTCGACCTGTGGGACCGGGTGGAGGAGGCGTCGGCCGGGGCGGGCGACTTCCTGGGCGCGCCGTTCGCCGAGCATCCGGCCTACGCCGGCGGCTTCTGGAGCCGGGGGGTGCAGCCGGACTGGTACACCGACCCGCACCGCCTGACCGAGCGCGTGTGCCGCGCCGACGGCTATGGCAGCCCGCAGAGCCCCTACAAGCTGATCGGCTCCAAGCAGGTGGGCAAGGGCGCGTTGGCCGGCATGCGGATGCTGCGCGCCCTGCGGCTGGCCGCCTCCGGCCGCGTGGCCGTGTGGCCGTTCGAGGAGCCGGCGCCGGACCGCACGGTGTTCGCTGAGATCTACCCGCGCTTGTTCCTGAAGCGCGCCGGCTTCGGTCTGCGCAAGATACGCGCGCCGGACGACGTGGACGCGGCGCTGGCGCACCTGGGCTCCGCCCCGGCGGGGCTGCCGGACGCGGTGAGCGACCACGACGCCGACGCGCTGGTCTCCGCCGCCGGCCTGCGCTGGCTGGCGGCGCGGCCGGAGGTGTGGCGCCCGGCAGCCCTGGACGAGCGGGCGTGCCGGCAGGAGGGGTGGATCTTCGGCGTGGGCGACCGGGGCGTCGGCGACCGCACCGCCTGACGCTATTCCTCCAGCCCCAGCCGGTCCAGCACGCGCTTTCGCGCGGCGCCGCGCTCCTGGTCGGAGACGTGCAGCAGGCCGCCGATGCGGCGCAGCAGGTTCGATTCCAGGTCGGCGACGCGGCCGTCGGCGTAGACCACCTCCCACAGCATCTCGATGATCCACACCCGCTCGTCGGGCGGGCAGCGAGCGATGATGGTCTGCACGTAGTCGAACAGGCCGGCGCCTTCATGCGTCGTCGCCTCGGCGTGGCGCAGCAGGGCGCGGGCGTCGGCGGCGTCCAGGCCGAAACGCTGGCGGACCAGCGTCAGGATGCGCGCGCGCTCGGCCTCGTCGATGGTGTCGTCGCTGCGCGCGACCTCCACCAGGAGGGCGGCGGCGGCCATGTGCAGGGCGTCGCGGCGGCGGGCGGGGGCCTCGTCGCTGCGGTCCTCGAACAGGGCCAGGATGCGGTCCAGCATGGGCGGATCCTCGTTGCGGGTGCCCAATCATATGGGAATGCTGCGGCGCCGATGCAGGCCGCGTGACAATCGCCGCGGTCTTCTGTCTAATCCGCCGCGTTCGAGGACGAGGATGACGGGCATGAGCGCGGTCGAGACACGCACGGTGACGAAGGACGAGGCGGACATCCGCCTGGACCGCTGGTTCAAGCGCCACTTTCCGGAGCTGACGCACGGCCGCCTGCAAAAGCTGCTGCGCACCGGACAGGTGCGCGTCGACGGCAAGCGGGCCGACGCCGCCACGCGGCTGGAGGCCGGGCAGAGCGTGCGCGTGCCCCCCCTGGGCGACGCCCCGCCCGCCACGGCGGTGACCCGCAAGCCCGCCGCGGCGCTGAGTGAGAAGGACACGGCGGCCCTCCAGGCCCGCGTGCTGTACAAGGACGACGACGTCATCGCGCTGGACAAGCCGGCCGGGCTGGCCGTGCAGGGCGGCACCGGCACGTCCAAGCACCTGGACGCCATGCTGGACGCCCTGCGCTTCGGCGCCGCGGAGCGGCCGAAGCTGGTGCACCGGCTGGACAAGGACACCTCCGGCGTGCTGCTGCTGGCCCGCACCACCTTCGCCGCCTCGAAGCTGACCGAGACGTTCCGCGGCCGCGACGCGCGCAAGATCTACTGGGCCGCCACGGTGGGTGTGCCGAAGCCCTATCAGGGCAAGATCGACCTGGCATTGGCCAAGGAGGGCGGGCCGCGCGGCGAGCGCGTGGCTGGCGACGAGGACGAGGGCAAGCGCGCCGTCACCGTCTATTCGGTGCTGGAGAACGCCGGCAAGCAGGCGGCCTTCGTGGCGCTGTGGCCGCTGACCGGGCGCACGCACCAGCTGCGCGTCCACATGGCCGCACTCGGCACGCCGGTGCTGGGCGACGGCAAGTACGGCGGGCAGGGCGCCTTCCTGCCCGGCGCCGAGGTGCCGAAGAAGCTGCACCTGCACGCCCGCCGGCTGGTCATCCCGCACCCGCGCGGCGGCAAGACCATCGACGTGACCGCCCCGCTGCCCGAGCACATGGCGGCCACGTGGCGCTACCTGGGCTTCAGCGCCAACCTGCGCGAGGACCCCTTCGCCGACTTCGAATAGGCGGGCCGGATTGAGCTTTCCCCGACCCGCCCCCACCTGTGGTAACCCACGCGACCCGACACGGTAACGACGCCCGCATCCCATGGCCGCACCGCTCCGCCTCGCCCTGTTCGACTGCGACGGCACGCTGGTCGATTCCCAGCACGCCATCGTCGATTCCATGACCAAGGCGTGGCGCGACCACGGCCTGGGCGTGCCGGACGCCAACGCCGTGCGCCGCATGGTCGGCCTGCCGCTCCAGCAGGCGATCGCGACGCTGGCGCCGCAGCTGGACGCCGAGGCGGCGCTGGAGGTGGCGGACAGCTACCGCGACCACTTCTTCGACCTGCGCCGCACCGGCGCGCTGGAGGAGCCGCTGTTCCCCGGCATCCGGGAGACGCTGGACGCGCTGGAGGGGGCCGGCGTCCTGCTGGGTGTCGCCACCGGCAAGTCGCGGCGCGGCCTGCTGGCGGTGCTGGAGCGGCACGGGCTGCGCGCCCGGTTCGTGACCTTGCAGACGAGCGACGACGGCCCCGGCAAGCCGCACCCCGACATGGTCTTCCGCGCCCTGTCGGAGAGCGGGGTGGAGCGGGGCGGGGTGGTGATGATCGGCGACACCACCTTCGACATGCAGATGGCGCGCAACGCGCGGATCGCCGCGCTGGGCGTGTCGTGGGGCTACCACGCGGTGGCGGAGCTGCGGGCGGCGGGCGCCGGCCGCATCGTCGATGCCGGGGAGGAGATCGCCCCGGCGGTGCTGGCCCTGCTGGACGAGCAGGTTTCCTGAAGGGTTCGATTCGACATGAAGCGTTTCTACACATCCGTGAGCGTCGAGAGCACCGATGGCGGCTGGGACGTCCGCCTCGACGGCAAGGTGATCCGCAGCCCGGCCAAGGCGCCGCTGGTCTTCGCCTCCCGCGCGCTGGCCGAGGGCGTGGCCGCCGAGTGGGAGGCGCAGGGCGAGCAGGTGCAGCCCAACGCCATGCCGCTGATGCAGCTGGCCTCCACCGCCGTGGACGTGGTCGGCAAGCAGCGCGAGGGCATCGTCGCGGCGGTCGCCAAGTACGCCGAGACCGACCTGCTGTGCTACCGCGCCGAGCACCCGCGCGAGCTGATCGACCGGCAGGCCCGCGCCTGGCAGCCGCTGCTGGACTGGGCGACGCTGCGCTACGACGCGCCGCTGCACGTTTGCGCCGGGCTGATGCCGAAGCCGCAGCCGGCCGACGCCACCCGCGCGCTGCGCCACGCCGTGGAGGCGCTGGACGACTGGACCCTGTCGGCCTTGCAGTCGGCGACGGGTGCGTGCGGTTCCCTGATCGTGGCGCTGGCGCTGATCGAGGGGCGGATCGACGCGGCCGAGGCCTTCGAGGTGTCGCAGGTCGACGAGACCTTCCAGATCGAGCAGTGGGGCGAGGACCCCGAGGCCGCCAAGCGCCGCACCGGCCTGCGCGAGGACATCGTCTCCGCCCGCCGCTTCGTGGACCTGCTGCGCGCGGGCTGACGGGACCGGCGAATGTAACCGGATGCAACCGGATGCAACGCATTTCGCGATGTGTTGCATCCGGTCACCCCGTGTCGTTTGGGGGAAGGTGCGCGGAAACGCCGACGCGCCGCACCCTGTCAAAACCTCTCCACCGTCATGCCCGGGCCCAGTCCCGGGCACCCACGTACCTTGGATTGGTCGGAGTGCGTGGGTGGCCGGGACAAGCCCGGCCATGACGAAATGGAGATGTGTCTGGACTTCTGTTCGACGGGGTGCGGCCGCGCGCGGGCGCACGTCGCCGCATTATCGGATACAGAATATCTTCGGTAGGAATTCTGTCAACGACAAGGTGGCGCCGGCCCCCGGACCGGCGGTGCGTCAGCTGTGCAGGCCGGGCGCCTCGTGGCCGGTGCGGGCCACGTATTCCGTGTAGCCGCCGCCGTACTGGTGGATGCCCTCCGGCGTCAGTTCCAGCACCCGGTTGGACAGCGTCGCCAGGAAATGCCGGTCGTGCGACACGAACAGCATGGTGCCCTCGTAAGACGACAGCGCGGTGATCAGCATCTGCTTGGTGTCGAGGTCCAGGTGGTTGGTCGGCTCGTCCAGCACCAGGAAGTTCGGCGGGTCGAACAGCATGGTCGCCATCACCAGCCGGGCCTTCTCGCCGCCCGACAGGACGCGGCACTTCTTTTCCACGTCGTCGCCGGAGAAGCCGAAGCAGCCGGCCAGCGCCCGCAGCGAACCCTGGTTCGCCAGCGGAAACGATGCCTCCAGCGATTCGAAGATGGTGCTGTCGCCGTCCAGCAGCTCCATGGCGTGCTGGGAAAAATAGCCCATCTTGACGCTGCCGCCGACCGTGACGGTGCCGGCGTCCGGTTCGGTGGCGCCGGCGATCAGCTTCAGCAGCGTCGACTTGCCGGCCCCGTTGACGCCCATGACGCACCAGCGCTCCTTCCGGCGGATGGTGAGGTCGAGGCCCTGGTAGATGGTGCGGCTGCCATAGCCCTTGTGCACGTTCTTCAGCACCGCCACGTCCTCGCCCGAGCGCGGCGCGGGCGGGAAGTCGAACGCCACGACGTGGCGGCGCCGCGGCGGCTCGAACCGCTCGATCTTGTCCAGCTTCTTCACCCGGCTCTGCACCTGGCTGGCGTGCGAGGCGCGGGCCTTGAAGCGCTCGATGAACTTCAGCTCCTTCGCCAGCATGGCCTGCTGGCGTTCGAACTGCGCCTCCTGCTGCTTCTCCTTCAGCGCCCGCTGGCGCTCGTAAAAGGTGTAGTCGCCGGAGTAGCTGTTCAGCGATCCGCCGTCGATCTCGATGATCTTGGTGACGATCCGGTTCATGAACTCGCGGTCGTGCGAGGTCATCAGGAGGGCGCCTTCGTAGCCCTTCAAGAAGCCTTCCAGCCAGATCAGGCTTTCGATGTCCAGGTGGTTGCTCGGCTCGTCCAGCAGCATGGCGTCGGGCCGCATGAGCAGGATGCGGGCGAGCGCCACGCGCATCTTCCAGCCGCCCGACAGCTTGCCCACGTCGGCGTCCATCATCTCCTGGCTGAAGCTGAGCCCGGCGAGCACCTCGCGCGCCCGCCCCTCCAGCTCGTAGCCGCCCAGTTCCTCGAAGCGGGCCTGCACCTCGCCGTAGCGCTCGATGATGGCGTCCATCTCGTCGGCGCGGTCGGGATCGGCCATGGCCGCCTCCAGCTCCGCCAGCTCGGCGGCCACGACGCTGACCGGCCCGGCCCCGTCCATGACCTCCGCGACCGCGCTGCGGCCCGCCATTTCGCCGACGTCCTGATTGAAATAGCCGATCGAAACCTGCCGCTCGATCGCCACCGCGCCCGTGTCCGGCAGTTCCTCGCCGGTGATCATCCGGAACAGCGTGGTCTTGCCCGCTCCGTTGGGCCCGACGAGCCCGACTTTCTCACCCCTGTTCAGCGCCGCGGAAGCGTCCAGGAAAAGGATACGGTGGCTGTTCTGCTTGCTGATGTTGTCGAAGCGAATCATGTGCGGCTGGGTTCCCGTGGCGTTGCGGGGCACCTTATGCCACAGGAGGCGGGGTGGGATGGAGTCCGGAACGATGGGGGTGGGGTGGTGGAGGCGGTGGGGGCCGGCATTGCGGATTGGGCCGTGGGGGCGAGAATGGCCGGGTCATCTGGCGCCGCACGGGCCTGGGAATGACATTGTCGCTGTTTGGCGCTTCGTGAAGGTGCTGTGTGCGGGATGCCAGAGCGGGCGAATGTTACCGGATGACGCGCTTTGCGGTTGGGCGCGTTCGGTCACCTTCTGCGCCTTTGGAGTGGATGCAAGGGAATGCAATCGGATGCAGCGCCGGGGTGGAGGGCGCCTGATCGCTTTTTTGGCAATTTTGTGAGGCTAGATGCTGGAGTATGTCGGCCAACTAACGGACTCAGGGTGGCGAGCGATTGGAGTTTGGCAACGGAGTGGGGAAGGAGGCGGTGAGGGGGGCACTACGGGCCGCCTTTTTTCGGCTGGGGCACTCCACATAATGCCAAGTTCTTGCGGACAGTGATTGTGCGCGGGTGATCCGAGCCTAGGAACCTCTCGAAAATGGCAAGTGCCCGTTTAAATCCGTTGCGAGCGCCCGTCAGATTACCGACCTCACGCAGAATGGTAGCAAGATTATTAATGCGAATGGCAACGGTGGGGTGATCCGGTCCGTAGGTGGCTTCGGCGATGCGCAGAGCGCGCTCGAACCCGGCGCGGGCGCCGGTTAGATCGCCAAGGTCTTGCAATACGTTGGCAAGATTGTTCACGCGAACGCCGGTAGTAGGGTGGTCCGGTCCGTAGGTGGCTTCGCCGATGCGCAAGGCGCGCTCGAACCCGGCGCGGGCACCGGCTAGATCGCCAAGGTCTTGCAGCACAAGGGCAAGATTGTTGATGTCTATGGCAACTTCTGGGTGATGCAGACCGTAAGCTGCTTCGTCGATGCGCAGGGCTCGCTCGAATCCAGCACGGGCGCCCACTAGGTCGCCAAGGTCATGCATCACACTAGCGAGATTGTTGATACGAATGGCGACGATGGGGTGGTCTGGTCCGTAGTTGGCTTCACCAACGCTCAGAGCGCGCTCGAAATGCCGCTTTGCGGCCGGCAGCTCAGCACGGGATCTCAAGAAACTACCCAACTGGTTTAGCAATCGTCCGATGAATTCCTTTTCAGTCCGGCTGTCGTCAGAGTGTTCAAGCAGCGCATCAGCGTGCGAGCGAAGCCGAATGCAGGCTGGCCAGAATTGCACATCCACGGTGGCTTGAGGAAAGGCTGCGTTCACCAACCGGATGCCCGCGTTCACCCACAATGCTGGATCATCAATGCAGCTGCGCGTGACACGCTGGATGAGGCGGTGCAGAGATAGCGAGTCGGGCTCGGCTTTGAGCAGCGCGTGGCGCTGGAGTGTGGCAACGGCGGCGTTGAACGTGACCTCGTCGGCGAGCGCAACGAGGAAATCCGGCAACTTCTTGCCGTGTTCGGTAAACAGGGTGCGGGGGATATCGTCGGGAGCAAAGAAGGCGAGCAGGCGCAGCAGGTCGCCAGCTACGGGACAGGCACTTTCCGCGGCGGTCAGCGACACGTCCCAGGTGGTCAGCAAGGTGGCGGGGTAGTCGTCCGGCTTTCCTTCTGCGGCAAGTTCGGCAAACCGTCGCTCAAACAGGTTTCGGTAATCGGTGAAGCCATAACCGGTGGACTCGATGTAGGCCGCCGCCTGTTCGAGAGCGAGGGCTAAGCCGTCCAGATCCTTTGCCAACGCTTCGGCTCCGTCCCGGTCGGTGCTGCCCGTACGGGCGAGCAAGAAGGCGGCGGAATCTTCGATCGACCACCGGTCGATGGGTATGCGCGTCGCTGTGCGGCCCCAGTTCGGTGATCGTGAGGTGATCAGCGCATGGCCGGCGGGGCGCACTGGCAGCCAGTCCTTGAGGTAGGCGGTCTCTTCGGCGTTGTCGAAGACCAGCAGCCAGCCGTCGTTGCGGGCTAACCAATCGCGCACGGCGGCGCGAGTAGTGGCGGCTTCGTGAGTATCCGCTTCCGGTAGGTTCAGCGTCTTGGCGAGCGTCTGATAGCCGAGATCGCGGCCGGCGGCGGTTTCGGCCTCCACCCACCAGACGACGTGATAGCGGTCGCGATTGCGGTGAGCGTAGTGCAGGGCGGCCTGCGTCTTGCCGACACCGCCCATGCCGTGCGTCACTACAGCCGCGCCGGCCTTGCTGAGGGACTCCGCGATGCGACCGAGCAAATCGTTCGGGTCCTGGAAATAGGGGTTTTCCGGCCAGGGCAGGTGGAAAGCCGCCTGTCCGGAGCGGGATATCGGCCGCGCTGGTGTATGCGCCTTGATCAGTTCCTCAATGCCCTCGGCGACTTGCGTCCAGGCAAGGTCCGGGTGGTTGGCGGTGGTGACTGGCTGGTTCCCGCGCGGGAGGGCGTTCAACTTGCCAAAGGTGGTCTTTTCCCAGGCGGCTACCGGGCGAACGATGACCGGAACGACGATGGTCGTGCCTGCCTTGTGGCGGGCCATCGCCGCTTCCAGTTCCTTTCGGTAACAGTATTCGGACGCGAAAAAGGCCGCGCTGATGAGCAGAATAATAACGTCAGCTTCGGCTAAGCGATCGGCAATAACGGCGTCGAACGGTTCCCCGGCCTTGATGGCGTGGTCGCTCCAGACCTCCAGGCCGTAGACGCGTTCCAGCGGCGACAGGTGCCCCTTGAGAGCTTCGCAGTGCACGTTGTCTTCGTGGGCGTAGGAAATAAAGACCTTCACGCGCGCTCTCCGGGCCTGGGCGTGCACCGGTGAGCGCTTGTCTTGCAAGGTATTGCCCCCTCCCTAACCCTCCCCCGCTTCGCAGGGGAGGGAACTCCGCCGCCTGCCCTGAACCCTCCTGCGTAGGGGAGGGGGCTGAGCGGCAGCGGGCCGGGAGGGGGCAAACCCGTGCAGGGCAGTCTGCCTGTCGGTGTAGGGCGGATTCTGCCAGAGCGGGTGGGGTTGTTCAACGTGTCGCACGTGCAACCCCCACAAAACAACACCCCCCGCGGGGATGGCCGCGGGGGGTGTTTGCCTGGAAGGGGCGGCCGCCGGGGATGGCCGGCGGCGCGCTCCGGGGTCGGGGCCGCGTTACTGGCGCGGCGGGGCGCTGGTGGAACCGGCCGGGGCCGGGGTGTCGCCGGCCTTGCGGTTCTTGTTCAGCGAGGTCATCGTGTCGTCGTACTTGAACTCGGCCATGCCCTTGACGTCGTTCTGCGTCAGGGTGGACAGCTCAAGGCGATCCTCGTTGGCGTTCCACTTGGCCTGGTTGAAGTCCACGGCAACCTGCTTCTCGCCGATGCCGAGGAAGCCGCCGGACGAGATCACCAGCTGCTTGGCCTGGCCGTTGGCGCCGTCGAGGATGATGTCCTCGACCTCGCCCAGCTTCTCGCCGTCCTTGCCGTAGACATTCTTGCCCAGCATCTTGTCGGCGCTGGCCGTGGTCGTCGTGACCGGGGCGGCGGTGCCGGTCGCGGACCCCGTGGCGCCGCCGGGCGCCGTGTTCTGCATGGTCGCGCCGCTCGGCGAACCGGCCGTCGAGCCGGCGGCGCCGGGGGAGGTGCTGCTCTGCGCAAGCGCAGTCCCGGTCATCAGGGCCAGCACGGAAACCGCGGCGATCAATTCCTTCCGCATGGTCGACTCCTCTGCGATGGTGTTGCGTTGCCGGTGGCACACGTAACAACACCCGTCGGGGCCAATCATCCCAGGCGCGAACCCGCTCTTTCGAAGCACCACTTCCCGCAGCGGCGGGAATTCACGCGGCGAACCAAGGTGGCCGGGCCAGTGTGACAATGCTGTGACCGGCCCGGAACACGGGCGAGGTCACGGTCTGTTCTTGGGCGGCGCGCTCCACGTCTTCGATGCGCAGCAGGGCAAGGGCGCGAGTCCCGCGTCCGCCGCGCATCTCGCCGACCGCCTGCTCGCCCAGCAGGACCGGCGTGCCGGGTTCGGGCAGGGGGCCGTCCACCGTCACCGGGAACAGGCGCTTGCGGATCAGCGCGCGGTAGCGGGTGCGCGCCGTCAGTTCCTGCCCGATGTAGCAGCCCTTGTCCCAGGAGATGGCGTTGAGCGCGTCGAGGTTGTTTTCCAGCGCGATGGCCTTCTCCACCTCCATGTCGCGGCTGCCGTCGGGCACGCCCAGCTCCAGGCGCAGCGTGTCGTAGGCGGCCTCGTCCAGGCGGGGGAAGCCGGCGGCCTCCAGCGCCGCCTCGCTCGCGGCGCGGGCCTCGCCGCCGGGGCCACCGGGGAGAATGGCGCGGGCGCCGAGGGCGGGCAGGCGGGGGTCCGTGTAGACGACGCCGCCGGCGAAGGGGCGGGCGGCGCCGGGCTCCGCCGGGAGGCCCAGGCGGGAGAGCGCGTCGGGGCCGGTCAGGGCGGCGACGAGGTGGGCGGGGGTGCGGTCCTCCAGCGTCACCTTGGAGCGCAGCTTGTAGGGCTTCAGCCGGCGCAGCAGGTCGGCGGCGCGGGGGCCTTCGGCGTCGAGGAGGAGGACGTCGCCGCCGTCGATCACGAAGAAGTCGTGCAGGAACTTGCCCTGCGGCGTCAGGAACAGGGAATAGGCGGCGCGGCCGGGGGACACGGCGCGCACGTCGGCCGACACCAGCCCTTGCAGGAAGGCCGCGCGGTCCTCCCCGCCGATCGCCAGAACCCCGCGTCCGTCCAGGACGGCATAGCCGGTCGCCGCGCCCATACCCATCTCCTTGATCTGGTCCGGTGCAAAGTTGGCGGCGCATGCCCCTTTCGACAAGGGGCTTGCGGCCGGGCGGTACGCCCAACGGGCGCGGGGTGCTTCCCTTTTCCGCTTGAAACCGGGCGGGGGGCGGGGCCCTTTTAGGGAACGGTGCTTTATCGGGAGCGGTGCGAGGCATGAGCGAGACGCGGACGGAACGGAAGATCACCCCGGTGCTGCTGTCGGGCGGGGCGGGGGTCCGGCTGTGGCCGATGTCGCGGGAACTGTATCCCAAGCAGCTGCTGAACCTGTGCTCGCCCGACCGCTCCATGCTGCAGGAGACGGCGGCGCGCGTCACCGACCCGCTGCGATTCGCGCCGCCGCTGGTCATCTGCAACCAGGAACACCGCTTCGTCATCGCCGAGCAGCTGCGCCAGAACGGCATCACGCCCGGCGCCATCGTGCTGGAGCCGGTGGGACGCAACACCGCCGCCGCCTGCGCCGTCGCCGCGCTGAAGGCCGGCGACCCGGACGCGCTGATCCTGGTGCTGCCGGCCGACCACCTGATCCAGGACCTCGCCGCCTTTGCCGACGCGGTGGACACAGCGGCGCAGGCGGCCGCGGCCGGGCACCTCGTCACCTTCGGCATCACGCCGACGGCGCCGGAGACGGGGTACGGCTACATCCGGCGCGGCAGCCCGCTGAAGAGCCCGATGGGTGCCTACCGCGTGGCGGAATTCGTCGAGAAGCCGCAGCGCAACGTCGCCGAGCAGTACGTGGCCGGCGGCGAGCACGTGTGGAACAGCGGCATGTTCCTGTTCCCGGTCGGCAAGCTGCTGGCGGAGATGGAGCGCTATGCCCCCGCCGTGGTGGACGCGGCGCGCCGGGCGCTGGAGGCCGGGTCGGGCGACCTGGACTTCCTGCGGCTGGATGCGGATGCGTTCGGGCAGGCGCCCGGCATCTCCATCGACTACGCGGTCATGGAGCACACGGACGCCGCCGTGGTGGTGCCCTGCGACCTGGGCTGGACCGACGTGGGCGCGTGGTCGGCGCTGTGGGAGATCGGCGCCAAGGACGGCGACGGCAACGTCGCCATCGGCGACGTGGTGACGGAGGACGCGCGCAACTGCTACGTCCGCACCGAAGGGCATCTGGCGGCGGTGGTCGGCATCGACAACGCCGTGGTGGTGGTGACCGACGACGCCGTGCTGGTGGCCGGGCGCGACCGCGTGCAGAACGTGAAGGCGGTGGTCGAGCGCCTGAAGAAGGCCGGCCGGAACGAGCCGGTGAGCCACCGCAAGGTGCACCGCCCCTGGGGATCGTACCAGTCCGTGCACGCCGGCGAGCGCTTCCAGGTGAAGTGCCTGACGGTGGAGCCGGGGGCGCGGCTGTCCTTGCAGAAGCACCACCACCGGGCGGAGCACTGGGTGGTGGTGCAGGGCACCGCCCTGGTGACGCGGGGCGAGGAGCAGATCCTCGTCTACGAGAACCAATCCGTGTACATCCCCATGGGCACGGTGCACCGGCTGGAGAACCCCGGCAAGGTGCCGCTGAACATCATCGAGGTGCAGTCCGGATCGTACCTGGGCGAGGACGACATCGTGCGGCTGGAAGACACCTACGGGCGGGGGTGAAGCGCCTTCAAGGCGCGGGGCGATGTTTCGCGGCGTTGAGGTGTTGACGGCGGTTGAAAGCATGGGCTTAGTGGTATTTCCAGTCGAAGCCCCCCACCGCCGTTGGACCACATCCCCGTGACCGCCCCGCCGCCCCGTCTGGCACTCCGTGGAATCACCAAGCGGTTCCCCGGAACGCTGGCCAACGACTCCGTCGACCTGACGCTGCTGCCGGGCGAGGTGCACGCGCTGGTCGGCGAGAACGGTGCGGGCAAGTCGACGCTGGTCAAGATCATCTACGGCGTCCTGCACGCCGACGCCGGCACCATCGCGTGGGACGGGCGGGAGGTCACCATCCCCAGCCCGCACGCCGCCCGGCGGCTGGGCATCGGCATGGTGTTCCAGCACTTCTCCCTGTTCGACACGCTGACGGTGGCGGAGAACATCGCCCTTGGCCTGGAAGAGCCGGGGGCGATGAAGGAGCTGGAGAAGCGCATCCGCGCGGTGTCGGAGCGGTACGGGCTGGCGCTGGATCCCGGGCGGCACGTCTTCGACCTGTCGGTGGGCGAGCGGCAGCGGGTGGAGATCGTGCGCTGCCTGCTGCAGGACCCGCGCCTGCTGATCATGGACGAGCCCACGTCGGTGCTGACGCCGCAGGAGGTGGCGCGCCTGTTCGACACGCTGAAGCGGCTGTCGGCCGAGGGCTGCACCATCCTCTACATCTCCCACAAGCTGGAGGAGATCCGCGCCATCTGCGACCGCGCCACGGTGCTGCGCGGCGGCAAGGTGGTGGGGTCGTGCGACCCGCGCCGGGAGACCGCGCGCAGCCTTGCCGAGATGATGATCGGCGCGGAGCTGGCGACGCCCGACCGCGCCGGGGCGGCGGTGGCGGGCGCGCCGCGGCTGGAGGTGCGGCACCTTGCCACCACCTCCGACAACCCGTTCGCCACGAACCTCGTGGACGTGTCGCTGGAGGTGCGGGCGGGGGAGATCCTGGGCATCGCCGGCGTCGCCGGCAACGGGCAGGCGGAGCTGCTGTCGGCGCTGAGCGGCGAGGCGCTGGTCGCCGACGAGGCGGCCATCCGCATCGACGGCCGGCCGGTCGGCCACCTGGGCCCGCGCGCCCGGCGCGAGCTGGGCTTCGCCTTCGTGCCGGAGGAGCGGCTGGGCCGCGGCGCCGTGCCGGAGCTGAGCCTGTCGGAGAACGCGCTGCTGTCCGGCTATGCCCGCGAGCCGCTGGTGCGCGGCGGGCTGGTGCACTTCGGGCGGGCGCGGTCCTATGCCGAGCGCATCATCGGCGCCTTCAACGTGGTGTCGCGTGGGCACCGGGCGGAGGCGCGCTCGCTGTCCGGCGGCAATCTGCAGAAGTTCATCATCGGCCGCGAGATTTTGCAGAAGCCGAAGCTGCTGGTCGTGGGGCAGCCGACCTGGGGCGTCGACGCGGGCGCCGCGGCGGCGATCCACCAGGCGCTGATCGACCTGGCGCGCGGCGGGGCGGCGGTGCTGGTGGTGAGCCAGGACCTGGACGAGCTGTTCGTGCTGAGCGACCGCATCGCCGTGCTGTTCCACGGCCGCCTGTCGGAAAGCCGGCCGACGCATGAGACGTCGGTGGAGCAGGTGGGATTGCTGATGGGCGGCCTGTTCGGCACCGCCGCCGACGACGAGGAGGTGGGCCGTGTGGCGTGAGTTCTGGGGAGCGTTGCGAGCATGATCCGCCTCGAAGCGCGCGGGCAGGCGTCGCGCGTCATGGTCTACGCGACCCCCGTCCTGGCGGTGGCGCTGACGCTGGTCAGCGGGTTCCTGCTGTTCTGGGCGCTGGGCTTCGACCCGGTGAAGGCGCTGCACGCCTTCTTCATCCAGCCGCTGACCACGGCGCGCGGCCTGGGCGAGCTGGTGGTGAAGGCCACGCCGCTGGTGCTGTGCGCCGTGGGGCTCGCCATCGGCTTCCGCGCCAACGTATGGAACATCGGGGCGGAGGGGCAGCTGACGCTGGGGGCGCTGGCGGGCGGCGGGCTGGCGCTGGCGTTCTATGGCGAGGGCGGCTGGTGGCTCTTGCCGCTGATGGTGCTGGGCGGCGTCGCCGGGGGCATGGCGTGGGCGGCGATCCCGGCCTTCCTGAAGGTGCGCTTCAACGCCAGCGAGATCCTGACCAGCCTGATGCTGACCTATGTGGCGCTGCTGCTGCTGACCTACATGGTCAACGGCCCGTACCGCGACCCGGACGGCTTCGCCTTCCCCGAATCGCGCATGTTCGAGCCGGACGCCGTGCTGCCGGTGCTGGTGGAGGGGACGCGCGTGCACCTGGGCGCGCTGTTCGCGCTGTTGGCGGTGGCCGGCGGCTGGGTGCTGATGAGCCGGACCTTCATCGGCTTCCAGATCCGCGTCATCGGCCTGACGCCGGCCGCGGCGGGCTATGCCGGGTTCAACGAGAAGCGCATCGTGTGGCTGACGCTGCTGCTGTCGGGCGGGCTGGCGGGGCTTGCGGGGCTGGGCGAGGTGGCGGGGCCGATCGGGCAGATCACGCCGGGCATCTCGCCCGGCTATGGCTTCACGGCGATCATCGTCGCCTTCCTGGGGCGGCTGCACCCGGTGGGCATCCTGCTGGCCGGCCTGCTGATGGCGCTGTCCTTCATCGGCGGCGAGGCGGCGCAGATCGGCCTGGGCCTGCCCAAGGCGATCACCGGGGTGTTCCAGGGCATGCTGCTGTTCTTCCTGCTGGCGACCGACGTGCTGATCCGCTACCGCGTGCGGTTCGGGGTGAAGAGGGTGACGGCATGACCTTCGATCCGTTCATCCTCGGGCCGGTGCTGGCCGCCATGATCACGGCGGCTACGCCGCTGCTGTACGCGGCACTCGGCGAACTGGTGGTGGAGAAGTCCGGCGTCCTGAACCTGGGTGTGGAAGGCATGATGCTGGCCGGCGCCGTCATCGGCTTCATCGTCATGGTGAACACGGGCAGCCACGCGCTGGGCTTCGCCGGGGCGGCGGTGGCGGGGGCCGTGATGGCGGGGCTGTTCGGCGTGCTGACGCTGCTGCTGCTGGCGAATCAGGTGGCGACGGGGCTGGCGCTGACGCTGTTCGGCGTCGGGCTGGCGTCGCTGGTGGGGCAGGGGTACGTGGGGCGGCCGATTCCCGACGTGCCGGAGCTGCGCGTCCCCGGCCTTTCGGACCTGCCCATCGTCGGGCCGGCGCTGTTCGGGCACGACCTGCCGGTCTATCTGGCGCTGGCGCTGGTGCCGGCGGTGGCGTGGTTCCTGTACCGCACGCGCGCCGGGCTGGTGCTGCGGGCGGTGGGGGAGAACCACGCGGCGGCGCATGCGCTGGGCTACAAGGTGCTGGGCATCCGCTTCCTGGCGGTGCTGTTCGGCGGCGCCATGAGCGGGGTGGGCGGGGCGTACCTGTCGCTGGCCTACACGCCGATGTGGGCGGAGGGGATGACCGCCGGGCGCGGCTGGATCGCGCTGGCGCTGGTCGTCTTCGCCACCTGGAAGCCGGAGCGGGTGCTGCTGGGCGCCTGGCTGTTCGGCGGCGTCACCATCGTGCAGCTGCACGCGCAGGGGATGGGGCTGGCGGTGTCGTCGCAACTCTTGTCGATGTTGCCATATCTGGCTACCGTCATCGTCCTGGTGGCGATCTCGCGGGACGTGACCCGCATCCGCCTGAACGCGCCGGCCTGCCTGGGCAAGGTCTTCCATCCGGAGGCCTGAGGCCGCGGGACGGGCGGCTGCGCCGAACCATACGAATCAGGGAGCACTCACGTGAACAGACGGACGATGGGCAAGGCCCTGCTGGGGCTCGCGGGCGCGGCGGTGGCGCTGTCGGTGGGCGCGGGGAGCGCGGTGGCGCAGGACAAGCTGAAGGTCGGCTTCGTCTACGTCGGGCCGATCAGCGACCACGGCTACAGCTACCAGCACGACCAGGGCCGTCTGGCCGTGGAGAAGGAGCTGGGCGGCAAGGTCACCACCACCTACGTCGAGAACGTGCCGGAAGGTGCGGACGCCGAGCGCGTCATCGACCAGCTGGCCGCGTCGGGCCACAAGCTGATCTACACCACCTCCTTCGGCTTCATGAACCCGACGCTGAAGGTGGCGCAGCGCTACCCCGACGTGAAGTTCGAGCACGCCACCGGCTACAAGCGCTCGGCCAACGTCGCCACCTACTCGGCGCGCTTCTATGAGGGGCGTACGGTCGTCGGCCTGATCTCCGGCAAGATGACCAAGTCGAACGTCATCGGCTACATCGCGTCCTACCCGATTCCCGAGGTGGTGAGCGGCATCAACGCCTTCACCCTGGCACTGCGCGAAGTGAACCCGAAGGCCGAGGTGCGCGTGGTGTGGGTGAACTCCTGGTACGACCCGCCGAAGGAGGCTGAGGCCGCCAAGGCGCTGGCCGACCAGGGTGCGGACGTCATCGTCCAGCACACCGACAGCCCGGCCCCCGTGCAGCTGGCGCAGGAGCGCGGCCTGTGGGCCGTCGGCCAGTCGTCCGACATGACCCGCTTCGGGCCGAAGGCGCACCTGACCGCCATCGTCGACGACTGGTCGCCGTACTATCTGGAGCGCACCAAGGAGGTGCTGGACGGCACCTGGAAGGCCAAGGACACCTGGGGCGGCTTCAAGGACAAGCTGCTGTACCTCGCCCCCTACAACCCGGCCATCCCGAAGGACGTGGTCGACCTGGCCGAGAAGGCGCGCACGGACATCATGGCGGGCACCCGCCACTCCTTCACCGGCCCGATCAAGGACCAGTCCGGCAAGGAGATGATCGCCGCCGGCAAGACCGCCACCGACGAGCAGATCCTGAAGATGGACTGGTTCGTCGAGGGCGTGGTCGGCAAGCTGCCGAAGTAAGGCGGTTCGACCTGGAACAGGGAAGGGGAGGCCAGCTGGCCTCCCCTTCGCGTTTTGGGGCTGCGCGTTCCGGTTTGCGTGTTTCGGTCTATTCGGCCGCGATGACGTTCGGCAGCGGCTTGATGGCCTCAAGGGTGCCGGCGAGTTCCTCGCGCGCCAACTTTGCCTCGTAATAGCTTTGCAGGTTCATCCAGTAGCGCTCCCCGGTGCCGAACGCGCGCCCGAGACGGAGCGCCATGGCCGCCGTCACGCGGCGCTCGCCGTTGAGGATTTCAGTCACCGCGTTGGGAGGCACGCCGATATGCGCGGCGAACTTCCGGGCGCTCATGCCCAGCGCCTCCAACTCGTCCCGCAGGATTTCACCGGGATGGATGGCCGGCAGGTTGTCGGTCGCGGTGTAGGGCACGGTCGGGCTCCTGACTGCGGGCATGCACGGCATGATACCGCCGAGCGGGAATTCCGCCACAGCGCAATCCGTCAGCACCTTTTCACCGTCATGCTCGGGCCCAGTCCCGGGCACCCACGCACCTTGGATTGGTCGGAGTGCGTGGGTGCCCGGCACAAGGCCGGGCATGACGGATTGGGAGTGTGTCCGTATTTCTGATAGAGGCGAGGGACCCTTCCAGCATTCGGCTGAATCCCTTCCCCTGGCAGGGCCGGGGGAGGGTTTAAAACGTCACCCCACCACGAACCAGCTGGACTGCACCTGGGTGGCGGTGATGCCGAGCAGGGTCACCGTGTTGCCGGCGCCGAAGTCGATCACGGCGTTGCCGCCCGCGGTGCCGACCGTCCAGGTGGCGGTGGCGGCGATCTGGATGCGGTCGCCTTCGGTGAAGTTGAAGTCGGCGATGACGTCCTGGCCGCTGGGGCCGGCGGCGAGCGGGGTGGCCCCGTCGGTGACGCCGCTGTAGGCGAAGACGTCGGCGCCCTGGCCGCCGTACATCGTGTCGTTGCCTTCCTCGCCCCACAGGCCGTCGCGGCCCAGGCCGCCGTACATCAGGTCGTTGCCCTTGCCGGCGGCCAGGACGTCGTCGCCGTCGCCGCCGTCCAGGAAGTCGTTGCCGGCGCCGGTCATCAGCCCGTCGTCGCCGCCGTTGCCCCAGAAGGCGTCGTCGTCGGTGCCGCCGGTCATCGTGTCGGAAAAGGCGGTGCCGCCGCCGGCCAGCCGGTCGACGCCCCAGGCCCAGGTGCTCTGCACGAACTGGCCGTCGGCGGTGGTCACGCTCAGGCGGCCGCCTTCGGTGAGGTCGCCGAACACCTGGACGCGCACGCCCACACCGGCGGCGCCCGCGGCGTCGGCGTCGAAGCCAAGCCCGTCGAGGCCGGCGTCGCCGTACACCACGTTGCGGCCGGCGCCGGCGTTCAGCCAGTCGTCGCCCTCGCCGCCCACCAGCCAGTCGTCGCCGGCGCCGCCCTGGAGATCGTCGTTGCCCCGCCCGCCGAGCAGCCAGTCGGCGCCCGCGCCGCCGGACAGCGTGTCGTTGCCCAGCAGGCCGGCCAGCACGTCGCTGGCGGTGGTGCCGGTGATCAGGTCGTTGGCGGGGGAGCCCTGGAAGATGGCCATGCGTGGCGTCCTTAGCGTGTGGATCAAGTGACGCTCACGCTAAGTGCGATAATCGCAGGGCCGCAACGGGCTTATCGCTGGTCCGGCGGCGTGCGGCCGATGCTGCGCCAGCCCTCGGGCAGCAGGCGCAGGATCTCCGGGCCGGAACCGGCCGGGTTGGGGTCCAGCGCCACCAGTTCGCGGTCCTCGAACCACGCCCAGCGCGGCACCTCGACGGTGGTCGGCACCCATCCGTCGGCCATGCGTTCCAGCACCGTGCGGTCGGCGCCGTCGACCTTGAACTTCGCCTTGGGCACGCCGGCCTTGGCCGGGTTGGCGGCGGGGGGCGCGTCGGCACCGGCGCGGGCGCGGATCCATTCGGTCTGGTAGGCGCGCAGCCCCTGTTCCAGGTCGCTCAGCACCGGCTGCACGGGGCAGCGCAGGTACGTTTCCAGCAGCGCGCGCAGCGCGTTCTTCGGATCGACGGGCGGATCGGCGGAAGAAGACATGGCTCGGCTCTTCGAAGGGTGACGGAATCCGGGTCAGTCGAATTCCTGGAGCACCTTCGGGCTCTTGTCGAGCAGCTTTTCGATCATCACCAGCACCTCCTCGATCTTGGTGCGGGTGGCGTCCAGCTCGTCGGCGGTCTTGTCGTCGATGCCCGCTTCGAAGAGCATCATGTCGAAGTACTCCAGCACTTCCTTGAACGCCTTCTGCTCCGACAGCAGCACGTCGAAGGCGCCCAGCGAGGAGGTCAGCGCCAGCGGCGGGTTGCCGATGAAGGCGTGGCTGATGTCGGTGAAGATCGCCAGCGTGTTCAGCTTCTGGCGCACCAGCCATTGCGGGAAGTTGGACGGCAGCAACTCGCCCGCCTCGGCGATGCGCTCCTCGATGGAGAAGAACAGACCCTGGATGTCCCGGTTCATGTTCCGGATCTCGCGGAACTGCGGGAACGTCTTGGGTGGCCCGGCGTCGCGGCGGCGCCCCAGGGCGACGATGTCGTCCTGCAGCTTGCGCGCCATCTGCTTGACGACGTTCGCCACGCGCGGGTCCGCCGCCGTCGCCTGCTTCGCCATGGGGGACCCTCCCGTCACCGGACCGCGCCGTTACATTAGTGCAATACTCTCCAATGGTCGGTTAAGGAATTGCAAAGCGTTTCCGGCCGAAGGGCTAATCGGTCGCAGGAATTACGGGGCCAGCGCCGCCCGCACGCGGTCCAGCAGCCGCTGGCGGGTCTGGTCGTCGGGGGCGGCGCGCAGCGCCTCGCCCAGGTCGAGCAGCGTTTCGGCGTAGGCGTTGTGCCAGTCCGGGCCAAGCGCGGCGGGGGCGAGGCGCGGTTCCGCCGCCGGCACCGCCGCACCGGCCGTGCCGGCGAGGTCCACCGTCTCGTCCAGGTCCGGCAGGTGGATGCGCGCGGCGTCCCAGCCTTTGGCGACCAGCGCCTGACGGATCGATTCGCGCGCGCCGGCCTCGCCGTGCACGAGGAACAGGCCGCGCGTCACGCCCTGGCGTTCCTCCAGCCAATCGAGCAGCCCGCCGCGGTCGGCATGGCCGGAGTAGACGTCCAGCGTGCGGATGCGGGCGCGGACCTCGATCTCCTCGCCGTGGATGCGCACGCGCGCGGCACCCTGCTGGAGGATGCGGCCCAGCGTGCCGGGGGCCTGATAGCCCACCAGCAGCACGGTCGCCTCCGGCCGCCACAGGTGGCCTTTCAGGTGGTGGCGGATGCGGCCGGCGTCGCACATGCCGCTGGCCGCCATGATGATGCCGCCGCGCACGAGGCTGTTCAGCCGCATGCTCTCCTGCACCGACTGGATGCGGTGGACGTTCGGCCGCTCGAACGGGTCGCGGCCATGGAGTTCGGGCCCCAGATCGGCGCGGTGGCGGCGGAACACCTCGGTGACCGCGTCGGCGAGGGGGGAGTCGAGGAACACCTCGGTCTTCGGCAGCTGCCCCGTGTCGAACAGCCGGCCGAGGTCGTAGAGAAGCTCCTGCGTGCGCTCCACCGCGAAGACGGGAATCAGCAGCGTGCCGCCGGCCGACAGCGCCGCCGCCACCTCGTCGCGCAGCAGGGACTGGCGCTGTTCGGTGGTCGCCTCCGTGCGCTCGCGGTCGCCGTAGGTGGTCTCCATCACCAGCCAGTCGGGGTTGGCCGGCGCCTCCGCATCCTTGTGGAAGACCTTGCCGCCCGGCCCGACGTCGCCGGAGAACAGCAGGCGCATCGGCCCGCCCTTGGCATCGAGTTCGACCTCCAGCGAGGCGGATCCCAGGATGTGCCCGGCCGGCCAGAAGCGGGCGCGGGCGCCGGGCACCACGTCGAACCAGTCGCTGTAGCCGTGGCCGCGCAGGTGTTCAAGCGCGCGGCGGGCGTCGTCCTGCGTGTAGATCGGCTGCACCGCGGGCCGGCCGCGCTGGCGGTTGCGGCGGTTCAGGCGCTCGACCTCCGTCTCCTGGATGTAGCCGCTGTCGGGCAGCATGCAGCCGAGCAGGTCGGCGGTGGCCTCCGTGGCGTGCACGCGGCCCTTGAAGCCCAGGCGCGTCAGCTTGGGGATCAGGCCGGAGTGGTCGATGTGCGCGTGGGTGAGCAGCACCGCCCGGATGGCCTTCGGGTCGAAGGGGAAGGGGCGGTAGTTCAGCTCCTTGATCGTCTTGGTGCCCTGGAACAGCCCGCAGTCGACCAGCACGTCGCCGCCGGGCGTGTGCAGCCGGAAGCACGATCCCGTCACCGTCCCGGCGGCTCCGTGGAAGGTAAGGGTGTGGGTCATGGCAGCCTCGGGCGGATGCTGGGGCGGACACCCTATCAGAACACGGATCTCACGCAGGAGGCAGATGAAGTTGGCGCGGCATACGGCCTCAACCCGCCGTCCCCTTTTGCGGGCGCGGGTCGAGGCCGGGGGACCGCGCGGCGACCGCTACACGACCAGGAAAAGATCGCCGCGCGCCTTAATGGCGGTGGCGTCGCTCACGCCGAGAAACACCAGCGAATTCTGGTCCTTGACGAGCGCCACGTTGCCGGTGGCCGGGTCGATGCCCCACGTCCAGTTGGCCAGATCGGTCTGGCTGACCACGAGGCGGTCGCCGGTTTCAAACTGTTGCACGCGGTCCCGGCCGGTCAGCCCGGAGAGCTGGATCAGGTCATTGCCGTCGCCGCCGACGTAGAGGTCGTTTCCGAGGTTGCCGGCCAGGAAGTCATCGCCGTCGCCGCCCTGCAGCGTGTCGTCCCCCTGGCCGCCGAACAGCGTGTCGTTGCCCGCGTCGCCGAGGATGAGGTCGTCGGCCATGTTTGCGTAAAGGACATCGCCGTCCGCCTGGCCATAGAGGGTGTCGGCGCCCTGTCCGCCGAACAGGGTGTCCGCGCCGGTGCCGCCGTCGAGCACGTCATTGCCGAGATTCCCGTACATTTCGTCGTGGCCGCCGGCTCCGTAAACCGTGTCGTCTCCGGAGTATGCATAAACCGAACGGTCGCTTGCGTTCGACAGGTTGAATACGTCGTTTCCGTCGAAGTCGCCATTTGAATCAAGCCAATAGCTGCGCCCTTCCGCGTCTTTGGCAAGCCATTTATGGACGGGAATGGAAATGTTTTCGGCGGTCCATGCGGTTTTGCTTCCCTCAGTGTAGGTCAGCTTCGTGATGCTTCCGCCGGTGATATAGCCGGCGGAACTGTACTGAAACGAGCCATGCAGGGCATAGCTACCAAAAGGAGAGGTGAGAGTGATTTTTTCCCCGGTGCCCTCAATGCTTGACGCGTAGGATCGTTGCGCGACTGTGACCGGCGAGTAGGCGGTGTCGGAGCCAAAAGTAATGGTGGCCATCGCATATCTCCGATTGTTCATCCTCGCATGGTGCAAGCTGTGATCGATGAACGTCAATCGGATATAGCGCAAAGTTGCATATAAAGTTATGCAAATGTGTGGTGGGAATGGCGCCGCCGTTGCCCGAGACGTGCCATCGCTTCTTTGTGCGGGCCTGTTCGCGTGCGCGACGATCGGCGGGCGGGCGCTATCGCCGCAGCGCTTCCGCCAGAAGCGGGGCCAGCGGGATGGCGTTGGAGGGGTGGGGGACGCCGTCGCAGGATTCGAAGGCTTCGATCCCGGCCGCGGCGAAGCGGGCCGCCACGTCGCCCGCGTGCAGCGCGTGCACGCCGATGACGCGCAACGGGCCGCCGCCGCGCGCGGCCACGGCGCGGGCGCAGGACAGGATCGTCTCGCCGGAACTCACCACGTCGTCCAGGATCACCGCGGGGCGGCCGGCGAGGCCGGCGGTCTCCGGCAGGGTCACCGTCACGTCGCGGTCGCCGCGCCGCTCCTTCCCGGCCACGGTCCAGGACAGGCCGAGGCCGGCGGCGGTGGCCTCGATCAGCGGGGCGGACTCCTCGTCGGGGCCGACCAGGACCGTGTCGGGGGACACGCCCCAGGCGGCCAGGCGCTCGGCCAGGACGGGGGCGGCGGAGAGCGCGTCGGCGGTGCGGCCGGGGAACACCTCGTCCAGTTGGCCGGTGCGGTGCAGGTGCGGTTCGACGCAGACGATGCGGTCGAAGTGCTGGGCCAGCCACGCGCCGATCACCTTCTGGCTGACCGGCTCGCCGGGGCGGAACACCGCGTCCTGGCGCATGTAGGCCATGTAGGGCGCCACGAGGCACAGCTCCCTCGCCCCCTCGCGCCGCAGGACGGAGGCGGCCAGCACGATCTCGACGAGCTTGTCGTTCGGGTTGTCGAGGGAGCGGTAGAGGATGGCGCGCTCCACCCGCTCCGGGCAGCGCACGAGGCTCTCGCCGTCGGGGAAGCGGTGCAGCTCGGCGGTGAAGCAGGGCAGGCCCAGGCGGTCGGCCAGACGCTCCGCGGCCTCGGCCGATTCCGGGAAGGCGTAGACGCCGGTGTAGCGGGTCATGCGGCACCTCCCTGGCCGTTCACAAGAATGCCCGCGTTTTCCTCCGCGAGTGTGCGGGCGAAGGCGAAGTCGGGGCGGGTGTTGGCGTGGATGCGGTACAGCGGTTCGCCCCGGCGCACGCGCGCCCCCACCTTGTGCAGCAGGTCGATGCCCGCCCCCTTGTCCACCGGCGCGCCGGCCAGCCGGGCGATGCGCGCGATGCGGTAGCAGTCGATGGCCTCGACCACGCCGTCCTTCGGCGCCACCACCTCATGCACCAGCGTGCCGAGCGTCGCCTTGGCCGGCGGCGGTCCCTGCCGTTCCATGATGCGCTCCATGGTGCGCAGCGCCTCGCCCCCCTCCAGCAGGTCGCGCGCGCGGCGGTAGCCGCTGCCGCCGCGCACGGCGGGATCGAACTCGATGATGCGGCCGGCGAGGCGGAGCGCGCTTTCGCGCAGGTCGGCGGGGGCGGCGGGTTCGCCGCGCAGGACGGCCATGACGTCGCGCGCCTCCAGCACCGGGCCGATGCCGAAGCCCACGGGCTGGGAGCCGTCGGTGATCGCCACGTCCAGCGTCAGGCCCAGCTGGTCGCCGACGTATTCGAACAGCTTGCGCAGGCGCACCGCCTCCCCCTGCGTGCGCACCTTGGCGGTGGGGCCGACGGGGATGTCGACGAGCAGGTTGGTGGAGCCGGCCGCCGCCTTCTTCGACAGGATGGAGGCGACGAGCTGTTCGCGCGTGTCCACCGCCAGCGGCCGTTCGACGGAGATCAGCACGTCGTCGGCCGGCGACAGGTTGACGTGGCCGCCCCACACCAGGCAGCCCTTCTCGGTGCGCACCAGCTCCTGCATGCGCTCGACGCCCACGTCGACGTTGGCCAGCACCTCCATGGTGTCGGCGGTGCCGGCGGGCGACGTGATGGCGCGCGACGAGGTCTTGGGGATCGGCAGGCCGTGCGCGGCGACGATGGGCACCACGATCATGGAGGTGCGGTTGCCCGGCACGCCGCCGATGCAGTGCTTGTCGGCGATGGGGCCGACGTCCCACGTCAGCCGGCTGCCCGCGTCGATCATGGCGCGGGTCAGGCCCAGCACCTCGTCCGTGGTCATGAAGGCGGCGCAGGCGATGAGGAAGGCGGCGATCTCGATCTTCGAATAGCGCTGCGCCGCCACGTCGCGGATCACCGCGGCGAGGTCGGCGTGCGACAGCGTGGCGCCGCCGGCCTTGGCGCGGACGAGGTCGAAGCTGCGCGGCGGGGTGGGGTGCTCCACCGCCACCCGCGCGCCCTCGGGCAGGCCCAGGTGGCGGAAGGCGGCGGTGGACAGGCCGATCTCGCCGGGGCCGAGGATCGCGTCGTCCTCAATGAGGTTGAGCACGGCGAGCATCGCCTTGCCGCCGCCCGTGACCTCCACCCGGCCGAGGCCCAGGAAGTCCTCCACCCGGTAGACGGTGCAGCGGCGGTTGAGGAACGCGACGTTCTCGCGGAAGGTGTCGATCGCCAGGCGGCGCAGGGTCAGCATGGGGTAAAGCTTGGCGCAGGCGGCGGGAAAGGGCAAGGCGGCGCAGCACCTCACCCCTTCCGCCGTGCGGAGGCTCTACAGGAACAGGTAGTTGGCCTCGCCCGTGCTCATGAAGGCGGCGTGGTCGACGCCGACGAGGCGCAGCGTGTAGGCGCCGCCGTAGGCGGTGATCAGCACGTCGTCCCCGTCGTCGAGGATCTGCACGCCGCGCACCCGCCACCACTCGTACGTCTCGGCGTTGGAGCCGTTCACGTTGTAGCCCCAGTCGCGGTAGTCGATGCGGTCCTGGCCGATGGTGAAGTCGGTCACCACGTCGGCCTGCACGCCGTTGGGCACATCGGGCACGTCGAAGCGGAACAGGTCGTTGCCCGTGCCGCCGGTCAGCGTGTCGTTGCCCAAGCCGCCGCGCAGCAGGTCGTTGCCGGCACCGCCGGCCAGCGCGTTGGCGCCGCCGTCACCGGTCAGCGTGTCCGCGAAGGCCGAGCCGCGCAGGTTCTCGACGCCGGACAGCGTGTCGCCCGCCGCCTCGCCGCCCGACGCGGTGCCGGCCAGCAGGCTGACCGCCACGCCGGAGGAGGAGGCGTCGTACGCGGCCCAGTCCACGCCGTCGCCGCCGGCCAGCAGGTCACCGCCGGCGCCGCCGGACAAGGTGTCGTCGCCGGCCGCGCCGGAGAGCGTGTCGTTGCCGGCGCCGCCGAGAAGCCGGTTGGCGGCGCCGCTGCCGATCAGCGTGTCGTTTCCGCTGCCGCCCTCGGCGTTCTCGATGCCGGTCAGGGTGTCGCCCTGGGCGTCGCCGCCGCTGCCGGTCCCGGCCGCCAGATCGACCTGCACGCCTGCTGCCGAGCCGGCGTAGGTGGCGGTGTCGGTGCCCGTGCCGCCGTCCAGCACGTCGGCCCCGCCGCCGCCCGACAGCGTGTCGTCGCCGTCGCCGCCGGACAGGGTGTCGGTGCCTGGGGTCAGCAGGCCCACCTGCACGCCGTATTCCCAGACGCCGACGATGTCCTCCTTCCCGTCGCCGTTCACATCGCCCATCATGCGCGGGTAGCGGTCCTGCGTGGTCCAGGTCGCGCCGCCGGCGGTGAAGTGGGTGGAGACGCCGTAGGACGGCCCGAAGTGACCGTTCGCTTGCCCTTCGAGGATGATGACGTAGTTCGAGCCATAGGCGACGACATCGGCCCGCCCATCGCCGGTGATGTCGCCGACCGTCCGCGGGTAGGCGTTCTGGCTGGTCCAACCTGTGCCGCTGCCGAAGCCCGGGTCCACCTGCCAGAGATCCTGGAAGGTCCCGTCGGCGCGTCCCAAAGCCACGTAGATCCCGGACTGAGCGAATCCCACGACATCGTCGCGCCCGTCACCGTTCACGTCACCGAGCATCCGTGGGAACGTGTTCTGGTCACCCCAGTAGTTGGCGCTGAAGTTCGTCGTGGCGAGAATGGCAGAGCCGAACGTGCCGTTCGCCTGGGCCAGGGCGACGTAGGTGCCGCCGCTGGCGAAACCCACGATGTCGTCGCGCCCGTCGCCGTTCACGTCGCCCATGGCGCGCGTGTAGACGTTCTGGGTGGCCCAGCCATAGGACGGCGTGAACATGCCGGTTCCCAAGGCCACATAACTTGCGCTGAAGGTACCATCGGCCTGTCCGTTCGCCACGATCACCGTGCTGCCGGCGAAACCCACGATGTCGTCGCGCCCGTCGCCGTTCACATCGCCAAGCAGGCGCGGGTACGTGTCCTGGCTGGGCCACCACTGCAGCTTGAACTCGGAGCTGACCATGCCGAGATCGGTGAACCCGCCGTCGGCTCGTCCGAGGGCGACGCAGGCGCCGCTGCTCGCAAAGGCGACAAGGTCGGCGCGGCCGTCGCCGTTCACGTCGCCCACCATTCGCGGATAGGTGCCCTGCGAGGGCATTCCCCCCGCACTGGGCGCGTAATTGCTCAGCGCGTCGAGCACCGTCAGGCCGGCCGGGCCGTCCTGGAGGAGGTCGTTGCCGTCCCCGCCGCTGTACAGATCGTTGCCTGCCCCACCGTACAACGTATCGTTTCCAGCCAGACCGCTCAGCGTGTCGCCATACACGTTGCCGCCGAGAACATCATTCCCCGATGTGCCAAGAACTGTTGCCATCACGCACCCCTATCATTGCCTTTTTTCCTCTGGGGCAAACTATGAATACGGGGGTAGGATGGGGTCAATACCTGCATAATCATGCATGAGTTGCTTTGGAGAAGTCATACCCATGCATGACTGCCTCGTGTGTTCGCCGATGTGTGTTCGCGTGGCGGCGCAGCACCTCACCCCGTCACGGACCAGTCGGCGGTGACGGCGCTGGCCTTGACGCCGGTGAGCGTCACCTGGGCGCCGTTGCCCAGCGTGACCACGGCGCCGCCGCTGCCGTCGGTGGCGGTCCAGGTGGTGCCGGAGGCGCGGAGGATGCGGTCGCCCTCGGCGTAGGTGAAGTCGGTGATGGTGTCGGCGCCGCTGCCCACGCCGAAGCGGTCGGCGCCACCGCCGCCGGTCATGGTGTCGGCGCCCAGGTTGCCCCACAGCACGTCGGCGTCGTCCCCGCCGTACAGCGCGTCGTTGCCCTGGCCGCCGAACAGCGAATCCGCTCCGGCACCGCCGTACATCGCGTCGGCGGCGAGGTTGCCGTAGAGGGCGTCGGCCCCGGCCTCGCCGTACAGCGCGTCGTTGCCCTGGCCGCCGAACAGGGCGTCGCCGGCCTCGCCGCCGTACAGCGTGTCCAGGCCCAGGTTGCCGTAGAGGGCGTCCGCGTCGGCGCCGCCGTACAGCGCGTCGGCGTTGTCGCCGCCCCACAGCGTGTCGGCGCCGGCCTCGCCGTACAGCACGTCGCGGCCGGCCAGCCCGGACACCACGTCGGCGCCGCCGCCGGCCGACACCGTGTCGTTGCCGGTGCCGGCGGTGAGCGTCTGCGCCGCGTCGGTGCCGCTGACGCTCTGGCCGGACGTGGCGGAGGAGCCGGCGTCGCGCACCACGCGGACATAGTTGTCGATGCGGATGACGTCGCCCTGCGGGCCGTGGCCGGTGGGGTAGTCCGAGGCGTCGCCGGTCTTCGGGTCGCTGCGCTGGGCGCCGGCGCCGTGCACGTCGGTGAGCCGGTAGCCGCCGCCGAAGTTCATGAAGCCCCAGGCCTTGCCGACCGTCTGGTAGACGGCGTAGTCGCCGGTGCCGCCCTCCACGTGCGTCGTGCCGCTCCAATAGTAGGGGTAGTCGGGGGAGGTGGCGGTGCCGGTGTTGGTGACGGAGAACACCGGGTCGATCGCGGGGCCGAGCTGGGCGGGGTCGGTGGTGGCGGGGGAGCGGGAGTAGTCGACGATGCTCTCCAGCTCCTTGGCGTTGGGCAGGCGCCAGTCGGTGTGGCCGGCGGTGGTGGCGCCCTCGGCATAGGACAGGGCCTGCTTCCATTCCATGCCGGTGCCGCTGTCGGCCTTGGCCCACATCAGCCCGGTGGCGAGGTCGGTCACCGTGCCGTCGCCGTTGTCGCGGAAGTCGTTGACGCCGTAGCTGGTGTTGCCGCGCACGTAGAGGGCGTAGAGCGTGTGTTCCTTGCCGTTCACGGTGACCGGGTAGCCCTTGATGCGCCCGTCCGCGAAGTTGACGCCGAACGCCGTCGGGTCGCCCTGCATGGTGGTGCCGAGGTAGGGCGTGGCGGACCAGTACTGGCAGTCGATGAAGCGGGAGCCGGTGCTGGTGCTCTCGTATTTGAAGCCGAAGACGGTGTTGTCGATGTAGGGGGTGGAGGTCGCGGCGCTGGTGCCGGTGCTGCCGCTGAACTTGATCAGCGAGTACAGCTCCTTGATCGTGGGCAGGCGCCAGTCGTCGTGCCCGCCCAGCACCAGGGAGTCGCCGTTCGACACGGCGGCACTCCACGTCAGCTTGGACGCGGTCGGCGCCTGCGCCCAGGTCAGCCCGGTGTTGAGGTCGCTGACCGTGCCGTCGCCGTTGCCGCGGTAGGAGGGCTGGTTGCCGCTGTAGGTGGCGTCCTGGCCGTGGAAGTCGGATCCGGCGGAGGGGCGGGTGATGGTGTTGGTGTTGCCGTAGAAGCCGGTCTGGCCGGTGTCGACCACGGTGTAGGTGAAGGCCATGGCGCGTCCTCCCGCTTCGGCGTTGAGTGTGGGATAATTTCCCACGAACGAGCGTGGCGAGGTTTTCCTAACGGGAGGTTAATGGAGTGGCAGAGGGGAGCCCGCGTGAACGGGCAGGGGGCTGCGGCTGACGGATTTCGTACGGATCACAAAATCAGAGACTGAGAGATTGAGAGATCAAGAGGAGCTTGGTCACGCCCTGGCGGCTCCACGGAGCCGTGGCTGAGGCAAGATCCGCAAATCTCTTCATCTCTCAGTCTCTGATTTTTCGATCAGCACTCTTCCCGCCAGCCTTGGGTGCCGCTGATCCTTGGGAGCAACTTGCCCCCACCCTCCCAAGCTTCGCTTGGGTCCCTCCCTCCCCCTGCGGAGCAGGGGGAGGGTTTTCATTTATTCACCAGCCCACGCGTTTCCAGCTTTGCAGGATCTTCTGGTAGTTGCCGCGCTCGAACGCGGCGGGGTCGGGGCAGCGGAGAAGGTTCATGCTGCCTTGCGCCTGCGTCAGGCTGTCGTACTCGTGCTCCTCCAGCCAGCGCTCCAGGTCCTTCACCAGGACGCCCAGGCGTTCGGGGCCGTGCTGGAGGAGGGCGGAGACCACCTGCACGGCGTGGGCGCCGGCCATGATCGCCTTCAGCGCGTCGACGGCGGAGTGCACGCCGCCGCTGGCCGCCAGGGAGGGGCGGATGCGGCCGGACAGGTTGGCCAGCCAGCGCAGCCGCAGGCGCAGCTCCGATGGCGTGGAGAGTTCCAGGCGCGGGGCGGCCTCCAGCGCCTCCACGTCGATGTCCGGCTGGTAGAAGCGGTTGAACAGCACCAGCCCGTCCACCCCTTCGCGGTCCAGCCAGTGCGCGAGGTTGGCGAGCGAGGAGTAGAAGGGCGACAGCTTCACCGCCACCGGGATGCCCACCGCCCGGCGCACCATGCGCACCACCTCCACCGCGCGCTCCTCCACGTCCGCGGCGTCCTGCTCGGGGTCGGTGGCGAGGCCGTAGAGGTTGAGTTCCAGCGCGTCGGCGCCGGCCTGTTCGATCAGGCGGGCGTGGCGCGTCCAGCCGGACGCGGTGATGCCGTTCAGCGACGCGATGACCGGCACCGCCACCGCGTCCTTGATGTGGCGGACCTGCTCCAGGTAGCCCTCCGGCCCCAGGGCGTAGCGGTCGAGGGCGGGGAAGAAGCCGCGCGCTTCGGGGGAGATGAAGGCGGCGGCCTCGCGCGCCTCCAGCATGCCCATCTGCTCGTGGGTGATCTGCTCCTCGAACAGGGAGTGCATGACGATGGCGGACGCCCCGGCGTCCTCCAGCCGGCGCACCACGTCGAGGTCGTTCACCAGGGGCGAGGCGCCGGGCATCAGCGGGTGCTTGAGGCGCAGGCCGAGGTAGTCGGTGGAAAGGTCCATGGTGCGTCCTCCGCTGAAGCGTGTCCTTTGAGCGGCGTTCGTAGGTTGGGTTGAGGCGCAGCCGAAAACCCAACGTGTTCGCGATGCGAAGGGCGTTGGGTTTTCGCTGGCGCTCAACCCAACCTACGATTCACTTGCGTCCAGCGGCGGCTCGGCGAAGTGGGCCATGTGCTGGTACATGTCGTAGCGCAGGCGGTTGTTGGCCTCGGCCGCCTTCAGCAGCGCGCGGAAGCGTTCGGGGTCGTCGCGCTCCACCACCTTGAAGCGCGCCTCGCCCTGCATGAAATCGTGCAGCGGCACCTTCGGTTCGGAGCTGTCCAGCTCCAGCGGCGCCTCGCCCAGGTCGAGGCGGCGCGGGTCGTGGCGGTACAGCGGCCAATGCCCGCTGTCCACCGCCAGCTTCTGCTGGTGCAGGGCGTGGGACATGTCGTAGCCGTGCGCGATGCAGTGGCTGTAGGCGATGATCAGCGACGGGCCCTTGTGGCTCTCCGCCTCCAGGAAGGCGTTCAGCGTCTGCGAATCCCGGGCGCCGAAGGCGACCTGGGCGACGTAGACGTGCTCGTACGCCATGGCGATCATGCCGAGGTCCTTCTTGGCGACCGAACGGCCGGCCATGGCGAACTTGGCCGACGCGCCGATGGGCGTGGCCTTCGACTGCTGGCCGCCGGTGTTGGAGTAGACCTCCGTGTCCATGACCAGGATGTTCACGTCGCGGTCGGACGCCAGAACGTGGTCGAGCCCGCCGTAGCCGATGTCGTAGGCCCAGCCGTCGCCGCCGACGATCCACACGGACTTGCGCACCAGATGGTCGGCCAGCTCCTCCAGGCGGCGGGCCAGCGGGTCGGCGATGGCGGGCAGGCGGCGCTTCAACTCGGCCACGCGGGTCCGCTGGGCGGATATCGCCGCCTCGCCCACCTGGGGGGCCTCCAGCAGTTCGGTAACGAGGGCGGGGTCGAGGTGCGGGGCCAGGGCGGCCAGCAGGTCGCGCGCCTGGGTGGCCATCTGGTCCAGCGCCACGCGCATGCCGAAGCCGAACTCGGCGTTGTCCTCGAACAGGGAGTTGGCCCAGGCCGGGCCGCGCCCGTCGGCGTTCTTCGTGTAGGGCGTGGTCGGCAGGTTGCCGCCGTAGATCGAGGAACAGCCGGTGGCGTTGGCGATCACCGCGCGGTCGCCGAACAGACGGGTGAGCAGCGTCAGGTACGGCGTCTCGCCGCAGCCGGCGCAGGCACCGGGGAACTCCATCAGCGGTTCGTAGAGCTGCACGTGCTTGATGGACAGCGGCACCTTCTCGCGCGGCGCCTCGGGCAGCGTGAGGAAGTGGGCGAAGGTGGCCTGCTCCTGCGCGCGCAGTTCCTCGGCCGGGCGCATCTCCAGGGCCTTGCGGCGGGGGTTGGCCTTGTCCTTGGCGGGGCAGACCTCGACGCACAGCGTGCAGCCGGTGCAGTCGTCGGGGGCGAGTTGGAGGCGGTAACGCTCGCCGGGGAACTCCTGCCCCTTGTAGGCCAGCGTGGTGAAGCCGTCGGGCGCGCCGGCCAGGGCGGATTCGGGGGCCACCTTGGCCCGCATGGCGGCGTGCGGGCAGACGACCACGCACTTGTTGCACTGGATGCAGAGTTCGGCGTGCCACGCCGGCAGTTCGGTGGCGATGGCGCGCTTCTCGAACTTCGACGTGCCGGTCGGCCAGGTGCCGTCGACGGGGAAGGCGCTGACCGGCAGGCGGTCGCCGTGGCCGGCAATCATGGCGGCGGTGACGCGCTGCACGAAGTCCGGCGCGCCGGCCGGCACCACCGGCAGGCGGACGCGCTCGGCGGTGGGGGCGGCGGGCAGGTCGATGCGCTTCAGGTGGGTCAGCGCCTCGTCCACCGCGGCGAAGTTGCGGCGCACCGCCTCCTCGCTGCGGCGGCCGTAGGTCTTCTCGATGGCGCCCTTGATGTCGGCGATCGCTTCGTCGAGCGGCATGACCTTGGCGAGCGCGAAGAAGCAGGTCTGCATGATGGTGTTGATGCGCCGGCCGAGCCCCGCCTCGCGCGCCACCGCCGTGGCGTCGACGGTGTAGAGGGCGACCTGCCTGTCGATGCAGGCCTGCTGCACCTCGCGTGGCAGGCCGTTCCACACCTCCTCCGGCGTGCCGGGGGCGTTCAGCAGGACGGTGGCGCCGGGGGCGGCCAGCTCCAGCACCTCCATGCGCTCCAGCAGCGGGTGGTGGTGGCAGGCGACGAAGCCCGCGCGCTTTACCAGCCAGGGGGCGCGGATGGGGCGCGGCGAGAAGCGCAGGTGCGACACGGTGGTCGAACCGGACTTGCGGCTGTCGTAGACGAAATAGCCCTGGCCGTGCTGCCCGGTGTGGCCGGCGATGATCTTCAGCGAGTTCTTGTTGGCACCCACCGTGCCGTCGGCACCCAGGCCGAAGAACACGGCGCGCTTCACCTCCTCCGGCTCGATGTCGAAACCGTCGTCCCAGGGCAGGGAGAGGCCGGTCACGTCGTCGACGATGCCGACGGTGAAGCGGCGCTTCGGGTGGTTCCTGGTGAGTTCGTCGAACACCGCCTTGACCATGGCCGGCGTGAACTCCTTGGACGACAGGCCGTAGCGGCCGCCGATCACCACGGGTTCGGCGGTGCCGGACCCGGCGGCGCGCGCCTCGGCCAGGGCGCCGACGACGTCGAGGTAGAGGGGCTCGCCCACCGCGCCGGGTTCCTTGGTGCGGTCCAGCACGGCGATGCGGCGCACGGTGTCGGGCAGGGCGGTGACGAAGTCGGCGATGGAGAAGGGGCGGTAGAGGCGCACGGTCAGGGCACCCACCCGCTCGCCCCGGTCGGCCAGGAAGCGGGCGGTCTCGGCGCAGGTCTCGGCACCCGAGCCCATGGCGATGACCACGCGCTCCGCCTCAGGGTGGCCGGCGTAGTCGAACAGGTGGTAGCGGCGGCCGGTGCGCGCGGCGAAACGGTCCATCGCCTCCTGCACCGCGGCCGGGCACGTCTCGTAGAAGGGGTTGCAGGCCTCGCGCGCCTGGAAGAACACGTCGGGGTTCTGCGCGGTGCCGCGCAGCACCGGGTGGTCGGGGCTGAGCCCGTGCGCGCGGTGGGCGTGCACGGCGTCCTCGTCGATCAGCGCGCGCAGATCGTCGTCGGACAGCACCGTCACCCGGTTCGCCTCGTGCGAGGTGCGGAAGCCGTCGAAGAAGTGCAGGAACGGCACGCGGGCCTTCAGCGTGGCGGCGTGGGCGACCAGTGCCAGATCGTGCGCCTCCTGCACGCCGGCCGAGGCGAGCATGGCGAAGCCGGTCTGGCGGCAGGCCATCACGTCGGAATGGTCGCCGAAGATGGAGAGCGCGTGGGTGGCCAGCGTGCGCGCCGCCACGTGCATGCAGTAGGGCGTCAGCTCGCCCGCGATCTTGTACATGTTGGGGATCATCAGCAGCAGGCCCTGCGACGCCGTGAAGGTCGTCGCCAGCGCGCCGGCCTGGAGGGCGCCGTGCACGGCGCCGGCCGCACCTCCCTCCGACTGCATCTCGATCACCTGCGGCACGGCGCCCCAGACGTTGGCGCGGCGATGCGCCGCCCATTCGTCCGCCATTTCGCCCATGGGCGAACTGGGCGTGATGGGGTATATCGCAATGACCTCGCTGGCGCGGTAGGCGACGGAGGCGGCGGCCTCGTTGCCGTCCATGATGGCGCCGTCCATGATGGCGGCATTGGGGCTTTGGATGGTGGTCATGGCGCATCCCTTTCTGGCGCGCGTGCTGTCGGGATAGCGTCCTCCCAAAGGGCATAGGGCGTCCATGATGCTTTCCGTCGCACACTGAATGGTCACCGATGCGCGTTCTCATCGCCGACGACACGATCCTGATGCGCGCCATGCTCTCGGAAATGGTGCGGGAGTTCGGCCATAGCGTCGTGCTGGCGCGCGACGGTCAGGAGGCGCTGGACAAGGCCTGGGAGGAGGGGTTCGACGTCGCCATCGTCGACTGGGAGATGCCGAAGCTGGACGGCATCGAGGTGTGCTGGCACCTGCGCTCCGACCCGCGCAGCGCCTATGCCTACCTGATCCTGATGACGGCGAACGAGGAACCGTGGCGCCAGTTCAAGGCGCTGGACGCCGGCGCCGACGACTTCATCCCTAAGCCGGTCAACGCCGCCTTGCTGAAGGCGCGCCTGCGCGCCGCCGGTCGGCTGCTGGCGATGCACGAACAGCTGCTGGAACTGGCGCTGACCGACCCGCTGACCGGCGTGTTCAACCGCCGCGCCTTTCTGGAGCGCGCGGAGGGCGAACTGGCCCGGACCCGGCGCACCGGCCGGCCGCTGTCGGCGCTGATGTGCGACATCGACCACTTCAAGCGGATCAACGACACGCACGGCCATGCGGCGGGGGACGAGGCGCTGAAGCGCTTCGCCGCCTGCTGCCGCGCCCATTTGCGCGTGAGCGACGTGCTGGGCCGCCTGGGCGGCGAGGAGTTCGCCATCCTGCTGCCCGAGACCGGGGCGGGGGAGGCGGTGCTGGTCGCCGAGCGGCTGCGCGAGGCCGTGGCCGGGCTGGAGGTGGAGAGCGAGGAGGCCCGCTTCGGCCTGACGGTGAGCATCGGCGCCACCGCGTTCCTGTGCGGCGCCGACACCGTGGACCGTGCGCTGGCCCGCGCCGACGAGGCGCTGTACCGCGCCAAGACGGGCGGCCGGAACCGGGTGGAGTTGGCGGTGTGAAAGGGCCTTTGTCAGGGCAATCGCTTGAAAGCCCCTCCCCCTTGGCGGGGGAGGGGCTACACAGCAACCCCAGGCCCGTTCAAGCGATCGCCCTGAGGCCTTTGTGGTCCTTTTGACGCGGCCGTGCGTTTCAGGCATATTTGCTGTCATTGCTGCGTTTGACAGCACCGGAGCATGCCATGGCGACCTTGACCGTCCGCAATCTCGATGACGACCTCGTTCGTAAGCTGCGCATCCGCGCCGCCGAGCATGGACGGTCGGCGGAGGCGGAGCATCGGGAGATCCTGCGGCAGGCCCTCGGCGGCGAACCCGCGACGCCGAGCCGGGCCGAGGTCGCGCAACGGCTGGCGGCTTTTCAGCGGGACATCGGCGGCCGGACCGCAGGCTCGTCCGCCGAGGTGCTGGCGCAGGCGCGGGAAGAGCGTACGCAACGGCTCACCGGCGGCGGTTCCGGGTCGTGAGGGTCGTGGTCGACGCCTCCGTGGGGCTGAAATGGGCGTTGCGGGAGGCTGACAGCGGGCAGGCGCTCGCCCTGTTGAGCAGTGGCGAAGACCTGCTGGTCCCGGACTTCTGGCTCAACGAAGCGACCAACGTCCTGTGGGTGCAGGTTCTGAAGGGCGGCTGGACGCCGGGTGAGGCCCGCACGGGGCTCGCCCTGCTTCAGGAGGCCGTTTCACCGACGGAAACGAGCGACCTTGGCCTGCATGCCGTGGCACTCGACATAGCCTTGGCGGTGGGCCACTCGCCTTACGACTGCCTCTACGCCGCCTTCGCCATCGCCATGGGGGCGGAACGGCTCGTCATGGCCGACGGGCCGTTCCTGAAGGCTCTCCGCCGTCATCCCGATCCAACGCTGTCGCGGCTGCCCCTGTCGCTGGCAGATTGGGCCGCCGGTTCCGGCTCGGCACCGGCAGGCCGGGCCTGATTGTCACCCGCCCCGCCGCCGTTCGCCGGTGGCGGCGAGGTACTGGGCGGCGGCGCGCAGGAGGAATTCGGCCACCGCCATGTCGCCCACGTCGCGGTCGGGTCCGCCCAGGCGCTGCTCGCTTTCGGCGTGCACCAGGGCGGCGGCGATGACGTCGGCGGTCAGCCAGGCGCGGCGGTCGTCCTCGGGCACCGGCTCGATGCGGGCCAGCAGCTCGCCGCAGGCGGCATCGATGTCGATCAGGGCCGGACGGTCGGCAGCCACGTAGGACACCTCGCTCTCCGGCGTGGCGGCGCCGTGGTAGGCGCGCGCCAGCAAGGCCGTCTCCACCGCCTGGCGGAAGATGGTGCTGCGCGGGCGCGTCTTGCGGCGCAGGCGCATGGCCATCATGGTGAAGAGCTGGGCCACCGCCTCGGCCTGCTCGGGCGGGACCTCGTCGATGATGTCGACGATCTCGGCGCTGACGGCGTTGCGCGGCGGCTTCTGGCCGGGCCGCACGACCGAGGTGGCGAACACCGCGATCAGCGTGCGCAGGGCATCGGCCTGCTCGTCGGGCGTGATGCGGCCGATTTCCCCGGAGTCGAACATGGGCGCCCTCCACAATCGTGCATAGGACACAGCTGGTGGGGACATATCTGGTGGTGGGCGGCGGGTCCGGAAACCACCCCCTGTACCACCGCGCCCGGCGGCGCCCCGCCGGGCCGCGGCGCGCCGTGCGGGCGTACTCCCTCGGGACAGGGTGGGGTTCCCCGCAATGCAGCAAAGCCCGAGCCGGACGGGCGATTGCGGCGGGGGCCGCCGGGCCTCACCTGTCAGCGGCACGGAAACGACGCGGGGGAAAGGGGACGTGACGCCAGCCGCCATGACGCCAGCCGCCATGACACCGATGGAGCGCGCGCAGGCCCTGCGTCAGGCGCTGCAGGACAGCTTCCGCATCGACCTGTACTCGATCGTCGCCGAGCGCGACTTCGAACGCCTGCTGGCCGAGGCCATCGCGGCGGCCGAGCACGACGCCTTCCACCGCGGCCGCGACCTGGGACGGGGGTGATCGGGGCTGGGGTGATGGAAGCGGGAGGCCGGGGCGTGCTCGGGGTTCCGGCCCGTCAGGTTCCCGGTTCATCCAGGGCGCCGCCGCGGCCGTCGCCGGTCAGCGTGCCCGGCTGCATGCCGCCCGGCCCGGTGGGGCCGGGCTCGATGGAGACGCCGCCGCCGCTGCGCTCCACACCGCTGCGGCTGCCCTCCAGGGGCGCGGCGGCGGTCGATCCCGAGGCCATGCCGGCAGATCCCGGATAGGCGGCCGTGCCGCTGTAATGGTCCGTCTGCGAGCAGCCGCCCGCCAGCAGCGCCGCGAGCGTCGCGGCGGCCAGGAGCGTTCGCCTGAATGTCCGGTGCATGGTCGTCCTCTCCCCTCCTGCCGCGCCGGCGCCTCCGGCGCGCCACCCTTCAACAGGGGGAGGGGCGTGATCGTCACCGCTGCTGTGCGGAGATGCGGGCCTGCCGTTCGCGCACGTCGGCGGGCCATGTGCTCTTGATGAAGGCGACGACGGCCGCGATCTCGCGCGCGCTCAGCACGTCCGCGAAGGCCGGCATCTCGCTGCGGTAGCCGGGCGGGGCGAAGGGGGCGAGGCCGTCGCGCACCATGGCCAGCAACTGCGCGTCCGCATGGTGCCACGTGTGGCCGGAGGGGTCGTGCGGCGGCGCCGGCAGCATGCCGTCCGGCTTGCGCTCGCGCCAGTTCGGCTGCCCCTCCAGCGCGGCGCCGTGGCAGCTGGCGCAGTGCGCGGCGTAGACGTCCCGGCCCAGGGCCACCAGCGCGGCGTCGCCCGGATCCGGGGCCGGCGGGCCGAACGGCCGCACCACCGCCAGCGCCGCCACGGCCGCCGCCAGAGCCACCCCCGCCGCCACCGGCGCGCGCTTGTACCGCATCGGCATTCCCCCTTTCCGTTCCGCGCCGATCCTAGCGCAACGGCGCGGCGCGCGCAGGCTTCCGCCGCGTTCGCGGCATCGCTACAGTCCGGCAGCGGACGAACAGGGGAGACCGGGCGGATGGGGAACGTCATCGCCTCGCGGGCCTACGTCGACGGCCGGCATGTCGCCGACGTGCCGATCGAGGAGGCGGGCGCCTGGGCCGGGCGCGACGGGCATTTCGTGTGGATCGGCCTGCACGAGCCGGACGAGGCGCTGCTGCGGCAGGTGCAGCAGCAGTTCGGCCTGCATGAACTGGCCGTCGAGGACGCGCTGCACGCCCACCAGCGCCCGAAGATCGAGGTGTACGGCGACAGCGTCTTCCTGGTGCTGCGCACCGCCCGGCTGGACGGCGACCGCATCGCCTTCGGCGAGACGCACGTGTTCGCCGGCAAGGATTACGTGGTGTCGGTGCGGCACGGCGCGTCCTCGACCTACTCGCCGGTGCGGGCGCGGGCCGAAAGCTCGCCCAAGATGCTGCGCCACGGCGTGGACTTCGTACTCTACGCCATCATGGACTTCGTGGTGGACTGCTACTTCCCGGTGCTGGACACGCTGGAAACCTGCACCGAGGAGCTGGCGCAGGAGCTGCTGATGCGCCCGCCCGAGCAGCGCGACGTGCAGCGCATCCACGACCTGCGCCACGACCTGGAGGACCTGCGCCGCACCGCCTCGCCGCTGCTGGACGTGTGTTCGCGGCTGGAGCGGTTCGACCTGCCGATGATCGACCCGGAGATCCTGCCGTACTTCCGCGACGTGCAGGACCACGTGATCCGGGTGAACGAGGCGATCAACGCGCTGCGCGAGGAGTTGTCCTTCGCCTTCGAGGCCAGCCTGATGCTGGCCTCGGCCCGGCAGAACGACGTGACGCGCAAGCTGGCGGCCTGGGCCGCCATCCTGGCCGTGCCGACGGCGGTGGCCGGCATCTACGGCATGAACTTCGAACACATGCCGGAGCTGAAGTGGACCTTCGGCTATCCCCTGACGCTGGCGGTGATCGCCGCCGTGTGCGTGACGCTGTACGTCCGCTTCCGGCGGACGGGGTGGCTGTAGGTCACGCGTCCGTGTCGGCTTCGGCGTCTTCGTCGGCGTCCGCATCGGTGCGGCCGGCCATCGCCTGGGCCGAGGCGACGAGGCAGACGTCCAGGCTCTCGTCCAGGAAGCGCAGCATAAGGTCGCGGTAGGGGCCGCGGTCGCCCACCGTGCGGGCGCGCTCCACCAGGTCGAAGTAGGAGTCGCGGTCGTCGGTGCGGACGACGATGGGCGGGTAGCCGGCGCGGTTGAGGATGAGGTTGGTGGTGAGCAGCGCCACCGCCGCGTTGCCCTCGTGGAAGGGGCGGATGGACATGAAGCGGTGGTGCGTCTCCAGCGCCGTCTCCACCCCCGGCTCGGTGCGGCGCAGCCAGCCGCTGAGCGCCGACATGGACACGCGCACCTTGGCCGGATCGGGCGAGCCGGCGGCGACCCCTTCCTTCAGCGGCCCCTCGCGGTACTTGCCGGCGGTGTGGTCGATGCCCTGGTAGAGCACGGCGTGGAAGGCGGCCATCGTGCGCTCGGTGACGACGCCGTTCGGCTGGAAGGACAGCCGCGCCATCAGGTGCAGCGCGTTCACGTGGTTGGCGACCAGCCGCTGCGCGGCGGGCGGGCGGTTGCGCAGCACCGGCCCCTTGTCGAGGACCCGCATGATCTCGTCGCGCGTCAGCTCGCCGTTCTCGACGGCGTTGCAGGCCACGGTCAGCTCCAGCTCGAACCAGTCGGCGAGGCCGTGCACCACCTCCGGCGGCAGGGGCCGCGCCGCGTCGAGCGCGCGCTTCTTGGCAGAGATCTCGTCGAGCAGCGCCATGTCCGGGTCCCAGCTGAGGTTTCGTGCAATTTTAGCGAACTCGGCCCCCCGACCGGAAGCCTTCTGGTGGTGCGGCGGGGCGACCCTGCGGGAATTTGCCGCTCAGCGCCGTCTTGCCCGCACGATTGGGAAGGTTTTTACTGTTCGCCTGGCAAACACTGCATCCGAAGAAGCGCCCGTGGGGAGCACCATGACCATGGAACTCGTCGCCTGGGATGACAAGATGAGCGTGGGCGTCGACGTCCTGGACGAGGACCACCGGCGCCTGCTCGACATGTTCAACAGCCTCCTGGAAAACGGCGTGGCGAAGCGCAACAGGGAGGCGCTGAGCGCGCTCCTGGCCGACCTGCGCGACTACACGGACGTGCACTTCTCCCGCGAGGAGGCGTTCATGCAGCGCAACGGCTACCCCGACCTCGACTCGCACCGGGCGGCGCACCGCTATTTCGTGGACGAGGTGGAGAAGCTGCGCCACGACTTCGACGGCGGCAACGAGACGATGCTGCGCATCGACCTGATCCTGCTGCTGAAGGACTGGCTGATCGAACACATCCAGTCGACGGACATGCAGTACAAGCCGTACGTGCTGGGGTAGGGCGTCCGCAATCACGCGAACAGAGGGAAGACCTGTGCCTGTAATCGTATTCGAAGCCGGTGCGCTGAAGAAGGAAGTCAAGGCTGAGCTGATTCAGCAGCTGACCGACGTGTCCGCGAAGATCACCGGCATCCCGAAGGAGCTTTTTTTCGTATCGATTCACGAACTGCCGGACGACGACATCGCCGTCGGCGGCGTCACCGTCACTGAATTGAAGCGCAAGCTGGCCGAGCAGCGCGCGCAAGAACCATCGGGCGTTGCGCTGGAAGGCTGACGTTCCGTTCGCTTGCCGGCGTCCAAGGGCAGCCCTCCTCCAGCGGGGCTGGAGAGCTGTAGGTTGGGTCTGGACCCAACGTCCCTCGCACAGCGGGGAATGTTGGGTTTTCGCTGGCGCTCAACCCAACCTACACAACCTCCTGTTGATCACTCCGCCGGGTGCGGGGCGCCGTGCGGGACGTGGCCGTGCGAGTCGTCTTCGGCGGGGAAGGGCGCCTTCTTCGCGATGTAGCTGTACACGGTCGGCACGACGAACAGTGTCAAGAGCGTGCCCAGCATCATGCCGCCGACGATCACGGCGCCGATCGCCTGCCGGCTCTCGGCACCGGCACCGTGCGCCATGGCCAGCGGCACCGCACCCAGCACCATGGCGCCGGTGGTCATCAGGATCGGGCGCAGGCGCAGCACGGCGGCGTCCTCCACCGCCTTCCTGATGTTGACGCCCGTGCGCTGGAGCTGGTTGGCGAACTCCACGATCAGGATGCCGTGCTTGGTGATCAGGCCCACCAGCGTGACGAGCCCGATCTGGCTGTACACGTTCATGGTGGCGCCGGTGTAGAGGAGGGCGGCCAGCGCGCCGGTCATGGAGAGCGGCACTGTCAGCATGATGACGAACGGGTCGATGAAGCTCTCGAACTGCGCCGCCAGCACCAGGTAGATGAAGGCCAGCGCCAGCACGAAGACGAAGTACAGCCCCGTGGCCGATTCGCGGAACTCGCGGCTCTGGCCGGCGTAGTCGGTCTGCGCGCTGGCCGGCAGCACGCGGTCGGCGGCGTTCTGGAGGTAGGCCAGCGCCTCGCCCAGTGCGTAGCCCGGCGCCAGCGTGGCGGTGATGGTGGCCGAGCGCAGCTTGTTGAAGTGGTTCAGCTCCTTGGGCGCCACCCGCTCCTCGATCTTCACGAGGTTGGCGAGGGAGACCATGGGACCCATGGTCTGGCCGGCCGCCACCGCCGCGGCGCTGGGCGTGCCGCGCACGTAGATGGAGGCGATGTCGTCCGGGTTGCGGCGGTCGACGTTGGCGACCTGCACCATCACGTCGTACTGCTTGCCTTCCTTCTTGAAGCGGGTGACCTGACGGCCGCCCAGGAAGGTTTCCAGCGTGCGGCCCACCGTGTCCACGTCGATGCCCAGGTCGGCCGCCTTGTCGCGGTCGATGGAGATGCGCAGCTCCGGCTTGTTCAGCTTCAGGTCGGTGTCGAGGTTGGTGATGCCAGGGTTCTTGCGCGCCTCGGCCAGCATGGCGTCGACCAGCTTCTGCAGCTCCGCATGCGGCAGGGAGGTCTGGATGACGAAGTTGACCGGCTTGTCGATCGGGCTCTGGCCGAGCGACGGCGGGTTGGTGACGAAGGCCAGGATGCCGGGGATGCCGAACATCTTGGGGAACAGCTGGGCGGTGATGGCCTGCTGCTTCACGTCGCGGTCGTCCCAGTCGACGAGGCGGACGAAGGCGATGCCCTGGTTCACCACGGGGAATCCCACCACCACGAAGAACTTCTCCAGCACCGGCACCTGCCGGAACAGCCCCTCCATCATGGTGGCGTAGCGCTGGGTGTAGTCGAGGGTGGAGCCTTCGGGGGCCACGGCGATGCCGACGATGGTGCCGCGGTCCTCCACCGGGGCCAGTTCGGAGCGCAGGCTGGTGAACAGCGTCCAGCTCGCCCCGGCCACCAGGATGCCGATCAGCAGCACCAGCGGCCGCGCCTTCAGCGACAGGCGCAGCAGCCAGCGGTAGCCGTTGGTCATCCCTTCCAGGAAGCGTTCGATGACGTTGTAGAACCAGTTGTGCTTCGTCTCGTGCCGCAGCAGCTTGGAGCACATCATCGGCGACAGCGTCAGCGCCACGAAGCCGGACACGATCACGGCACCGGCCAGCGTCAGCGCGAATTCGGTGAACAGGCGCCCGGTGCGGCCGGTCATGAAGCCGATGGGGGCGTACACGGCGGCCAGCGTGATGGTCATCGCGATGACCGCGAAGCCGATCTCCCGCGATCCCTGCAGGGCCGCCTGGAAGGGGGGCATCCCCTCCTCGATGTGGCGGAAGATGTTCTCCAGCATGACGATGGCATCGTCCACGACGAGGCCGATGGCCAGCACCATGGAGAGCAGCGTCAGCGTGTTGATGGAGAAGCCGAACAGGTACATCAGCGCGAAGCCGCCCACCAGCGACACCGGGATGGTCACCAGCGGCACCAGCGTGGCGCGGAAGGAGCGCAGGAAGAAGAAGATGACCAGCACCACCAGGACGATGGCCTCGAAGATGGTGCTGAACACCGCGTCGATGGACTTGGCGATGAAGACGGAGCTGTCGTAGCCGACGTCCACCGACATGCCGTCGGGCAGGGCCGCGCGGATGGCCGGGAAGGCGCCCTGCACGGCCTTCGACACGTCCAGCGGGTTGGCGGTGGACTGCTTGACCACGCCGATGGCGACGGCGCCGCGGCCGTTGAAGCGGGCCGACACGCGCTCGTCCAGCGGGCCCAGCTCGGCCCGGCCGACGTCCTTCAGGCGCACGAGGTAGCCGTCGACGTCGCGCAGGATCAGGTCCTCGAACTGCGCGGGCGTGCGCAGGTCGGTCTCCGACACCACGGTGAACTCGCGCGCCTTGCTCTCCACGCGGCCGGCCGGGATCTCGACGTTCTGCTTGCGCAGCGCGCCTTCCACGTCCTGCGGCGTGATGCGGTAGGCGGCCATGCGTTGCGGGTCGAGCCAGACGCGCATGGAGAAGCGCCGCTCGCCGAAGATGCGCACCTGCGCCACGCCGGGCAGGTTCTGCAGGCGGTCCTTGACGTAGCGGTCGGCGAAGTCGGTGACGTCGAGGGGCGAGTGCCGCTCGTCGGAGGAGAAGGCGAGGTAGATGATCGGCTGGGCGTCGGCCTCGACCTTGGCGATCACCGGCTCGTCGATCTCGTTGGGCAGCAGGTTGCGCACGCGCCCGACGCGGTCGCGCACGTCGCTGGCCGCCACGTCGACGTTGCGGTCCAGGCGGAAGCGCACGGTGATCTGGCTCTTCTCCTGGCGGCTGATGGAGGACATCACGTCGATGCCCTCGATGCCGGCGAGAGAGTCTTCCAGCGGCTGCGTCACCTGGCTTTCGATGATCTCGGCGGACGCACCTTTATAGGTCGTCTCGACGGTGACCACCGGCTCGTCGATCTTGGGGTATTCGCGCACCGACAGGCGCTGGTAGGAGACGATGCCGATCAGCATCAGGGCGAGGCTCATCACCGTCGCCAGGACCGGACGGCGGATGGAGATGTCGGAGAGGACCATGGCGTCAGCCCCCGGCCGGCTTGTTGCCGCCGGCCTGCGGGCCGGGCGGCGGCTTGCTGAGGTCGATCACCATCACCGGGGCGCCGTCGCGGATCTTCAGCTGGCCGGCGGTGACCACCACGTCGCCGGGCTTCAGCCCGTCGACGATCTCCACCTCGGCGTTGCGGCGCTCGCCCAGGCGCACCTTGGACTGCTTGGCCTTGCCCTCGACCACGGTGAAGACGAACTGGTCGTTGCCGAAGGCGACGATCGACTGCTCCGGCACGATGATGGCGTCGTTCTGCACGGTCAGCGTCAGCGACACGCGGGCGAACAGGCCGGGGCGCAGCGCGTGGTCGGGGTTGGGCACGCGGGCGCGCACGGCCAGCGCGCGGCCGTTCACGTCGATCAGCGGGTCGATGGCGTAGACCTCGCCCGCGAACTTGCGGCCGCCGAAGGCGTCCACCGACAGCGCCAGCGTCTGCCCGACCTTGACCGCCGGCAGGTAGGCCTCCGGCACCCGGAAGTCGAGCTTCAGGGTGTCCACCGCCTCCAGGTTCACGATGTCCTTGCCCGGCTGCACCACGTCGCCGACGGAGACCTTGCGCAGGCCCAGCACGCCGTCGAAGGGGGCGGTGATGGTCAGCTTCTCCAGGTGCGCCTGGGCCAGCTGCACGGCGGCCTGGTCGGCCAGCAGCTTGGCCTGCGCCTGGTCGCGGTTGCGGGCGGTGCCGGCGCTGCGGCTCAACAGCTCCTCCGCGCGGGCCAGTTCGGCGCGGTCGAAGGCGATGCTGGCCTGCGCCTGCGCCAGGGTGGCGCGCGCCACCGAATCGTCCAGGCGGATCAGGACGGCGCCCTTTTTGACGCTCTGCCCCTCCTGGAAGGCGATGTCGGCGATGCGGCCGGCGACCTCCGGCCGGATGACGACCGATTCGTTGGACAGCAGCGAGCCCACGGACGTCACCGTGCGCGCGATGGTGCCGACACGGACCGGCACCGCCTCCACCGGCATCGGCGGCATGGCGCCGCCCGGACCTCCCGGCCCGCCGGGGGCGGCGGCCGGCTTGGCGCCACCGGCCGCCGACAGGGTCGCCTTCAGCCCGTTCAGGGTGCCGCCCTGGACGACGAAGTACCAGTAGGCGCCGCCGGCCAGGGCCAGCAGGATCAGGATGGCGACGAAGCGGAGCGTGTGGCGCATGGTACGGCGTCTCAGGAGGCGGAACATGAAACTGAACTATATCGTTCAGTTCAGTCGCCTTGTCGAGACGCTTGCGTACATACCTTACCGCAGGCGCGAAGAATGTTGCCGTGGGCGGAGGGATGGAATCAGCTGCCGGACGGCGTGCAGACGCAGGCGATGCCCAGGCTGCACCCGCCGTCGTCCGGGGCGCCGCCGCGCAGCACGACGCGCCCGCCGGGGCCGCAGTCCACAATCAGGTCGGCCGGTGCGCCGGGGGCGAGGCGGTTGTCGGTCAGCGGGCGCACGGCGCCGCCGGCCAGATCGACGCCGCGGGCGCAGCAGGGCGCCTCGCCCGCCGGCAGGACGGCGCGGATGCGCCCGTCCTCGATTCGCACGTCGGCCAGCGCCATGCCATCGGCGTCGGCCGTCAGGCCGGCGGCGCCATCCACTGCGTCCACGGGCACGCGGGCGCGCTTGAGCCAGTACTTTTCAGCGGAGAAGGAGCGGGCGTCGGTCATCGCTGCAACGCGTTCGCAATCAATGCGTCACCCTACCGTCACATTGGTAAACGAAGGCTTGCCGGGGCGGCCGTTTCGGCGGGATGCTTGGGGCCGCATCACCAGCGACGGTGCCCTATCCATGCTGATTGCCCAGATCACCGACCTGCACGTCACCGCCCGCGGCGCGCGGGTCTTCGACACGGTGGACACCAACGCGCACCTCGCCGCCGCCGTGGCGCACCTGAACGCGCTCACCCCGCGGCCGGACCTCGTCATCGCCACAGGCGACCTCGTGAACGGGCCGAAGCCGGGCGAGTACGACATGCTGGCGGAACTGCTGGCGCCGCTGGAGATCCCGCTGCGCGCCATCCCCGGCAACCACGACGACCGCGCGTCGCTGCGCGCGCTGTTCCCGGCGCTGCCGCAGGGCGGGGAATTCCTGCACCACACGGTGGAGGAGGGGGCGGTGCGCGTGATCCTGCTGGACACGCAGGTGCCGGGCGCGGTGCACGGCGAACTGTGCGCCAAGCGGCTGGGCTGGCTGGCGGACCGGCTGGCCGAGGCGCCGGAGCGGCCGACGCTGATCGCCATGCACCACCAGCCCTTCACAACCGGCATGGCCGGCCTGGACCGCATCGGCTGCCGGGGTGCGGAGGGGCTGGCGGGATTGGTGGCGCAGCACGGCAACGTGCTGGCGGTGGTGTGCGGGCACGTGCACCGGCCCATCGCCACGCGCTTTGCCGGCACGGTGGCGTTCGCGGCACCGTCCACGGCGCACCAGTTCGCGCTGACCCTGGACCCCGGCGCCCCGTTCCGCTGGACGCCGGAGCCGCCCGCCGTGGCGCTGCACCAATGGCTGCCCGACGGGACGCTGGCGTCGCACCTGAGCTATGTCGGCGCCGGGTACGCGCCGCGGGAGTATGGGTGAGGGAGGTGACGACGTTGGGTTTTCGGCTTTGGCCTCAACCCAACCTACAACGCACCCGTGGGTTGGGCATCCGTAGGTTGGGTTGAGCGTCAGCGAAAACCCAACGTCGCGCCTTCGGTTGCGATGAATTCCTGGAAATTGGCCACGCGGCCGGCGCGGAAGGCCGCTTCGTAGGCGGCGTTGAGCGCGCGCTTGGCGGAGATGGCGGCGGCGAAGCGGGTGCGCAGCGACCGGTCGGCGATGCCCAGGCCGTCGGATTCCAGGCGCGCCAGCACGTGGCGGTAGCAGCGCTCCGCCCGCTCCCCGGCGTCAGCGGCGAAGGTGATGGAGCCTTCGCGCTGGCGGTACTCGTACAGGGGGCGGGCGGCCAGGGGCAGGCGCGGCACGCGGTCGAGCACCTGCACGTTGAAGACCACGTCGTCGCAGAAGTTCACGTCCTCCGCCCATTCCGGGGCGAGGTCGCGGCGCACCACGAAGAACATCGGCACGGAGGTGGCGAGGAAGCCGTCGGCGTCCAGCGCGGCGGGTGTTGAGTCGGGCGCGAAGAGGGTGGAGAGCGGTGCGCCGTCCTCGTCGCGCACCACCGCCACGTTGTCGGCCGCCGCCCCGGCCTGGGCCGCCAGCGGGGCGAGGGTGGCGAGGCGGTCTGGCTCGTACCGGTCGTCGGCGTCCAGGGGGGCGATGAGGGGCAGGGTGGAGGCGCGCAGGCCGGCGTTGCGCGCCGCCGGGGCGCCGCCGCCGACGCGGCCGGTGGAGACGAAGCGCAGGCGCGGGTCGCGAATGCCCTCGGCCGCCAGCACGGCGGCGTAATCGGCGCCGTCGTCGCTGACGATCACCGCCTCCCACCGCGCGTGGGTCTGCGCCAGCAGGCTGCGCACCGCGCGTCCGATGGTCGGTTGTGCCCGGTAGGCGGGAATGATGACCGAAACCCCGTGCATGCGCCGGATTCCTTCCTTTGCCCCTGGCCCTTTGCCTATAGCGTGAGCATTAGCGGACGGGGAGATGCGCTTTGTCAACGCAGCGGCATCGCGCCGCGCCGGCCTATGTCGGTTTGGTCGCGATTCTGGACGTGCGGGGCGTTGAACCCAAGGCGGTTACGGGCTATGTGGAGGTACGACGTGTGCTCGCCGCACGATGCCGTTACCAGGGAGACCCACACCGATGGCGCACGCCGGATACACCCGGTTCGACGACGAAGAACCCAAAGAGCCGGACGAGAAGAAGGAAGAAGCCCAACCTCCCTTCGCCGCGATCCAGCAGGCCCTGTTCAAGGCGCGCACGGTCCTGATCTTCGGTCAGATCGACATGAAGCTGGCGCAGGGCGTCACCGCCCAGCTGCTGGCCCTGGCGCACCAGAGCGACGAGCCGATCACCGTGGTGGTCAACTCGCCCGGCGGCCATGTGGAGGCCGGCGACACCATCCACGACATGATCCGCTTCGTGAAGGCGCCCGTGAAGATGCTGGGCACCGGCTGGGTGGCCTCGGCGGGTTGCCACATCTTCCTGGCGGCGGAGAAGCAAAACCGCTTCTGCCTGCCGAACACGCGCTTCCTGATCCACCAGCCGCTGGGCGGCACCGGTGGCCGGGCGACCGACATCGCCATCGAGGCGAAGGAGATCATCCGGATGCGCGAGCGCCTGAACAAGATCATCGCCCGCGAGACCGGCCAGCCGCTGGACAAGGTGGCGAAGGACACCGACCGGAACTACTGGATGATGGCGGACGAGGCCAAGGAATACGGCATCGTTTCCCACATCATCGAGGGCATGGACCAGCTCGCCTGATCCGGCCCGCAAGGGACGTTTGGAAAGCCCCTCTCCCTCGTGGCGAGGGGCTTTTTTCGTCTTTTTTCCTTCGAGCGGTTGGGGATGCCATGGCCCGCGCTGCACGCTTTCCGGTGTCCGACCATTGCGACGGGCGGCGGTTCTTCAACCCGCCGCATTACCAGTCGACCGACAAGAGCCCGCGCGACCTGCTGCGCTTCTGGTCGCACCGCGGGTGGGAGCCCTGGCCGGAGCGGGTGGAGGATCCGCCGCAGCCCGTGCCCGCGCCGCCCGAACCGGGCGCGCTGGCGGTCACCCACGTCGGCCACGCCACATTCCTCGTGCAGGTGGCGGGGTTGAGCCTGCTGACCGACCCGGTGTTCTCCGAACACGCGGGGCCGTTCGGGCGGCTGGGGCCGAAGCGGGCGCGGGCGCCGGGCGTGCCGCTGGAGCAGCTGCCGGACCCGAACCTCGTGCTGGTCAGCCACGGGCATTACGACCACCTGGACCGGCCGTCGCTGGCCGCACTGGCGCGGCGCTTCGGCCCGCGGGCGATGGTGGGGCTGGGCAACGGGCCGCTGCTGAACGGCGACGGCTTCGCGCGGGTGGACGAGCTGGACTGGTGGCAGGCGGTGCCGGGACCGGGCGGCTGCCGCGTCACCTTCGTGCCGGCGCAGCACTGGTCGGCGCGCGCGCCGTTCCGGCGCAACACCACGCTGTGGGGCGGCTTCGTGGTGGAGACGGACGCCGGCACGCTGTACTTCGCCGGCGACACCGGATACGGCCCGCACTTCAGGGAGATCGGCGCGCGTTTCCCGCGCATCGACGTGGCGCTGCTGCCCATCGGCGCCTACGAGCCGCGCTGGTTCATGGCGCCGCAGCATATGAACCCGGCGGAGGCGGTGGCGGCGCACGAGGATCTGGGGGCGCGGAGCAGCGTCGCCATGCACTTCGGCACCTTCCGCCTGACGCCGGAGGCCATCGACGCGCCGGTGCGGGCGCTTGCGGCCGCGCTGGACCGGCGGGGGATCGCGCCGGAGCGCTTCGTCGTGCCGGCGTTCGGCGAGACCCATGTTTTTCACAGCTCCCCGTGACTGCCCACGGGCGCCGCGCGTTCTACATTGTCGCCTTTGGGGGAAAACGGAGGGCGCCATGCGCTGGCTCCTCGTCTATGCTGGCACCTGCACGCTGCTGGTCGGCGTCGCCTTCGGTGCGTTGTGGGCGTTCGAAGGGGATGACGGGTTCGGCCTCAGCCTGCACGGGATCATCGCGCTGATCCTGGCCATCGTGCTGACCAGCGCGGTCGGCATCGGGCTGATGGCGCTGCTGTTCCATTCCAGCCGCAGCGGCCACGACGACGAGGTCGGCGTCTTCGACGAGAACGACGATTGACGACGCAAGCGAACGACATCGCGGAGCACGCCTGCGGCGCCTGCACCCTGTGCTGCAAGCTGATGCGCGTGCCCGAGCTGGACAAGCCGGCCGCACAGTGGTGCGCGCACTGCGCGCCGGACGCCGGCTGCCGCGTCTACGCGCAGCGGCCGGAGTCGTGCCGGGGGTTCCGTTGCCTGTGGCTGATGGACCGGCGCTTTCCCGACGCGCTGCGGCCGGACCGCTGCCACGCGCTGGTCGCCACCAACGGTGCCGCCGACGACTTCGTCGTGCACGTCGACCCGGAGCATCCGGAGGCGGCGGAGGCGCCCGCCGTGCGGTCGCTGATCGCGGCGCTGCAGGCCAGCGGGCGGCGGGTCTACCGCCTGTGCGGCGATTCGGCCGAGCTGGTGGGCTGACGTTCGCGGGTCTGACCTTCGAGCCTACCCGGACGGACGTGCTTCCCTATACGCGAGGAGTGTTGCGCGGGCGGACATCCACCTCAACCTCTGTCCAGCGATCGATAGGGGGAGTGTCGGCGCACAGGAATCCGTCAGGCGAGGTCCGCGCGATGCTGTTCGAATTCGAGCCCTCGGGCGTCAACGACACCTACATCCGCCTGACGCGCAACGGCGTCAGCTGCATCCTGGCACCGACCGATTCGTGGAACGGGATGCTGCGGGTCAATTACCTGGTCGCCGCCAACGTCGGCGGGGCGGAGCCGCACATGGTGTTCCGCTGCCTGGACGTCGGCTGGGACGACGGGCGCTTCTACTGGCGCGGCCGGGCGTCGCCGGTGCTGGTGTCGTCGGCCATGGTGGAGGTGCTGGTCGACCGCGGGCTGGTCAGCGAGGAGGAGGCGGAGACCATGTCCTTCTCCACGCCCAACCCGTCCGGCACCTCGGCCGCCGACAACGCGCTGATGCTGCGCGCCTCGCTGATGGGCTGCACCTTCTCGCCGATCTACGAGGACACCCCGGCGCCCTGGCGCGATTCGGCGCCGCCGCGGGTGGTCGGCTTCGCGCTGCGCACGCTGGCCGACCCCGGCGCCTTCATCCTGGAGGCCCGCGCCGGCCTGCCCATCCTCGACGCCCACGCCCGCGCAGCACTCCGCCGCCATGTGGGTGAGGGGTAGGGCGAGGGGTGAGCGGGGCTGCGTCCCTTACGAATCGTAGCTCATCAGCGCGGTGTAGGGGACGTCCAGGCGGTCGGCACCCTGCAGGAACGTCAGCTCGACCATGAAGGCGGCGGCACGCACGTCGGCGCCGACGCTCTTGAGCAGGTGGATGGCCGCGGCCATGGTGCCGCCGGTGGCCAGCAGGTCGTCCAGCACCACCACGCGCTGCCCCGGCTTGATGGCGTCGGCCTGCACCTCGATGGTGTCGGTACCGTACTCCAGGTCGTAGGAGTGCTCGACCTTGTCGCCGGGCAGCTTGCCGCGCTTGCGCACCATGACGAAGCCCTTGCCCAGCGCCAGCGCCAGCGGGGCGGCCAGCAGGAAGCCGCGGGATTCGATGCCCACCAGCAGGTCCGGCTCGTGCGGGCGGATGGCGTCGGCCAGCTGGCGGATCGCCTCCTGCCAGGCCTCGCCGTGCGCGAGCAGCGGGGAGATGTCGTAGAACAGGATGCCGGGCTTCGGGAAATCCGGAATGCCGCGGATGTGATCCTTCAGGTTCATGTGGATGGTTCCTCGGGAGGCGGTGCGGCCATACTAGCCGCACCGTGCGCGACCGTCAGCAATCGCGGCAGAAGCCGAGTTCGTAGAACTTCACGCCGTTGCTCTCGTAGACGCGTTCGTCGAACACGCGGACGCGGGTCAGGTTGGTCGTCACCGGGTAATCCGCAAATCCCCTCGCCACGGCGCCGTGGACATTGATGGTGGAGGCGTCCAGCCGCAAAGAGGCCAGGAAGTTGTAGGTGTAGCAGTAGCTTTCGCCGGGCTGCAGGTGCGCCTGGATACGGTTGATCCACAGGAAGTGGATGTCGACCTTCACCCGCGCCGAGGACTGGTTCTCGATGCACCGCGCCTCGGCCGGGGCGGCGCCGAGTGCCGCCAGGATCACCGCCGCCAGGGCCGTCGCCCACAGTTTGCTTTTCGTCATGATCCACACTCCGATGTCCGCGTGTTGTGTTCTTGCGTTCGCCCTCTTGGTGGCGGCGGGGCGATGGAAGTTCCATCGGGGATTCCGCGAGGAGTGCGGGGGTTGACCCCCGCCGGGTATCCCGCCAAGGTCGCGCACGAGCAGGGGGAAACCTGTGGGAGGGATAGGGCGCATGGCGCCGCAGCGGGCCTGGATGGAGACGTCGCGCGACGGCGGCGGCGCGTGGCTGGTGACGGCCGGCGGACGGTGGGATCTGGAGGGGGCGGGCGCCTTGTCCGGCGACCTCAACCGCGTGCGCCCGGACGCCCGGGGGACGGCGGTGCGAATCGACCTCGGCAGCCTCGACACGCTGGACACCGTGGGCGCGCTGCTCATCGCGCGGCTGGCCGAGCGCCTGAAGGGCGAGGGGCACGCGGTGGAGGTGGCGCCGATCCGGCCGGAGCACGCGCCGCTGTTCGAGGCGGTGCGCACGGCCGCCGTGACGCCGCCGGTGCAGCACGAGCGCGCCCACCCGATCATCGACATGCTGGAGCGCACCGGCCGCGCCACGGTGGAGGCGCTGCGCGAGGGCGTGGACCTGCTGTCCTTCCTGGGGCTGATCACCATCACGATGGGCCGAATCCTGGTGCGGCCCCGGCGGCTGCGCCTGACGTCGGTGATGTTCCACATCGAGCAGACGGGCCTGAACGCGCTGCCCATCCTGGGGCTGCTGTCGTTCCTGATCGGCGTGGTGATGGCGTTCCAGGGGGCGGACCAGCTGCGCCGGTTCGGCGCCGACATCTACGTCGTCAACCTGCTGGGCATCTCGATCCTGCGGGAACTGGGGATCCTGATGACGGCGATCATCGTCGCCGGGCGTTCCGGCTCCGCCTTCACCGCGCAAATCGGCACCATGAAGGTGAACCAGGAGGTGGACGCCATCTCCACCCTCGGCCTCGACCCGGTGGAGCTGCTGGTGGTGCCGCGCGCGCTGGCGCTGATCGTCACCCTGCCGCTTCTCGCCTTCTACGCCGACCTCATGGGGCTGTTCGGCGGCGCGGTCATGAGCTACTTCGTGCTCGACATCTCCTTCGGGCAGTTCCTGCGCCAGCTGCAGTTCGCGGTGGGACCGGGTGCGCTGGCGGTGGGTCTGGTGAAGGCGCCGGTCTTCGCGCTCGTCATCGCCATGGTGGGCTGCTACGAAGGGTTGAAGGTGTCGGGCAGCGCCGAGAGCGTGGGGCGGCTGACCACCAAATCGGTGGTCGAATCGATCTTCCTGGTCATGGTGCTGGACGCGTTGTTCTCGGTGCTGTTCTCGTTTCTGGGTGTGTGACGGATGCCGGACCTGCCGGAGAGAGGGACTGTCGGGGAGCTGCACGGCGCGGCGCCGGCCGACGCGCGCGACGTGGTGATCCGCGTGCGCGGCCTCGTCACCCGCTTCGGCCGGCAGGTGATCCACGAGGGGCTCGACCTCGACGTGTGGAGGGGCGAGGTGCTGGGCGTCGTCGGCGGATCCGGCACCGGCAAGTCGGTGCTGCTGAAGGAGATCCTGGGCCTGATCCGCCCGGCGGCCGGCACCATCGAGTTGCTGGGCCGCGACACCGACCGGCTGTCGGTGGCCGAGCGGGTGGCCGTGCAGGCGCGCACCGGCGTGCTGTTCCAGGACGGCGCCCTGTTCAGCTCCATGACCGTGGCGGAGAACGTCATGGTGCCGCTGAAGGAGCACACGAAGCTGCCCGAACACCTGATCCGCGAGGTGGCGCGGGTGAAGATCGCCATGACCGGCCTGCCGCCCAACGCCGGGCCGAAGTACCCGTCCGAGCTGTCGGGCGGCATGCGCAAGCGCGCCGGGCTGGCGCGCGCGCTGGCGCTCGACCCCGACATCCTGTTCCTGGACGAGCCGACGGCCGGCCTGGACCCCATCGGCGCCGCCGCCTTCGACCAGCTGATCCGCAATCTGCAAAGGAGCCTGGGCTTGACGGTCTACATGGTGACCCACGACCTCGACAGCCTGACGTCCATCTGCGACCGCATCGCGGTGCTGGTGGACAAGAGGATCCGGGTGGGCACGCTGGACGAACTGCTGCGCGACGACCACCCCTGGATCCGCGACTATTTCCACGGGCCGCGCGGGCGCGCGGCGCGGCATGTGGAGGCCTGATCGTCATGGAGACGCGCGCCAGCTACATCCTGGTCGGCAGCTTCGTGCTGGCCATGCTCGCCGGGCTGTTCGTGTTCAGCATCTGGATCGCCAAGCTGCAGCTGGAGCGGACGCGGGACACCTATTACATCTACTTCACCGGTTCGGTGACCGGGTTGCAGGAGGGCAGCCCGGTGCGCTACCGCGGCATCCCGGTGGGCACCGTCACCGACCTGCGGCTCGACCCGTCCAACGTCGGGCAGGTGCGCGTCACCGTGGAGCTGCAGGAGGACACGCCGATCAAGACCGACTCGATCGCGGCGCTGGAGGTGCAGGGCATCACCGGCGGCGCCTTCGTTCAGGTCACCGGCGGCACCGAGCGCAGCGAGCGGCTGAAGGACGCCGAGCACCGCGGCATCCCCGTGATCCCGTCGCGCCCATCGACGCTGTCGGAGGTGGTCGAGTCGGCGCCGCGCCTGCTGGCCCGCATCCTGGAGCTGACCAACCGCGCGGCCGAGCTGCTGAGCCAGGACAACCAGGTGGCGCTGGGCGAGACGCTGCAGAACGTGCGCGCGCTGACCACCCACCTGGCCAAGGCGGCCGACGGGCTGGACGAGACGCTGGAGAAGGTGGACGCGGTGCTGCCGCACCTGGACGCCACCGTGGTGCAGGCCGGGCGCACGCTGGGCACGCTGGAGACGAACACCAAGCAGCTGTCGGGCGACCTGCACGAACTGTCGCAGGCGCTGACCAAGACGTCGGCGCAGGTCAACACGATGCTTGCCGAAAACCGCGCGCCGGTGCACGACTTCACGACCACGGGGCTGTATGAATTCACGCTGCTGATCACCCAGTTGCGGGACCTGTCCGGGCAGGTGTCGCGGGTGGTCACGCGGATCGAGAACGACCCGTCGAACTTCCTGTTCGGCGGCACCCGGCAAGGCGTGGAGGTGCGCGGGAAATGAGCGGTGGTACCGGAAACGCGCTGCGCGCGGCGCTGCTGGCGCTGGCGGTCGGGGTCGGCGGCTGCGCGTCGGCGCTCACCTCCACTCCGGCCAAGCTCTACACGCTCACCCCAGGCGCGCCCGTCGACCCGGCGCTGCCGCAGGTGGGCTGGCAACTGCTGGTGGAGACGCCGGTGGCGCCGGCCGGGCTGGACACGCCGCGCATCGCCGTGGCCCGCACGCCGACCTCCATCGACTACTTCGCCGACGTGTCGTGGACCGACCGCGCGCCCAACATGGTGCAGGGCGTGCTGATCGAGTCGTTCGAGGACAGCGGCAAGATCGTCTCGGTCGGGCGCGACACGGCGGCGTTGCGCTCCGACTTCGTGCTGAAGACCGACCTGCGCGACTTCCAGGCCGAATACACCGGCCCCAACGCCGCCAACCCCGACCGCGTGCGCGTGCGCATCGCCGCCAAGCTGGTCGCCATGCCGCGGCGGACCATCGAGGCGGGCGAGACCTTCGAGGCCACCGTGCCGGTACAGGGCGGCGGCTTCGCCCCGGTGGTGGAGGCGTTCGACACGGCGCTGCGGCAGGTGATGGGGCAGATGGTCGCGTGGACGTTGCGCAAGGGAGCGGCCGTGCGGCCGGCCGGCACAAGCTGAGCGTGTGGGCAGGGTTGCGCTGCCGAGGCTTGCGGGGCGGCGAATGCCCCCATACGTATTCAGGGTAACGTATCGGGTAAGGCGGAGGGCCGGGAGCGATGAGCGACCTGGGGATCGACCTGACCGCGGTTCCCCGCGAGTCCCTGCAGGCCATGGCCGACGCGGCGGCGGAGGTGAGGGCCTGCCAGCGCGTGCTGGCCAAGACCGGCGACACGGTGGTGGGCGAGCTGCTGCGCGGGCAGGGCACCGTGTACGAGTGGCGGCACTACCCGCCGGGCGACGTCTACGACGCCGAGTACCACGCGCAATACTATTACCATTGCCACCCCGAGGGCGAGCGGCCGGCCGGCGAACACGGCCATTTCCATACCTTCCTGAGGCCGCTGGGCATGCCCGGCGGCGTGCGGCCGGCGCCGCTGCCCGACCAGCCCCCGGCGTCGGGGGACAACGACGCGCTGTCGCACCTGATCGGCATCGGCATGGACCAGGCCGGGCGCGCCGTGCGCCTGTTCACCACCAACCGCTGGGTGACCGGCGAGACGTGGTACCCGGCCGACGACGTCATCCGCATGCTGGACTGCTTCGCGGTCGACCACGCGCGCCCGTCCTGGCCGGCCAACCGCTGGGTCACCGCCATGCTGCGCCTGTTCCGGCCGCAGATCGACGCCCTGCTGCGCGAGCGCGACGCCGCCGTGCGGCGCTGGGCCGATGCGCACCCGGGCGTCAACGTCTACGAGGACCGGGCGCTGGAGGTCACCTCGCAGGTCGCCGTCACCGTGGAGGAGCAGACCGCCGCCGTGGACCGGGCGTTGCGCGGCGTGCGGCGGCGGGTGCCGGTCCTTCCGGAAACACCGTAAGCAGGCGGTGACCAGTGCGGGCGCGAGGTCTTGCCGCAGGGGGCTGTTAACAAAGGTTCAACGCTTCCGTCCGATGCTGGCGGAGTGTTCCAAACGCCTGATGTTTGTGCACATTCTGCGAAAATTTTAAGGATAGCGGGGTTCCGGGACCCGATGACGGAGCAGCTCACCAAGGAAGACGTCACGCGTCTTCTCTCGGACCCGTCCCCGACCACCCGGGCGGATCTGGCGGCCAAGCTCGGCCGGCAGTTCGACGGCGACCTGACCGAGGGCGAGCGCCGGCTGGCGGAGGACATCATCCGCCACATGGCGCGCGACGCCGTGGTGCGCGTGCGCCAGTCGCTGGCCGAGAACCTGAAGGCCAACCCCAACCTGCCGCGCGACGTGGCGCTGACGCTGGCCAAGGACGTGGAGGCGGTGGCCATCCCGATCCTCAGCGTCAGCCAGGTGCTGAACGACGACGACCTGATGGAGGTCGTGCGCACGGGCACCGACGCCAAGCACACCGCCATCGCCCAGCGCCCGACCGTGGGTGCCAGGGTGGCCGACGCGCTGATCGAGCGGGGCTCGGAAGGGGCCGTGGCGGCGCTGGTCGCCAACGAGGGCGCGCAGATCGGCGAGAAGGGCCTGAGCCGCGTTATCGACCGCTTCGGCGCGTCGCAGGCGGTGCAGGAGCCGCTGGTTCGCCGCGCCCGCCTGCCGGTCACCGTGGCCGAGCGGCTGGTGGCGGTGGTGTCGGAGAAGCTGCAACAGTACCTCGTGGCGCACCACGACCTGTCGCCGCAGGTCGCCGCCGACGCCATCCTGCAAAGCCGCGAGCGCGCCACCGTCACGCTGTTCAGCGGCGAGAGCGACGAGGGCGCGCTGGAGCGGCTGGTCGCCCAGCTGTCGCGCAACAACCGGCTGACGCCGTCGCTGATCGTGCGCGCGCTGTGCATGGGCGACATCGGCTTCTTCGAGACGGCGCTGGCGCATCTGGCCGGCGTGCCGCTGACCAACGCGCGCCTGCTGATCCACGACGCCGGACGGCTGGGGCTGAAGTCGGTCTACGACCGGGCGAAGCTGCCGCCGGCCCTGCTGCCGGCCTGCCGCATCGCCATCGACGTGCTGAAGGAGACGCCCTACGACGGCGAGGAGCACGACCGCGAGCGCCACCGCCGCCGTATGATCGAGCGCATCCTCACCCAGTACGAGGACCTTGCGGCCGACGACCTGGAGTATCTGCTGGCCAAGCTGGGCGACATGATGCGGTGAGGCGGGGCCGCGTCAGGCCCCGCTGTAGGTGCCGCGGAAGACGCGCGGGCCGACGTGGCGGAATTCGGCGGCGCCGTAGATCCACACGTCGCCGCCGATCGCCCGCCAGCGCTTGCAGAACATGTAGTCCTCGCTGAGGTACGTGCCGGTTTCCCGGTCGATGCCGCTGTCGAAGAAGGCGTAGAGGTTGTCGCCCGTGGCGGCGCCGCCGACGTGCTGCGCGCCGTAACGCAGGTCCGGATAGGCCGCCTTGAGCCGGTCGAAGACCGGGCGGCGGATCATCATGAAGCCGGTCCCGACATATTCCGCCCGCCCGACGCCGTTCACCATCGGCTCGTCCGCGTAGGGGCCGCGCTTGACCACGAAGCGCGTGGCGGCGGATTCCATCTCGGCCGGCGTCGACGGCGGCCGGTCGGCGAGGCGGTCCCAGAAGACTTCCTTGATCGGATACACCCCGCCGATCACGTCCTTGTTCGCATCCATCAGGTTGAAGATGGTTTCCGGGGCGAACCCGATGTCGACGTCCAGGAACAGGAAGTGGCTGAAGGCCGGGTGTTCGAGGAAACGCGACACCATGTAGTTGCGGAAGCGGGTGATCAGCGAATCCCCCGTCACCACGTCGATGTGGATGTCCAGCTTCCGCTTGAACGCCACCTTCTGGAACTTCAGGAGCGAGGTGACGGACGCGTTGTACATCATGCCGCCGTAGGTCGGGCAGGCGATCCACAGGCGTGGTGGCGGCGTGTCGTCGGGTCCGGTGGTCATGCGCTGATGTCTCGTCGAACGTCGCTTTGGCAAGAGGCCCTTCACGGGGTGGTGCTGCGGCCCGCTTGCCTTGAACGGCACCGTGTTTATCAGCGCAAACAGGCCGCCGCATGCCTTTTCTCAGGGCCGGCGAAGGATACCACCAGTGGACGGTGCGTCACGGATAGTTGACAACGCGAACAAACTGGTCCTACCATTTTAGAAACTATACCAATTAAGGCGCGCGCACCGGTGCGTGTGCGCGTCGGCTCCTTGCGCAAAGTCGAACACGGGCGGCGCAGCGGCTGCCGGACATGGGACCAGACAAAGGGAGGAGAGGCGATGAGCAAGCAGAAGGGCGGATTCCGCGAAAACGTCGAGGGCGTCGTCGAGTCGCGCCGGCGGTTCCTGACGCAGCTGTCGGTGGCGGGCGCCGGGGCGGCGGCCGTGTCGACCATCGGCGCGCCGTTCGTGTCGAACCCGGCGCACGCGCAGACCACCACGTGGAAGGTGCAGACCTCCTGGCCGGCCGGCGTCGGCCTTGCCACCTTCAAGGAATGGTGCGGCACCATCAAGGACAAGACCGGCGGCGAGCTGGAGATCAAGGGCTTCGGCGCCAAGGAGGTCGTCGGCGACTTCGAGCTGCTCGACGGCGTCAAGAACGGCGTCCTGGAGGCGATGAACTCCTTCACGCTGTACTGGGCGGGCAAGCTGCCGGCGACGGCCTTCCTCAGCTCCTACACGCTGGGCCTGCGCTACCCGCACGAGTGGGACATGTTCTTCTATTCGGGCGGCGGGCTGCAGGCGGCGCGCGACATCTTCGCCAAGCAGGGGCTGTACTACGTCAACCGCATCCACCACGACGCCAATCTCATCCACTCCAAGAAGCCGATCCGCTCCATCGACGACTTCCGCGACCTGAAGCTGCGTGTGCCCGGCGGCATGATCGCCGAGACCTTCGCGGCGGCCGGCGCCAAGACGACGCTGCTGCCCGGCGGCGAGGTGTTCGCCGCACTGGAGAAGGGCACCATCGACGCCGCCGACTACACCGGCCCGGCGGTCAACTGGGACCTCGGCTTCCAGCAGGTGACCAAGTACATCTCCATGGGGCCGGAGGGCCTGATGTCGATCTACCAGCCGGTCGACCTCATGGATTTCGTCGTCAACATGAACGTCTGGAACAAGCTGTCGCCGAAGATGAAGCGCTTCGTCGAGGACGAGGTGCAGGTCTATTCCAACATCCACTTCGGCGCCATCCAGAAGGCCAACGTCGAGGCCTGGAAGAAGTTCGAGGGGGCCGGCGTCGAGATCAACCGCCTGGGGCAGGAGGACATCGAGCGCTTCACCGAGATCGCCGTGCCGATCTGGTTCAAGTGGGCCAACAAGGACAAGGACGCCGCCCGCCTGTTCAAGATCCAGCTGGACCTCATGATGGCGCCGACGCTGGGCTATGTGAGCAAGTCGCAGATCAAGGATCAGAAGCTCGACATGTGACGCTTCCCCGTGAAAAGGGCGCCGGTTCCGGCGCCCTTTTCATCTTGGCCGACCTGTTCGCGATTGCCTGAAGGACGTTCGCCTATGCCGAGTCTCGGCTTTGTATTGCCGCACTGGGCCTATTGGGCCGGGTTGCTGGTCTTTCCCCTGATCGCCATCCTGATGGTCAAGCGCGAGGAGGCGCGCCGCCGGCACCCCGGCGTGTCGCTGCCCATCGCCTACCTGTTCCTGGTGTGCGGCGGCTTCGCCGGCCTGCACCGCTTCTATCTGGGCAGTGCCTTGGGCCTGCTCTACGTCCCGCTGCTGCTCGCCATCGTCTACGGCAACGCGCAGGAGCGGAACCTGCGCGAGGACATCTCGCAGGCGCGCGCCAACGCGCAGTCGTACGAGCGCCTGATCCACCGCGAGGAGGCGGCGGTCGCCCGCAACCGGTCCGGCGCGCAGGAGCGGCTGGACAAGGCGCGCGGCCAGCACGCCGAGGCGCAGGGCAAGCTGCAGGTGGTGCAGGCGCAGTCCGACTGGTGGCACGGCGCCACGCGGATCGTGGCGCTGGTGATGCTGGCCGGGCTGGCGGTGGACGCCCTGCTGCTGCCGCGCCTGACACGCCGCACCCGCATCCGCGAGGAATCGGAGGCCGAGGTGCACCCGCACGACGTCCCCTTCGAGCTGCCGCCGGAGGACACCGCCGCGCGCGTCGGCAGCCAGCCCATCGCCCGCGCCATCGACGGGCTCAATCACTGGATCGGCCAGTTCGTCGCCTATTGGACGGTGATCGCCGTCTTCGTCTATTTCTACGAGGTCGTCGCCCGGTTCCTGTTCAATTCGCCGACCAACTGGGCGCACGAGAGCATGTTCCTGATGTTCGGCATGCAGTACCTGCTGTGCGGCGCCTACGCGCTGCGCACGGAAAGCCACGTGCGCGTCGACGTGTTCTACGTGAAGATGAGCCCGCGCGGGCGCGCCATCGCCGACGTCGTGACCTCCGTCTTCTTCTTTATCTTCACGCTGACGCTGCTGGTCACCGGCTGGCGGTTCGCCATGGACGCGGTGGAGGTGGCGGAGAAGTCCTTCACGGAATGGGGCATCCAGTACTGGGTGATCAAGCTGACCATCCCCATCGGCGCCATCCTGCTGATGCTGCAGGGCATCGCGCACCTGCTGCGCGACATCGAGATCGCCTTCGGGCCCGAGGATCGGCTGATGGCCCGCCACGGCAGCCCCAGCGACGGGACCAGCACCAGCGTGGGGAGCATCTGAGCCATGGCCCTTCCCATCACCATCGAGCTGCTCACCGCGCTGATGTTCGGCTCGCTCATCGTCGTGCTGCTGGCGGGCCTGCCCATGGCCTTCGTCACCGGCGGGCTGGCGGGCGTCTTCCTGTTCCTGTTCTCCGACTTCGGCATGCTGAACATGCTGCCGTCGCGCGTCTTCCCGTTCATGACCGACTACCAGCTGTCGGCCATCCCGCTGTTCATCTTCATGGCGGCGATGCTGGAGCGCGCGGGCATCATCGAGGAGCTGTTCGAGGTCGTCTACAAGTTCATCGGCTCCATCAACGGCGGCCTCGCCTCGGCCACCATCGTCGCCTGCACGGTGCTGGCGGCCATGGTCGGCGTGGTGGGCGCCGCCGAGGTGACGATGGGCATGATCGCGCTGCCCGCCATGCTGAAGCGCGGCTACGACCAGAAGCTGGCGTGCGGCGCCCTGCTGGCCGGCGGCACGCTGGGCATCCTGATCCCGCCGTCGGTCATGGCCATCGTCTACGCCGTGGTGGCGCAGCAGTCGCTGGGCGAGCTGCTGGTGGGCGCGGTGTTCCCGGGCTTCATGCTGTCGGGGCTGTACATCCTGTACGTCACCATCCGCTGCTACATCAACCCGCGCCTGGGGCCGCCGCTGCCGCCGAGCGAGCGGGTGAGCTGGGCGGAGAAGATGCGCCTGCTGAAGGGCACGATCACGCCGATCCTGCTGATCGTGCTGGTGCTAGGCGTCATCTTCGTGGGCATCGCCACACCGGTGGAGGCGGCCGGCATCGGCACCTTCGGCGCGCTGTTCGTGTGCGCGCTGCACCGCCGGCTGTCGTGGATCGCGCTGCGCGAGGCGTCCATCGCCACGCTGAAGGCGACCGGCATGGTGATGTGGATCTTCTTCGGCGCCACGCTGTTCGTCGGCTTCTTCATCGTCAAGGGCGGGCAGGAGTTCGTGACCGAGGGGCTGCTGGGCCTGGGGCTGGACGCCTACGGCCTGCTGGCGCTGATGATGGTCATCCTGTTCTTCCTGGGCATGTTCCTGGACTGGGTCGGCATCCTGCTGCTGACCGTGCCGATCTTCCTGCCGATCCTGAAGTCGCTGGACTTCAGCGGCCTGTTCGGCTTCGCGGGGCTGGAGCCGAAGGACGTGCCGCTGTGGTACGGCGTGATCTTCATGGTGAACATGCAGATGGCGTTCCTCAGCCCGCCGTTCGGCTATTCGCTGTTCTACTTGAAGAGCGTGGCGCCGCCGGAGGTGTCGATGGCCACCATCTTCCGCTCGGCCGTGCCGTTTTTGATGCTGCAGGCGCTGGGCGTGTACCTGTGCATCGTCTTCCCCGGCATCGTGCTGTGGCTGCCGCGGCTCGTCTACGGCGGGTGACGCGGGTTCGGTAGGGCAGGGCTGCGCGCCTGCGGGGTTGCACCCGCAGGCGCGCAGCCGTTATAGGCGTACACCCGCCCGCAGACGAAAGACCCCGCCCGTGTTCGATACGCTTCTCCCCGAACTGCTGGCGCTGGGCCAGGTGGTGTTCATCGACCTCGTGCTGGCGGGCGACAACGCCATCGTGGTCGGCATGGCGGCGGCCGGCGTGGCGCGCGAGCAGCGGGCCAAGGTGATCTTCTGGGGCATCGCCGCCGCGGTGGTGCTGCGCATCGTCTTCGCGCTGCTGACCACGCAGCTGCTGGCCATCATCGGCCTGACGTTCGCGGGCGGCATCCTGCTGCTGTGGGTGTGCTGGAAGCTGTTCCGCGAACTGCGCGAGCAGCGCGAGGAGGACATCGGCGCCGAGATGGTCGCCAGCGACGGGGAGAGCGCGGCGGGAACCGCCGCCGTCCACAAGACGATGGGGGCGGCCGTGTGGCAGGTGATCGTCGCCGACGTCTCCATGTCGCTGGACAACGTGCTGGCGGTGGCCGGTGCGGCGCGCGAGCACCTGTGGGTGCTGGTGGTCGGGCTGGTGCTGTCGGTGGCGCTGATGGGGGCGGCGGCCAGCGTCATCGCGCGGCTGCTCAGCCGCTACCACTGGATCGCCTACATCGGCCTGGCGGTGATCTTCTACGTGGCGCTGGAGATGATCTGGCGCGGCGGGTTCGAGCTGCTGGCGGCGGCCGGCCAGACCTGAGGGGCCCAAGCTTAGACGGAGCCTTGCCGGAACCTTCGGTGCGCCGCCGGTGTTGCACGCGGCAGCGTCAGAGGGGAGCAGCCGGCATGACCGTCTACAGCAACGACCGCCACGATGCCGCGCCCGACACGCGCCGGGCGCGCGGCATGGACGAGATCGAAGGCGACATCCACGCGATCCGCTCGCGGATGGACGCCACGCTCGACGAGATCGAATTCCGCCTGTCGCCGGGCCAGATGTCGAGCGGCGTCATCGACGTGGTGCGCGACGTGGTGCAGGGGAACCCCACGCGCGTCGCCCGCGCCATCCGCGAAAACCCCATTCCCGTCGCCCTGATCGGCGTCGGCGCCCTGTGGCTGGCCTGGGCGGTGTCGCGCACGCCGGCGGTGGCCGGGCCGGTGGAATCCATGGGCGCCACGCTGTCCGACCAGCGGCTGCGGATCCTGCTGACCGGCCTCGTCGGTGTGTGCCGCCAGGGGGCGGAAGCGTTCCGCGAGGCCGACACGGCCATCGCCGACGCGCGCGTGTCGACCCGGCTGATGGAGGTGTCGAACCAGCTGGAGCGCACCTCGGCCGCGCTGGACCACGAGTTGCGCGTGCGCAGCGGCGTGGCCGACCTGAACGGGCCCATGCACCCGGCCTGGGAGGAGGTGCAGTCGGAGCTGCGCCGCGACCGCACGCGCGCCGGCCTGCTGCTCACGCTGGAGCGCGGCCTGGACGGCACGCTGGAGGTGTTTCGCGACTGCCTGCAGGAGGATCTGCCGCCGGAGCTGCGCGTGGTTGTCGGCTCGCACTTCCATGACCTGGAGCGCGTGCAGCACCACGTCGGCACCCTGCGCGAAGCGGCGGCCTGACGTTGGGTTTTCGCTGGCGCTCAACCCAACCTACCGGCGCGTTCCACGTAGGTTGGGTTGAGGCGAAGCCGAAAACCCAACGTGGTGCGGAAACCTAGGGGAATTGCAACGCATGCTGGGTCTGAGCCGACGCCGCCATTACCAGTACCCGCGCGTGGAGATGGGCCGCGGGCGCCAGGCCGACACGCCGAAGCAACTGCCGGCCAAGGGGTGGAAGGACATCCTCTGGCGCGTCTACGAGGAGCAGTCGAAGGACAACATCAGCATCGTCGCGGCGGGCGTGGCGTACTACGCGCTGCTGGCGATCTTCCCGGCGATCGCGGCGGCGGTGTCCATCTACGGCCTCGTCGCCGACCCGGCCACCATCGAGCAGCACATCGAACAGCTGGCCGGGTTCCTGCCGGGCGAGGGGGTGCAGATCCTGCGCGATCAGGCGCACAGCGTGGCGCAGAACTCCGGCGGGCTCAGCTTCGCCGTGGCGTTCGGCCTTCTGCTGACGCTGTGGAGCGCGTCGCGCGGCGTCAACTCGCTGATCACCGCGCTGAACATTGCGTACGAGGAGGACGAGAAGCGCGGGTTCATCAGCCTCGCCTTCACCTCCATGGTGCTGACGGTGGGGGCGGTGCTGTTCCTGATCGTCACGCTGCTGGTGGTGGTGGCGGTGCCGGCGATCCTGAACGTGCTGCCTCTGGGGCCGCTGAAATGGGTGGTGGCGCTGGTGCGCTGGCCGATCCTGGGGGCGGCGATCGTCCTGGCGCTGGCCGTGCTGTACCGTTACGCGCCGTGCCGGCGATCGCCCAAGTGGCGGTGGGTGAGCTGGGGCTCGGCCGCGGCCACGGTGCTGTGGCTGCTGGGGTCGGTGGCCTTCTCGGTCTACGTGGCGAACTTCGGCAGCTACAACGAGACCTACGGGTCGGTCGGCGCGGTGGTGATCCTGCTGCTGTGGCTGAACCTGACGGCCTATGCGATCCTGCTGGGCGCCGAGCTGAACGCCGAGATGGAGCATCAGACCGCGCGCGATACCACCGACGCGCCGGAGAAGCCCATGGGCCAGCGCAACGCCCGCATGGCCGACACGGTGGGCGAGCGCAAGGCGAGCTGACGCAAGGCGAGCTGACGGGGGCGCGCGCTAGCGCGGCCGGCACTCCCGCACCAGGGCGGTGACGCGGGCGCGGGAGTCGGGCGTCAGGCGGTTGGCGATCAGGTCGGGCCACAGCCCGGCCTGCTTCGCCCCGTCGGCGACGCAGCCGCAGGTGGCGGCGCAGGTGGCGGCGCAGGCGGCGGCCACGCCGCCGGTGTCGACGCAACGCGCCTCGCAGTTCTCCAGGAACACGCGGGTGTCGGCGTCGCCGTGCAGCGTCACCATCGCCAGCAGCGACAAGGCACCGTACAGCACCGGCTGGTGGACGAGGTAGATGGGCAGGCCGTGCCGCCCGGCCCAGGCCAGCGCCCGGCCGGCGGCGCCCGGCCGCCACGCGGCGACGGCGCCCCGCCCGCGCCACGCCTTGCCCAGCGCGATGCCCAGCAGCACCAGCCCGAACCAGGGGAACAGGGGGACGTAGTCGTTGGAATCCGGCTCGAACGTCATCAGCCCGATCCAGCGCAGCGCCGGTGCGTCGAACAGCGGCACCGCCGTGACCTCCGGCAGGGCATAGACGGCGACGCCCAGCACGGCGGTGAGCCACCCCGGCAGCCGCACGAAGGCGAGACCGAGGACACTGGCGACGGCCAGGTGGTGCAGGACGCCGAAGAAGATCGGGCTGTCCGGGAACACCGCGTAGGACCCCGCCGAAACCGCCGCCGCCGCGGCGACCAGCAGGCCCAGGCGGCGCAGGAACCGCCGCCGGTCGAGCCCGCCCTCGCCGGCGAGCACGAGGCTGACGCCGGCCAGCACCAGGAAGGAGCCGAGGATGCCCGTGCGCGCCGCCAGCCACAGCGGGTTCGTGAACAGGTCGAGTTGCGCGAAGCCCAGCGCGTCCATGTCCCAGGAGAGGTGATAGGCGATCATCGCCAGGATGGCGACGCCGCGCGCGGCGTCGATCACCGGCAGGCGGGCGGTGCGGGACGCGATGGCGAGGGCGGAGGGCGGCATGCGCCGCTTGTGCCCCATGCGGCGGCCGGTGTCCAGCGGGCGTGCCGTGCCGGAAAGGAAGGGGGACACGGATGCACACGGATGCCGGCTGAAGCCGGCGCACGGATGGACACGGATGAAGGAGATTATTTTTTAATCCGTGTTCACCCGTGCAAAATCCGTGTCCATCCGTGTCAAAAAACGAATCTACACCGTCACCGACCTTGCCACCTGGAGGGCGTTCAGTGCTTCGGCCAGGGTCTTGGGGTCGTAGGGTTTGCGCAGCACGCGGAAGCCCTCCTCGGTCGCGGCGTTGGCGGCGTCGCTGTAGCCGGTGGCGAGCAGGACGGGCATGTCGGGGTAGCGGCGGCGGATCTCGCGCGCCAGTTCGACGCCGTTCATGCCGCCGGGCATGACGATGTCGGTGAACACGCAGTCGAAGCCCCGCCGGTGCTGCGCCAGCGTGTCCAGCGCGTCGGCCGCCGAGGCGACGTGCAGGACCGAGAAGCCCATCTCGTCCAGCAGCATGGCCACCGTGGCGGCGATCTCCGGGCTGTCCTCCACCATCAGGACGCGGCCGCGGCCGGCCGGCGGGGCGACGGCGCCGTCGGGGGCGGCGCCGGCCGGCGCGCCGGCCAGCGCGCGCGGCAGAAGCAGCGTGACCGTGGTTCCGGCCCCCGGCCGGCTGTCGATGCGGGCGGTGCCGCCGGACTGCTGGGCGAAGCCGTACACCATGGACAGCCCCAGCCCGGTGCCCTTGCCGACCTCCTTGGTGGTGAAGAACGGCTCGAACACGCGCTCGATCACCTCGGGCGGGATGCCGGCCCCGGTGTCCTCGACGCGCAGCGCCACGAAGTCGCCGGCCTGCCCGGTGGGCGAGGTGAAGGGATCGGCGCAGTGCAGGTTGCGGGTGACGAGTCGCAGCACGCCACCCTTGGGCATGGCGTCGCGCGCGTTGATGGCGAGGTTGAGGACGGCCAGTTCGAGCTGGCCGCGGTCGGCCTCGATCGGCCAGAGGCCGGGTTCGCCGTCGCGCTCGATGCGGATGTCGCCGCGCAGGGACTGGCGCAGCATGCCCGTGGCCAGCCGGTCGAGGCAGTCGTTCAGGTCGAACACCTCGGGGTCGAGCTGCTGCTGGCGGGCGAAGGAGAGCAGCTGCCGGGTCAGCTGGCCGCCGCGGAACGCCGCCTCCGACGCCACGGTGACGAAGGGCTGCCAGGCGTTGTCCTCCGTCCGCGTGCCGGCGAGGTAGAGGTTGGTGGTGACGACGGTCAGCAGGTTGTTGAAATCATGCGCGATGCCGCCGACGATCTGGCCCAGCATCTCCAGCCGCTGCGTGTGGCGCAGCGTCGCCTCCGCCTTGGCGCGGCGGCCCATCTCGTCGTGCAGGCGGGCGAGCATGCGCCGCTCGGCCAGCGCCCGCCGCCGCTCCAGGTGCGCCACCGACAGCAGGAGCAGCATGGCGGCGGCCGTGACCGCCGTCGGCACCATCATTTCGTTCCACCACGCCGCCCAGACCTGCGCCACGTCGGCGCCGTACGCCACGTACACCGGGAAATCGGCCAGCCGGCGGTACGCGTACACCCGCTCCACCCCGTCGGCGATGCCGGCGTAGCGGTAGCGGCCCTGGTCGGGCGCCGTGCGGATGGCGTCGGGCAGGCCGTGTTCGAGCCGGGGCAGCGGGGCGTCGACGCGCGGGTGGCGGAGCACCATCTGCCCGTCGGCGCGGATGAGCGCCAGCGCGTCGCCGGGGCGCGGGCTGACGCTGTTGTAGAAGTCGCCCAGGGCCGACACCGGCGCCGAGAGCATAACCACGCCGTTGAAGCGCCCGTCCGGCGTGGCGTGCCGGCGCGCCACGTCGAACACCTCGCGCCCGGACACGGGCATGCGGTAGGCGCTGCCGACGGTGGTGGGCGCCCCGGCGGCCAGGGCGCCGACGATCTCGCGCTCGGGGTTGGTGGGGGTGGGGCCGGTGGGGTCCGGGGGCGGCGTCACCTCGCCCGTGGCGGCGACGTGCCCGGCGGCGTCGATCAGCCGGATCGCCGCCACCTGGTCGGCGTTGGCGACGAGGTGGCGGGCGAACTGCAGCAGCGCCTGCGTGCCGGCGGGATCGGGCCAGCCGAGCGCAAAGGCGCGGTCCTCGACCAGCGAGGCGGTGAAGACGTAGCTCTTGAACTGGCGGGTGGCGTGCTGGTGCAGCAGGGTGGCCGTCGCCTCGGCCCGGCGCTCCAGGTCGGCCAGGGCCGCGTCGTAGGCGCGCCAGCCGATCAGCGCGAAGAACAGCAGCGGCACCGCGACGGCGGCCGCCACGAACGCCCACACCGACCGCGCCGGATCGCAGGCGGTCGCCCCGGATGCCGCTGGCGCGCGCTCGTCCTGTGCGACCTGGAAGGACATGGGAGGCTCGTTCCCGCCGCTGTGGTTACCGCGTAGGGCGGAGTCTCCACCAAAAGCGCGGCGGGGGCTGTACGGAAATAAGCATAGGGACACCTGCCCATGCGGCATAACCGGAAGGGCCAAGTTGTGTCAGTCGGCGGCGTTGGCCGGCGGCGTCAGTCGGCGGCCTCGGGCGCGCGGGCGGACTGCACGACGGCGACGTTGCGGCGCGTCTCGCGGTGCAGGATGTAGAGGCCGCTGGCGACGACGATGGCGACGCCGGCCATGGTCTGGACCTGCGGCACCTCGCCCCACAACAGCCAGCCGAACAGGGCGGCGCACAGGATGGAGGCGTAGGAGAAGGGTGCGATCACCGCCGCCGGGGCCAGGGCGTAGGCGCGCGTCAGGAACAGCTGCGCCATGCCGCCGGTCAGGCCGCACGCCGCCAGCAGGCCGAGGTCGGTCCAGGTCGCCGGCGCCACCCAGACGAACGGCAGGCCGATCCCGCACAGCACCGTGGAGGTCAGCGTGAACCAGAAGACGATGGTGTTGGGCGGCTCCGTCCGGCTCAACTGGCGGATCTGAACCATGGCCAGCGACTGGGCGAAGGCGGCGCCGATCGCCACCAGCGCGCCGAACTGCAGCATGCCCGACCCCGGCCGGCTCATCACCAGCACGCCGACGAAGCCGACGGCCACCGCGCTCCACCGGTGCACGCCCACCCGCTCGCCCAGCAGCGGCACGGACAGAGCGGTGAGGAACAGCGGGGCGGTGAAGTTGAGCGCCACCGCGTCGGCCAGCGGCAGCAGGTGGAACGACCAGAACATCAGCGTCATGGAGGTGAGGCCGATGCACGCGCGCCAGAGGTGGGCGCCCGGCCGTTCCGTGCGCAGCGTCGCGAAGCCGCCCTGCATCGCCACCGCCAGCGCCACCGGCACCAGCGCCACGGCGTTGCGGAAGAAGGTGACCTCCAGGACCGGATAGCGCTCCGCCGCCAGCTTGATCAGCACGTTCATCACGGCGAACAGCGTCACCGACCCCAGCATCATGACGATGCCGCGCGGCGTGTTGTCGGTGCGCACGAAGGCCGGCCTTACGGCCGGCGGTGGGGCGGGGGGAGGGGAGGCGTTCACGCTGCGCATGCTAACAAAGCGGAACCGCCCGCGTCACCGATGGGTGAGGCGGGCGGTCATGCCGTGCGCGTATGGCCGCGTTGCGGCCGTGCCGTCCGGGAGGATGCGGCGTTCAGCGGAACTTCAGAAGGTCGCCGATTTCCTGCTCGGCGCGCAGCCAGTGGTTCATCTCCTGCCCTTCGGGCCGGCCTTCGCGCTCCCAGATCTCGTAGGCGCGCTCCTGGACCATCTTGTTCTGCTGGCCGCGCAGCAGCCCTTCGGCGATGTGCATGTTGACGCGCGCCAGCGACACCAGCTTGCGCGCCTCGATGGCGCCTTCCGTGGCCTCCATCGTCGTGGCGCTGACGAACTGCGCCAAGCTCTTGAGGTTTTCCTTGATCTCCGGCGCCAGCTGGTTGGTCTCGTCCTGCACCACGGTCTTGATGGCGACCCAGAGCTTCAGGTTGTGGTCCAGCGCGGTGCTGACCTTGTCCGGCGTGTCCGCCTCGATCAGCAGGGTGGCCGAGTGCATGAGCGCCAGCGCGTCCTGCTCCAGCATCGTGAAGTTGGTGCGCAGGATGGCCTCGGCCCCGGCATCGGTGGCGGCGAGGTCGGCCGCGGCTGCGGCGGTGGCGGTCTTACGCTTGGCCATGGATGCTCCCCTGCTGGTGCGGCTGGTGCTGCGGAAATCGCGCAGTATTGCAGCGAGGCATCAGACCGTGTTGACGTTAAGATAGGGTTAACGGAAGTCCGGCAGGGCAACCGGCGCGCGCGCTGCGGCATCCGGTCGCGACCGGGGCTGGCCGAACTCTGTTCCAGACGTGTACGAAGCGATGGCTTTGCCGTGGCGACAGGCGCGGGGACAGGCCGATCACTGTCCCAGGAGCGCGCCGAACGGCAGGCGGTAAGTAAAGCCGACGACGTTGCTGTCGTTGCGGCCGTCGCTGCCGCTCATGGTGCGGCTGTAGCCCAGCGTGACGCGCGACTGGTTCTCGAACTGGTAGCCCAGCTCAATCTGCGAGCGGTACTGGACGGCGGCGTTGCCGTCGCGCGGCGCCGGGGTGAAGTAGCCCGCCCCGACGCTGGGCGTGAAGACGAAGGATCCCAGCGGCACGTCGACCAGCACGCCACCGGCGCCGCGCACCGACCCGTCCGCCGTCGGCACGTTGCCGACCCAGGGTTTCAGCGTGGCGTAGGGTTCCAGCCAGGGGATCAGCGAGCCGCCGATGCGGAACTTCTGCTGGTGCAGGTCCTGCAAACGGTCGGACGCCTGGAGGTTGGTGGAGTAGTCGAGCGAGCCGAGCTTCCAGTCGCGCAGCAGGTCGCCGGCGTTGCCCATGTCCTGCGCGTGCGCGGCGTGTGCGAGCGACAGGCCCGCCACGGCGGCAAGAACGGCGGCGGCAAGGACGGTGATGGTTCCACGGCAACGGCTCACGGCACGGACTCCTGACCGCCCCACGCCCGGGCAGTATGCACCGCAAAATGTTTCAATTCTGTCAATAAGGGCACCCGTGGGGATTTTGCAAGGGGGGTGGGGTGCTACCCCTTTCCGACCAAGGACGAAAAGGGGAACGGCCGCGGCCAAGACGCCGTTTACGGCCTGCGCTTGCATGTACTACCATTGTGAGTAGCGGAATATGCATAAGGCGCAGCGTGAGCGCGAACGGTGCCTGCGCGGAGGGGGTGGATCATGGCGGTGATGACCGGAACGATCGGCAACGACCTGCTGTCGGGCACGGCCGACGCGGACGTCATCTCGGCGCTGGACGGCGACGACACCGTCCTGGGCGAGGGCGGCAACGACACGCTGTGGGGAGGCTTCGACAACGATCTGCTGTCGGGCGCCCTGGGCGACGACGTGATCTACGGCAACCTCGCCGCCGACACGCTGCTGGGCGACGCCGGCACCGACACGCTGTACGGCGGGCAGGGCGGCGACGTTCTATCCGCCGCCGACGGCAACGACGTGCTGTACGGCAACATGATGTCGGACCTGCTGCTGGGCGAGGCCGGCGACGACACCATGTTCGGCGGCCAGGGCAACGACACGCTGTCGGGCGCCGACGGGAACGACGCGCTGTACGGCAACCTTGGCGACGACGTGACCTATGCCGGCTTCGGCAACGACACGGTCGTGGACAACGACGGCGCCGACACCCTCTATGGCGGGCTCGGCGACGACATCCTCGACGCCAGCTATGGCGACGACTGGGTGTATGGCGAGGAGGGCGACGACGGGCTGGCCGGCGGCAACGGAAACGACGTGCTCGCCGGGGGCGTGGGCAACGACTTCTTCTACGGCGACAGCGGCCAGGACACGATCTATGGCGACGACGGCAACGACACCATCCGGCCGGGGGCTGGTGGCGGTGGGACCATGGGCGGTGTCGGTGACCTGATATATGGCGGCAACGGCGACGATCTGGTGATTTTCACAAGCGCATCGACGACGGGGTACTCGCCTTCCGTGTTCTGGGTGGTCGGCTATGGCGACGCCGGAAACGACACGCTCGATGGAAGCAGTGTGCTTTACGACCCGCGGATGGCCGTCGGAATTGCAAGTGAGGGCCTCGTGATGTACGGCGGCGACGGCAACGACCTGCTCAAGGGGACGGGCTTGAGCGATACGCTGTCCGGTGGGCAGGGGGACGACACGCTCCGTGGGGGCAGCGGCGAAAGCGACTACGCCTTCGGCGGTGATGGCAACGATCTTATCGTTCTGACAACTCAGTCTCAGGGCATGGTCGACGGTGGGGCCGGCAACGACACGATTTATGTCGGCAACGCGGTGAAGGAGACGTGGACTTGGCCGGCCGTCTACTCGGTGACCGGGCCGACTGTCTACGGCGGCGCCGATGCCGACGTGATCGTTCTGAACAACGTCGGCTACACGTCCGTCAGCCAGGACAGCGTCGTGGCGACGGTCGCCGACTTCCAGGACGGCGTCGACCGGATCCAGCTCAGCGGCTTCGGCGGGGGCACGGCGCAGATCCTGGAGGCCGGCGGCTACCGCTCGGTCGCCGGCACCATCGCCTACAAGGCGGACGCCGACGGCGCCAACGCGCTGACCGCCTACGTGCACGGCACCAACGGTCAGCTGATGGCCATCCGCATCGTCGGCGTGCGCACGCTGGACGCCACCGACATCGAATTCATCTGACCGGCCGCTACCCGAAGAAGCCGATGCGCTGGGTGATCGCGCCGCCGACGCGGGCGATCAGCTCGTAGAGGCCGGTCAGCGGGCGGAAGATGCGTTCGTTCTCCAGGCGGTAGTTCTGGCTCTCGTCGCTGACGTAGGTGGCCGGTTCGCCGAAGTCGACGCCGTCCATGGCGACACCGGCGGTGACCGGGAAGATCACCTCCAGCTGCGCCACCGCGGTGGGGATGTCCAGGTGCAGGATGCGGTTCACCACCCGCTCCCGCGTCGTCTGGTGCTGGCTGGAGAACTCCGGCACGTGGGTGGCGAGGCGGAACACCTCGTGGATCACCGCCAGCCGCACGGCGTGCAGCAGCCGCAGCCCCGTCCGCGCCCGGTCGTCCAGCAGGGCGGCGCAGCCGGCCCCCGTGCGGGCCAGCCCGTCGCGCAGCACCGCGTGGTCGCGGAACAGCTTGCGGTAGACGCGCATCTCGCGCACGTGCGAGGGGTTCTCCTCCAGGTGGGCGGCGAGCTGGCGCATCTCCTCCGCCCGCCCGCGGTCCTTGGCGTGCGCGGCCAGCGTCAGCCACAGGCCTGGGTTCAGCATGTCGACGTAGGCCTTCAGCGCGTCGGGATCGGCGATGGCGAAGCCGTACTCCACCACGCCCAGCAGCTCGCGGAAGCGGCGCGACGTGCGGTAGAGCTGGGCGAAGCGGTCGGGGTCCTTGTCGATGGCGGCGCCGAAGCCGCCGATGACGTTGGCCGGCAGCCCCATCTGCATGAGGATGGCGTTGTGCGGGATGGCGCGGATCTGCGTGGCGCTCTGCTGGTCGACCGATTCGGCCGAGCCGTCGTGCTGGCGTTTGAAGGCGCGGCTGCCCGACGTGTAGAGGAAGTTGGCGCCGAACGCCGTGAGCAGCACGGCGTAGTTCGGGTCGCGCATCAGCGACACCTGGAACTCCTTCACCGTGGTGAAGAGTTCGGTGATGTAGTCGTTCTCGTCGTAGAACGGGTCGCCGGTGCCGCCGTCCCGTTCGCCCAGCATGTATTCGGCGATGCGTGTCACCACGGCGAAGGCGGTCGCCTCGGTGGTGAAGTAGAGGAACCCGTCGCCGCCCTGGAAGCTGACCTCCTGCTTGAACGCCACCCCTTCGGCCTGGAGCGTGTGCAGCCAGGCGGGCGGGGCGATGTAGGACAGGCGCTGGGCGAAGCTGGCCGGATGCGCGCCGCGGCCGATGGATTCGCCGTGCGTGTCGAAGACGACCAGCTGCACGTTCTTCAGCTTGTGCTTCCGGAACAGCCGCGCCACGCGCAGCCGCAGCCGCTCGATGGACGCTGCGGCCGGCGTCTGGCCCAGGTAGCGGCCGGCGTCGGAATAGCCGGTCTGGATGCACAGCCGGCCGCGCTTTTCCACGTAGGCGCGGTAGTGCGGGTTCTCCAAGAGCGTGTCGATGACGCGGCTGCCCAGCTCCAGCGCCCGCTCCGTCTCGAACAGCGGCGAGATGTCGAGGGTGTCGGCGATGCCGAACAGCTTGGCGTAGTAGAGGGCGGTGAGCACCGTGAAGGCGGTCTCGCTCTCGGCGATCAGGAAGCGCACCGGCGTCGAGGCGTCGGCGTACTTCAGCATTTGCGCCACCACCATGAACAGGCGCTTGGCCGAGGTGCGCTCGGTGATCAGCGAGCCGAAGTTGATACTGACCGGCTTCACCTCGTCCAGCAGGCCGGTGAGGCGCTCCAGGTAGGACTGGCGGTAGCGCGGATCGTCGGGTGCGGTTTCCAGCCCCACCACCTTGCGGATGGCGTTGTGCAGCTGGGTGGAGTTGATGCGCACGTGCGTGTGCGCCATGCCCAGGCCGGTGTTCGCCAGTTCGGCGCGCAGCACGCACAGCCGCAGCACCGCGCCGGCCGCGGGCGCCCCCTGCGGCCCCAGAAGGCGGATGGCGCGGTTCACCCGCTCCACCAGGAAGCCGGCGTCGACGAGGCGGAACGACTGGTCCTCGTGCATGCGGCGGGCGACGCGCTGGATGCTGCGGTAGGCGTCGGATTCCTGCGGGTCGTGGTCGGCGAAGACGGCGATCTCGTCGGTCACCTCGTGCACGGCCAGGACGAGGCGGGATTCGATCTGCTCCAGCGTGTGGAGCAGTTCCTCGTCCTTCGGCACCAGGGCGCGGATGCCCTCCAGGTCGGCCAGGTAGTGGCGGAGCTGCTGCACCTGCACGCGCAGCCGCTTGTGCAGCGTGTCGGTCCAGGTGATGTCGGAGCGGCCGTCGATGTCGTAGCCGACCCAGCTGGCCACGGTCAGCAGCCGGGGCGACAGCTCGGTCCAGCGCTCGGGGTACAGCTCGGCCGCGACCTCGAAGACGATGGCGTAGAGGCGGCGCAGCGCCGTCTGCACGTTGCCCAGCGCCATCAGGGACAGCTCGTGCTCGCGCGCCAGCGAGATGCCCTCGTCCGGCCGGTGCTCGGCCGCCGCGGCGCGGGCGATCAGCTCGGCCCGCTCCTGCTCGGCCAGCGGCTTGCCGGCGGGATTGCGGCCGGTGGCGAGGCTGGCCAGCGCGGTCATCAGCGGACCCGACAGGTTGAACGTCGGGTGCGCGGTCATGACGATGCCGAACGCCTCGCACTCGACCGTCCGGTGGAATTCGTCGAAGGGGATGGCGGCGGCGGTCCCTTCGGGGTGGGCGATGGCGCGGAACAGGGCGCGCAGCCGGTCGGCGTTGGCCTGGGGATCAACCTCGCCCAGCTTGGCGGCGAAGCGCTCGGCCCGGCCCAGGAAGCCGTCGGCCGACAGGTACTGCACCAGCTGCTCCAGCGAGCCCAGGGTCAGGGCGCCGTCGGCGATGCGGCGGTTGATCTCCAGGGCGAGGTGCAGGATGGGGTTGGTGAACGGGTCGTCCTCCGCCTCGCGCGCGAAGCGGTCGAGGCAGCCGGCCAGTTCGGTGGCGAGTGCGGCCGGGTCGAAGCCGGGATCGGCCGGGAAGCGCACGGCGGAGGCCGGCAGCAGCGGCCGGTTGCCCTGCAGCGCGTCGCGCAGCGACGGCGCCGGGGTGGCGGGGGCCGGTTCCGGGGCCGCCGCAGGGGGCGGGGGAGCGGTGCGACGGGCCCGAACGGGCTTCACCTCGGCCTCGGTCATGGTGCAGCGCCCCCACCTTTTGTTTGCAGTGCGGCGGGAACGATGCGGTGCCCCCGGTGCGGTGTCAACCGCCGGTTCGGGTAGGTTCCGCTCAGCGGGAAAGGGATGGGGGAGCAGCGTAGGTTGGGTCTGGACCCAACATTGCTCGCGTGGCCGGGAATGTTGGGTCCAGACCCAACCTACGGTCCTTGGGTCCCCTGGGACCATCTGCGCCGATCGCATCGATCCGCGCGGTGCTATCATGCCGCCATGCCGCACCAACCTGCCCCGTCCGCACCGGACCAGGAGCCGGTGATCGCGTTCCTGGGCGACCCGCGCACGCACGGCGGGCGGGCGGTGGAGCGCGTGGACACGCACGGCGCCGTCGTCTTCCTGGCCGGCGACCGTGCGCTCAAGCTCAAGCGCGCAGTGCGCTTTCCCTATATGGACTTCTCGACGGTCGGGAAACGGCGGGCGGCCTGCGAGGCGGAGCTGCGCCTGAACCGGCGGACCGCGCCGGCGCTCTACCGCGGCGTGCTGCCGGTGGTGCGGCGCGCCGGCGGCGCGCTGGCGCTGGGCGGGGAGGGGGAAGCGGTGGACTGGGTGGTGGACATGCACCGCTTCGATGGTGCCATGCTGTTCGACCGCATGGCCGAGCGCGGGGAGCTGACCCCCGCGCTGATGCGCGAGCTTGCCGAAGCGGTGGCGGCCTTTCACGGCGACGCCGAGCCCCGGCTGGACGGCGGCGGGGCGGCGGCCATGCGGGCGGTGGTCGACGGCAACCTGGAGGAACTGCGGGGGTGCTGCGACCTGTTCGATGCGGCGGCCGTGGCGCGGCTGGCGGCGCTGTCGGGTGCGGCGCTGGAGCGGAATGCGGAGCTGCTGGAGGCGCGGCGGGCGGGCGGTTTCGTGCGGCACTGCCACGGCGACCTGCACCTGCGCAACATCGTGCTGCTGGACGGCCGGCCGACGCTGTTCGACGGCATCGAGTTCGACGAGAGCTTCGCCGTCGTCGACGTGCTGTACGACCTTGCCTTCCTGCTGATGGACCTCGACCGGCGGGGGCTGAAGGATCTCGGCAACGCGGTGTTCAACCGCTACCTGGAACGCACCGGCGACTACGGCGGGCTGGCGCTGCTGCCGCTGTTCGTGTCGGCGCGGGCGGCGGTGCGGGCCAAGGTGGAGGCGGCGGCTGCGGCGGCGCAGGCGGACGCCGGGGCGGCCGAGGTGCGGCGCCGGGACGCGGTGGCCTGCCTGAAGCACGCCGTCGCGGCGCTGGAGCCGGCGCCGCCGCGGCTGGTCGCCGTCGGCGGGCTGTCGGGCACCGGCAAGACGACGCTGGCCCGCGCGCTGGCGCCGGACCTGGGGGCACCGCCCGGTGCCCTGGTGCTGCGCAGCGACGTGCTGCGCAAGCGCCTGTTCGGCCGCGCCGACGCCGAGCGCCTGCCGGCCGAGGCCTACGCGCCGGAGGTGACGGCCCGAGTCTATGCCGAGATCGCCGAGCGGGCGCGGGCGGCGCTGGCCGCCGGCACCGCCGTGGTCGCCGACGCCGTCTACGCCCACCCGGACGAGCGGGCGGCGATCCAGGCCGCCGCGGCGCAGGCCGGGGCGCCGTTCCGCGGGCTGTGGCTGGAGGCGGCGCTGCCGGTCCGCGCGGGGCGGGTGGAAGGGCGGGCGGCGGACGCCTCCGACGCCACGGTGGACGTCGTGCGGCGGCAGGAAGACTACGACCTGGGTTCCCTTGGAACTTTTGCAGGCTGGGTGCGCGTGAATGCCGCGGGGAATCCTGCGGAAGTGCTTGCGGCCGCACGGGAATCCCTGTCCTAATTTGATCGGTGCTCATTCGATAGGGCCGGACACGCGCCGCGGCGTTGCGTTATGATGAACGGCAACGGGCGCCCGTGCCCGACCCAGGGATGGAACAGGGCCCGCCCCGATCACCGGGGAAAGACGGCCCGGGGAGAAAGACCGTGTCCATAAAATCCATTCTCGTGCCCCTTGCCGGCGCCGACACCGATCCGGTGGCGCTGTCCGGGGCCTTCGCCGTCGCCCGCCAGTTCGACGCGCACGTCGACGCGCTGTTCGTCAAGCTGGACCCGCGCGACGCGGTGCCCATGCTGGGCGAGGGCATGTCCGGCGCCATGGTGGACGAGATCATGCGCGCCGCCGAGGGCGAGGCGACCAGCCACCTCGTGATCGCCCGCCGCCACTTCGAGGCCGCCGTGCAGGCCGGGCAGGTCAACCTTCTGGACGGCCCGCCGTCGCCCGAGGGCGTCTCCGCCCGCTGGCGCGAACTGGTCGGCCGCGCCGAGGAGGTGGTGCCGCAGGAAGGCCGCCTCAGCGACCTGCTGGTCTTCGCCCACACCGCGCTGGACACCGAGGCGCAGACCTACGCCACGGTGGAGACGGCGCTGCTGGGCGCCGCCCGCCCGCTGCTGCTGACGCCGCTGCGCAACCCCGCCAGCATCGGCCGCCGCGTCGTGCTGGCCTGGAACGGCAACACCGAGGCGGCGCGCGCCGTGGCCGGCGCCATGCCGTTCCTGCGCCAAGCCGACAGCGTGCACGTGCTGACCGCCGAGACCTCGGTCACCCAGGCTGCGACCGGTCGTCGCATCGCCGAATATCTGGCTTGGCATGACGTTAACTGTCAGTTAACTATTCTGCGACCGGGTTCGGAAGCCGTCGGCCGGGTGCTGATGGAGAAGGCGGGCGAACTCGGGGCCGACCTCGTCGTGATGGGCGGCTACGGACACAGCCGGATGCGGGAGATGATCCTCGGCGGTGTCACCCGCTACGTGTTGAGCCACGCCGGCCTTCCGGTGCTGATGGCCCACTAGAGACCGACGCGCGACGCGCCCCGCGGGTACAGCCGCGGGGCCAACGCCCTCCACGCCGGACGGTCGTCGCTCCGCGCAGGATTCCGGCCCGAAAAAGGGAAGGAAACGCGCCATGTTGACCATCGAGGACTGCATCGCCCTCAGCGACCTGTCGGAAGAGGAAATCGACGCGATCGCCGAGCACGAACACCTGCCGGAAATGCTGGCGGTGGAACTGGGCTGCTGCCTGGAGCACGACCCCGAGGGGCGGCGGCGGATCGCCGCCTTCATCCGCGACGACATCGCCAACGCCTGCGCGCACGGCGATTCCCGCCATGCGGCGGCGCTGATGGGCGTGCTGCGGGTCTATCTGTCCCATCACAAGGATCTCTATGCGCCGCGGAACGAGGCAGGGAACATGGCGGCCTGAAAACGATTAATCTGGCGGAGAAGACGGGCGCGCCGGGGATCGTCCCGGCGCAGAACGGCCCGCGCTGATGATGGAGGACGCCCTTGCCGCTCCGGAAGATCCGCCTGGAACTCGCCCGCACGCCCGACCACCCGGACGGCAGCGGCGAGCATGGTTACGAGTTCACCGCCCCGCTCGACGCCGAGGGGCGCTTCGACGCCGACGAGTGGCGCGCCAGCCGCGACAAGTGCACGGTCCACCGCTTCTGGCGCGGCGAGGACGACCAGCACGGCCGCCTGATCCACCGCGGCACGCGCTGGGCCTTCCATTACGACGGCGACGACGAGGACGAAGGCGACGAGCCGATCTTCCGCTTCGACCGCCACACCTTCACGCAGGGCGAATACGTCTCCATCACCGAACACGACGGCGAGATGCGGACCTTCCGCGTGGTGCGGGTGCAGTAGCGCCCGCCTTTCTCCCCGGCATACCACGCCCGCACGCCGTAACGCGTGACGGCGGCGTGGAATGTGCTATCTATCCGGCCAGCGGATCTGCCGAGGAGAGAGTTCTTTGCCCGCCGATAGCCGGAACACCCCGGACGACGCGCTGGTGCTGGCGCTGCCCAAGGGTCGCATCCTGAAGGAGCTGCGGCCGCTGCTGGCGCACGCCGGCATCGTGCCGGAGCCGGAGTTCGACAACGAGAACAGCCGCTTCCTGCGCTTCGCCACCAACGTGCCGAACCTCAGCATCATCCGCGTGCGCTCATTCGACGTCGCCACCTTCGTCGCCTTCGGCGCGGCGCACCTGGGCGTGGCCGGCAACGACGTGCTGATGGAGTTCGACTACCCGGAGATCTACTCGCCGCTCGACCTCGGCATCGGCAAGTGCCGCCTGTCGGTGGCCGAGCCGGAGGCGCTGGCCGAAGGCGACGATCCGGAGCGCTGGAGCCACGTGCGCGTCGCCACCAAGTACCCGGAGGTCACCCGCAAGCACTTCGCCGCGCGCGGCGTGCAGGCGGAGTGCGTGAAGCTGAACGGCGCCATGGAGCTGGCGCCGACGCTGGGGCTGTGCCGGCGCATCGTCGACCTGGTCTCCACCGGCTCGACGCTGAAGGCCAACGGGCTGAAGGAGGTGGAGCACATCGCCGACGTCACCTCCCGCCTCATCGTCAACCGCGCCGCCTTCAAGACGCGGCCGGACGAAATCTCCGCATGGATCGGGAAGTTCCGGGAGGCCGTGAATGCCGCTCAGGCTTGACAGCAAGGACGCCGCTTTCGCCCGGGCCTTCGAGGGGCTGCTGCACGCCAAGCGCGAGGTCAGCGAGGACGTGCAGGCCACCGTGCACGCCATCCTGGAGGACGTCCGAGCGCGCGGCGACGCCGCACTGCTGGACTACACGGCCCGTTTCGACCGGCTGACGCTGACCGCCGACCAGCTCGCCATCCCGGCCGAGGAGGTCGAGGCGGCGCTGGCGCGGGTGCCGAAGGACCAGCTGGCGGCGCTGGACGTGGCCGCCGAGCGGATCGAGGCCTTCCACCGCAATCAGAAGCCGGAGGCGCTGGACTACCACGACGCCCAGGGCGTGCGGCTGGGGGCGCGCTGGACGGCGGTGGGGGCGGTCGGCCTGTACGTGCCGGGCGGCACGGCGGCGTACCCGTCGTCGGTGCTGATGAACGCCATGCCGGCCAAGGTGGCGGGCGTAGAGCGCATCGTCATGGTGGTGCCGACGCCGGACGGCAAGCTGAACCCGCTGGTCCTGGCCGCCGCGCGGCGCGCGGGCGTGAGCGAGATCTACCGCGTCGGCGGTGCCCAGGCGGTGGGTGCCTTGGCCTACGGCACCGCGACCATCCGGCCGGTCGACAAGGTGGTCGGTCCCGGCAACGCCTTCGTCGCCGCCGCCAAGCGGCAGGTGTACGGCGTGGTTGGCATCGACAGCATCGCCGGCCCGTCGGAGATCCTGGTGGTCGCCGACCGGCACAACGACCCGGCCTGGATCGCCATGGACCTGCTGAGCCAGGCGGAGCACGACACCTCGGCCCAGTCGATCCTGATCACCGACGACGCGGACTTCGCCGACGCGGTGGAGAAGGCCGTCCAGAAGCACCTGGAGACGCTGCCGCGCACGGCCATCGCCGCCGAAAGCTGGCGCGAGCACGGCGCCGTCGTCGTGGTGTCCGACCTGGACGCCGAGTCGCCGGCACTGATCGACCGGCTGGCGCCGGAGCACCTGGAACTGGCCGTCGCGGATCCCGACGCGCTGGCCGCCAAAGTGCGCAACGCCGGGGCCATCTTCCTGGGCCGCCACACGCCGGAGGCCATCGGCGACTACGTGGCCGGACCCAACCACGTGCTGCCCACGGCGCGCAGCGCCCGCTTCTCCTCCGGCCTCAACGTGCTCGACTTCATGAAGCGCACGACCTTCGTCGCCTGCGATCCGGCCAGCCTTCAGGCCATCGGCCCCGCGGCGGTGACGCTGGCGCGGGCGGAGGGGCTGGACGCGCACGCGCTGTCGGTGGCGCTGCGGTTGACGACGGGAGGTGCGGCGTGAGCGGGCGCTCGCCCCGGCGCATCGTCCACGTCACGCTGGACGAAAAGACGGTCGTCCGCCGCAAGCCGGAGGTGGAGCACGAGCGCGCCGTCGCCATCTTCGACCTGCTGGAGGACAACCAGTTCTGCCCGTGCGAGCACCCGGACGACGGGCCGTACCACCTGCACCTGTCGATCGAGGACAACCGCCTCGTCCTCGACATCCGGCGCGAGGACGACGCGGCGCTGAGCAAGATCATGCTGCCGCTGTCGCCGTTCCGCACCATCGTGAAGGACTATTTCCTGATCTGCGAGAGCTATTACAACGCCATCAAGCGTTCCACGCCCTCGCAGATCGAGGCCATCGACATGGGCCGGCGCGGCCTGCACAACGAGGGGTCGGAAGTGCTGCGCGAGCGGCTGGCCGGCAAGGTTGACCTGGATCTGCAGACGGCGCGGCGCCTGTTCACGCTGATCTGCGTCCTGCACATCCGCGGCTGAGGGTGGCGGCGGAATGGCTCCGGTACGACAGCCGCCCCCGATTTCCAGTGTCCTGTTCGCCTGCACCTACAACATGATCCGCTCGCCCATGGCGGCCGGATTGCTGCGCCATTTCCACGGCCAGCGGATCTTCGTCGATTCCGTCGGCGTGCGCGAGGGCGAGGAGGTCGACCCCTTCGCCGTCGCCGTGATGGAGGAGATGGGCATCGACCTCTCCCGCCACGTCTGCAAGACCTTCGAGGAGTTGGAGGACACCTCCTTCGACCTCATCATCTCGCTGTCGCCCGAGGCGCAGCACCGCGCCATCGAGATGACGCGCACCATGGCCTGCGACGTGGAGTTCTGGAACACGTTCGACCCCACCCTGGTCGACGGCAACCGCGAGGCCATGCTGGACGCCTACCGCAAGGTGCGCGACGGCCTGCTGGACCGCATCAAGGAACGCTTCCCGCTGACCCGCGGGCCGACGGTGTAGGAGCCCATCGACGATGCGCCTCGTAGGTTGGGTTGAGCGTCAGCGAAAACCCAACGCTGTGAGCACTGCAAATGCGTTGGGTTTGCGGCTGCGCCTGAACCCAACCTACAGTGCAGCCGTGGGGGCATCGTTGGGCTGGAGGTCGCTCATGCGCGTGAGGACGCATCCGGGGGAAGTGTTGCGGGAAGAGTTCATGGAGCCACTCGGGCTCAGCGCCCATGCCTTGACCATGGCGTTGCGGGTGCCGGCCACACGCATCGGCGAGATCGTGAAGGAGCGGCGGGGGGTCAGCGCGGATACGGCCCTGCGGCTGGGGCGCTATTTCGGCACGACGCCGGAGTTCTGGCTGAACCTCCAGCAGGCCTACGATCTTTCGCTCGCACGGAACCAGGCGGGCGATAGCATCGACCGAGAGGTGTCGCCGCGCGCGGCGTGACAAGGAGAGGGAACGTCCGGCAACGCCGCCGCACAATTCAGGACATTCTTAACCTTCCGTGCTATCTATGAGCGCAGTGTCCTGGAGCAGGCGGCGCCGCACTCTCGGCGTCGGGAAATCATGAAGGTCGCGCAGCCTCCCGTCGTTCCGATCCCCGAGCGCAAGCCGGAGCCGGCGCCGCCCCCCGCCGGTGCGGGCGGCGCGGGATTTCGGGCCGTCATGGCCGAGGTGGCGAGTCCGACCGCCGGGCGGCCGGGTGCGGCACGCCCGGACACCAGCCGCTCCATCGCCGGCCAGAAGATGCCGCCGCTGCCCAGCGTGAAGCCGGAACCGCCGTTCCAGCTTGCCAACGGGCAGGCGATGCCGCCGACGCCGGGCGTGAAGCCGGATCCGCTGACGGTGCTCCTGCCGCAGACCCCCGCCACCAGCCGGATCGTCGAGGCGAGCCAGCGCGTGGCCGGCCTGTCGGGGCACAGCTTCACCGCCATCCTGGCGCAGGCGACGCAGGAAAGCGGCCTGGACGCCACCGCCAAGAACAAGTCCAGCTCGGCCGCCGGTCCCTTCCAGTTCCTGGAACGCACGTGGCTGGGCCTGATCGGCCGGCACGGATCGGCCTACGGCCTGGGCGATCTGGCGCGGCAGGTGGAAAGCCGCAACGGCATGCCGGTGGTCAAGGACCCGGCGGCGCGCAAGCAGATCCTGGATCTGCGCCACGACCCCGACGTCGCCGCCGGCATGGCCGCGCGCTATCTGGCCGAAGGGCGCGAGCGGCTGGAGCGCAGCCTGAAGCGCCCGGTCACCGAGACCGAGAGCCGCATCGCCTATGTCATGGGCGTGGGCGGGGCCGCCAAGCTGATCAAGGCGGCCGAGGCGCAGCCCGGCGCAGTGGCGGCCGAGATCCTGCCCAACGCGGCCAAGGCCAACCACAACCTGTTCCACGACCGCGCGTCGGGCCGGGCGCTGACCGCGCAGGAGACCGTGGCGCGCCTTGTCCGCCGCATGGAGACCGAGCAGCGCGACATGTTCGCGGCCATCGCGCGCGCCGCCGAACCGCCGACGCCGCTGGACGGCGGCGCCTCGCCGCTGGCCTCCTTCCGCACCGCCGCGGCCCCGGAGGAGGAGGGCGACGGCAGCGTGAGCTGAGCCACGCGAGCAGCAAGGCTGGCGCGGCGTGCGGTAATGGTAAACCCACTTGACCCGGCGCCGCCGTAAGGTCAGTTATTGCCGCGAAAACCAGGACGGACCTGTGGGTTTGGCTTATGGCGAAGGAAGACCTGATCGAATTTTCCGGTGTGGTGGTCGAGCTGCTGCCGAACGCGATGTTCCGCGTGAAGCTCGACAACGAGCACGAGGTGCTGGCGCACACGTCGGGCAAGATGCGCAAGAACCGCATCCGCGTGCTGGCGGGCGACCGCGTCAACGTCGAGATGACGCCCTATGATCTGACCAAGGGTCGGATCACGTTCCGCTTCAAATAGCCGAAACAGGTCCAGGTCCACCATGGCGAACGCCCCCGCGGCGCATCCTCTCGTATTGGCCCCTCTGGTGTTGGCGTCGGCGTCGCCCCGCCGCCTCGATCTGCTGCGCCAGATCGGCGTCGTCCCGGCCGCGGTCGATCCCGCCGACGTCGACGAATCGCCCCTGCCGCGCGAGCTGCCGCCCGGCCACGCCGCGCGCCTCGCCGCCGCCAAGGCCGAGGCCGTCACCGCGCGCCACCCGGGCGCCTTCGTCCTGGCCGCCGACACGGTGGTCGCCTGCGGCCGCCGCATCCTGCCGAAGGCGGAAACCGAAGCGCAGGCGCGCGCCTGCCTGGACCTGCTGTCCGGCCGCCGCCACCGCGTGTACGGCGGCGTCGTCCTGCTGGTGCCCGGCGCCGACGGACAGCCGCCGCGCGTTCTGGACCGCCTCGTGCGCACCGACGTGACTTTCAAGGCGCTGTCGCACGAGGAGGTGGAGTCCTACATCGCGTCCGGCGAATGGCACGGCAAGGCCGGCGGCTACGCCATCCAGGGCCGCGCCGCGGCCTATGTGCGGTGGATCGGCGGTTCCTACAGCAACGTGGTGGGGCTGCCGCTGCACGAGGTGGCAACGTTGCTGCACGGCGCCGGTTATCCTCTCTCGTGAGCCGAATCGACATCCTGGCGGACCGCTCCGGCCCGCTGACCCGCGCCGCCGTGCTGACGGACGGGCGCCTGACCGACCTCTACATCGACCACGCCGGCCGCCCGTCGCTGCTGGGCGCGGTCTTCCTCGGCCGTGTCGAGCGGATCGTCACCGGGCTGGACGCCGCCTTCGTCGATCTGGGCACCGGCAAGTCGGGCCTGCTGATCGCGGCGGACGCGCGCGGGCCGAAAGGCAGGGTGGAGCGCATCGGCACGCTGCTGCGCACGGGGCAACCGGTGCTGGTGCAGGTCAAGGCCGATGCCGTGGGCGCCAAGGGGCCGACGCTGACCATGGACGTGACGCTGCCCGGCCGCTTCCTGGTGCACGCGCCGCTGGCGCGCGGCGTGGCGGTGTCGAAACGGCTGGGCACCGGGCCGGCGCGGGCCGAGCTGATTCGCCGGCTGGAGTCCGTCCTGGTGGGGGAGGGCTGGATCGCCCGCGCCGGTGCCGCCACCGCCACGCCCGACCAGCTGACGACGGAGGCCGATTCGCTGCGCCTCGCATGGCGGGCCATCGCCGATTCGGTGCAGGGGCCGGCACCCGCCCTGCTGCGCGCCGGGCCGGACGCGCCGACCCGCGCGCTGGTCGAGCATGGTGCCGCGGCGCCCGCCATCACCGTGCAGGGCAAGGAGCTGCTGCGCCCTCTGGTGCGCTGGTGCGAGGGCATGGCGCCGGACCTTGCGGGCCGAATAGCACCCTATGACGGGACGCCGGGCCTGTTCGAGATGCGCGACCTCGATTCACGGATCGCCGGGCTGGTGGGCACGCGGGTGGACCTCTCCGGCGGCGGTTCGCTGGTGATCGAGCGGACGGAGGCGCTGACGGTCGTCGACGTCAACGCCGGAGAGCGCGGCAACGCGCTGGACGTCAACCTGGAGGCGGCGGAGGAGATCGCCCGTCAGCTGCGCCTGCGCAACGTCGGCGGCATCATCGTCGTGGACTTCGTGAACATGAAGGGCCGCAGCGAGCCGGAGCGGGTGCTGAACGCGCTGGCGCACGCGGTTGCGGACGACCCGTCGCAGACCCAGGTGTACGGCATGTCCAAGCTGGGGCTGGTGGAGATGACGCGCGCCCGGCGCGGCACGGCGCTGGCCGACCTGCTGTCGCCCTCCGATGATCTATAGGGCGACGATTTGTAGAGGAAGGTTATGAGCAAGGCATCGAAGGGCGGCTGCCCGATCTGCGGGCGGCCCGAGGAGGCGGCGTTCCGCCCGTTCTGCTCCAAGCGCTGCGCCGACGTGGACCTGTCGCGCTGGCTGGGCGGCGTCTACCGGGTGGAGACGGAGGAGCCGCCGGAGGGTCCCGGAAAAAATGTCGGGTCCGATGACGAATAGGTGACGAAGGGGCTGGACAGGGCCAAGCGATCTGCCTATAAGCGCCTCCACCAGACGCCACGGCGGCCCAGCCCGCCGGTTCGGCAGGTAAGCCCAGGTAGCTCAGCTGGTAGAGCAGGGGACTGAAAATCCCCGTGTCGGCGGTTCGATTCCGTCCCTGGGCACCATTCCCACGCGGTGGCGTTCCGAACGGCCCGCCGATGGATGCCCAGGTAGCTCAGCTGGTAGAGCAGGGGACTGAAAATCCCCGTGTCGGCGGTTCGATTCCGTCCCTGGGCACCACTTTCTCTCCCCCAAGATCGCTCTCCCAAAGGTCGCCTTGCACACGCTTCGGCCTGCCGCCCTCACCTGGTGGCGAGGTGCAGCAGCAGGCCGGCGGCCGAGCAGGCGGCCAGCGTCGTCAGCATCCCCAGCTTGAAGCGGAACACCGCCAGCAGGGCTGCGACGGTCAGCGCCAGCGACGCCAGGTCGATGGACGCGGGGACCGGGACGTCCAGGGCCATGGGGCCGAATCGCACCTCCGTCACCTGCCGGAACAGGACGTGCAGGGCGAACCAGATCGCCAGGTTCAGGATGACGCCGACCACCGCCGCGGTGATCGCCGACAAGGCACCGCCCAGCGCGCGGTTGCCGCGCAGCGCCTCGACGAAGGGCGCGCCCAGGAAGATCCACAGGAAGCAGGGCACGAAGGTCACCCAGGTGGTCAGCAGCCCGCCCAGCGTGCCGGCCAGCATCGGCGGCAGCGCGCCGGGCTCGCGGAAGGCGCCCATGAAGCCGACGAACTGCACCACCATGATCAGCGGCCCCGGCGTCGTCTCCGCCATGCCCAGCCCGTCCAGCATCTCGCCGGGCTTCAGCCAGCCGTAGGTCTCCACCGCCTGCTGCGCCACGTAGGCCAGCACGGCATAGGCGCCGCCGAAGGTGACCACCGCCATCTTCGAGAAGAACACGGCGATCTCGCTGAACACGTGGCCCCACCCCAGCGCCAGCGGCAGCGCCAGGACCGGCCCCAGCCATAGCAGCAGGCAGACGGCGGCGACCCTGAGCGACCAGCCGAGCGTCGGGCGCGCGTGCGCCGGCGTGGCCTCGCCCAGCAGGCTGTCGGCGTCGGCCACCACCGCGCCGGCGGCCGCACCGTGCCCGCCGCCCACCAGGAACGCCGGGTGCCCCAGCCGTCCGCCAACGAAGCCGATCAGGCCGGCGGCCAGGATGATGAGCGGGAAGGGGACGCCGAAGACGAAGATCGCCACGAAGGCGGCGGCGGCGAGGCCGAGCATCACCCGGTTCTTCAGGGCGCGCTTGCCGATGCGGATGACCGCCTCCAGCACCACGGCCAGCACCGCCGCCTTCAGCCCGAAGAACAGCCCCTGCACGATGCCCACGTTGCCGAAGGCGGCGTAGAGCACGCTGAGCGCCATGATCGCCAGCACGCCCGGCAGCACGAACAGGACGCCGGCGATCAGCCCGCCCACCGTGCGGTGCATCAGCCAGCCGATGTAGACGGCCAGCTGCTGCGCCTCCGGTCCCGGCAGCAGCATGCAGTAGTTCAGCGCGTGCAGGAACCGCGTCTCGCCGATCCAGCGCTTCTCCTCGACCAGGATGCGGTGCATGACGGCGATCTGTCCGGCCGGGCCGCCGAAGCTGAGTGCCGCGATGCGCGCCCACACCCGCGTCGCCTCGCCCAGGCTCACCCCGTGTCCGCCGTCCGGACGGGCGGGCGCGGCGGCGTCCAGGGTGGGGGCCAGGGTGGGGGTTGCGTCGGCCATCGGCGGTCTCCTCGGCGGCGTTCGTGGACGTGCCTTTAGAGATCCTCCAACACGGGGCTCCGCGCAACGTTCGTCTTACGGCGGGGCGGGGCGGTGCGCGCGCAGGAACGCCTCCACCGCCGCGGCAACCACCGGTCCGTCGTCGGGAACCGGCAGGCCGAGCAGCCCCGGCCAGAACAGCTGTTCCTTGACGCCGCCCAGGAAGAGCAAGGCGGCCATGGCCGGGTCCGGCGCCGCCAGCGTCCCGCGCGCGTGCTGCGCGGCGAGGTAGGCGGCCAGCGGCGCCACGGCCGGCCCCTTGCCCTCCTTCAGCAGGTCCTGGGCAAGCTCGGGGAAGCGCCGGTGCTCGGCGATGACGAGGCGCAGCAGGCCGGCGACCTCCGGCCGGCGCAGGTGGGCCAGCAGGACGTGGGCGAAAGCGGGCAGCACCGATTCCGGCGCGCGGTCGGGCGGCAGGCGGCCGCCGTCCCCGGCGCTCAGGTCTTCGTACAGGCGTGCCACGACCGCGCGGAACAGGTCGCGCTTGCTGGGGAAGTGGTTGTAGACGGTGCGCTTGGACGCCCCGGCGTCGGCGGCGATGGCGTCCATCGACGCAGCGCCATAGCCCTGGGTCAGGAAGGCGCGCGTCGCCGCCTCGACCACCGACCGGCGCTTGGCGTCGCCGCGCGTGGCGGCGGGGGCAGCGACAGGATCCGTTGACATCCATTCCTCGTGAAGTACACTGCACGGTGTAGTGTAGGTGTTCCGCCGGTCCAGGGTAATCCAAGGCCGCGCGGCACGGGAGGGGGAAAGCGTATGGAAAAGCGCACTTTGGGCAGCGGGATCGCCGTCTCGGCGATCGGCCTCGGCTGCATGGGCATGTCCGAGTTCTACGGCCCAACCGACGACGCCCAGTCCCTGACGACGCTGGAGCGGGCGCTGGAACTGGGCGTGACCCATTTCGACACCGCCGACATGTACGGCTCCGGCCACAACGAACGGCTGCTGGCGCGCTTCCTGGCCGGCAAGCGGGAGCGGGCGGTGGTGGCCACCAAGTTCGGCATCGTCCGCAAGCCCGGCGAATACGCCCGCACCATCGACACCAGCCCGGACTACGTGCGCCGGGCGTGCGAGGAGTCGCTGACGCGGCTGGGGGTCGAGACCATCGACCTCTACTACGCCCACCGCCTGAACCGCGACGTGCCCGTCGAGGACACGGTGGGCGCCATGGCCGATCTGGTGCGTGCCGGGAAGGTGCGTGCGCTGGGTCTGTGCGAGGTGTCGGCGGCGACGCTGCGGCGCGCCCACGCCGTCCACCCCATCGCCGCGGTGCAGAGCGAATACTCGCTGTGGACCCGCGACGTGGAGGACGCGGTGCTGCCGGCGTGCCGGGAACTGGGGGTCGCCCTCGTCGCCTATTCGCCATTGGGCCGCGGCATGCTGACGGGGGCCATCACCAATCCGGATCAGTTGGCGGAGGGCGACTTCCGCCGCCTGTCGCCGCGCTTCCAGGGCGAGAACCTCGACGCCAACCTGCGGCTGGTGGAGGACGTCCGGCGGCTGGCGGCGGCCAAGGGCTGCACGCCGGGGCAGGTGGCGCTGGCGTGGCTGCTGGCGCAGGGGCCGGACGTCCTGCCCATCCCCGGGACCAAGCGCATCAAGTACCTGGAGGAGAACGTGGCCGGCGCCGCGCTGCGGCTGACGCCGGAGGAGGTGGCCGCGCTGTCGGCGGCACTGCCGCGCGGTGCTGCGGCGGGCGACCGCTATCCCGCCGAAGGCATGAAGGGGCTGAACGCATGACCGGAAACGACGTCGTCGTCACCGCCACCATCGAGGCCGTCCCCGGCAAGGAGGCCGAACTGGCTGAGGCATTGCGCACCCTGTGCGAGGCCACGGTGCGCGAGCCGGGGTGCCGCATGTTCCAGGTGATGCGCGTGCGCGGCCAGCCGGGCGTCTTCGTGCTGTGGGAGCACTTCGCCGACCAGGCCGCCTTCGACGCGCACATGGCGATGGAGCACACCAAGGCCTACTTCGCCCGCGGCCTCGCGCGCGAAACCCGGCCGGTGCGGCACGAGCCGCTGTTCGCGGCGTGACCATCCGGCGTTGGGTTTTCGGCTGCGCCTCAACCCAACCTACGGCGGCACGGAATCGCCCGTAGGTTGGGTTGAGCGCCAGCGAAAACCCAACGTCCGCCCCTCGGCCCGCCTGTGACCGGAATGGGGCCAACCTTCCGGCAATTGACCTGAGTCATCGTAGGGCGCCGTTCGTGCGTCCATTGTCCGCCCAACGGACGGCCGTTAACCATGACGGCCCGTCCACACCCTTTCCCGCGCGTCGCCGAACAGGCCCGGTCCCCGGTGGCCCTGCCACGCGCACAGTCAGGCGGAACGATCATCATGTCAGTCACCACGCTCGCCGAACTCAACGCCCTCGTCGCCCGCGTCAAGGAGGCGCAGAAGGCCTTCGCCGACTTCTCCCAGGACGCGGTCGACCGCATCTTCCGCAGCGCCGCCCTGGCCGCCGCCAACGCGCGCATCCCGCTGGCCAAGCTGGCGGTGGAAGAGACCGGCATGGGCGTGATGGAGGACAAGGTCGTCAAGAACCACTTCGCGTCCGAGTACATCTACAACAAGTACAAGGACGACAAGACCTGCGGCACGCTGGAGGAGGACCGCCACGCCGGCATCATGACGATCGCCGAACCGGTGGGCCTGATCTGCGCCATCGTGCCCACCACCAACCCGACCTCCACCGCCATCTTCAAGGCGCTGATCAGCCTGAAGACGCGCAACGGCATCGTCTTCTCCCCCCACCCGCGCGCCAAGCGCGCCACCTGCGAGGCGGCGCGGCTGGTGCTGGAGGCGGCGGTGGCGGCCGGTGCGCCGAAGGACATCATCGGCTGGATCGACGAGCCGTCGCTGGAGCTGTCCAACGCGGTGATGCGCCACCCGGACATCAACCTGATCCTCGCCACCGGCGGGCCGGGCATGGTGAAGGCCGCCTATTCGTCGGGCAAGCCGGCCATCGGCGTGGGGGCCGGCAACACCCCGGCGGTGATCGACGAGTTCGCGGACATCAAGCGCGCCGTCGCCTCCATCCTCATGTCCAAGACGTTCGACAACGGCGTGGTCTGCGCGTCGGAGCAGTCGGCCATCGTGGTGGACGCGGTCTATGACGCGGTGCGCGACCGCTTCGCCCACCACGGCGGCTACGTGCTGTCGGCCAAGGAGGCGGACGCGGTGCGCGGGGTGCTGCTGAAAGACGGGCACCTCAACGCCGACATCGTCGGCCAGTCGGCCCGCTCCATCGCCGGCATGGCCGGCATCACCGTGCCCGCCAGCACCAAGGTGCTGATCGGCGAGGTGGACGACGTGACGGAGGCCGAGGCCTTCGCCCACGAGAAGCTGTCGCCCACCCTGGCGCTGTACCGCGCCAAGGACTTCACCGACGCCTGCGACAAGGCGGCGGCGCTGGTGGCGCTGGGCGGCATCGGCCACACCTCGGCCCTCTACACCGACCAGGATTTGCAGGGGGAGCGCGTGCGCGTGTTCGGCGAGCGGATGAAGACCGCCCGCATCCTGATCAACACGCCGTCGAGCCAGGGCGGCATCGGCGACCTGTACAACTTCCGCCTCGCCCCGTCGCTGACGCTGGGCTGCGGGTCGTGGGGCGGCAACTCGATCTCCGAGAACGTCGGGCCGCAGCACCTGCTGAACCGCAAGACGGTCGCCAAGCGGGCCGAGAACATGCTGTGGCACAAGCTGCCGAAGTCCATCTACTTCCGCCGCGGCTCGCTGCCCTTCGCGCTGGAGGAGCTGCGCGGCCGGAAGCGCTGCCTGATCGTCACCGACCGCTTCCTGTTCGAGAACGGCTACGTCAACGAGACGGTCGGCATCCTGAAGGGCCTGGGGCTGGAGGTGGAGACCTTCTTCGAGGTCGCCGCCGACCCGACGCTGGCCGTGGTGCGCAAGGGGCTGGCGCTCGCCAACGCCTTCCAGCCGGACGTGATCCTGGCGCTGGGCGGCGGTTCGCCCATGGACGCGGCCAAGATCATGTGGGTGATGTACGAGGCGCCCGACGTGGCGTTCGAGGATCTGGCCCTGCGCTTCATGGACATCCGCAAGCGCATCTACACCTTCCCCAGACTGGGCGTGAAGGCGCAGTTCGTGGCCGTTCCCACCACCTCGGGCACCGGGTCGGAGGTGACGCCGTTCGCCGTGGTGACCGACGAGCGCACGGGCGTCAAGTACCCGATCGCCGACTATGAGCTGACGCCCAACCTGGCCATCGTCGACGCCGACCTGGTGATGGACATGCCCAAGGGCCTGACGGCCGCCGGCGGCATCGACGCGGTGACCCACGCGCTGGAGGCCTACGTCTCCGTCGTCGCCAACGAGTACACGGACGGGCAGGCGCTGCAGGCGCTGAAGCTCTTGAAGGAGCACCTGCCGTCGGCCTACGTCAACGGCGCCAAGGACCCGGTGGCGCGCGAGCGGGTGCACAACGCCGCCACGCTGGCCGGCATCGCCTTCGCCAACGCTTTCCTGGGCGTGTGCCACTCCATCGCGCACAAGCTGGGGGCGGAGTTCCACCTGCCGCACGGCGTCGCCAACGCGCTGATGATCGCCAACGTCATCCGCTACAACGCCGCCGACATTCCCACCAAGCAGACCGCCTTCAGCCAATACGACCGGCCGAAGGGTGTCGCGCGCTACGCCGAGATCGCCCGCCACCTGGGCCTGGGCGGCAGCCGCGACCACGAGCGGGTGGAGAAGCTGGTGGCCTGGGTCGAGGAGCTGAAGCGTACGCTGGAGATCCCCGCCTCCATCCAGGCGGCCGGCGTGCCGGAGGCGGAGTTCCTGGCCAAGGTGGACACCATTGCCGAGGCCGCCTTCGACGACCAGTGCACGGGCGCCAACCCGCGCTTCCCGCTGGTGGCGGAGATCCGCCAACTGCTGCTCGACAGCTACTACGGCCGCGCCTACGTGGAGCCGTCGGAGCAGGAAGACGCCGCGGCGCCGGTGAAGGCGCGGGCGAAGCTGGTGCACTCGCGGTAAGAACGGCGACGTTCAAGCCCCTCCTCCGACAAGGGGGAGGGGCTTTTTCGTGCCTTCACCCCGCCGTCCCCGCCCGCCCGAACACCGCGAACAGGTCCACGTCGGGCACGGTGGCGTCCGGGGCGAGGCGGTCTTCCACCGCACCCAGGTGTTCGATCATCAGGTCCGTCGCGCGGTCGGCGTGGCCGGCGGCGAGCGCTTCCACGATCGCCTCGTGCTCGTGCGCGGCGCAGTCGGTGGCGGGGCGTACCTCCAGCGCGGCGATGGCCAGCGAGGACTGGCGCACCAGCGTGTCCAGGAAGGCGGCCAGCGTGCCGTTGCCGGCCAGATCGGCCAGCAGCAGGTGGAAGTCGCCCGACAGGCGGATCGAGGCCGCCCGGTTGCCGGCGGCCTCCGCCGCCTTTTCCTGCGCCAGATGCGCGCGCAGGCGTGCCAGCGCCTCCGCCGGCAGCGGGCCGGAGCGGGTGAGGCGGTCGAGCAGCCCGCGCTCCACGATGCGGCGCGCCTCGAACACCTCGCGGGCCTCGCGCACCGACGGGCGGGCGACGTAGGCGCCGCGGTTCGGGCGCAGTTCCACCACGCCGATCTGCGCCAGGGCGGCCAGCGCGGCGCGGACGCGGGCGCGGCTGACGCCGAAGATCTGGGTCAGCCGCTCCTCCGTCAGCTTGGTGCCGGGCGGCAGGCGGCGGTCGGCGATCGCGTCGGCGATGCTCTGCACGATGCCGTCCTGGACCGGCGAACGGACCGGCGACCGGCGCGGGCCGCGAACCGTGCTTCCCGGTGCTTTCCGGGCGGGGGCCGCCATGGGGACGCTCCAGCGATGAAGATTGCTCTGCCCGGATTGTAGACAATTGAAGGGGCCGCTGCCAGCCTTCTTAGACAAGGCTGATCTGCACCGGCATCGCCCATGATGCCGCGTTTTTCGCCAGAGCGGCGCGGAAAACGGCACTTCCCATCCACTGAAAGCGCGAAACGCGCGGAATTCCGCCGGAATGCGGTTGGCACGCTTCCTGCTGAACCGGAACGCAGATTGTCGACAATCCGCAGGAACGGGGAAAGAGGCCGCCATGCGCACCGGTGCCGCCGTCGAACTGATCGCGCTGAGCAAGGTGTACGGCCGCGCCGTGGCCGTGGACCGCATCGACCTGAAGATCCCGGCCGGATCCTACTGCTGCTTCCTGGGGCCCAGCGGCTGCGGCAAGACCTCCACCCTGCGCATGATCGCCGGGCATGAGGACGTCAGCTCCGGCGACATCCTGATCGGCGACACGGTGGTCAACGACGTGCCCCCGGCCCGGCGCGGCACGGCGATGATGTTCCAGAGCTACGCCCTGTTCCCGCACCTGGACTGCGTCGACAACGTCGCCTTCAGCCTGAAGATGCGCGGCGTGCCGAAGGCGGAGCGGCGGGAGCGGGCGCAGGCCATGCTGGAGAAGGTCCACATGGGCGCCTACGCCGGGCGGCTGCCGGCGCAGCTGTCGGGCGGGCAGCAGCAGCGCGTGGCGCTGGCGCGCGCGCTGATCACCGAGCCGGGCGTCCTGCTGCTGGACGAGCCGCTGTCGGCGCTCGACCCCTTCCTGCGCGACCGCATGCGCGAAGAGCTGAAGCGGCTGCAGACGGACCTGGGCATCACCTTCATCCACGTTACGCACAGCCAGAGCGAGGCGATGGCGCTGGCCGACCTGGTCGTCGTCATGAACGCCGGCCGGATCGAGCAGGCGGCGGCCCCGCGCGAGCTGTTCAACGCGCCGCGCACGGCCTTCGTCGCCCGCTTCATCGGCGGCCACAACGTGCTGAACCACGAGCCGTTCGGCCCGGTGGCGCTGCGCGCCGACCGCATCGCGCTGACCGGCGCCGACGCCCCGCCGCCCGACGGCGTCCTGCACGTGGAAGGCACGGTCAACGCGTTCGAGTACCACGGATCGTCCGTCCAGCTCAGCCTCGCCGTGCCGGGGGCGGACGAGTTCACCGTGGTGATGGACGAGGCGCGCTTCTTCGCCGCGCCGTTCGGCGTGGGTGCCCGGGTGCGCGCCGCGTGGCGCGACGCCGACGTCCACCGCCTCCAGGCCTGATCCTTCTTTTCCCCCTGCGATCCAGACGGAGTGACATTCATGACGAAGAGCATTGCCGGAAAGCCCAACGCGCTGTCGCGCCGCACCGTGCTGAAGGGTGCGGCCGCCGCCGCGGGTGTGGCCGCCGGGTCGGGGGCCATCACCGGCTTCCCCACCATCTGGGCGCAGAACATCAAGAACGTCACGCTGCGCCAGTTCGGCACCGGCGTGTCCAACCTGAACGCCGTCGCCGACAAGGTGAAGGAGGACCTGGGCTTCACGCTGCAGATGACGGCGCTGGATTCCGACGCGGTGACCCAGCGCGCCGTGTCGCAGCCCAAGTCCTACGACATCGCCGACATCGAATACTGGATCTGCAAGAAGGTCTTCCCGGCCGGCGTGCTGCAGCCGATGGACGTGTCGAAGATCAAGTACTTCGACAAGATCGTGCCGATCTTCGTGAACGGCAAGCTGACGCCCGGCAGCACCGTCGCCCAGGGCACCGCCCCGCACACCGTCAGCTTCGTCGAAGGCAAGGACGCCAAGAGCTTCGCCAAGCAGCCGACGCAGTGGATGACGCTGATCCCCACCATCTACAACGCCGACACACTGGGCATCCGCCCCGATCTGGTCGGCCGGCCGATCACCACCTGGAAGGACCTGCTGGACCCCGCGTTCAAGGGCAAGGCGTCGATCCTGAACATCCCCTCCATCGGCATCATGGACGCCGCCATGGTCTGCGAGGCAATGGGCGAGGTGAAGTACGGCGACAAGGGCAACATGACCAAGGAGGAGATCGACAAGACCATCAGGATCATGACGGAGGCCAAGAAGGCCGGCCAGTTCCGCGCCTTCTGGAAGAGCTTCGACGAGAGCGTGAACCTGATGGCGTCGGGCGAGGTGGTCATCTAGTCCATGTGGTCGCCGGCGGTGGCCGCCGTGCGCGCCAAGGGCATCCCCTGCGTCTACCAGCCGCTGAAGGAAGGCTACCGCGCCTGGGGCGGCGGCCTGGGCATCGCCAAGCACCTGACCGGCCTGGAGCTGGAGGCGGCGTACGAATACATCAACTGGTACCTGTCGGGCTGGGTCGGCGCCTATCTGAACCGCCAGGGCTATTATTCCGCCGTGCTCGACACCGCCAAGCAGCACATGAGCGAGGACGAGTGGGGCTTCTGGATGGAAGGCAAGCCCGCGCAGAAGGACATCCTCAGCCCCGAGGGCAAGGTGATGGAGAAGGCCGGCGCGGTGCGCGACGGCGGCTCCTTCACCGACCGCATGGGCGCGGTCGCCTGCTGGAACGCCGTGATGGACGAGGACCGGTACATGGTCCGCAAGTGGAACGAGTTCATCGCCGCGTGACGTCCTGACGTTGGGTTTTCGCCTTCGGCTCAACCCAACCTACCGGTCCGCCGTAGGTTGGGTTGAGCGCAGCGAAAACCCAACATCGTGGCCCTGCCTCGCCAGATTGACGTGGAGCCCTCCATGACCGCAACCGTCCATCCGCCCGCCGCAACCGCGTCCGCCCGGCGCGGCGGCGCGTTCCGGCGCAGGATTCCGGTGGCGCCGTACCTGCAGGCGGCACCGCTGGCGCTGACGCTGCTGGTGTTCCTGGTGGTGCCCATCGTCACCATCGTGGTGGTCAGCTTCTGGGATTACGACAGCGTGCGCGTCATCCCGGACTTCGTACTGACCAATTACGAGGAGCTGCTGGGCTCCCCCGTCACCTGGAAGACGTACCTGAACACGCTGCGCTACGCGGCGCTGGCCTGGGTCTTCACGCTGCTGATCGGCTTCACGGTGGCGTATTTCCTGGCCTTCCACGTGCGCACGGTGACGTGGCAGATGGTGCTGTTCCTGGTCTGCACCGTGCCGTTCTGGACGTCCAACATCATCCGCATGATCTCGTGGATCCCGTTCCTGGGGCGCAACGGGCTCCTGAACCAGGCGCTGCTGGGGATGGGCGTGGTGGACAGGCCGCTGGAGTTCCTGCTGTTCTCCGACTTCTCGGTCGTGCTGGCGTTCGTGCACCTGTACACGCTGTTCATGGTGGTGCCGATCTTCAACGCCATGATGCGCATCGACCGTTCGCTGATCGAGGCGGCGCGGGACGCCGGGGCCGGCGGTGCCCAGATCCTGTGGAACGTCATCCTGCCGCTGACCAAGCCGGGCATCGCCATCGGCTCCATCTTCGTGGTCACGCTGGTGATGGGCGACTTCATCACCGTGCGGCTGATGAGCGGCGGGCAGAGTGCGTCGGTCGGGCTGATGATCGCCAACGAGATCTCGCTGCTGCACTACCCGGCGGCGGCGGCCAACGCGGTGGTGCTGCTGGGCGTCGTGCTGCTGATGGTGGTCGCCATGCTGCGCATCGTCGACATCCGGAAGGAGCTTTAGGCCATGCGCACCCGCACCCCCCGCGGCCTGTCCTTCTACCTGCTGGGCGGCTTCTTCGCGCTGTTCGTGCTGTTCCTGTACGGGCCGACGGTGACCATCGCCATCCTGTCCTTCCAGGGGCCGGACGGCGGCCTGACCTTCCCGATGAACGGCGTCTCCACGCACTGGTTCGCCAACCTGTTCGAGAAACAGGCGGTGGGCGACTTCGGCGGGTCGTTCAAGCGCTCGCTGGTGCTGGGCGTGATCGTCATGGCGCTGACGGTGGCCGTCTCGGTGACGGCGGGCTTCGCCTTCCGGCGCGGCTTCATCGGCAGCACGGCGCTGTTCTACCTGACGGTGTCCAGCCTGGTGATCCCGTCCATCCTGGTCAGCCTGGGCATCGGCCTCTTGTTCACCATCGCCGACGTGGAGCCGGCCTGGTACAGCTCGGCCCTTGGCGCGCACCTGACGTGGACGCTGCCCTTCGGGCTGCTGATCGTGTTCGCCATCTTCAACCGCTTCGACAAGAGCTATGAGGAGGCGGCGCGCGACCTGGGGGCGAGCCCCTGGCAGACCGTGCGCCACGTGGTTCTGCCGATCCTGCTGCCCAGCATCATCGGCGTGGCGCTGTTCGGCTTCACGCTGAGCTACGACGAGTTCGCGCGCAGCCTGATGACCGCCGGGTCCTTCAACACGCTGCCGCTGGAGATCTACGGCATGACGACGAACGTCACCACGCCGGTGCTGTACGCGCTGGGCACGCTGACCACCGTGTTCTCCTTCGTGGTGATCGGGCTGGGCATCGGCGCGGTGCTGCTGCTGCGCCGCATGCGGGAACGGGGGTGAGCGCCATGCGGATCCTGGTCGTCAACCCGAACACCACCGCGTCCATGACCGCCCGCATCGGCGCCGCCGCCCGCGCCGTGACGGCGCCGGGCACCGCGGTCGAGGCCGTCAACCCGGCCATGGGCCCGGCGTCGATCGAGGGCTATTACGACGAAGCCTTCGCCGTGCCCGGCCTGCTGGCGGAGGTCGCGCGGGGCGAGGCGGCGGGCGTGGACGGGCACGTCATCGCCTGCTTCGACGACACGGGGCTGGAGGCGGCGCGCAGCCTCGCCCGTGCGCCGGTCGTCGGGATCGGCGAGGCGGCGTTCCATATGACGAGCCTGATCGCCGGCCGTTTCACGGTGGTGACGACGCTCAACCGCTCGGTCCCGGCCATCGAGCACAATCTGATGAAGTACGGGCTGGACCGCCGCTGCGCGCGCGTCCGCGCCTCCGAGGTGCCGGTGCTGGCGCTGGAGGACGCGGGCAGCGACGCCCGCCGCCGCATCGACGAGACCATTGAGCTGGCCAAGCGGGAGGACGGGGCGGAGGCCATCGTGCTGGGCTGCGCCGGCATGGCCGACCTGGCCGCCACGCTGTCGGCCGCGCACGGTTTGCCGGTGGTGGACGGTGTCGCCTGCGCGGTGAAGCTGGTGGAGGGGCTGGCGGCGCTGGGCCTGCGCACGTCGAAGGCGCTGGGCTATGCAGCGCCGCGCCCGAAGGCCTACACTGGCCTCCTGGAGCGCTTCGCACCACAATAAGGAACGCGTAGGTTGGGTTCAGCGCCAGCGCGAACCCAACATCGCCGGCCATGTGGGCACGTTGGGTTTTCGGCTGCGCCTCAACCCAACCTACGACAAGAACGGGAAGGGAGAGGAACATGACCGGAACCTATCCGCGCGACATGATCGGCTATGGGGCCGAGCCGCCGCACGCCAACTGGCCGGGCGGGGCGCGCGTGGCGGTGCAGTTCGTCATCAACTACGAGGAGGGCGGGGAGAACTGCGTCCTGCACGGCGACGCCGCCTCGGAAGCCTTCCTGTCGGAGATCGTCGGCGCCCAGCCCATCGCGGGCATGCGGCACGTCAACATGGAGTCGATCTACGAATACGGCTCGCGCGCCGGGTTCTGGCGGCTGCACCGGATGTTCACCGAACGCGCCATGCCGGTGACCGTCTACGGCGTCGCCATGGCGCTGGAGCGCAACCCGGACGCCGTGGCCGCCATGAAGGACGCGGGCTGGGAGATCGCCACGCACGGCTACCGCTGGATCGACTACCAGCACTTTCCGGAAGATGTCGAGCGCGAGCACATGATGCGCGCCATCGAGGTGCACGCGCGCGTCACCGGATCGCGCCCGCTCGGCTGGTACCTCGGCCGCTGCAGCCCCAACACCCGGCGGCTCGTGGCGGAGGAGGGCGGCTTCGTCTACGACGCCGATTCCTATGCGGACGAACTGCCGTACTGGGACGATTCGCACGGCCGGCCGCAGCTGATCGTGCCCTACACGCTGGACGCCAACGACATGCGCTTCGCCAGCGCGCAGGGCTTCAATTCCGGCGACCAGTTCTTCGCCTATCTGAAGGACAGCTTCGACGTGCTGTACGCCGAGGGGGCGACGCGGCCGAAGATGTTGTCGGTGGGGCTGCATTGCCGCCTTGTCGGCCGGCCGGGGCGCGCGGCGGCGCTGGCGCGGTTCCTCGACTACGTGCGCGGGCACGAGAAGGTGTGGGTCGCCACCCGGCTGGACATCGCGCGGCACTGGATGGCCGAGCATCCGTATACGGTGAAGGCATGACGGCGCTGTCCGGCGCCGCCTTGCTGGAGCGCATCGACGCGCTGGCCGCCATCACCGCGGAGCCCGGCCGGCTGACCCGGCTGTACCTGACGCCGGAGCACCGCCGCGCCAACGACCTCGTCGCCGGCTGGATGCGCGAGGCGGGCATGGCGGTGGCGGAGGATGCGGCCGGCAACCTGATCGGGCGCTATGAGGGCGAGGCGCCGGGGCGGCCGGCGCTGCTGCTGGGCTCCCACCTCGACACGGTGCGGGACGCGGGGAAGTACGACGGCATGCTGGGCGTCGTGTCCGCCGTCGCCGTGGTGGCGGAGCTGAACCGGCAGGGGCGCCGGCTGCCCGTCGCGGTGGAGGTCGTCGGCTTTGCGGATGAGGAGGGGACGCGCTTCCAGTCCACCTTGATCGGCAGCCGCGCCGTGGCCGGCACCTTCGACCCGGCGGTGCTGGACGCGCGCGACGCGGACGGCGTGACGCTGGCCGACGCCATGCGCGCCTTCGGCCTCGACCCCGCCGCCGTCCCCACGGCCGCCCGCCGGCCGCAGGACGTTCTGGCCTACGCCGAGCTGCACATCGAGCAGGGGCCGGTTCTGGAATCGCTGGGCAAACCGGTGGGCGTCGTCACCGCCATTGCCGGGGCCACGCGCATGGCCGTCACCGTGACCGGCATGGCCGGGCACGCTGGCACCGTGCCCATGGCGCTGCGCCGCGACGCGCTGGCCGCGGCGGCGGAGATGGTGCTGGCGGTGGAGGACACGGCCGCCGGCCGCGACCGGCTGGTCGGCACCGTCGGCCGAATCGAGGCGATGCCGGGGGCCACCAACGTCATCCCCGGCCGGGTGTGCTTCACCATCGACCTGCGCGCCGACACCGATCCGGTGCGCGCCGAGAGGCTGGGCGCCCTGGTGGAGCGCCTGCACGCCATCGCCGCACGCCGGGGCGTCTCCGTGGCCACGGAGGTGCTGCACGACAGCCCGGCCGTGGCCTGCCACCCGGCGCTGATGGCGCAACTCGCCGCCGCCGCGCGGGGCGAGGGGCTGGACGCGCCGGAACTGCCCAGCGGCGCCGGGCACGACGCCATGGCGCTGACGCCGCTCGGCCCCGTCGCCATGCTGTTCGTCCGCTGCGAGCGCGGCATCAGCCACAACCCCGCGGAAAGCGTCACGGCCGAGGATGCCGAGGCCGGCGCCCGCGTCCTTTTCCGCTTCGTCGAGACCTTCACGGACGTGACCCCATGACCGATCTTTCCCAGGCGATCGACGCCGCCTTCGACGCCGAGACCCGCTTCCTGGCCGAACTGGTCAAGGTGCCCTCCGACAATCCGCCGGGCGACTGCGCCGCGCACGCCGAGCGCGCGGCCGAACTGCTGGAGGGCATGGGTTTCACGGTCGAGCGGCACCGCGTGCCCGACGCCCTTGTGCGCGCCAACGGCATGGTCAGCGCCGTCAACCTCGTGGTCCGGCACCGGTTTGGAGACGGCCCGGTGGTGGCGCTGAACGCGCACGGCGACGTGGTGCCGCCGGGCGAGGGCTGGACCCGCGATCCCTATGGCGCGGAGGTGGTGGACGGCTGGATGTACGGGCGCGGCGTGGCCGTGTCCAAGTCCGACTTCGCCACCTACGCTTTCGCCCTGAAGGCGCTGATCGCGGCCGGCAGCGACCTGAAAGGCACGGTCGAGCTGCACCTGACCTACGACGAGGAGGCGGGCGGCGAGATCGGGCCGAAGTGGCTGCTGGACGAGGGCATCTCGAAGCCGGACTTCGCCATCGGCGCCGGCTTCAGCTACGGCGTCGTCACCGCGCACAACGGCTGCCTGCACCTGGAGGTGGAGGTGAACGGCAAGTCCGCCCACGCCGCGCTGCCCAGCACCGGCATCGACGCGCTGGAGGCGGCGACGGGGGTGCTGAACGCGCTGTACGCCCACCGCAAGAGCTTCGCCGGCACGGTGTCGGCGGTGCCGGGCATCGGCTCGCCCCAGCTCACCGTCGGGCTGATCAAGGGCGGCATCAACACCAACGTGGTGCCCGACCGCGTCACCCTGCGCCTGGACCGCCGCATGATCCCGGAGGAGACCCCGGCGGCGGTGGAGGCCGGGTTGCGCGCCGTCATCGCCGACGCCGCCCAGGCGTTCCCGGCCGCGCGGGTGGAGGTGCGGCGCATCCTGCTGGCCGAGCCGCTGACCCCGCTGCCCGGCACCGACAGGCTGGCCGACAGCCTGTGCGCCCACGCCAGCCGCATCATGGGGGAACCGGTGGCGGCCAAGGGCGTGCCGCTCTACACCGACGCCCGCCACTACACGGCGGCCGGCGTGCCCATCGTGCTGTACGGCGCCGGCCCGCGCACCATCGAGGAGGCCAACGCCCACCGCGCCGACGAACGGCTGCCGCTGTCCGACCTGCGCAAGGCGACGGAGGTGGTGGCGCTCACGCTGCGCGATCTTCTCGCGGTGTGAGGGCGTTGGTCGTTGGGTTTTCGGCTCGCGCCTCAACCCAACCTACACTCCCCATTTTCGTCATGCCCGGCCTTGTGCCGGGCATCCACGCACCCCGACGAATCCAAGGTGCGTGGATGGCCGGGACTGATCCCCGGATCAAGTCCGGGGACGGCCATGACGATGATGGGAGCCGTAGGTTGGGTTAAGCCGCAGGCGCAAACCCAACGTCTGGCGGATCGCCGCGTGGCGGCAAGAGATGGCGGCCCTAAATTGGGGTGAACGGCGCTTCTTTTGAAAGAGGCGCCACGCCGCTTGCTTCGGCCTGTCCTTCGCCGGCCCGCGTTATGCTCTCAGGATCGGTGCACGCCGGCTTGGGAGGATTTCCCATGACAACCTGGACACCCGATCCCAGCTTCTACCCATCCCCGCGCATGGCCATGCAGGCGCCGCCCGAGCGGCTGGCCTATGTGGCGATGCTGAACGCCGACGGTGCGGCGCGGCCCGACGCGCTGGGCGTCGTCGACGTCGATCCCGGCTCCTCCACCTACGGGCGGGTCCTCAACCGCGTCGACATGCCCAACGCGGGGGACGAACTGCACCACTTCGGCTGGAACGCCTGCAGCTCGGCGCTCTGCCCCTACGCGCCGCACCCGCACGTGGAGCGGCGCTACCTGATCGTGCCTGGGCTGCGCTCCTCGCGCATCCACATCATCGACACCAAGCCCGACCCGGCCAGCCCGAAGATCGTCAAGGTGATCGAGCCGGAGGAGCTGGCGGCGCGGGCCGACTACTCGCGCCCGCACACGCTGCACTGCGGGCCGGAGGGCATCTACGTCAGCGCGCTGGGCAACGGCCGCGGCGGCGGGCCGGGCGGCGTGTTCCTGATGGACCACGACACCTTCGACGTGCTGGGCCAGTGGGAGCTGGACCGTGGGCCGCAGTACCTCGCCTACGACGTCTGGTGGCACCTGGGCCAGGACACCATGATCACCAGCGAATGGGGCACGCCCGACATGATCGAGGACGGGCTGAACCCCGAGTTGCTGCTGGGCGCCAAGTACGGCCATCAGGTGCATTTCTGGGACCTGCGCCGGCGGCGCCACGTGCAGACCATCGACCTCGGCCCCGAATACCAGCTGGCGCTGGAGCTGCGCCCGGCGCACGACCCGACCAAGGCGCACGGCTTCATGAACTGCGTGGTCAACCTGAAGGACCTGTCGTCGTCGATCTGGCTGTGGCACCGCGACGGCGCCCAAGGGGCGGGCGGGCAATGGGCGATGCGCAAGATCATCGACATCCCGGCCGAACCGGCGGAGGCCGACCAGCTGCCGCCCATGCTGAAGGACTTCAAGGCGGTGCCGCCGCTGGTCACCGACATCGACCTGTCGCTGGACGACCGCTGGCTGTACGTGTCGTGCTGGGGCACGGGGGAGATGCGGCGCTACGACGTGTCCGACCCGTTCCAGCCGAAGCTGACCGGCTCCGTCCGGCTGGGCGGGATCGTCGCCCGCGCGCGGCATCCCGGCGGCGACGGCGACCTGAACGGCGGGCCGCAGATGGTGGAGGTCAGCCGCGACGGCACGCGGGTCTACTTCACCAACTCGCTGTACCGGAGTTGGGACGAGCAGTTCTACCCGGACGGCATCAAGAGCTGGATGGTGAAGCTGGACGCCACGCCGGACGGCGGGCTGAGCGTCGACGAACGGTTCTTCCTGCGCTTCGACGACGGCTATCGCGGGCACCAGATCCGGCTGGAGGGCGGCGACGCCTCCTCGGACTCCTACTGCTACCCATGACCGACATCTGGCAGTGGCTGGCGCTGGCGGGGCTCGGCGCCTTCCACGGGGTCAACCCGGCCATGGGCTGGCTCTTCGCCGTGGCGCTGGGCCTTCAGGAAGGACGGCGCGGGGCGGTGGTGAAGGCGCTGCCGCCCATTGCGCTGGGGCACGCGCTGTCGGTGCTGCTGGTGGTCGCCGGTTTCGGGATGCTCCAGCTGGTCGCAGCACCAGGCCTGCCGGAGGGGGCCGCCGCCGGCGCGCTGATCGGGTTCGGCGTGTGGCGGCTGGTGCGGGGTTACCGCCACCGGCTGCGGGTCGGCATGCGCGCGGGCTTCGCCGGGCTGGCGCTGTGGTCGTTCCTGATGGCGTCGGCGCACGGCGCCGGGCTGATGGTGCTGCCGCTGCTGCTGGGCATGCTGGCGCCGGCACAGATGCTGGCGCTGTCGCTGTGCGGGCCGGGGGCGGCGATGACCGGCACCGTCGCGGCGCTGGGGTCCCTGGCCGCCGGGCTGGCCGTGGTGCTGGTGCACATGGCGGCGATGCTGGCGGTGATCGCGGCCGTGGCGCTGGTGGTGTTCGACACCGTCGGCCTGGGCATCCTGCGGCGCGGCTGGGTCAACTTCGATCTTCTGTGGGCGGGTGCGCTGATCGGCACCGGGGCGGCGATCCTCCTCCTGGGGTGACCGGATCCGGTGCCCATAACAACGGCACGGGAGGAAACCATGACCACCTACATCATGCTGATGAGCTGGACCGACCAGGGCGTCCGCAACGTGCGGGATTCGCCCAAGCGGCTGGACGCGGCGCGCGCCGCGCTGAAGGAGATGGGCGGCGAGTTCCACAGCCTGCACATGACGATGGGCGAGTACGACCTGGTCGGCCTGTACGAGGCGCCCGACGACGCGGTCGCCGCGCGCTTCGCGCTGATGCTGGGCTCGCTCGGCAACGTGCGGACCAAGACCCTGAAGGCGTTCCCGGAGCGCGCCTACCGCGAGATCATTGCTTCCCTCGGGTAGGGGGATCCCTCGGGTAGGGGATACCCGGGGCAGGCGCGCGGGAACCGGGTCAGAGCCGTTCGCGGACCTGCGCGGCCACGCGCGCCGCCGTGATGCCGAAGTGGGCGTAGAGATCCGGCACGGGTCCCGACGCGCCGAAGCCGTCCATGCCGACGAAGCCGCCGTCCTCGCCGATCCAGCGGTCCCAGCCCTGGCGGACGGCGGCCTCGACCGCGACGCGCACCGTGCCCCGGTCGATGACCTGCGCGCGGTAGGCGGCATCCTGCCGCTCGAACAGCTCCCAGCAGGGCATCGAGACCACGGCGGTGGGGATGCCCCCGGCCTGGAGTATGCGGCGGGCCTCCAGGGCGATGGTCACCTCCGACCCGGTGGCGAGCAGCGTGGCGCGGCGCGGGCCGCCCTCGGCCTCGGCCAGCACGTAGGCGCCGCGGCGGCAGCGGTTCGTGTCCGTGTCGCGGCGCGCCGCTTCCAGCGGTTGGCGGGAGAAGACCAGGGCGACGGGGCCGCCGCCGTGCTCCATGGCGATCTCCCAGCACTCCGCCGCCTCGACGGCGTCGGCGGGGCGCAGGACCAGCAGGTTGGGGATGGCGCGGAAGGCGGCCAGGAACTCCACCGGCTGGTGCGTCGGGCCGTTGGTGCCGATGCCGATGGAATCGTGGCTGAACACGAACTTCACCGGCAGGCCCATCAGCGCCGCCATGCGGATCGCCGGCCGCTCGTAGTCGGAGAACACCAGGTAGGTGATGCCGCTGGGCACCACGCCGCCGTGCGCCGCCATGCCGTTCAGCATCGATCCCATGACGTGCTCGCGCACGCCGTAGTGGACGTAGCGGCCGGCGCGGTCGTCCGCCGTGAAGGCCGGCAGGCCGCGCTTGTGCAGCGTCGCCCCCTCCAGGTCGGGCGCGCCGGAGAGCATCTCGGGGATCGCCTCGGCCAGGAGGTCGGCGATGTCGCCGGAGATCTTGTAGCCGTGGTCGCTGTGCCCGCTCTCCGCCGCGCGGCGCTTGTAGGTGGCGAGCGCGTCCTTCCAGCCGTCGGGCAGGCGCCCTTCGCGCAGGCGGTCGAACTCCCGCCGTTTCTCCGGCGGCAGGGCGGCGACGCGGGCCTGCCACGCCGCATGCTCCGGCACCGCGCGCCTGCCGGCGTCGCGCCACGCCTGAAGGACGTCCGCCGGGATCTCGAAGGGCGGGTGGGGCCAGTCGAGCGTGCGGCGTGCGGCGTCGGTGTGCTCCTTGAACAGGCGGGCGCTGTGGGCGGCGCGGGTGGCCTCGTGCGGCAGGCCGCGGCCGATGGTGGTGGTGCAGGCGATCATCGACGGGCGCGGGTCGCGCTTGGCCGCGGCGATGGCGGACGCCACGGCCCCGATGTCGTGGCCGTCAACCTCCTGCACCTGCCAGTGGCTGGCGCGGAAGCGGGCGGGCATGTCGTCGGACAGGGCGAGGTCGATGGCGCCGTCGTCGGTGATGCGGTTGTCGTCCCACAGGAAGACCAGCTTGCCCAGGCGCAGGTGCCCGGCCAGCGAGATGACCTCCTGCCCGACACCCTCCTGCAAACAGCCGTCGCCGACCAGCGCGTAGGTGTGGTGGTCCACGATGCCGTCGCCGAAACGGCTGTTCAGGAACGCCTCGGCCAGCGCCATGCCGGCGGCGTTGGCGATGCCCTGGCCGAGCAGGCCGGTGGTCACCTCGATGCCCACCTCCTGGTCGATTTCCGGATGGCCGGCGCAGTGCGAGCCCAGCACGCGGAAGCGCTTGATCTCGTCGAGGCTCATTTTCGCGTACCCCGCGAGGTGGAGCAGCGAGTAGATCAGCATGGAGCCGTGGCCGTTCGACTGGACGAAGCGGTCGCGGTCGAACCACAGCGGGTCGGCGGCGTTGAACTTCAGGTGCCGGGTGAAGAGGGCGGTGCAGATGTCGGCCGCACCCAGCGGTGTGCCGGGGTGGCCCTCCCCGGCGCGCTCGATGGCGTCCATGGACAGGAAGCGGATCGCGTTGGCCATCCGGCGGGGGTCGACGCTGGTCATGCGAATGGGTTCCTTCAGGACACGAGGTTGCGGGGCCGGCCGGCGGCGAAGGCCTCGATGCAGGACGTCACCTGATCGGCGACCTCCTGGCGCGCCTCGCGGCTGGCCCAGCCGACGTGCGGGGTGAGGATGAAGTCGGGCCGGCCGGTCAGGCGCATGAAGGGGTGGTCGGGCGGCGGCGGCTCGGCGGACACCGCGTCCACGGCGGCGCCGGCGATGCGGCCGGCCTCCAGTGCCTGGACCAGCGCGGCTTCGTCGATCAGGCCGCCACGGCCGGCGTTGATGACCAGCGGCCGGCGCGCCATCCGCTCGAACTCGGCGTCGGACAGCAGGCCGCGGGTTTCGGGAGTGAGCGGGCAATGCAGGCTCAGCACGTCGCTGCGCGCCAGCACCTCGCCGAAGGGGGTGTAGGGCGGCTCGGCGGTGCGGGCGTCCTTGCGGGCGGCGAACAGCACAGTCATCCCGAAGGCCCGGCCCAGCGCGGCGACGGCCTGCCCGATGGCGCCGCGGCCGACGATGCCCAGCGTGGCGCCGTTCAGGTCGCGTATGGGGTGGGTGAGCAGGGTGAACTGCCCGCCGCGCTGCCATTCCCCGGCGATCACCGAGTCCCGGTAGGCGATCAGCGAGCGGCGCAGCGCCAGGATCAGGGCGAAGGTGTGCTCCGGCACCGTGTGCACGGCGTAGGCACGCACGTTGGACACCGCGATGCCGCGCCGCCGGCAGGCGTCCACGTCCACGTTGTCGGTGCCGGTGGCGGCGACGGCGACGAAGCGCAGCTTCGGCAGCTGCTCCAGCGCCGCCGCGCGCAGCGGCACCTTGTTGACGACCAGGATGGTGGCGTCGCGGGCGCGCTCCACCACCTGATCGGGCGCGGTGCGGCCGTAGGCGGTCCAGTCGTGCGGCAGGTCCGGGCGGCGCAGGGACACCTCGGGGCCGAGGGTGTCGTGGTCGAGGAAGACGATGCTTTCGGGCATGGGGTTCCTTCGCGCCCGCAAGGGCGCGTAAAGGGGGGTGTCGGTCGGCGAGGAGCGGCGTCAGCCCGGCCGCTTCGTCCCGTTCATGGCGTGGTAGGTGCGGATGACCTGGCTGTCGTCGGCCGCCCCTTCGCCGCGCCCGGAGGTGGCGAGGAACAGCTGGTGCGCGACGGCGGCCAGCGGCAGCGCCGCCTTGGCGTCGCGCCCGGCCTCCAGCACGATGCCCAGGTCCTTGACGAAGATGTCGACGGCGCTGGTCACCTCCGGCTCGCTCTCCAGCATGCGGGGCCCACGGTTCTTCAGCATCCAGCTGGACGCCGCCGAACCGCCCATGATCTCCAGCAGGATGTCCAGGTCCACGCCCACCTTGGCGGCCAGCGCGAAGGCCTCCGCCACCACGGCGATGTGGACGCCGCACAGCAACTGGTTGACCGTCTTGACCGTGGCGCCCTGGCCGGGGCGCTCGCCGACGTGGAACAGCTTGTCGCCCATGCCGGCCAGCACCGGCCTGGCGGCCTCGAAGGTGGCCTTCGGCGCCGCCGCCATGATGGTGAGCGTGCCGGCCACCGCCCCCACCACGCCGCCCGACACCGGCGCGTCGACGAAGCGCCGGCCGGCGGCCTCGACGCGCGCCGCCAGCGCCTCGACCGCTCCCGGCGGGCAGGTCGCCATCAGCACCACCACGCCGCCTGGGGGCAGCGCCTCCAGGGCGCCGCCGCCGAACAGCGCGGCCTCGGCCTGGGCCGCGTTCACCACCATCAGCACCAGCGCATCCGCACCACGCGCCGCCTCGGCCGCCGTGGCGGCGGGCGTGCCGCCCCTGTCCGCCAGCGCCGCCGCCGATTCCGCCCGCACGTCGAAGCCGCGGACCTGAAAGCCCTTGGCGAGCAGGTTGCCGGCCATGGGCATGCCCATGGAACCCAGGCCGATGAAGCCGATCGTTTTCATACCCGTTCCTCCCTTCTTCGTTGGTTCAGTACAGGATGAAGGCGGGCACGTAGGAGACAAGGCCCAGCACCACCAGCGCCACCAGATAGAACGGCCACAGCTCCTTCACGATGGCGCCGATCGGTTCGCGCGAGATGGCGGCGGAGATGAACAGCGTGGTGCCGATGGGCGGCGTGAACAGGCCGATCGACAGGTTGACCGCCATCATGATGCCCAGCTGGATCAGGTCCATGCCGATGACTGTGCCCACGGTGACGAAGGTCGGGCCAAGCAGCAGGATGGCCGCCGGCAGGTCGAGGAACATGCCGACCACCAGCATGATCAGGTTCATCGCCAGCACGATCAGCCAGCGTTCCTGCAGCACGGTCTGCGCGTACTCCGCTACGGCGTTGGGGATCGCCTCGGTGATCAGCACGTAGCCGACGAGGTTGGAGGCGGCGATCACCAGCATGACCACGCCCGTGGTGATGACCGTGCCGACCAGCGCGGCGTAGACGCGCCGCACCGTCAGGTCGCGGTAGATCAGCACGCTGACCAGGATCGCGTAGGCGACGGCGATGACGCTCACCTCTGTCGGGGTGGCGATGCCGAAGCGCAGCAGCACCAGGATGAACACCGGCATCAGCAGCGCCGGCAGGGCGGCGAGCGTGGCTTCGGCGATGGCCTTCAGGCCGCCGGTGCCGGCCAGCAGCGGGAAGTTGCGCACCCGCCCGCTGACGTAGCAGACCAGCATCATGCCCGCCGCCAGCATCAGCCCCGGCAGGATGCCGGCCAGGAACAGCGAGGCGATGGAGGCGTTGGACACCGCCGCGAAGAGGATCAGCGGGATCGACGGCGGGATCAGGCCGGCGATCACCGACGACGACGCGGTGGTGGCGGCGCCGAAGGCGGCCGGATAGCCTTCACGCTTCTGCCAGGGGATCAGCATGGAGCCCAGCGCCGACGCCTCGGCCACGGCGGAGCCGGAGACGCCGCCGAAGATGGTGGAGCCGACGACGGTGACCTGCGTCAGCCCGCCGGGGAAGCGCCCGACCAGCGCGGCGGCGAAGCGCACCAGCTTCTGGCCCAGCGTGCCGCTCATCATCAGGGCGCCGGACAGGATGAAGAAGGGGATGGCGAGCAGCGGGAAGCTCTGCGTCGGCTGGAACAGCTTCACCACGGCGATGACGGTGGGCACCGCGCCCATCGTCATGACGGCGGCGCCGGAGCTGATGACCAGCGCGTAGCCCACCGGAAAGGCCAGCAGCAGCAGGGCGCCGAAGACGGCGATCATGACCAGCGTCATAGTTCTTCCTCCGCGACGTGCGCCCGCACGGACCGGGGTTCGTCGGCGACCAGGAGCCGGGCGAAGGTGGTCAGCGCGGTCAGCCCGACGCCGACGAACCCGGCGATGAGGGAGAGGTAGGCCCAGCGGGCCGAGATCCCGGTCACCGGGTAGACCTCGGTCCCGGTGATCTCGATGACGGCCATGCCGATCCAGGCGAGATAGAAGAACGTCGCCGCGACCACCACCTGCATGCCCAGCAGCAGCGCGCGCGCCGCGTTCCGGCCCAGCCAGTCGAGGACCAGGGTGACGGAGATGTGCGCCCCGTGCTGGGCGGCCAGGACGATGCCGCCCATGACCAGCCAGGGGAACAGGATGTTCGGCATCTCCGACGGCCAGCCCAGCCCCTGCGTCGTCAGATAGCGGACGACGACCTCCGCGCTCAGGGACAGGAAGAGCAGGATCAGCGACCCGACGGCGACGATGGTGGCGGCGACGGTGATGGCCGTGTCCGCCAGGTGGATGAGGGAGGCGGGCACGCCCGCCCCCGTCATCGCGCGCTCGTGCGGGATGTCCATCACTGCTTGGCCGCGGCCGCGGCCTCCTGCTGGACCAGGGTCACCAGTTCGGGGAACTGCGACTGCCACTTGTCGTAGACGGGCTTGGTCTTGGCCATGAAGGGGGCGGCGTCGACCGTGTTGAACTTCACGCCGGCGGCTTCCATCTTGCCGCGCAGCTCGGTATCGGCCTTCTGCGACAGCTCGCGGTTCAGCTTGCCGGCCTCCGCCGCGGCGTCCAGCACCGCCTTCTGGTCCGGCTTGGACAGGGTGTCGAACACCATTTTGCTGGCGAGCAGCGGGGTGGATTCGTACTTGTGCCCGGTCAGCGAGACGAACTTCTGCACCTCGTGCAGCTTGGAGGAGTGGATGTTCATCAGCGGGTTCTCCTGCCCGTCCACCACGCCCTGCTGGAGCGCGATGTAAAGCTCGGAGAAGGCCATCGGCGTCGGGTTGGCGCCCAGCGCCTTGAAGATGTCCACGGTGATCGGGTCGGGCGGGGTGCGGACCTTCACGCCGGCCAGATCCTCGGGCTTGGTGATCGGGCGGACGTTGTTGCTGGTGTGGCGGATGCCGTTGTCCCACAGCGCCAGCAGGACCAGCCCCTTCTCCCTGGCATGGTCGCCCAGCTTCTTGCCGACCGGGCCGTCCAGCACCTTCCAGGCCTGCGGCAGCTCCTGGAACAGGAAGGGCAGGCCCAGGATCGCGAACTGCGGCACCACGCCGGACGTCGTGCCCTGCGAGTTGGCGCTGAAGGCTAGCGTGCCCAGGCGCATGCTGGTCAGCGCCTCGACGTCGTCGCCGTACTGGGCGCTGCCGCCGACCTCCACCTTCACCCGCCCGCTGGTCTTCTGCGCCACCAGCTCGGCGAACTTCAGCGACGCCTCGGCCTTCGGGTTGCCGGGAGCGGCGTTGTGGGCGAGGCGCAGGGTCTGCTGCGCCCAGGCCGGCGACGCCGCGAGCGTGGCGCCGACGGCCAGCATGAGAAGGGTCTTGTTCATCGTTTCCTCCGGTTGATTTGGTTTGGTTGGGCAGGGGGGAGCGTCAGAGCCAGCTTTTGATGCGGTCGGTCATCACCGTGGTGGAGATGCCGTAGCGGTCGTGCAGGGTGGGCAGGGCGCCGGCGGCCAGGAACTCGTCCGGCAGGCCGATGTGGCGGAACACCGGCGTCACGCCGGAGCGCAGCAGCAGGCCCGCCACCGCCTCGCCCAGGCCGCCGACGACCGAGTGGTTCTCGGCGACGACCACCATGCGCCCGGTGCGGCCGGCCTCCCGCAGGATGGTTTCGGTGTCCAGCGGCTTGATGGTGGGCACGTGCAGCACCGCGGCGGCGACCTTGTCGGCCTCCAGCGCCTTGGCCACCTCCAGCGCCCGCATCGTCATGATGCCCGACGACACGATCAGCACGTCCGCCCCGTCGCGGATCAGCTTCGCCTTGCCCAGCTCGAAGCGGTAGTCGTACTCGTCCAGCACCAGCGGCACGTTGCCGCGCAGCAGGCGCATGTAGACGGGACCCTTGTGCGCGGCCATGGCCGGGACCGCCTGCTCGATCTCGTGCGCGTCGCAGGGGTCGATCACCGTCATGTTCGGCATGGCGCGCAGCAGCGCCAGATCCTCGGTCGCCTGATGGCTGGGGCCGTAGCCGGAGGTGAGGCCGGGCAGGGCGCAGACGATCTTTACGTTCAGGTCCTCCTCGGCGATCGTCTGGTGGATGAAGTCGTAGGCGCGGCGCGAGGCGAAGACGGCGTAGGTGGTGGCGAAGGGCATCATCCCCTCGTGCGCCATGCCGGCCGCCGCACCCATCAGCAGCTGCTCCGCCATGCCCATCTGGTAGAAGCGGTCCGGGTATTCCTTGGCGAAGATGTGCAGGTCGGTGTACTTGGCCAGATCGGCGGTCATGCCGACGATCTCCGGCCGGGACCGGGCCAGCTCGACCAGGGCGTGGCCGAAGGGCGCGGGCTTGGTGCGCTGCCCCTCGGCGGCGATCGAGGCGATCATGGCCGAGGTGGTCAGGCGGGGCTTGGCACCCGTGTCTTTGGTTGCGGTGCTCATGCGGTCCTCCCCGCGTCCAGCGCTTCCAGGGCAAGCTGCCATTCGTGCGCATCGACGCGGATGAAGTGGTTCTTCTCGCGGGCCTCCAGGAACGGAACGCCGCAGCCCATGCGGGTGTCGCAGACGATCATGCGGGGCTTGGGTTCGGCGTGGTCGCGGGCGGCGTCGAAGGCGGCGACCACGGCGTCCAGGTCGTTGCCGTCGACGCGCTGGACGAACCAGCCAAAGGCCTGAAGCTTGTCGACCAGCGGCTCGAACGCCATGACCTGGGTGGAGGGGCCGTCGGCCTGCTGGTTGTTGACGTCGACGATGCCGATGAGGTTGTCGAGCTTCCAGTGGGCGGCCGACATGATCGCCTCCCACACCGAGCCCTCGTCCAGTTCGCCGTCGGAGAACAGCGTGTAGACGCGGGAGGCGGAGCCCTTGCGCTTCAGCGCCAGCCCCATGCCGACGGCGATGCTCAGGCCCAGGCCCAGCGAGCCGCCCGACATCTCCATGCCCGGCGTGTAGCTGGCCATGCCCGACATGGGCAGCCGGCTGCCGTCGCTGCCGTAGGTCTCCAGCTCCTCCTCCGGGATGATCCCGGCCTCGATCAGGGCGGCGTAGAGGGCGATGGCGTAGTGCCCGTTGGAGAGCAGGAAGCGGTCGCGCTCCTCCCAATGCGGATCGTCGGGGCGGTAGCGCATGGCGTGGAAGTAGGCGGTGGCCAGCACGTCGGCGATGTCCAGCGCCTGGCCGATGTAGCCCTGGCCCTGCACCTCGCCCATCCGCACGGCGTTGCGGCGGATGCGGTAGGCGCGTTCGGAGAGGGCCACGTTGTGGCCGAGGGGGGTGGTGTCCACGGTTCTCTCCGGGGTCAGTGGATCAGCATGCCGCCGTTGACGTCGATCGTGGCGCCGGTGATGTAGGACGACAGCTCGGACGCCAGGAACAGGCAGGCCCGCGCCACGTCGTCGGCGTCGCCCAGGCGGTTGAGCGGGATGCCCTTCAGGATCTCGGCCTTGAGGTCGTCGGTCAGCTTGCCGCCGGTGATGTCGGTCTGGATCAGGCCGGGGGTGATCGAGTTGACGCGGACGTTGTCCGGCCCGGCTTCCCGCGCCAGCGCCTTGGCGAGGCCCAGCACGCCGGCCTTGGCGGCGCTGTAGTGCGGGCCGCCGAAGATGCCGCCGCCGCGCTGCGCCGACACCGACGACATGCAGACGATGGAGCCGGAACGCCGCTCGCGCATGTGCGGCAGCACGGCCTGGCTCATGTACAGCGTGCCGCGCAGGCTGACGTCCATGACGGCGTCGTAGTTCTCCGGCGCGATGTCCATGAAGCGCAGCGGCTGGGTGATGCCGGCGTTGTTGACCAGCACGTCGACCCGGCCGAATTCGGCCACCACGCGTTCGATCGCCGTGAAGCAGGAGGGCTTGTCGGTGACGTCGCAGCGCAGGCCGCGGTGCGCCTCGCCCAGCTCGGCGGCGGCGGACGCGGCCTGCTCGCCGTCCAGGTCGAGGATGATGGCGCGGCCGCCGTGCAGGGCGAACAGCCGGGCGGTGGCGCGGCCGATGCCGCGGCGCGAGGCCGCCCCGGTGATCACGCACACCTTGTTGGAAAGCAGCATTTCCTCTCCTTATGAGAACTTTTGAAAACACCCGCCCGTGGCGGCGATGGGGCCGCGGCGTGGCGTTCGGGCTTTGTGGCTTGCGGTCGGCGGCGGATTGTCCGTCTCGCTGATCGCTGATAGAACGGTATTCCGTTGAAGTGAATCTGACAAATGAATAAGATCGCTTATCGATGAGATGAATTCATGTGAATGCTGCAATGCGGAAGCGGGTGTCCATCAAGGCGGTGCAGGCGTTTGAGGCGGCTTCCCGGCTTGGTTCCTTCGCACTTGCGGCAGAGGATCTGGCCGTTACGCCTTCCGCGGTAAGCCATCAGGTGAAACTGCTGGAGGAGCAGCTGGGTGTCCGGCTTTTCCACCGGGTGCACCGGTCGGTGGCGCTGACCGACGCCGGACGCGTCTACGCGGCCGAGGTCACGGCCGCCTTCGCCCGCATCGACGCGGCGACGCAGGCGGTCGCCACGGTCGGCGGCGGCGCCATCCTGACCGTCCATTCCACGCCCAGCTTCGCCACGCAGTGGCTGATGCCCCGGCTGACGCGGTTCCAGGACCTGCATCCGGGCATCGACATCCGCCTGCACGCCTCGGTGGCGCCGGCCGACCTCGCCCAGGGGGCGGTGGACGTGGACATCCGCTACAACCCCGGCCCGGCCCCCGCCGGCGCGGTGCTGGTGCCGTTCCCGGAAGACACCATCGTGCCGATGTGCTCACCCGCGCTCGCCAACGGGCTCAAGCCCATCCGCCGGCCGGAGGATCTGGGCCAGCACACGCTGATCCATTCGGAGATCAACATCCTGGGCTGGCGCGACTGGGCGCGGCGGCACCGCAAGGTGCAGCTGGACCTGGAGCGGGGGCCGCGCTTCGACCGTTCCTTCATGGCGATCAGCGCCGCGGTGGACGGCCTGGGCGTCTGCCTGGACAGCATCCTGCTGGCCGAGCGGGAGCTGTTGTCCGGCAGGCTGGTGGTACCGTTCCCGACGGCGGGGATGAAGGCGCAGGGGCATGGCCTGGTGACGCTGAAGTCCACCGCCGACCTGCCGAAGATCCGCGCCTTCCGCGAATGGCTGTTCGACGAGCTGAGGAAGGGGCGCCGGTGGGAGGAGCAGGTCCTCGACGGGCGGCCGCCGAGGCCGGCGCCTTAGTTCCGGCCCAATTCCGGGTCCAGCGCGGCGCCGATCGCCTCGGCCAGCTGGTCGGGGGTGTAGGGCTTGCGCAGGTAGTAGGCGTGGCCGAAGGCCTCGGCCCGCGCGCGGGTGGACGGGTCGTTCTGGCCGGTGACGAAGATGATCGGGCAGCCGAACCGCTCGCGCAGGAGGCGGGCGGTTTCGATCCCGTCGGCGTCGCCGTGGATGCGGATGTCGACCAGGGCTAGGGCCGGCGGCGCCTCCGCCGCCAGGGACAGCGCCTCGCCGCAGCTCTCGGCCGGGCCGACGACGGTGTAGCCCATCATGCTGACGATCTCCGCGCTGGCAAGCGCCACGACCGCTTCGTCCTCGACGATCAGGATGCCCAGGGTCATAGAAGACGCTACCTACTAAGTGGAGTTTCTTTAGACGCTCAAAGGCGACTACCCTTGCCAAAAGCGCGGAGGGTGAAGATGAGCGACTTGGCCAACACGGGAATCCCGGCCGTGGGCAGCATACCGTGGGGAAGCCACTTCTGCCAATTTTACGAAACGGCGGATGATCTGGTCGATACGCTGGTGCCCTACTTCAAGGCCGGGCTGGATGCCAACGAGCAGTGCATGTGGGTGACCTCGCCGCCGCTGCGCGCGCACGAGGCGCTGGACGCGCTGCGCAACGCCGTCCCCGACGCCGACGCGCGGCTGAAGAAGGGGCAGATCGAGATCGTCGACCACGGCGACTGGTACCTGCGCACCGGCAAGCTGGGCGCGGACGAGGTGATCGCCGGCTGGATCCAGCGCAAGGAGCAGGCGCTGGCGCGCGGCTACGACGGCTTCCGCCTCACCGGGAACACCTATTTCCTGGAGGCCGAGGACTGGGACTCCTTCACCGAGTACGAGGCGAAGGTCAACGACTGCTTCTGCGACCACCGGCTGCTGGCGCTGTGCAGCTATTGCCTGGCGAAAAGCTCGGCCGGCGACGTCATGGACGTGGTGAAGAACCACCAGTTCGCACTGGCCCGCCGGCACGGCGACTGGACCCTCATCGAGAACGGCGCGCTGAAGCGCGCGAAGGAGGAACTGCGCCGCGCCAACGAGGAGCTGGAGCGGCGGGTGGAGGCGCGCACGGCCGACCTCAGCACCGCGCTGGCCGTGCTTCAGCAGACGACCGCAAACCTCGAACGCGCCGTGGCCGACAAGGACGTGCTGCTGCGCGAGGTGCACCATCGCGTCAAGAACAACCTGCAAATCATCAACAGCCTGCTGACGCTGAAGGCCCTGCGCTCCTCCGACGTATCGATCCGCGAGGCGTTCAACGACACGCTGCGCCGCGTCACCGCCATGAGCCTGGTGCACGAGGCGCTCTACCAGCACGAGGCGACCAGCGAGATCGACTTCGGCCGCTATCTGCAGGCACTCTGCGACGCGCTGGTGGACAGCTTCGGCGTGGCCGGCCGGGTGTCCGTGACGGTCGCGGCCGATGGGGCGCCGGTTCACCTGGACACCGCCATCCCGCTGGGCCTGATCGCCACGGAGGCGCTGGGCAACGCGCTCAAGCACGCCTTCCCCGGCGGCGCGGCGGGCCATGTGGTCGTGACCTTCCGGAGGCCGCACGGCGGGCAGCCCGGCGTGCTGGCGGTGCGCGACGACGGCGTGGGTGCACCGGCGACGCCGGGCAACGGGACGGGGCTGCGCCTCGTGCAGGCCATCGCCAAGCAGGTGGGCGGCCGCGTCGACATCGCCGGCGGCCAGGGCACGACGTTCACGCTGTCCTACGGGGGCTGACCGCGTCCGGCGGGAAGGACCGGCGCGGCGGCCGGCCCCCTCTTGACGGCGGCGCGGGCTTGACTACGACGCCTACAAGGGCGAGTGGTGCGATCTGGTGAAGGCCGGCATCATCGACCCGGCCAAGGTGGTGCGCACCGCGCTGCAGGACGCGGCCTCGGTCGCCGGCCTGCTGATCACCACCGAAGCGATGGTCGCCCAACTGCCGGAGAAGAAGCCCGCCGCGCCGGCGCCCGGCGCCGACATGGACTTCTGATCCGCAAGGGGCTCGCGAGTGGTCTTGGGCCGCGCCTTCGGGCGCGGCCCTTTCGTTTCGGGAGGACGGCATGCGCATCGAGACCGCCACGCACGGAACGCTGGAGGACTGGGCCGCCCTGCGCCACGCGCTGTGGCCGCAGGCCACGGAATCCGTGCACCGGGAGGAGGCCGCGGCCCTGCTCGGCACGCCGGACCGGGCGGTCGCCTTCCTGGCGTACGACGCCCGGGGCACGGTTGCCGGGTTCGCCGAGGCGGCGCTGCGGCACGATTACGTCAACGGGTGCGAGACGTCGCCCGTGGCGTTCCTGGAGGGCATCTACGTGCTGCCCGGCCAACGCCGGAGCGGCGTCGCGCGCCTCCTGGTCCAGGCCGTGGAGGCGTGGGCGGTGGGGCTGGGCTGCTCGGAGCTTGCCTCGGACGCCGACATCCGCAACCGCGGCTCCCACGGGATGCACCGGGCGCTCGGCTTCGAGGAGACCGAACGCGTGGTCTATTTCCGCCGCACGCTTGGCGGGCGGTGACGCCCCGCCGCGCCGGACGAAAGGGCCCAGTTCCGAACCGGAATACGACCTCCCGACGAATGGCGCCGGACGCAACCTTGGGCTATGCCTGCATCCTGGTTTCGAGGACGTATGGATTTCCGACATGAAGGAGCTTGGGGGTACCCCCAGGGCCTTGAAGCGGCTGCTCGTGGCGGCGGTGGTGGCGCCCGTCGTGCTGGCGTGCGCGCTGGGCTGGCAGGGGTACACGCAGGCGCAGCACGAGGCGGAGGCGGTGGCGGACCGCAGCGCGCGCGTGCTGGCCGACCATCTGCGCGCACTCCTGCAGGTCCACGTCTTCGCCACGTCGCGCGCGGCGTCCCGCCTGACGGCCGGCAGCCCCGACCGGCCGGCGACGCCGGATGCGCTGCACGCGATGCTCGTCCGTTTCGTGTCGGATTCGCCCGAGCTGTCGGCGCTGACGGTGATCGGCCCGGACGGGCGGCCGATCGCCAGCAGCGTCGACCGGGTCCAGCCGGACCTCTCCTTCGCCGACCGCGCCTATTTCACGGTGTTGCGCGACGGCGGCCCGCCCACCCTGATCGCGCGGCCGGTGACGGACCGCGTCACCGGCGTCACCATCCTGCCCTTCGCCCGCCGGATCCAGGGCGCTGACGGTGCCTTCGGCGGCATCGTCCTGTCGGCCCTGCCGGTCGCCCCGCTGGTCGACTTCTTCCGCACGCTGGGCGAGTCCGGGGGACGCTCCGTCACCGTGGCGCGCGGCGACGGCACCGTGCTGCTGCGGGAGCCGGAGACGACCACCGGCGTCGCGGCGATGGCGCGCGACAGCGGCTTCATGCGCACCGTCGCCGCCTCGCCGCGGGGCGGCACCTACCGCACCACGTCGGTGCTGGACGGGGTCGAGCGGCTGCATGTGGTGCGTCCGGTCGGCGGGCACGACGTGTACGTCAGCGCGGGCATCGAGACCTCGGCCATCCTCGCCACCTGGCTGCGCAACACCGGCCCGTTGGTGGGGCTGACGCTGCTGGCCGGGCTGGCGCTCGCCGTCACGGTCGGGGTGGCGCTGCGCCGGGCGCGCGGCGAACTGGCCGCCTACGCCGAGCTGCGCGCCGAGGTGCAGCGGCGCGAGGTGGCGGAACTCGCGCTGCGCCAGTCGCAGAAGCTGGAGGCGGTCGGGCAGCTGACCGGCGGCATCGCGCACGACTTCAACAACCATCTTCAGGTCATCGGCGCGAACCTGCAGCTGCTGCGCGGCCGGGCGCTGGACGGCGACGCGCTGTCGCTGGTCGGCAGCGCGCTGGCCGGCGTGGACCGCGCGGCGACGCTGGCCGCGCGCCTGCTGGCCTTCGCGCGGCGCCAGCCGCTCAGCCCGACGGTCGTCAACCTGGGCCGCGTCGTGCAGACCATGACCGACCTGCTGCGCCGCACGCTGGGTGAATCCATCGAGATCGAGACGATCGTCGCCGGCGGCCTGTGGAACACCAGCGTCGACCTGAGCCAGCTGGAGAACGCCATCCTGAACCTGGCGGTCAACGCGCGCGACGCCATGCAGGGCCGCGGCAAGCTGACCATCGAGGCGGGCAACGCCGAGCTGGACGAGGCCTACGCCGCCCGCCACGCCGAGGTGACGGCCGGCCAGTACGTGCTGGTGGCCGTCAGCGACACCGGTGCCGGCATGCCGCCCGACGTGCTGGAGCGCGTGTTCGAGCCGTTCTTCACCACCAAGCCGGCGGGCGAGGGGACCGGCCTGGGGCTCAGCATGATCCACGGCTTCGTCAAGCAGTCGGGCGGGCACGTGAAGATCTACAGCGAGGTGGGGCAGGGCACGACGGTCAAGATCTACCTGCCGCGCGTGAAGGCCACGGAGCAGGAGCAGCACGCCCGCACGGCCGAGGTGCGCGGCGGCACCGAGCGGGTGCTGGTGGTGGAGGACGACCCCGACGTGCGCGCCGCCGCCGTGGCGCTGGTGCGCTCGCTGGGCTACCGCACCATCGAGGCGACGAACGCGGAAGCGGCGCTGAACCTCCTGGAGAGCGGCGCCAGGGCGGACCTGCTGTTCACCGACGTGGTGATGCCCGGATCGATCAACACGCGCGACTTCGCGCGCCGCGCGCAGGAGGTCTGCCCGGACCTGAGGGTGCTGTTCACCTCCGGCTACACCGCCAACGCCATCGTCCACCACGGCCGCCTGGACGAGGGCGTGTCGCTGCTCAGCAAGCCCTACAGCCGCGAGGCGCTGGCCACCAAGCTGCGCCACGTGCTGGACGCGCCGGCCCAGGCGGATCCCGGCGCCGTGGCGCCGGCCCCGCCCGCACGGCTGTCGGTCCTGGTGGTCGAGGACGACGCGCTGATCCGCCTGACCACGCTGGAGATGCTGGACGACCTGGGCCATCACACGCTGGAGGCGGCCGACGCCGAGGAGGCGCTGGCGGCGCTGGCCGGGCGGACGGTGGGCGGGCAGACGGTGGCCGGGCAGACGGTGGACGTGCTGCTGACCGACGTGGGCCTGCCCGGCATGTCGGGCAGCGATCTGGCGGAGGAGGCGCGGCGGCGCAAGCCCGGCATCGCGGTGGTGATGGCCACCGGCTATGCCGGCTTTTCGCATCCGGGCGCCGCCACCCTGCCGAAGCCCTACAGCCGCGAAGGCCTGCAGCGCGCGCTGGCCGAGGCCATCAGCCTGACGCGAGAGACGGCGTAGCGTGCTTCCGTCAATGCCGGTGGCGGTGATGCAGGTCCGGGTCGTGCGGGTGCGCGTGGTCCAGCGGGGCGTGCGCGTGCGGGTGGCTGTGCGGCTCCGGCCCCTCCCAGCCCTCGTGGCCGTGCCGGTGGTGGTCGTCGTGGGTGTGCCGGTGTTCGTGGCGCATGGGATCGTGCCGGTGCCGGTGCTCGTGCCGTTCGGCGAGGTGCAGGTACAGCCCGATGCCCATCAGCACGGCCGCCGCCGCGAAACGCTCCGTCACCGGCTCACCGAACGCGGCGATGGCGATGACCGCCCCGGCGAAGGGGGCCAGCGAGAAGTACGCCCCGGTCCGGGCCGACCCCAGGTGCCGCAACGCCAGGACGAACAGCACGAGGCTGACGCCGTAGCCGAGGAAGCCCACCACCGCCGTCGCCAGCAGCGCGCCCGGCGGCGGCAGCGCGGCGCCGGCCGACAGCGCCAGCGCCACGTTGACGGCACCCGCCACGCGGCCCTTGATCATGGCGATCTGCAGCGGGTCGGCGGACGAGAGCTTGCGGGTCAGGTTGTTGTCGATGCCCCATGCGCAGCACGCGCCGGCGATGGCCATGGCGCCCCAGCCGATGCCCTCCGGCCCGCCGCTCCACGACAGCAGCAGGGCCCCGGCCAGGATGGCCGCGGCGCCCAGCGCGATGCGCCGGTCGACGTTCTCGCGGAACACCACCCAGGCGATGCCCAGCGTGAACAGCCCCTCCAGGTTCAGCAGCAGCGAGGCGGTGGAGGCCGGCGTCGTGCCCAGCCCGACCATCAGCAGCACCGGGCCGGCTACGCCGCCCGACAGGATGACGGCACCCAGCCACGGCAGGTCCCGGCGGGTCAGCGGCGCCTCCGGCGGCGGCCCGCCCCGCATCCGGCGGACGAAGCGGACCACGCCGAGCCCCAGGCCGGACGCGAGGTACAGCAGCCCGGCGAGCATCCACGGGTCGGCTTCGCCCAGCAGCGCCTTGGCCAGCGGCGTGCTGGCGCCGAACAGCACGGCCGAGAGAAGCGCGTACGCGATGCCCCGCCACCGGTCGCTCATGGTGCCGTTCTCCCCTGTGTCCCCAACAGAGGACATTGGTGTTCAGCGCCGGTTCAGGCTTGCGGCGTTATGCTGCCTTCCGTGCTTGCCCCTCGGCGGGCCATCGTTGCAGGAGTTTCCGGTGCACAGGTCACGCGGCGTCGCCCTTTCGGTCGTGCTCGGCGGGCTGCTCGCCGCCGTGTGGCTGGGTGCCTGCGGCGGCGCCTCGGCCGACGAGGACCAGGACCGGGCGCGCGACGCCGTGCGCGACGGCCGCGCCCTGCCGCTGGAGCGGATCGTCGAGAAGGCCCGCACGGCGTTCGGCGGCGACATCCTGGACGTGGACCTGGAGGACGAGGACGACGGCCTGCGCTATGAGCTGAAGGTGATGACGGCGGACGGCCGCATCCTGAAGCTGGAGTATGATGCCGCCACCGGTGAGCTGCTGCGCGTCAAAGGCCGCCACCGGAAGCACGAGGAGCGGAGGTAACGCCATGCGCGTGCTGGTCGTCGAGGACTCGCCGGAGCTGGGCCGCCAACTGGTCCAGCGGCTGGAGGGGGAGGGCTACGCCGTCGATCTGGCGGCGGACGGCGAGGAGGGGCAGTTCCTCGGCCAGACCGAGCCCTATGACGCCATCATCCTGGACCTCGGGCTGCCGAAGGTGGACGGGCTGTCGGTCCTGCGCGCGTGGCGGCGGGACGGCGTGGGCACACCGGTGCTGATCCTCACCGCGCGCGGGGCGTGGACGGAGAAGGTGCAGGGCATCGACGCCGGGGCCGACGACTATCTCGCCAAGCCCTTCAACATGGAGGAGCTGCTGGCCCGCGTCCGGGCGCTGATCCGCCGCGCCAAGGGGCACGCCAGCGCGGAGATCGCCTGCGGCGGCGTGGTGCTCGACACCCGCTCCGGCCGCGTCACCGTGAACGGGGAGCCGGTGGAGCTGACCGCGTACGAGTACCGGGTGCTGTCCTACCTCATGCACCGCAAGGGGCAGGTGGTGTCGCGCACGGAGCTGATCGAGCACGTCTACGCCCAGGACTTCGACCGCGATTCCAACACGGTGGAGGTGTTCGTCGGGCGCCTGCGCCGCAAGCTGGGCGTGGACGTCATCAAGACGGTGCGCGGGCTCGGCTACCGGGTGGACGCGCCTTGATCCGGGTCGGCACGGGCTCGCTGCGCTTCCGCCTGCTGGCGGGCGCGGCGGTCTGGATCGCGCTGGCGCTGGCGGTGGCCGGCTTCATCCTGTCCGGCCTGTTCCAGGACCACGTCCGCCGCCGTTTCGAGGCCGAGCTGACCACCCACCTGGAACAGCTGGCCGCCCTGCTGGAGGAGGATGCGGCCGGCCGCCCGGCGGTGCGTCAGCCGTTGAGCGACCCGCGCTTCCGCCGGCCGCTGTCGGGCCTGTACTGGCAGGTCGGCACCGGCGAGTCGGCCCTGCGCTCCCGCTCGCTGTGGGACGGCGCGCTGGCTTTGCCGCCCGACGAGGTCGCCGGCGGCGAGGTCCACCGCCACGTGGTGGCCGGGCCGGCGGGGCAGACGCTGACCGTGCTGGAGCGCACCGTCCAGCTGCCGGACAGGGCCGGGCCCGACCGCATCGCCGTGGCCGCCGACCAGGGCGAGCTGCGCCGGGTGACGCACGTCTTCAACATGACGCTGGTGCTGTCGCTGGGCGTGCTCGCCATGGCGCTGATCGCGGCGGCGTTGGTGCAGGTGCGGGTCGGGCTGCGGCCGCTGGCGCGTTTGCGGCGCGAGCTGGCCGACGTGCGGGCCGGGCGCCGGAAGCGCTTCGCCACCCCGATGCCGACCGAGGTGCAGCCGCTGGTGGAGGACCTGAACGCGCTGCTGGCCCACGCGGAGGAGGTGGTCGGCCGCGGCCGGCTGCAGGCCGGCAACCTCGCGCACGCGCTGAAGACCAACCTCGCCGTGCTGGCGAACGAGGCGGCCGGCCTGAACGAGGGCAACGCCCGCGCGGTCGGCGCCACCATCGCCCGGCAGATCGAGGTGATGCGCCGCCACGTGGACCACCACATGGCCCGCGCGCGGGCGGCGGCATCGCGCGGCGTGCCGGGCATCAGCACGCCGGTGGCGGAGTGCGCCGCCGCGCTGGCCCGCGTCATGCGCACGCTGCACGCCGCGGTGGACCTGGACATCGCCGTGGAGGTGGCGCCGGGGCACGTGTTCGCCGGGGAGCGCGAAGACCTGGACGAGATGCTGGGCAACCTCGTCGACAACGCCTGCAAGTGGGCGCGCCGGCGCGTGGTGATCGGGGTGCGGGCGGAGGACGGGGGCATGCTCGCCATCACCGTCGACGACGACGGGCCGGGCCTGCCGGAGGAGCGGCGCGACGCGGTGCTCCAGCCCGGCGTGCGGCTGGACGAGAGCGTGCCGGGGACCGGCCTCGGCCTTGCGGTGGTGCGGGATCTGGCGCGGCTGTACGGCGGCGACGCGCGGCTGGAGGCCTCGCCGCTGGGCGGGCTGCGGGCCGTGCTGCGCCTGCCGGCGGCCCCGGCGTGAGCGATTATCCCTTCTTTGACTCCTGTTTCCTTTCTTTGACCCCTGTCAAGGCGCGCCGCCATCCCCATCCTATTGTTGCGTGCGCGGCGGGATGCTTCTAGGCTTTCCCGCGGACGGGTTCGGCAGAGGTGGCAAGGCGATCGCCATGGCGTGCGGCGTGCGGTGGAGCTTCAGGACGGTGGTCGTCGGCCTGCTGATGCTGGCCACGCTGCTCGTCTACGCCGTGCCGGGCCACGCTAGCCCGACGCCGCATCACGCCGCCGCGAACGTCCATGAGCATGCCGCCCATGACCATGGCCCGGCCGATGCGCACGACGCGCTGGCCGCCGTCCACGACCACGAACGGGCGCCGTGCACCGACGGCGGCCTGCTCGACGACGGCGGCTGCTGCAGCGTCGCACAGTGCACGTCCATGCACGGCGGGCTCCCCGCCGGCCTGCTGGCGGCGTTCGTCCCGCGTCTGGACCGGGTGAGCCTGCTGCCCGCCCTGGCCACGCCCGACGGCATCGTCCGCGACCCCGCTCTCCGCCCCCCGCTCTGACCGTCTGACGCCACGAGTCCGTCCGCGTTCCGCCCATGCTTTCGCCAGGGGCCGGGCGCCGGACACGACCATTCGCGCCCGACGACCATCAGATCCCCTGGAGAGTTCCACCATGACCATCCGACGCCTTCTCGCCGCGGCCCTGATCGCCGCGGGCGCGGCCGCGCCGGTCGCATTGCCCGCCCAGGCGCACGAGGGCCATGCGCACGGCGAGGAGCCGAAGCCGGTCGTCACCACCGCCGCGCCCACGCTGGAAACCGCCTCCGCCGACCTCGAACTCGTGGCGGTGGCCCAGGGCGGGGCGCTGCTGATCCATCTCGACCGCTTCACCACCAACGAGCCGGTGGACGGCGCCACCATCGAAGTCACCGCGGACGGCGAGGCCGCCACCGCCGCACCCGTGCGGGGGGAGGAGGGCGTCTACCGCCTCCAGGCCGCGTGGCTGTCGCGGCCCGGGCCGCACGAGCTGACCATTTCCGTCGCCACGGCCGACACCGCCGACCTGCTCATCGGCACGCTGGAGCTTCCGGTGGCGGAAAGCGCACCGGCGGCCGGCGGGGCCGGTGGTGCTTCGGCCCTGCTCGGCCGCCTGCGGCCGGACGCGGCGTTGCTGCCGGGTGCGGCGCTGGCCTTCCTGCTGGGCGTGCTGAGCACGCTGGCGCTGACGCGGCGCGGCCGGGCGCGGGCGGTGGCCGGGGCGGCGCTGGTCGGCGTGGGCCTGCTGCTGGCCGGCGGCGCCGCCTTCGCGCACGAGGGCGAGGACCACAGCCATGGGGAGGAGGGCAAGGCCCCGGCGCCGCCGATGGCGGCAGGTCTCACCGGCGCGCCGGAAAGCCCGCGCCGCCTGCCCGACGGCAGCCTGTACGTGCCCAAGCCCTCGCAGCGCCTGCTGGCCGTCCGCACCACCATCGCCACGCCACGGGAGGCGGCGCAAACCGTGCAGTTGATCGGCCAGATCGTCGCCGATCCGAACGGCGGCGGCCACGTCCAGGCGACGCAGAGCGGGCGGATCGAGCCCGGCGACCAGGGCCTGCCCTACGTCGGGCAGCGGGTCGAGGCGGGGCAGGTGCTGGCCTACATCGCCCCGGCGGTCACCGTCGTCGACCGCAGCGGCATCCAGCAGCAGATCGCCGCCGTCGAACAGGACCTCGTCATCGCCGAATCCCGCCTGCAGCGCCTGCGCCGGCTGGAGCACAACGTCCCCCAGCGCGACGTGGAGGAGGCGGAGGCGACGCTGAACGGCCTGCGCAAGCGCCGCGCCGCCCTGTCGCCGACGCTGACGACGCGGGAGGCGCTGCGCGCCCCCATCGCCGGGGTGGTGACGGCCAACAACGTCAAGGCCGGGCAGGTCGTCGACGGGCGCGACCAGGTGCTGTTCGAGATCCTGGACCCCACCAAGCTGATGGTGGAGGCCGTCGCCTTCGACCCGCGCGTGGCGAACACCGTGCATCTGGCCACCGCCACCACGGCCGACGGCACGGTCCTGAACCTGGAGCACCTGGGCCACAGCCTGGCGCTGCGCCAGCAGGCGATCCCGCTGCTGTTCCGCGTCGAGGCACCGCCAGAGGGCCTGAGCGTCGGCCAGCCGGTGCGCATCGTCGCCCCCATCCAGGGCAAGGCGCGGGGCATCGTGCTGCCGCGCCGCAGCGTGGTGCGCAGCGCCGGGGGCCAGCCCATCGTCTGGCAGCACGACAGCCCGCAACGCTTCGTCGCCCGCCCGGTGCGCACCCAACCGGTGGACGCCGAGACGGTGCTGGTCCTGGCCGGCGTCGAGCCGGAGGCGCGCATCGTCACCGACGGCGCCGGCCTGCTGAACCAGATCCGGTGAGGCGGCCATGTTCAACATCCTCGTCAACCTCAGCCTGCGCAACCGGCTGTTCGTGCTGGCCGCGGCGGCGCTGCTGGTCGCCTACGGCTCCTTCGTGCTGCGCGGCCTGCCCATCGACGTCTTCCCCGACCTGAACAAGCCCACCGTCACCCTGATGACGGAGGCCGAGGGGCTGGCGCCGGAGGAGGTGGAGCAGCTGGTGACCTTCCCGCTGGAGACCTCGATGAACGGCATGCCGGGGATCACCCGCGTGCGCTCCGTCTCCGGTGTGGGCCTGTCCATCGTCTTCGTCGAGTTCGACTGGGGCACCGACATCTACCGCAACCGCCAGCAGGTGGCCGAGCGGCTGTCCATCGTCCAGGGCCAGCTGCCGCCCGACGTCCGCCCGCAGATGGGTCCGATCTCGTCCATCATGGGCGAGATCATGCTGATCGCCATGTCCAGCAAGGATGGGTCCGGCGACGGCGCCAGTGCCATGGAGGTGCGGGAGATCGCCGACTGGGTGGTGCGGCCGCGCCTGCTCGCCATTCCCGGGGTCAGCCAGGTCATCCCCATCGGCGGCGAGATCCGCCAGTACCGCGTCACGCCCAACCCGGCCCGCCTGCACGACCTGGAGATCACCACGGACGAGCTGGCAAAGGCGCTGCGGCAGTTCTCCGCCAACACCGGCGGCGGCTTCATCGACCAGCACGCGCAGGAGTACCTGATCCGCAACATCGGCCGCACCACGCGGCTCGACGACCTGCGCACCCTGGTCGTCGCCTACAAGGCCGGGCAGCCGATCCTGCTGCACCAGATCGCCGATGTGGACTTCGCCGCCCGGGTGAAGCGCGGCGACGCCGGGGTGAACGGCAAGCCCGCCGTCATCCTGTCCGTCCAGAAGCAGCCGGGCGCCGACACCACCGCGCTGACCGCCGAGGTGGAGAAGGCGCTGGGCGAGCTGGCAAAGGTCATGCCCAGGGGCGTGCACGCCGACGAGATCCTGTTCAAACAGGCCAACTTCATCCAGGCCTCCATCGGCAACGTGGAACGGGTGCTGCTGGAGGCGGTGGCCGTGGTGGCGGTGATCCTCTTCCTGTTCCTTCTGAACGTCCGCACCACGCTGATCTCGCTGACCGCCATCCCGATCTCGATCCTGATCACCGTGCTGGTGTTCAAGGCGTTCGGCCTGTCGATCAACACCATGACGCTGGGCGGCCTCGCCATCGCCATCGGCGAGCTGGTGGACGACGCCGTGGTCGACGTGGAGAACATCTTCCGCCGCCTGGGCGAGAACCGCCGCGCCGGCAGCCCGCGCCCGATGCTGGAGGTGGTGGCGAGCGCCTCGCAGGAGGTGCGGTCCGGCATCGTCTACGCCACGATCATCATCATCCTGGTGTTCGTGCCGCTGTTCGCGCTGACCGGCATCGAGGGGCGGCTGTTCGCGCCGCTGGGCGTGGCCTACATCGTCTCCATCCTGGCGAGCCTCCTCACCGCCATCACCGTCACGCCGGTGCTGTCCTACTACCTGCTGCCCCGCCTGAAGCGGCTGGAGGAGCACGACAGCGCACTGGTGCGGTGGCTGAAGGCCGGGAACACGCGCCTGCTGGCCTGGGCCTTCGGCCACCCGCGCACGCTGTTCGCCGGCATCGGCGCGGCGGTGCTGATCGCCGCAGCAACGGTGCCCAGCCTGCCGCGCGCCTTCCTGCCGCCCTTCAACGAGGGCACGCTGACCATCTCCATGGTGCTGAACCCCGGCATCTCGCTGGCCGAATCCAACCGTGTCGGGCTGGCCGCCGAGCGCCTCATCATGCAGGTGCCGGAGGTGAAGTCGGTCGGCCGCCGCACCGGCCGCGCCGAACTGGACGAGCATGCGGAGGGCGTGCATTCCAGCGAGATCGACGTGGATCTGGCGCCGTCCGAGCGCAGCCGGGCGGAGGTGCTGGCCGACGTGCGCGGGCGCTTGGCGGCGCTGCCGGTATCGGTGAACATCGGCCAGCCGATCTCGCACCGGCTCGATCACATGCTGTCGGGCGTGCGCGCCCAGGTCGCGCTGAAGATCTACGGCGAGGAGCTGGACACGCTGCGCAGCCTTGCCGGTCAGCTCCAGCAGAAGCTGGCGGGCATCCCCGGCCTCGTCGACCTTCAGGTCGAGAAGCAGGTGCGCATCCCGCAGGTGCAGGTGGTGGTGGACTACGAGCGCGCGGCGCTCTATGGCGTCACCCCCGCCATCGCGACCGAGGCGCTGGAGGGCCTGTCCAACGGCCGCGTGGTGTCGGAGATCGTCGACGGCACGCGCCGGTTCGACGTGGTGCTGCGCCTGTCCGACGCCGACCGCACCACCGGCGGCCTCGCCAACCTGCTGGTCGAGACGCCGGCCGGGCGCGTGCCGCTCAGCCTGTTCGCTTCCGTGGAGGAAACGGACGGGCCCAACCAGATCCTGCGGGAGAACGGCAAGCGCCGCATCGTCATCCTGGCCAACACCGACGGGCGGACGGACATGGCGCAAATTGTCGCCGGCATCCGCGACACGGTGGCCCGCACGCCGCTGCCGCCCGGCACCTTCACCAGCCTGGAGGGCACCTTCCAGGCGCAGGAGGAGGCGTCGAAGACCATCGCCGTGCTGTCGCTGGTGTCGCTGGCGCTGATCTTCCTGGTGCTGTACAGCCGCTACCGCTCGGCCGTGCTGGCGCTGATCATCATGGGCAACGTGCCGCTGGCGCTGATCGGCAGCGTCGCGGCGCTGTGGATCGCGGGGCAGCCGCTGTCGGTGGCCTCCATGATCGGCTTCATCACGCTGACCGGCATCTCGACGCGCAACGGCATCCTGAAGATCAGCCACTGCATCAACCTGGTTCTGCACGAGGGCGAGCGCTTCGGGCAGGCCATGGTCGTGCGCGGCAGCCAGGAGCGGCTGACGCCGGTGCTGATGACCGCGCTGTCGGCCGGCGTCGCCCTGGTGCCGCTGATGATCGGCGCCGACGCGCCGGGCAAGGAGATCCTGCACCCGGTGGCCGTCACCATCTTCGGCGGGCTGATCAGCGCCACGCTGCTCGACACCGTGCTGACGCCCGTCCTCTTCCTCAAGCTCGGCGAAGCGCCGCTGAACCGTCTGGCCGAAGCCCAGGCCGGTTCGCTGCGCCCGGCCGAGGCGTACTGACCCCCTTGAACCAGGAGAATCCCACCGTGAAGTTCTCGACCCTCCTCCTCGCCGCCGCCCTGCTTGCCGCGCCGGCCGCCGCCGTTGCGGACGGCCCGAAGATCGGCCCGAACGGCGGGGCGCGCACCGACGCCGGACCGTATCACGCCGAACTGGTGTTGAAGGGCAACGACGTCGTGCTCTACGTCACCGACGCTGCCGACAAGCCGGTGGACGTGACCGGCGCCAAGGCCGAGGCGACCATCCTGGCCAACCGCCAGACCCAGAAGGTGGCGCTGGAGCCGGCGGGCGCCAACGCGCTGAAGGGGCAGGCGAACCTGGGCGGCGCGCACGACAGCGTCAAGGTGGTGACCGCGCTGACCATGCCCGGCCAGAAGCCGGTGCAGGCGCGGTTCGAGATGGGCCACGGCGGCCACTGACGTCAAAGAACGGGAGTTTCCCCATGAAGACCCTGTCCAGAAGATCCGTCGTCGCGGGGGGCCTCGGCGCTCTGCTGGTTGCCGGGGCGCTGATCGCCGCGCCGGCCTTCACCGCGCCCGCCGCCGCGCAGCAGGTCGAGGTGTGGAAGTCGCCCACCTGCGGCTGCTGCGAGGGTTGGGTGAAGCACATGCAGTCCTCCGGCTTCTCGCTGAAGGTCCACACCATCGACGACGTCGACCCGGTGAAGGCCGCCAACGGCGTGCCGGACACCCTGATGTCCTGCCACACGGCGGTCGTCGACGGTTACGTCATCGAGGGGCACGTGCCGGCCGGCGACGTCCGGCGGCTGCTGTCCGAACGCCCGCGGGCCAAGGGCCTGTCCGCCCCCGGCATGCCGCAGTCCGCCCCCGGCATGGACAACCCCGGCCAGCCGTACGACGTGATCCTGTTCGGCGCGCCGGACGGCAACAAGGTCTACGCCCGGCATTGAGGGTGCGTACGTCAAAAGCACCGTAGGGTGGGTTGAGCGTCAGCGAAAACCCAACGCCCCGGCATGGAAAGGGCGTTGGGTTTTCGGCTCCGCCTCAACCCAACCTACAAAGTTTGCAATGACATCACTCCGCCACCGTCACCTTGATCTGGCCGTAGAAGGCGGCGAGGTTGCGGATGTCGTCGTCGCTCAGGCTCTTGGCGACGACGGTCATCTGCTCGTGCCGGCGGGTGCCGTCGCGGAAGGCCTTCAGCTGCGCCACGACGTAGGCCTCGTTCTGGCCGGCGAGGTTCGGCACGCCCGGCGCGGTCGTCATGCCCTGGCGGCCGTGGCAGGTCTGGCACATCGTGGCCTTGGCCTGGCCCGCCTTGGGGTCGCCCTGGGCGTGGGCGGGCAGGGCGAAGAGAAGCAGCCCGGCGGCCGACAGGGCCGCTGCGGCAACGCGGTGGATCATGTCGGCTCCCGCTTCGGCCGGCCGCGGGACGATGTCGCGCCCCGCGGCCAAGCCGCTCAATTAGCGCTGTAGGAGATGCGGTAGATCGCACCGGCGAGGTCGTCGGAGACGAGCAGGGAGCCGTCGAGGTACTGCACGACGTCCACCGGCCGGCCCAGGTATTCGCCGGTCCCGTCGTTCAGCCAGCCTTCGGCGAAAACCTCCGGCTTGCCGTTGGTGCCGTCGGGCTTCACCTCGGTGAACATGATGCGCGCGCCCACCGGCTTGGTGCGATTCCAGCTGCCGTGCTGGGCGCTGAAGATGCCGTTGCGGTACTTCGTCGGGAACTGGGTGCCCGTGTAGAAGGTCATGCCCAGGTCGGCGGCGTGCGCCGGCATTTCCACCGCCGGGGCGACGGCGTCCTTCGGCGGCTCGGAGTCCTTGTATTCGGCCGTGCGGACCATGCCGCCGCCGTACCAGGGGAAGCCGAAGTGCTGGCCGGCCCTGGTCGTGCGGTTCAGCTCGCCCGGCGGGATGTCGTCGCCCATGCCGTCCACCTGGTTGTCGGTGAACCACAGCTCGCCGTTGGCCGGGTTGAAGTCCATGCCGACGGAGTTGCGGATGCCGCGGGCGAAGACCTCGCGGCTCTTGCCATTGCGCTCCATGCGGACGATGCCGCCGATGCCCTGCTCGTTGTAGAGCGCCAGCTTGCCCTTGTCGGGCACGTTGTAGGGTTGGCCCAGCGAGACGTAGAGCTTGTTGTCCGGCCCGATGCGGCAGACGCGCGCCCCGTGGTTGAAGGATTCCTCCTCCGCCGGGATCAGCGACTGCGCCACCACCTCCACCGCCACGTCCGGGCTTTCGTAGAAGAACTCGGCCGCCGGGAAGACCATGACGCGGTTGTGCTCGGCCAGGTACAGGAAGCCGTCCTTGCTCATGCACGGGCCGTTCGGGACCTTGAAGTCGATGGAGGGCGCGAAGCGCTTGACCTCGTCGCCGACGCGGTCGCGGTCGCGGTCGGTCACCGCCCAGACGTCGGCCTTGCGCGTGCCGACGAACACCACGCCGACGTTGGGGCCGACCGCCATGTGGCGGGCGTCCGGCACGATGGCGTAGAGGTCGATCTTGAAGCCGGCCGGCAGCTTGACCTTCTTCAGGTTCTCGCGGATCTGCGCGGCGCGGGCGCCGCCCTGGTCCACCGTCTGGATGCGCAGCGAGGCGCCGGTGGACTTGAAGTCCTGGAGCTTGCCGAGGTTGTCGGCGCCCGCCGACGACGCCAGCGCCGTCAGAGCGGTGGCGCCGAGCACCATGGACACCCAATGCTTGGCCTTCATGTTCCCTCCCATGGTCCGCCTGCGCAGGCACGGGGTGCGCCGTTCCATGGGAGTCGATCGCAGCGGCGAAGGATCCGCGGAGCGGCGACGGGTGCTGCGTTTGGCCCTTTTTGGTTCGGCCGTCCTGACCGGCCGCGTTTTCGGCCCGCCGCGCGCCTTGAGCTTTGCTGTGCTTGAGCTTTGCGGTGCGCGGGCACGCCAAGTGAAATGGTTTCGCAGCATGACGGTAAAGCTCAAGGCGCTCTTTCGAGGTAGGCCGATGGAAGCGCCGCCGGGACTTCGATTGACGCGAGTCAATGCCCGGTCCTAGGATCGGGCTTAACGTCGTCGCCAGCCCAGCGGACAGCCGCCGGGCGTTGCGTGGTCCCCGGCAGGCATGAAGCGGTTTGCCCACATCGTCGCCGTCCTGGCGTTCGCCTTCGCGCTCCTGATGGGTGCGGCGGGCGGAGCCATGGCGCACGCCGGCCCCGATCACGGCGCGCCCGGCCATGGCACGATGGACCACCACGGCTCGCATCACGCCCCCGCGCCATCGCACGGCGATCCACACGGCGACCCGAACAGGGCCGCCCTGACCGTCGCGGCGCCGTGCTGCCCGGCGGCCGAGGCGCCGGCCGGCAGCATCGTCACCGTGGCGGTGACGATGGCCCGGGCGGTCTGGCATCCCCGCCCCGAGTACATCCCCGGCGCCCGCGACATCGCGCCGGAGCCGCCCCCGCCCAAGACAATCCTCTGATCGGCCGGACCCGCCGACGCGCCGCGTCGGACGCCCGGCCTTGCGCGCGTTTCCGACCCACGCGATCAGAGGATCCTCGCCATGCCCGAGCACAGGCATATCACGACCCGTCGCGGCTTCATCGCCGCGCTGGGCTTCGGCGCCGTCTCCCTGTACGGCGCCTGGGCGGCCTATGGCGCCGCCCCGCTCCCCTTCGGCGGCCGTGGCAAGGCCGCCGCCGCCCCGCACGCCTCCAACCCGCACGTTGACGCCACGGACAGCGGCGGCCACGGCGGCCACGGCGCGTCCGCCGGCATGCCGCCGGAGGAGTTCCGGTTCGAGCACGAGTACTTCGTGCAGAAGCACGCCCAGCCGGACGGCAGCGTCGCCCCGGCGGTGGAAGGCCACGCGCACGCCGGCGGCGGCCACGGCCACGACGAGGGCTACGAGGACGGCCAGGGCCACGGACCGGAAGGCGAGCCGGTCGACGTCTACCTGCTGGCGCAGAAGTTCGCCTACAGCCCGGACGTGCTGCGCCTGCGGGCCGGCGTGCCCTACCGCTTCCGCATGATGGCGGAGGACATCACGCACGGCGCCTCCATCCACCTGGGGGCCGCCAGCCGCATCATCCGCCTGCGCCCCAACGTGGTGACCGAGCAGACGGTCACCTTCACCAGGCCCGGCGAGTACCTCGTCTACTGCACCGTCTACTGCGGCCAGGCGCACGACGCGATGCAGGGCCGCATCGTCGTCGCCGCCTGACGGGAGGGAGGGAACCATGAGCACACGCACTTCATCCCTCGCCGCCCGCGTCGCCGGCCTGCCGTCCGCCGACAAGGCGCTGCTGACCGTGCTGTCCGGCGCGGCGCTGCTGGCGCTGGCGCTGGGCCTCGCCGGCGGGTTCGTCACGGCGCTCGCCCGCGCCGGCGCGCTCACCTTCTTCCCCGACGACGCGTACCGGCTGCTGACGCTGCACGGCGTGTCGGTCTTCTTCTACTGGCTCTACCTGATCCAGGCGGCGCTGCTGCTGGTGCTGTCGGCCGCCGAGAACGGCCGGGGCGTGGCATGGCGTCCGCTGGCGTGGCTGGGGGCCGCGCTGATGCTGGCCGGCTTCGCCGTCAGCGAGTGGATCTCGGCCACCGGCACGCCGCTGCTCTACGACGGCAGCCCGGAATTGGCGGTGGACGACCCGCGTTCGGTCGGGTTCTTCGCGCTGGGGTACCTGCTGCTGGCCGCTGGCCTGACGGCGTCCGCCGGCAGCGGCATCGCCACGGTGCTGCAGCCGCGCCTGCGCGGCGAGGCGGAGGAGTTCACCTCCGTCGGGTTCGCGCTGTTCGCCTGGGCCGGCTTCCTGGTGGTCAGCGCCATCGCCGCCGCCAACGCCTTCCTGCCCGGCGTGCTGTGGGCGGTGGGCGCCGGGCCGTTCCCGGCGGACCACGGCACGGAGTGGCACATCCTGTTCCACAACCTGCACTATCTGCCGCTGATGGCGACGGTGCTGGTGTGGTACGTGCTGACCGAACACCTGACCGGCGTCACCTCGATCCACGGCGCCCGGCTGTCCAAGGCGGTGTTCGCCGCCTACCTCGTCTTCGTGCCGCCGACCAGTCTCTACCACATGTTCCTGGAGCCCGGCCTGTCGGAGAGCGTGCGGGTCGTGGGCTCGCTGCTGTCGCTGTTCGTCTCGGTGCCGACGCTGGCGGCCTTCGCCATCATCGTCTCCTCGCTGGAGGCGAGCGCGCGGGCGCGCGGCGCCACCGGCCTGTTCGGCTGGATGCGCGGCTTGCCGTGGCGCAACCCGGCCATGGCGAACATGGGCTGGGCGGCGGTGAACATGATGCTGGGCATCACCTTCGCCTTCGTCCTGATCCAGGAGAGGCTGGCGCCGATGCTGTCGGACACCTTCTTCGTGCCCGGCTACTTCCACTTCTTCGCCGTCGGCGTGCTGACGCAGACCTTCCTGGCGGCGCTGATGGTCATCCTGCCGGCCCTGCGCGGCGGGGTGCTGTGGCGCCCGGCGCTGCTGGCGCGGATGCCGGCGTTCGTCACGCTGGGGCTGCTGGTGTTCGGGGCGGCGGGCATCGCGGCGGGCGTCATGGGCGTGCCGCGCCGGGTGTTCGACGTCGCCTACGGCGGGCAGGCGCCGGCGGCGTGGCCGGTGCTGATGGCGCTGGTCGGCGTCGGCGCCACGGTCTTCGCCATGGCCATCTCGGTCACCGCCTGGGGCGTCGCCCGCACGCTGCTGTCGTGGCGCCGGTCGGAGATCGTGCCGCCGGTCGCCGACCTGCGCGCGGGTCCGCGCGGCGTCGGCGCGGCGCCGGCCTGGACGGGGCCGGCGTCGGTCGCGGCGCTGGTGGCGGCCATGTACGTCTTCACCATCGCCGCCTTCCAGGTGATCCAGTCCCTGCCCATCGTCGCCCTTGGCGGCGGCCACGGCCATTGAGAGCGGGAGAGCCGTCATGAAGAACGACGAACTGTGGCTGACGCTGGCCATCGCCGCCGTGTGGGCGGCGCTGGCGGCGGTTTACGCGCTGGTGCCCAGCCTGGGCATGCCCGGCTACGTCCGGGTGTGGGGCGGGGGAGCGGCGCTGTTCCTGGTGCTGGCCGGCGTGCTGGCGGCCGTCGCCCGGCGGGCGCGGCGCAGAAGCTGACACCGTCGGGCCGCGCCGGCGCGAGGCGCGGCGCGGCCCGACGTGCGGCGATGTTCGCCTTACGCCGCGACGGGCGACAGGCGGCGGATGAGGGTCTGGAGCGCGTCGCGCGCCGGGCCGCCGACGTCGCGGAAGCTGACGTGCAGGCGCTGCGCGCCGCTGGAGCGCACCTCGAACGCCACCTCGATGCCGTGGCTCGGCACCGACAGGGTGCCGCGCTGCCCGTCCGCGAGGTTCGGGCCGCCCACGACGGTGGCGCCGCCCTCGGAGATGTCCTGCAGCCTGGCCTTGCAGTCGCCGCCGCCGGCCCGCACGATGCAGTCGGCGTCGCAGCGGTAGCGCATCGCCATGCGGCGGTCGGCGTCCTTGGTGGAGGTGCGCACGACGCGCACCAGCACCTGCCGCAGCGCCTGGATGCTGCCCGCCACCTCGTCGGAGTTGGCGTGCACCTCGGTCGCCTGCCCGCGCGTCTCGTCGGCGTCGCGGGAGACGGAGGCGATCAGGGAGGACACCTCCTGCGCGGCCGCACTCGTCTCGGCGACGTTGCGGCTGATTTCCTGCGTGGCGGCGGCCTGCTCCTCCATCGCCGCGGCGATGGAGGCGGAGATGTGGTCGATGTCGCCGATGGTCCGGCCGATGCCGGACACGGCCGCCACCGCCTCGCGCGTCGCCGCCTGGATCTCGCCGATCTGGCGGGTGATCTCCTCGGTGGAGCGGGCGGTCTGGTTGGCGAGGTTCTTCACCTCCGACGCCACGACGGCGAAGCCCTTGCCCGCTTCGCCCGCGCGGGCCGCCTCGATGGTGGCGTTCAGCGCCAGCAGATTGGTCTGCCCGGCGATGTCGGCGATCAGCTTGGCGACGTCGCCGATGCGCCCCACCGTGTCCGACAGGGTCTGGATGGCGGTTTCCGTGCGCTTGCTGTCCTCCACCGCGATGGCGGTGACGGACCCGGCGTGCGACACCTGGGAGGTGATCTCGCGAATCGAGGCCGCCAGCTCCTCGGTGGCCGCGGCGACGGCCTGGGCGTTGGCAAGCGCCTGTTCGGCCGCCGCCGCCACGCCCTGGGAGTTCTGGCTGACCCGGTCGGCCGAGCCGGCCATCAGGTCGGCCCCCTGCGCCATGGCGCTGGTGCGCGACGCCACCTGGTTCACCGCGTCGCCGGCCTCGCGCTCCACCGTCTCGGCCATCTCCAGGAGTGCCCGGCGGCGGTCCTCGTGGGCGCGGCGCTCCTGTTCGGCGCGTTCCTGAACGGCGTAGCCCAGCTTGGCCTTCATGGCGCGCAGCAGCGCGCTCAGGCGGCGGTACTCGGGGGCGGCGGGCGTCTCGATCTCGTGCAGGTAGTCGTTGCGGGCGATGGCGTCGAAATGCGCCTCGAAGCGCAGCAGCGGCCGCTTGACCGTGCCCAGCACCAGCATCGACAGCACGGCCGCCAGAACCGCCGAGCCGGCGGTGACGGCGATGGCCGCCAGCGGGTTCGAATCGCCCCACGCGGCCCAGCCGGCGCCCGTGGCCAGCAGGGCCATCAGCGCGAAGGAGCCGGCGACGCGCCCGGTCACGCTGGCCGCCAGATCGGCCAGCCGGTGCACCAGCCCGGAGTGCACGACCACGCCTTCCTTGACCGCCAGGTGGTTGGCCTTGCCGGTGCGGAACAGCTCGTACACCCGCTCGGCCTCCGCCACCTGGGCGCGCGACGGCTTGGAGCGGATGGAGATGTAGCCGGTGACGGCGCCGTTCTCGACCAGCGGCGTGACGTTGGCGCGCACCCAGTAGTGGTCGCCGCTCTTCGAGCGGTTCTTCACCAGCCCTTCCCACGGGCGGCCGGCCTTGATGGTTTCCCACAGGTCGGCGAAGGCGCCGGCCGGCATGTGCGGATGGCGGACGAGGTTGTGGGGGGCGCCCAGCAGCTCCTGCTCGGAGAAGCCGCTGATGTCCACGAAGGCTTTGTTGACGAACGTGATTTTGCCCTTGGGGTCGGTGCGGGAGACGAGAAGGGTGCCGTCTTCCAGAAGGACTTCGCGGTTGGTGATGGGCCCGGTGTCACGCATTTTTTCGGTTCTCTCGTCCGATATCCGTCCGTGCCTGCACAATACGGCATCCGTATTATGACGAAGAGACTAAAATAATGATAAATTGTCGCATACGTGTTTTCCCGTAGGCCTGGACGCCACCGCCGGTTGGTGGTTGGCTGGTGGGGCATGGAAGGGAGGATCCGGCCATGAAGGCGATGGTCCTGACGCAGCCCGACACGCCGCTCGCCGCCACGGTCATGCCGGATCCGGCGCCGGGGCCGGGGCAGGTGCTGATCACGGTGCACGCCTGCGCCGTCTGCCGCACCGACCTGCACGTCATCGACGGTGAGCTGCCGCACCCGCGCCTGCCGCTCGTCCCCGGGCACGAGATCATCGGCACCGTGCTGGCCTGCGGCCCCGGCGCCGAGCGCTACCGGCCGGGCGAGCGCGTCGGCGTGCCCTGGCTGGCCTGGAGCTGCGGGGAGTGCGGCTATTGCCGCTCGGGACGGGAGAACCTGTGCGACCGGGCGCGCTACACCGGCTATCAGGTGCACGGCGGCTACGCCGAGCTGACGGTGGCGGACGAGCGCTATTGCTTCCCCATCGACCCGTCCTATTCGGACGTGGAGGCCGCACCGCTGATGTGCGCCGGGCTGATCGGCTACCGCGCGCTGCGCATGGCGGGGGAGGACGCGCGGCGGCTGGGCGTCTACGGGTTCGGCGCGGCGGCGCACATCGTGGCGCAGGTGGCGCGCTGGCAGGGACGCGACGTGTTCGCCTTCACCCGTTCCGGCGACCGCGACGCGCAGGAACTGGCGCGCACCCTGGGTGCGGCGTGGGCCGGCGGGTCGGACGAGCCGGCGCCGGAGCCGCTGGACGCCGCGCTGATCTTCGCGCCGGTGGGCGGCCTCGTGCCCACGGCGCTGCGCGCGGTGGCGAAGGGCGGCACGGTGGTGTGCGCGGGCATCCACATGAGCGACATCCCCGCCTTTCCCTACGACATCCTGTGGGGGGAGCGGGTGGTGCGCTCCGTCGCCAACCTCACGCGCCGCGACGGCGAGGAGTTCCTGGCGCTGGCCCCCAGGATCCCGGTGCGCACCACCACCACGGCGTTCCCACTGGTCCAGGCCAACGAGGCGGTGGCGCGCCTGCGCAGCGGGGCGCTGACCGGGGCGGCCGTGCTGGTGCCGTAGCGCGAGGTGCCGTCGTTGGGTTTTCGCTGCGCTCAACCCAACCTACGACGGAGCGGTAGGTTGGGTTGAGGCCAAGGCCGAAAACCCAACGTCGGACGCTTCAGCGGCAGCGGTCGTACAGCGCCACGTAGCCGCCGATGGCGACGCCGAGGCCGACCAGCGTGGTCAGGCCGCGCAGCGGCGGCACGAACAGCGACAGGAAGGCCGCCAGCCCGCCCGCCAGCAGCATGATCCAGGCGAGCGTCGTGCAGCTCAACCGCGTACGGCGCGGCGGCTGCGGGCGGCGGAAGTGGTGCAGTTCGGCCATGGTCCGTCCCTGGGCGTGAAGCTGTCTGGCGATGGGGCTGCCTGACTATGGGGGGAGGGCGGCGGCAGGGCAAGGCGGTTGCGGCCGCGCTTGCGCCGGTTTGGACCCGTCTGCCTGCACAGCATCGCGGCATTGCCTAAAAATGCGCCCGACATGCCATTGTGATCAAAATGCAGGCAATGGTGCGGGTGCAAAGCAATCGAGCGTCTTTGGAAATCCCCCGTTTCGCCGGGATCATCCGTTTGGCATCGGGCTTGCGAAGGAGGTGCCGTCCTGACCTAACCCGTTGAATGGGGAGCGTAGAGCATGAGCATGAAGGCGCTGGGGCTGAAGGGGTGGGCGCTTGGCGGCGCGCTGGCCGCCGGCCTGTTTGCCGGTACGGCCGCGAAGGCGGCGGAGCCGATCAAGATCGGCGTCCTCCACTCGCTGTCGGGCACGATGGCGATCAGCGAGACGACGCTGAAGGACACCGTCCTGATGATGGTGGACGACATCAACAAGAAGGGCGGCCTGCTCGGCCGCAAGGTCGAGGCGGTGGTCGTCGACCCGGCGTCCAACTGGCCGCTGTTCGCCGAGAAGGCGCGCGAGCTGCTGGCCAAGGAGAAGGTCTCGGTCGTGTTCGGCTGCTGGACCTCGGTCAGCCGCAAGTCGGTCCTGCCGGTGTTCGAGGAGCTGAACGGCCTGCTGTTCTACCCGGTGCAGTACGAGGGCGAGGAGTCCTCGCGCAACGTGTTCTACACCGGTGCGGCGCCGAACCAGCAGGCGATCCCGGCCGTCGACTACCTGATGAGCAAGGACGGCGGCGAGGCCAAGCGCTGGGTCCTGGCCGGCACCGACTACGTCTACCCGCGCACCACCAACAAGATCCTTGAGGCGTACCTGATTTCCAAGGGCGTGCCCAAGGACGACATCATGATCAACTACACGCCGTTCGGCCATGCCGACTGGCAGACGATCGTCGCAGACATCAAGAAGTTCGCCTCGGCCGGCAAGAAGACGGCGGTGGTCTCCACCATCAACGGCGACGCCAACGTTCCCTTCTACAAGGAGCTGGCGAACCAGGGCATCAAGGCCACCGACATCCCGGTCGTCGCCTTCTCGGTCGGCGAGGAAGAGCTGGCCGGCATCGACACCAAGAACCTCGTCGGCCACCTCGCCGCCTGGAACTACTTCCAGTCGGTGGACAGTGCCGAGAACGACGGCTTCATCAAGCAGTGGAAGACGTTCATCAAGAACGACAAGCGCGTGACCAACGACCCGATGGAGGCCACCTACATCGGCTTCAAGATGTGGTCGCAGGCGGTCATGCAGGCCGGTTCGACCGACGTCGACGCCGTGCGTCAGGCCATGTACGGGCAGAAGGTGCGCTCGCCGTCGGGCTACGACATCGCGATGAACACCAACCACCACCTGTCCAAGCCGGTCATGATCGGCGAGATCCAGGGCAACGGCCAGTTCCAGATCGTCTGGCAGACCAAGGGCCCGATCAAGGCCGACGCGTGGTCCCCGTTCATCCCGGAATCGGCCAAGCTGACCGCCGACTGGACCTTCCCCTGGGTCTGCGGCAACTGCACCGAGCCGAAGTACGCGAAGATGAAGTAAGGGCGTGAGGTCAACCCTCTCCCCTCCGGGGAGAGGGTGGCCGCTGAAGGCGGCCGGGTGAGGGTAGCGCGAGGATCCTTGCGCTTACCCCCACCCCGACCCTCCCCCGGGACGGGGGAGGGGGAAGAACGGGGAGGTTTCCGAAATGCCATTCGTCCGCTGGTTCGCGGCGCTGGGGCTTGTGCTGGCGCTGTTGAGCGCCCCGGCCCGTGCTGATGACACCGCCTTCGCGCAGGCGCTGTCCGGCCTCGCCGCCGACGGCTTCGCCGAGAAGGCCGCCGCCGCCGACCGCCTTGCCGCCACCGGCGACGCGCGGGCACTGTCCGTGCTCCAGGCGATGGCCGAGGGCACGCTGTTCGTCCGCAAGGACGACGGCAAGCTGGTGCTGGGCGCCGTCCAGGGCCGCGAGGTCACCATGACCGACCCGCTGACCGGGCAGGTCCTGGGCACCGCCGCCAGCCGCGACCTGACCAAGATCACCGTGAACAACGCGCTGCGCTCCGCGCTGGCATCCGCCATGGGCACGCTGGAGATCGCCTCGCCCGACCCCGCGCGCCGCCGCGCGGCGGTGGAGAGCATGGCCCGCGACAGCTCGCCCGAAGCCGTCGCCCGCCTGCGCGCCGCGCTGGAGCGCGAGACCGACGCGGGCGTCAAGGCCGCCATGACGCAGATCCTGGCCCGCCTGTCGCTGGCCCACACCGACCCCGTGGCGCGCCTGAAGGCCATCCAGGAGCTGTCCGGCACCCTGACGCCGGAGGTCCGCGCCCTGGTCGCCCCGCTGAGCAAGGACGGCGAGGCGGTGGTGCGCGAGGCGGCCGAGACCCTGGTCGCCGCCATCGACCGCCGGCAGATGGTGGTCGACGTCACGCTCAACCTCTTCCAGGGGCTCAGCCTCGGTTCCGTGCTGTTGCTGGCGGCCGTGGGGCTGGCCATCACCTTCGGCGTGATGGGCGTCATCAACATGGCGCACGGCGAGATGATCATGCTGGGCGCCTACACCGCCTTCGTGGTGCAGGAGGCGTTCCGCGCCTGGCTGCCGCCGGGGTTCGTCGGCGCCTACCTGATCGTCTCCATCCCCGCCGCCTTCCTGGTGGCCGGCGCCGTCGGCGTGGCGCTGGAGCGCGGCGTCATCCGCTTCCTCTACGGCCGCCCGCTGGAGACGATGCTCGCCACCTGGGGCATCTCGCTGATGTTGCAGCAGGTCGTGCGCTCGATCTTCGGCGCGCCGAACAAGGAGGTCGCCAACCCCGCCTGGATGACGGGGGCGTGGGAGGCGATGCCGGGGCTGGTGCTGACCTGGAACCGCATCGCCATCATCCTCTTCGCACTCGCCGTCATCGCCGCCGTGGCCGCCGCGCTGCGCTACACCAGCTTCGGGCTGCAGATGCGCGCGGTGACGCAGAACCGCCCGATGGCGTCCGCCATGGGCATCCGCACGGGGTGGGTCGACGCGCTGACCTTCGGCCTGGGCTCCGGCATCGCCGGGGTGGCGGGCGTGGCGCTGAGCCAAGTCGGCAACGTCAGCCCGAACCTGGGGCAGGGCTACATCGTCGACAGCTTCATGGTGGTGGTGTTCGGCGGCGTGGGCAGCCTGTGGGGCGTGCTGGCCGGCGCGCTCAGCCTGGGTGTCGTCAACAAGATCCTGGAACCGTACGCCGGCGCCATGCTGGGCAAGATCCTGGTGCTGGTCTTCATCATCCTGTTCATCCAGAAGCGCCCGCGCGGCCTGTTCGCGCTCAAGGGCCGCGCGGCGGAGGCGTGAGACACATGAGGACGCCGTCGATTTCTCCCTCCCCCGCCCCGGGGGAGGGTCGGGGTGGGGGTACCGGCGCGGAGCACGCGCTGATCCTCGCCGGTACCCTCACCCGCCCGCTTCGCGGGCACCCTCTCCCGGGGCGGGAGAGGGTTGAAGGAGGCTCCCCATGGGCCCGCTGACCTCCCGCCTCGTCTCGCTGGAATCCCGCCGCGGCTGGTCGGTCTTCATGGCCCTGCTGGTGGTGGCGGTGGTCCTGGTGCCGGTCCTGCACCTTGCCATGCCGCCGGACAGCGTGTTCCACGTGCCCGGCTACATGGTCAGCCTCTTGGGCAAGTACCTCTGCTACGCGCTGCTGGCGCTCAGCCTCGACCTCGTGTGGGGCTACGCTGGGGCACTGTCGCTGGGGCACGGGGCGTTCTTCGCGTTGGGCGGCTACTGCATGGGCATGTACCTGATGCGGCAGATCGGTGCGCGCGGCGTCTACGGCAACGCCAACCTGCCCGACTTCATGGTGTTCCTGAACTGGAAGGAGCTGCCCTGGTACTGGTGGGGCTTCGACAACCCGGTCTGGGCCTTGGCAATGGTCATGGCGGTGCCGGGCGTGCTGGCCTTCGTCATGGGGTGGTTCGCTTTCCGTTCGCGCATCAACGGCGTCTACTTCTCCATCATCACGCAGGCGATGACCTTCGCCCTGATGCTCGCCTTCTTCCGCAACGAGATGGGCTTCGGCGGCAACAACGGCCTGACGGATTTCAAGGAGATCCTGGGCTATCCCATGCAGGCCACCGGCACGCGCGTCGGCCTGTACGTGGCCTCCGCGTTGTTGCTGGCGCTGGGCTATCTGGCGGCGCGCTTCATCGTGGCGTCCAAGCTGGGCCGCGTGCTGATGGCGATCCGCGACGCCGAGAGCCGGGTCCGCTTCCTGGGCTACGACGTCACGGCGGCCAAGCTGTTCGTCTTCACCGTATCGGCGGTTCTGGCCGGGCTGGCCGGGGCGCTGTACGTGCCGCAGGTGGGCATCATCAATCCCAGCGAGTTCTCGGCCGCCAACTCCATCGAGGTGGCGATCTGGGTGGCGGTCGGCGGGCGCGGCACGCTGGTCGGCTCCATCCTCGGCGCCTTCACGGTGAACGGCGCCAAGAGCTACTTCACCGGGGCGGCGCCGGAGATCTGGCTGTTCTTCCTGGGCGGCCTGTTCATCCTCGTCACCCTGTTCATGCCCAAGGGGATCATGGGCGTGTGGGCGCAGCTGCGCGGCAAGATCAAGGGAGGGCTGCATGTCGCCCAAAAGCACCGCGCTTAAGAAGGCGGACGTGTCGTTCGCCGAGCCGTCCTACGGCAAGGCCAACGACCCGCACCCGGCGCACGGCTCCATCCTGTACCTGGACGGCGTGCACGTCGCCTTCGACGGGTTCAAGGCGATCAACGGGCTCAGCCTGATCCTGGCGCCGGGCGAGCTGCGCACCATCATCGGCCCCAACGGGGCGGGCAAGACCACGATGATGGACATCATCACCGGCAAGACCAAACCCGACCGGGGCGACGTGCTGTACGACGGCGGCGTCGACCTGACGCGGCTGGACGAGACGCGCATCGCCAACCTCGGCATCGGCCGCAAGTTCCAGAAGCCCACGGTGTTCGAGCACCTGAGCGTGTTCGAGAACCTGGAACTGGCGCTGAAATGCGACCGGCGCACGCTGAAGACCCTGTTCTTCCTGCTGTCCTCCGCCGACCGCCTGCGCATCGAGGAGGTGCTGGTCCGCATCGGCCTCGCCGAGAAGCGCACGCACCTGGCCGGGGCGCTGAGCCATGGGCAGAAGCAGTGGCTGGAGATCGGCATGCTGCTGATGCAGGAACCAAAGGTGCTGCTGCTGGACGAGCCGGTGGCCGGCATGACCGACCACGAGACGGAGCAGACGGCCGACCTGATCCTCGACATCAACCGCGACCGCTCCGTGGTGGTGGTGGAGCACGACATGGAGTTCGTGCGCCGCCTGGGCGCCAAGGTCACCGTGCTGCACGAGGGCGCGGTGCTCGCCGAAGGCTCGCTGGAGACGGTGCAGCAGGACCACCGCGTGATCGAAGTCTATCTGGGACGGTGAACGGACATGCTGACCGTCGAGAACGTGCACCTGTACTACGGCGCCAGCCACGCGCTGCGCGGCGTGTCGCTGGCGGCACCCAAGGGCGCCGTCACCTGCCTGCTGGGCCGCAACGGCGTTGGCAAGACCAGCACGCTGCGCGCCATCATGGGCCTCGAATCGGCGCGCCAGGGCCGCATCCTGTGGGAGGGGCAGGACATCGCCAAACTGCCCACGCCGGAGCGCGCGCGGCGCGGCATCGGCTTCGTGCCGCAGGGCCGCGAGATCTTCCCGCGCCTGACCGTGCTGGAGAATTTGCAGACCGGATTCGCGCCGCTGCCGCGCAGGGACCGTTCCATCCCCGAGGAGATCTTCGAGCTGTTCCCGGTCCTGAAGGACATGCTCAACCGGCGCGGCGGCGACCTGTCGGGCGGGCAGCAGCAGCAGCTGGCCATCGGCCGTGCGCTGGTGACGCGCCCGCGCCTGCTGATCCTGGACGAGCCGACGGAGGGCATCCAGCCGTCCATCATCAAGCTGATCGAGCAGGTGATCCGCAAGTTGGCGGCGCGCGGCGACATGGCGATCCTGCTGGTGGAGCAGTACTTCGAGTTCGCCCGCGACCTCGCCGACCACTTCGCGGTGATGGACCGGGGCGAGATCGTGCTTGCCGGATCGGCCGGGGACATGGTCGAGTCCGAGGTGCGCCGACACCTGACGGTTTGACCGCACCGTGCCCGACACGCGAGTACCCTCCCTGACCGGCGGCCATCCCGGTCGCCTGACCATCCACGGCCGCGCCGAGGTCGCGTTCGAGCGCGCGCGGCTGGGCACGGTCTACCACACCGACCCGCTGCGCCTGCTGTTCCCCACGCCGGCGGCCGGCGACCCGCCGACGTCCACGGTGGTGACCACCTCGGGCGGCCTCGTCGGCGGCGACCGGCTGGAGATCGCCGCGACGGTGGGGCAGGGCGCCTCTGCGCTGGTGACCGCGCAGGCGGCGGAGAAGGTCTACCGCTCCACCGGCGCCGACGTGCGCTTCGACGTGGCGCTGTCGGTGGCCGATGGCGGCTGGCTGGAATGGCTGCCGCAGGAGACCATCCTGTTCGACGGCGCTCGCCTGCGCCGCACGACGTGTGCGAACGTCGCCGGCAGCGGCCGGCTGCTGGCCGGCGAACTGCTGGTCTTCGGCCGCGTCGCGCGCGGCGAGCGCTTCACCAACGGGCTGGCGCGCGACGCGTGGGAGGTGCGCCGCGACGGGCGGCTGGTGTGGGCCGACGCGCTGCATCTGGACGGCGACATCCCGGCGGTGCTGGACCACCCGGCGGGCTTCGACGGCGCCACCGCCTACGGCACCATCGTGTACGTGGGCTCCGACGCCGCCGCGCACCTGGACGCCGCCCGCGACCTGCTGGCCGGGGCGGCCCCCCACGCCGGGGCGACGGTGCTGGGAGAAGTGCTGGTGATGCGCCTGTTGGGCAAGGACGCACACCGCCTGCGCACCGATTTCGGCCGCGTCTGGGCGGCGTTCCGCGCGCGGACCGGCGGATGGCCGGACCGGCTGCCGCGGTTGTGGCATGTGTGAGGTGGTTGACGTTGGGTTTTCGGCTTTGGCCTCAACCCAACCTACGACGGGCCGGTAGGTTGGGTTGAGCGCAGCGAAAACCCAACGTCGAACGGTTCGAACAAGAAAAGGGGACGAGGGATGAACCTGACACCGCGGGAGAAGGACAAGCTGCTGGTCGCCATGGCGGCCATGGTGGCGCGCCGCCGGCTGGAGCGCGGCGTGAAGCTGAACCACCCGGAGGCCGTGGCGCTGATCACCGACTTCGTGGTCGAGGGTGCCCGCGACGGCAAGACGGTGGCCGAGCTGATGCGCGACGGCGCCACCGTCCTGACGCGCGAGCAGGTGATGGAGGGCATCCCCGAGATGATCCACGAGATCCAGGTGGAGGCCACCTTCCCCGACGGCACCAAGCTCGTCACCGTCCACAACCCGATCCGGTGAGGTGAGCCCCATGATCCCCGGCGAAATCATCACCGCTCCCGGCGAAATCGAGCTGAACGCCGACCGGCCCACCGTCACGCTGGACGTCGCCAACACCGGCGACCGGCCGATCCAGGTCGGCTCGCACTACCATTTCTTCGAAACCAACGAGGCGTTGAGCTTCGACCGCGCGCAGGCGCGCGGTATGCGCCTGGACATCCCGGCCGGCACCGCCGTGCGCTTCGAGCCGGGGCAGACGCGCACCGTGACTCTGGTGGCCTACACCGGCAAACGCGTGGTGCACGGCTTCAACGGCAAGATCAACGGGGCTCTCTAGGGGCGCTCTCTGAGGGAGATGGAGACATGGCTCATCGCATCGAGCGCGCCGAGTACGCCGCGCACTACGGCCCCACCGTGGGCGACCGGGTCCGCCTCGCCGACACCGACCTGATCGTCGAAGTCGAGGCCGACCACACCGTCTATGGCGAGGAGGTGAAGTTCGGCGGCGGCAAGGTGATCCGCGACGGCATGGGCCAGTCCCAGGCCACGCGGGCGGAAGGGGCAGTGGACACCGTCATCACCAACGCGCTGATCCTCGACCACTGGGGCATCGTCAAGGCCGACATCGGCCTGAAGGACGGGCGGATCGCGGGCATCGGCAAGGCCGGCAATCCGGACGTGCAGCCCGGCGTCACCATCGTCATCGGGCCGGGCACGGAAGTGATCGCGGGCGAGGGCAAGATCGTCACCGCCGGCGGCATCGACAGCCACATTCACTTCATCTGCCCGCAGCAGGTGGACGAGGCGCTCTATTCCGGCGTCACCACCATGCTGGGCGGCGGCACCGGGCCGGCGGCCGGCACCAACGCCACCACCTGCACGCCCGGCCCCTGGCACATGGCGCGCATGCTCCAGGCGGCGGAGGGGCTGCCCATCAACCTGGGCTTCTTCGGCAAGGGCAACGCCAGCCGCCCCGACGCGCTGATCGAACAGGTGCACGCCGGCGCCTGCGGCCTGAAGCTGCACGAGGACTGGGGCACCACGCCCAAGGCCATCGACACCTGCCTGACCGTGGCCGACGCCATGGACGTGCAGGTCGCCATCCACACCGACACGC
>Ga0196970_1000075_pt1 | contig 160873 bp, 146 predicted proteins | sample S1v_513CmetaG_FD_148672 | JGI IMG/M metagenome (GOLD analysis project Ga0196970, IMG submission 148672) | Soil microbial communities from Anza Borrego desert, Southern California, United States - S1+v_5-13C | ecosystem: Environmental > Terrestrial > Soil > Desert | place: USA: California... | reverse complement strand
GCTGAACTCAGGGTTGGGTACGGTGTCACCGACCCCGCGAACCGGGGCCACCCCCATGGGGGTGGCCCCGGTTCCCCTCCGGACAGCGCCATCTTAGCCGCTTCGCAAAAGACAAGGTTGGGTTGAGCGCAGCGAAAACCCAACATCGGACGTTACTTCTTCGCGAACTCTTCCGTCACCTTGCGCTCCAGTTCGGCGGCGCCGGCGGGCAGGTTGTGGGCGATGCCCTTGTGGCAGTCGATGCAGGTCTGGCCCTGCTCCTGCGCCTGGAGGTGCAGCGGGCGGGCGCGCGGGCCCTGCTGGGCGATGTCCATGCCGGCGAAGTTGTGGCAGTTCCGGCACTCGCGCGAGTCCGTCGCCTTCATCGCCCGCCAGACGTTGCCGGCCAGGCGGATGCGCTGCTCCTCGAACGCCTCCTTGGTGGGCATGGAGCCGATGATGTGGTGGTACAGCTCCTTCGACGCCTCGATCTTGCGGACCACCTTGTGCGTCCAGTCCTTGGGCACGTGGCAGTCCGGGCAGGTGGCGCGCACGCCCGACGGGTTGCTGTCGTGCACGGTGCCGCGGTACTCGGCGTAGACGTTCTCGCGCATCTCGTGGCAGGAGACGCAGAACTGCTCGTTGTTCGTCGCCTCCATCGCCCAGTTGAAGCCGCCCCAGAACAGCACGCCGCCGACGGCGCCGGCCAGGAGCAGGAAGCCCAGCGAGAAATGCACGGTGGGGCGGGTCAGCGTCCTCCACAGCCGGGCGATCAGGCCCGGCCGTCTCGCGCCCGCGCGGTCCAGGGTGTTGGCGGTCATGGTTTGGTGCTCCCCGTCTTCAGCGGACGTTGTTCAGCGGAACCTGTTCAGCGGACCTTGGTGACCGGCGTGAACGCGTTGTCCACCAGCGGCTTGGCGTCGGTCTGCGGCACGTGGCACTGGGTGCAGAACCAGCGCGTGCCGGCGATCGTGTCCAGGCGGTTCCCCTGGCGGTCGACGTAGTGCGTCTCGCTGATCTGCGGGGCGCGCATGGTCTTGGCGTTGGTCCACTCGTGGCAGCCGATGCACTGGTTGACGTTCTTGTCGACCTGGTACTTCTCGATCTTGTGCGGGACCAGCGGCGGCTGCTGGCGGAAGTTGCGGGCGTGGTTGCCGCCTTCCTGGTAGGTGAAGATGTTGAGCGAGGGCGCCTGGTCGCTCTCCTGCACGCCCACCGGGCCGCGCAGCGAGCGGATGTCCTCGGCCATACCGCCCGCCGGCGTCAGGATGGCGGAGGCGAGCATCATGCCGGCCGCCGCGACGATCAGCTTCAGTCGGGTTTTCACGTCAGGTCTCCTTGGGCGTTGGGCGCCGGGGCGGCGGTCCGGCCGGCGCCCGTCGGGCGGGGCGGGCGGATGCCGAGGGCGAACACGGTCTGTGGGCACACGTCGACGCAGCGGCCGCAGGCCGTGCAGTCGGGGGAATGGATCACGTCGCTTCCCGGATCCTTGAGGGCCGGGGTGATGACGTGGGGTTCGGGGCAGACCTGGTAGCAGTCCATGCAGTGGTCGCAGGCCGCACGGTTCGGCGCCGACACGGCCACCCGGCCGAAGCGGCCGACCTGCCCGTAGAAGGCGCCGACCGGGCACAGGTGCCCGCACCAGCCGCGCGGCGCCACCGCGAGGTCGAAGAGGAAGATCGCCGCCACCACGCTCCAGGCCAGCCCGCTGGCGGCCAGCGAGCCGAACACCAGCGCGCGGTGCAGAAGCGTGACGGGGTTCACCACCTCCCACACGATGACGCCGGTGAGCGCCGAGGCGAGCAGCACCGCCGCCAGCACCAGGAAGCGCAGGCGCCGGCCGAGCGCCGTTCCTTCCTTCAGGCCCAGGCGGCGGCGCGTCGCGGCGGCGGCGTCCGTCACCACGTTCACCGGGCACACCCAGGAGCAGTAGAGCCGGCCGCGCAGCAGCGCGTAGGCGGCCAGCACGATCAGCGCGCCGACGATGGCCGCCGTTTCCGGCGCGTGGCCGGCCAGCAGCGACTGCAACAGAACCAGCGGGTCGGTCAGCGGCAGCACGCCTAGCGTCTCGCTGGCCGCCAGCGTGCCGCGTGCGATCCACACGCCGAACAGCGGCCCGGTGAGGAACAGGGCGAGGAAGCCCGCCTGCGCCGTCCGCCGGGCGATCAGCCAGCGGTGGGCGGCGAACCAGCCCTTGGCCCGGACGGCCGCAGGCCCCGGCAGGCGCCGTGTGACCGCGCTCATGGCCGGAACTCCTTGTTCAGGACCGGCGGCGTGTAGCCGCGGTCGGGCAGGTCGATGATGCCGTCGACGAGGGACTCGCCCTTCCTGGCCTTCTCCTCCCAGCCCAGGCGGTAGTGGTCGCCCAGACGGCCGCGCGCCAGATCGACGGGTAGGACCTTGATGGCCGCCTCCTCCAGCACGCAGGACTTCTCGCACTTGCCGCAGCCGGTGCAGACGGCGGTGTTCACCACCGGGATCAGGTGGGCGTGGCGGCCGGTGCGCTCGTTGTGGCGGGCCTCCAGCTTGATCGCCTTGTCGATCAGCGGGCAGACCCGGTAGCAGACGTCGCAGCGCAGGCCCAGCACGTTCAGGCACGTCTCATGCCCGACCAGAACGGCCGAGCCCATGCGGGCGTCGTCGATGTTGGTCAGGCTCTTGGCGAGAGCACCGGTGGGGCAGGCGACGACGCAGGGAATGTCCTCGCACATCTCGCAGGGGATCTTGCGCGCCTCGAAGTAGGGCGTGCCGGTGGCAGCATTGTCGGCGAGGTCGGCCAGCGTCAGCGTGTCGTAGGGGCAGGCGCGCACGCACAGCCCGCAGCGCACGCAGGCGGCCAGGAAGTCGCCCTCCGCCAGCGCACCCGGCGGACGCAGCGCGGTCGCCGCCAGCGTGCGCGACGGAGCCGCGACGCGCGCCAGCAGCAGCGTCAGGAACCCAGCACCGCACACCGCCCCGGCCGCGCCGGAGAGGAACCGGCGCCGGTCGACACCGGCCTTGTCCTGTGATGCGCCCATGATGAGCACTCCGCACATTCTACTCCCTCCCCCTGCTCCGCAGGGGGAGGGAAGGGGCCCGCCGGAGGCGGGAAGGGTGGGGGCTACGGCTTTTCGGGGAGGCCGCTGCCCCCACCCTCCCACGCTGCGCGCGGGTCCCTCCCTCCCCCGGCGGGGCCGGGGGAGGGTTTGGCTTCGTTACGCCTCCGCGCCCTTCACCACCTTGCAGGCGCACTTCTTGAAGTCCGTCTCCTTGGAGATCGGGCAGGTGGCGTCGAGCACGAGCTTGTTGACCAGCTGGCTCTCGTCGAAGAACGGGATGAACACCAGGCCCTTCGGCGGCTTGTTGCGGCCCTGGGTCTCCAGGCGCGAGGTCACCTCGCCGCGCCGGGTCATCAGCTTCACCGACATGCCGCGGCGCAGGCCGCGCGCCTTGGCGTCGTCGGGGTGCATGTAGACGACCGCGTTGGGGAAGGCGCGGTGCAGTTCCGGCACGCGGCGGGTCATGGAGCCGGTGTGCCAGTGCTCCAGCACGCGGCCGGTGACCAGCCACAAATCGTACTCGGCGTCCGGCGCCTCGGCGGCGGGCTGGTAGGGCAGGGCGAAGACGTTCGCCTTGTTGTCCTTGAAGCCGTAGAAGCTGACCCCCTCGCCGGCCTTGACGTAGGGATCGTAGCCCTCGCGGAAGCGCCAGAGCGTCTCCTTGTTGTCGACCACCGGCCAGCGCAGGCCGCGGGCCTTGTGGTACAGCTCGAAGTCGGCGAGGTCGTGCGCCTTGCCGCGGCCGAACTGGGCGTATTCCTCGAACAGCCCCTTCTGGATGTAGAAGCCCAGCAGCTTGGAATCGTCGTTCTCGAAGCCGGCCTGGAGCTGGTCGAGGCCGAACTTGTTGACCACGCCGTTGGCGTAGAGGATGTCGAACAGCGTCTTGCCGCGCACCTCCGGCTTCTTGGCGATCAGCTCCTCCGGCCACACCTCCTCGACCTTGAAGCGCTTGGCGAACTCCATCAGCTGCCAGACGTCGGAGCGCGCCTCGCCCGGCGCCTTCACCTGCTGGCGCCAGAACTGGGTGCGGCGCTCGGCGTTGCCGTAGGCCCCTTCCTTCTCCATCCACATGGCGCTGGGCAGGATCAGGTCGGCCGACAGGGCGGAGACGGTCGGGTAGGCGTCGGACACCACCACGAAGGCGGCCGGGTTGCGCCAGCCCGGGTACAGCTCCTCGTTGATGTTCGGACCGGCCTGCATGTTGTTGGTGCACATGGTCCAGTAGCAGTTCAGCTTGCCGTCCTTCAGCATCCGGCTTTGCAGAACCGCGTGGTAGCCGATCTTGTCGGGCAGCGTGCCTTCGGGCAGCTGCCAGATCTTCTCCGTCTTGGCGCGGTGGTCGGGGTTGGTCACCACCATGTCGGCCGGCAGGCGGTGGGCGAAGGTGCCCACCTCGCGCGCCGTGCCGCAGGCCGACGGCTGGCCGGTCAGCGAGAACGGGCCGTTGCCGGGCTGCGAGATCTTACCGGTCAGCAGGTGGATGTTGTAGACGAGGTTGTTGGCCCAGGTGCCGCGCGTGTGCTGGTTGAAGCCCATCGTCCAGTAGGAGACGACCTTCACCTTCGGGTCGGCGTAGAGTTCCGCCAGGGCCTTCAGCTGCTCCACCGGCACGCCGGAGATCTCGGCCGTCTTCTCCGCCGTGTACTCGGCCACGAAGGCCTTGTAGTCGTCGAAGGTGATCGGCGCGGCGGCGTTGGGGTCGGCGGCGTTCTTGGCGTCCTTCTCCAGCGCGTGCGTCGGGCGCAGGCCGTAGCCGATGTCGGTGACGCCCTTCTTGAAGTTCAGGTGCTTGGCGACGAAGTCGGCGTTCACCCGGCCGGTCTGGATGATGTGGTTGGCGATGTAGTTGAGGATCGCCAGGTCCGATTGCGGCTTGAAGATGATCGGCAGGTCGGCGAGTTCGTAGGAGCGGTGCTCGAACGTGGAGAGCACGGCGACCTTGCACTCCTTGTGCGTCAGGCGCCGGTCGGTGATGCGCGACCACAGGATCGGGTGCATCTCCGCCATGTTGGAGCCCCAGAGCACGAAGGCGTCCGCGTGCTCGGCATCGTCGTAGCAGCCCATCGGCTCGTCGATGCCGAAGGTGCGCATGAAGCCGGCGACGGCCGAGGCCATGCAGTGCCGCGCGTTCGGGTCCAGGTTGTTGGAGCGGAAGCCGGCCTTGAACAGCTTGGAAGCGGCATAGCCCTCCCAGATCGTCCACTGGCCGGAGCCGAACATGCCGATGGCGGACGGGCCGGTCTTCTTCAAGGCCTCCTTCCACTTGGCGGCCATGATGTCGAACGCCTCGTCCCACGACACCGGCGTGAAGTCGCCGTCCTTGGCATAGACGCCGTTCTTCTTGCGCAGGAGCGGCGTCTTCAGCCGGTCCTCGCCGTACATGATCTTGGAGAGGAAGTAGCCCTTAATGCAGTTCAGGCCGCGGTTGACCGGCGCGTCCGGGTCGCCCTGGGTGGCGACGACGCGCCCGTCCTTCACGCCGACCAGGACGCCGCAGCCGGTGCCGCAGAAGCGGCACACGCCCTTGTCCCAGCGGATGCCGTCGGCGGTGGCCGCCTCGGCGACCTTGGTGGAGACGGGCAGCCCGGCGACCGCGGCGGTCGCGGCGACGGCGTTGGCCTTAACGAAGTCGCGTCGGTTGAGTTTCATGAGGGCATCTCCTCGGACAGGGCGTCCGTCTCGCAGTGGTGGTAGACGAGGGCCGCCGACGCGATTCCCTCGAGTTCGGTCAGTCTGCTCAGCGTCAGCGCGGCGGGCGTGCCGTCGGCATCCTCGATGGTGACGACGAGGCGGCCGTCCGCCGCCTCCTGGTGGATCTCCACCCCCGGCAGGGCCAGCAGCGCCGCCCGCGCCGCCGTCAGGCGCGCCGGATCGGCGTGGACGAGCACGCCGCAGATGTTGTGGCCCGCGGCGGCCGGCCCGGCGAGCGGCCGGGCGATTTCCTCTTGGACGAAGCGGTTCAGCCGCATGCGGCCTTCTCCATCTCTTGACTGTGGGGGCGGATGGCGATGGCGGTGACCGGGCAGGGCGCGACGCAGCCGCCGCAACCGGTGCACAGCGCGGCGTCCACGTCCGGCAGCCGGCGCCCGCCGCCCAGCGGGCGGAAGCGGATGGCGCGCGGCTCGCAGTGCTCGCCGCAGATGCGGCAGTCGACGGCGCGCAGCGACAGGCAGGCGGTGCCCACCACGGCGACCATGTGCCACGGTGCCGCACCCTCCGCCCGGCGAAGCGCGCCGGTCGGGCAGGCGTCGGCGCAGGCGCCGCAGAAGTCGCAGGCGCCGGCCTGGAAGTTCATGGCCGGACGGCCGGCGCGGTCGGTGGTGATGATCTTTTGCGGGCAGGAGTCGACGCATCGCCCGCAGGCGTCGCACGCCGCGGTGAAGCGATGCTCGCCGTCCAGCGCCCAGGGCGGGCGCGCGGCTGCGGGCGGCGCGCTGACGCGCCCCCTTAGGAAACCTGCTCGGCTGAGGCCGGCCATGGCGATCTCTCCCACGGGCGCCCGCTCGTCTGCGGAGCGGGTCATCCCGGCACTGGTGTGCACCTTCGGCGGAGGGCGTGAGGCCGTCCGGTACCAAAGGCTGGGGTCAGGATCTGCCTATTCGGGTAGGTGAGCCTTGACCATGATCAAATTAGGAAACGGCAATAGGCAAGGGCGGGGCGGGCGATCGTCAAATCGCAAAGGCGCGTCAAGCCGTTGAACCGCCGCGCCCCGCAGCGGGCGAAACTCAGCTCTGACGTGCACGAATGGCGGCGAGGCGGCTGGACAGGTCGGTCGGGGCGGGCAGGGCGCCGGTCGCGGCCTGGAGGGCGGCCTTGATGTTCGGGTCGTCCTCCTCCGGCTTGGTCGGCTTCAGCAGGCGGGCCTTGGCGTTGGCGGTTTCCGCCGAGGCCAGCTCGCGCGCGGCGGTGTCCTGCATGGCCTTCAGCGCCATGCCCAGGCCGCTGGTGGCGCCGCTCAGGCCGGCCGCCTGCCGGGCGGCCTCGGCGCGCTGCTCGGCGACGTTGCGCTGCTGGGCGGCGCGGGCCATGTCGCGCTCGGCGCGGGTCAGCTCGGCGCGCGCGGATTTCAGCTTCTCGCCGGCCTGGGCGTAGGTCTGCTCCAGCATGCGCAGGAACTCCTCCGCCTCGGTCGCGTCCTGCGCCTCGCGGTCGACCTCCGGCGCCATCTGCTCCAGCAGGCCGACGAGGGTGGTCAGGCTCTTCTCCAGGGGCGCCTTGCGCCCGGCGTCGGTCTCGCCCTCGATCTGGCGCTGGAGGTGCTCGGCCGCGGCGAGGCGCTGGCGGGAGAGCTGGGCAATGGCGTCGGCCTCCTTCTTCTCGCGGTCGTAGGCGACGCGCGCCTCCGCCACCTGCCGGCCGAGGCGGTCGAGGTGCTCCTCCATGGTGCGAAGCTCGGCCTCCGTCGCCGATTTCGGGTCCCACTGGACGAGCGCTTCGACCGCGCTGCGGACCGCCTGGTCCGTCTTCACGCCGACGAGGTTGCGCATGAACGTGAACATGGGGTGCCTCCCTGAGAGATGAGATCAGCCGGCCATCGCACCGGCGTTGAGGAGCGCTATGGCGAGCTGCAGCGCGGCCAGCGTGGTGGCGGCGGCGACGTTGCCGTTCTCGATCATCGGCCGCAGGTCACGGAACAACAGCACGGCGATGCCGAAGGTGACGATCTGCAGCACGAGCGCGATGGCGCCCCAGATCACGATGTCCAGCAGCGACAGGCTGGTGGCCAGCGTCGCCGCCAGCGGGATGGCCAGCGCCACCACCGTGCCGCCCAGCAGGATGCCGGCCGCGCGGTTGCCGCTGGCCAGCAGCTGGCGCTCGCGCATCGGCGTCACCGCCACGTAGGCCGCGACACCACCCATGAAGAGCAGCACCGTGGCGACGAAGTGCAGGAGGAGGACCGGCAGGCCGCTGCCCAGGCCGTTGAGGATCAGCGCGGTGTTGCTCTCCATGGAATGGGCTCCTCGAAGGTTCGTCTGCGCCGGTCAGGCGAGCGACAGGGTGGCGGGGTTGACGTCGATGCCGGCGTGGACCTCGACCCAGGCCTGCCCGGCGTCCTCGACCGCGGCCACCAGGATGTACTCCGTCTCCGGCGCCGGGGCCGGCGCGCCGGTGGGGGCGGCGTAGAGCATGGCGTGCAGGCGGCGCGCGCGCTCCCCGCCCGCCTCCGCGCGGGTCTCGGCGAAGTCGTGCGGGACGATGCGGGCGGTGCCGGGCGCCCACTGCCGGGCGTAGAGCTTGCCGTCCTTGGTCTGGAACTCCGGCCAGCCGATCATGCCTTCGGCCGGGTCGAGCCAGAATGCCCACTCCTCCTGGCTGGCCGGCGACACCTCGTCGATCAGGGAGAAGTAGCGGCACTCGTCGGGCCGGCCGTCGGCGCCGAGGTGAAGCTGGAAGAAGCTCCGCCCGCCCGGCAGGTAGAGCCGGTGCAGCGTGGTGTTGCCGGCGGTCAGCCGGCCGACCGCCTCGACGCTGACCAGCCCGCCGCCCATGTCGGGCGCGGTGACCTTGGTGGCGCCGCCGGCCAGGATGAAGGGCGTGGGGTCGGCGGTCAGCGTCATGCCGACGCGGAACAGCGACGGCGCGTAGGCCTCGCCCGAGACCTTGGCGCGCAGGATCTTTCCCGCCGTGTCCAGCGGGCCCGACGCCGGCGCCGCCCCGGCGGCGCGCGGCGTCATGCGGCGGCGCGCCAGCCACAGCATGACGAGCACGCCGCCGCCGGCCAGCAGGACGAGGATCAGGATGCCGCCGCCGAAGCCGCCACCGGCATCGTCGGTGGTCGACACGGGACGGGCGTCGGCGATGGCGACCTCGCGCGGGGTGCCGGGCGGCAGGTAGTTGGGGTCCGCCGGCTGGCCCTGCTTATCGGCCAGCTGGCGGTCGAGCTGGTCGAGCTTGGCGCGCAGCTCGGCGTCGCCCTGGGCGCGCCGTTCGGCCTCCTCCCGCCACTGCTGGTAGCCGGGGTCGCCCCGCTGGTTGTGGAAGAAGTCGGCGTAGCCGGGGCGGGTGAGGTTGTCGAGCAGGAACCACAGGAACAGCCCGTCCCAGATGCCGAAGCGCGGCGGCGAATTGTACGCATAGCCCGGCGGGCGCCAGCCCCCGGCCCAGCCGCCGCCCCAGCCGGTTCCCCGGCTCCCACCCCAACCAGTGCCCCACCCGCCGCCCCAGCCGCCGGGACTGCGGTAGCCGCCCCAATCGTCGGATTGCCCATGACGCCGGGCGCCGGGCGGCGGCGCGGTGGGGGCAGGGGCCGGGAAGCCGCCGCCGCCAACGTCCGGACGGGGCGCGCGGTAGCGTTCCAGCGCCTCGCCGCTCTGCCGGCGCGACAGTTCGCGGTCGGCGGGGCTCTGGTAGGTTGGGGTTGGGCGGGCCGCGGGCGGGGAGACGGACGGGCGGCGGTAGCCGCCGCTGCCCGAGGGCGACGGCGACGAGCGCGGCGCGCTGAAGGACGGCGTGCGCGACGGCGCGCTGGGGCGGCTGTAGCCGCCGCTGGTCCGGCCGGCGCGCGCCTGCGCGTCCGCGGCGGGGGCGAGCACGACGAGGCCGCCGGCGACCAGCGCGGGGCCGGTCGCCGGCGGCGTGCCGGACGGCAGGGCCAGCAGCAGGCCCAGCAGGGCCGCCGTCAGCCGCGATCGCATGGCGCTCCGCGCTCGGCCATGGTGCCGGTTCCCTCCCCCCGTATCCCGCGCATGGTGTTCGTCCATGCTGAAACAGGGCCGTAGGGAGGGTGTTCCGGTGCGCTACAGGATGAAGTCCGCCGCCTGCAACGGCGGGGAGCCCACGATCTCCACCTCGAAATCGGCGTTGCGGTCGCCGTTCACGTCGGCCTGCACCACGCCGTTGGCGTAGCGCAGCTGGCCGGCGACGCCGCCGAACGCGTTGGCGCCGATGTAGGTGAAGGTGTCGTTGGCGGACCCGGCGTTGAGCTGCGCGTCGATGCCGGCCACGTCGAACTTGTCGCCCTCCGTCCGGTTGAAATCCTCGATGACGTCGCGGCCGGAACCGGTGCCGCTGTCGGGGAGGAAGTTGAAGTCGAACCGGTCGGCCTCCGACCCGCCGTACAGGTGGTCGCGCCCGCCGTCGCCGACGATCAGGTCGGATTCGGTGCCGCCGTGCAGCGTGTCCTCGCCGCCCGCCCCGTTCAGCGTGTCGCTGCCGAAGCCGCCGAACAGCGCGTCCTCGCCGTCCTCGCCGTTCAGCCGGTCGTTGTTCTCGCCGCCGAACAGCGTGTCGGCGCCGACGCCGCCGCGCAGGGTGTCGTCGCCCCAGTAGCCGTACATCTGGTCGTTGCCGTAGCCGCCGTACAGCATGTCGTTGCCGTAGCCGCCGCCGACGATGTCGTTGCCCCAGCCGCCATCGACCGTATCCTCGTCGAGGCCGCCGTCGACGGTGTCGTTGCCGTCGCCGCCGTAGACGGTGTCGTTGCCCGCACCGCCCAGCACCATGTCGTCGCCGCTCCAGCCTTCCACCATGTCGACGTCGGCGCCGCCGTCCAGCAGGTCGTTGCCTTCGCCGCCGGTCAGCGTGTCCATGCCCTTCTGGCCGTATAGGAAGTCGTCGCCGTCGCCGCCGGAGACGGCGTCGTTGCCGTCGCGCCCCAGCGCCGTGTCGCGGCCGGCACCGCCGGTGATGGTGCTCGCCCCGTCGGAGCCGACGAGCAGGTCGTTGGCGAAGGTGCCTTCCGCGGTGCCGGAGTAGTGCTGGTTCACCACGTTCTGGTAGGCGAACTGCGAGCCGCTGGCTGGATTGGAGGGATCGAGCCCCTGCAGCCGGTTGCCGACGTCGCCGTAGGGCAGGGTGGACACCGGCGTCACCACCAGCGCGAAGACGCCGTCCCAATGGTGCACCTTGGCGGCCGTCCAGTTCGCCGTCTCGCCCGGCTCGATGGTGTTGCCGGTGAGGTGGGCGCGGGTGGCGCCGTTCAGGTTCGTCAGCAGCGACCCGTAGGTCTCCTCCGGCTGGATCGAGTAGGACTGGGACTGCGTCAGCGTCCCGGGGCCGGGATTGTCGGCCGGGTGGAAGTGGGCGATCGTCGGGTGCGCCGGGTATCCGGCGACGTTGATCGGGCTCATGGTCACGGCGTCGACGAGGACGTTGGAATAGGACGCGTCGCCGTTGTTCGTCAGCTTCAGGTCCAGATTGAACCTGAGGTCGTTGCGCACGTTGCTGGTGCTGGTGTCGAACAGGTTGTCGTAGAACTGGTAGACGACCGGCGCCGAGTCCGTGAGGGACGGGGAGAGGGTGAGCGTGTTGGTGGCTTCGTTGAGGTTGTACGCGGCCGTCTCGTCGGACAGGCTGTATACGGTCCAGTCCCTCATCGTGAACGTGTAGGTCATGACAGGCCTCCTGTGGGGTTCCTCCCGGCGCGGCTACGTTTGTTTTTTGTTTGGTGGATGATTTTCGTCACCGGTGGCGGTGCCGCGCGCGGCCGTGCGCCGTCACCACCCTCAACACCGGGGCGGGGCGGACCCGCACGGCCGGACGCGGCGGTGCCAACAGGGACGCGCAGAAGGCCAGCAGGGCGCGGAACAGGGCGAGGAAGACGTCGCCCATGTAGGCGCTGCGTTCCCGCCGCGCCCGTTCCATGAGGGCGTGGGTGCTGGGCGCGGGCGGTGGATGCTTTGGGGCGGGCATGGTTGGGGCTCCGTAACGTGTTGCGGGGTGGTCCGCCGTTACTGCCGGGTTCTTGGGCGGGTTCTTGGGCGGATTCGCCCGAGCATGCCGGGACGGTCGCCCGACGACTGTGAGGCAGCTCACAAACCTTGCGTTTGTCTTGCGGACAAGGTGGTGCAGGGTGAGCCGAGCGCCTGCGAGAACCCAACCTGCGATGCCCCGATCCACCGAAGCTTCACCATTGACATATGGCCGTGTGCGCCGTTATGAGAATGATTATCACTTTCATTGCAAACCTTTCGCAGGGCGCCGATAACCTGGAATCCCGAACGCCGAGGGCGAGGAGAACATCGTCATGCCGGAACCCACGACCGCCGTTCCTTCGAAGCAGCCCGCCCCGCCGGAACCGGTGGCCGCGGCCGGGCTCGCCGTCGTCGAAACCGCCCAGCTGATGCGCGGCGCCAGCGAGGTCATCCTGCGACACGCCGGCCAGAACTACCGCCTGCGGGTCACGCGGGCGAACAAGCTGCTTTTGATCAAGTAACCACTGCTCCCTCCGTCCAGCCCCAACCGCCGAGCCAGCCAGCGTCGTTGCGCGAGCCAGCCAAGGCATGCCTTCCCCTGCCTTCAGCCACGGACTCCCCGCATGCGTGCTTTCCGCAACACCCTTCGCCTGGCGCCCCTGCCGTTCGTCCTGCTCCTCGCCGCCCCGCTCCTGGCCCAGGAGGCCAGGACGGACGCAGGGATGACGCTCGATCCCATCTCGGTCACCGCCACCCGTTCCGAAAAGTCGGTCCACGAGACGCCGCAGTCGGTCACCGTGATCGAGGGGGAGGAGCTGGAACGGCGCAACCAGGGCAACCTGCGCGACCTCACCCGCTATGAGCCGGGCGTGGACATCGGCAACCAGCCGGCCCGCGCGGGTGCCACCAACTTCTCCATCCGCGGCATCGGCGAGAACCGCGTGCGGCTGCAGATCGACGGCGTGCGCGTGCCGGAGTTCCCCGGCTCCAACGCCGGCCCCGGCACCTACACCCGCGACTTCGTCGATGTGGAGACGCTGAAGCGGCTGGAGATCGTGCGCGGCCCGGCCTCGGCCCTGTACGGCAGCGACGCCATCGGCGGCGTGGTCGCCTTCGTCACCAAGGATCCGGAAGACTACCTGAACCGCGTCGGCAAGGACTGGGCGGCGATCGCCAAGGTGGGCTACGATTCGGCCGACACGAGCCTGTCGAAGACGCTGGTCGCTGCCGCCCGCGCCGCCTGGGTGGAGGGCATGGTGGCCTACACCCGCCGCGACGGCGGCGAGCTGAAGCCCAATGGCAGCATTGCGCCGAACCCGGTCGACTACGGTTCCAACAACATCCTGGCCAAGGTCGTGATGCGGCCGACCAGCGCGGACAAGATCCGCGTCACCGCGGAACACCTGCGCCGCCGCACCGACACCGACCTGTGGAGCGAGCGCACGGCCACCGTGCTGAACAGCGTCGGGCAGGACATCACCCAGCGCACGCGCCTCAGCATCGACCACGTGCACAGCGCGCCCATCGGCTTCATCGACCGGCTGGAATGGCGCCTGTACGGCACCCGCGTCACCCGCGACGAGGACACCGAGCAGCTGCGTGCGTCTGGCGCCACGCGGGCGCGCCGCGTCACCAACCTCGACTTCGAGCAGACCATCGTCGGCGGCGACGTGCAGCTGACCAGCGCCGCCACCCTGTTCGGGGTGAAGAACACCTTCACCTACGGCGGCAGCCTGGACCGCGCCAAGACCACGCGCCCGCGCGACCGGTACGAGACGAACCTCGCCACCGGCGTGACCACCCGCACCTTCTCCGGCGGCCCCGGCGTGCCGGCGGAGGTGTTCCCCAACAAGAACTACCCGGACTCCACCACCGTGCAGGCCGGCGCCTACGTGCAGGACGAGGTGTCGCTGGGCGCCCTGACGCTGACCCCGGCGGTGCGCGTCGACTACTACAAGATGACGCCGCACCCCGACCGGGCCTTCGCCAACAGCAACTTCCGCAGCTCGCCCGTCAGCGAGGTGTCGGACTTCGCGGTGTCGCCGAAGCTGGGCATCACCTACAAGCTGAACGAGCAGTATCTGGTGTACGGCCTGTACGCGCGCGGCTTCCGCAGCCCGCCGTTCGACAGCGCCAACAACGGCTATACCAACGGCCCGCAGCGCTATGAGATGCTGCCCAACCCGAACCTGAAGGCTGAGACCAGCGACGGCTTCGAGGCGGGCCTGCGCGGCCGCTTCACCGGCGGCAGCAACTTCGGCGTCAGCGCCTTCTACAACCTGTACGATGATTTCATCGACAGCCAGATCATCGGCCGGCGCGACGGCATCACGCAGTACCAGTACCGCAACCTGCCGCGCGTCGAGATCTGGGGCATCGAGGCGCGCGGCGAATGGCGCGTGGCGCCGGAATGGGCGCTGTTCGGCTCGGCCGCCTTCGCCCGCGGCAAGGACAAGCAGAGCGGCTTGCCGGTGGACAGCGTGGCGCCGCTGACCGGCGTGCTGGGCGTGCGCTACGACCGGGCCGACGGCTGGGGGGCGGAGCTGGTGGGCCGGGGTGCGGCCAAGCACGACCGCGTCAGCTCGCCCACCTACTTCCAGACGCCGGGCTACGTGGTGGCCGACGCCTCCGTCTCCTACGAGTGGGATCCGCACCTGTCGGTCAACGCGGGCGTCTTCAACATCTTCGACAAGAAGTACTTCGGCTTCCGCGACGTCAACAGCCTCGCCGCGAACAGTGCCACCATCGACCGCTACGCGCGGCCGGGCCGCACCTTCGCGGTCAACGCGACGGTCCGCTGGTAACCATCGCCGGCGGGTCGGGCGGCGCGCGGGACCGGATCCGCGCGCCGCCTTCATTCAGGGAAGGGTTTGTCGATGAACCGGCTGGTCCTGCTGCTGCTCTCCGCGTTCCTGGCCTTCGCCACGCCGGCGTGGGGCAAGAGCGTGCTGTTCCTCTCCGCCCCGCCGACGCAGCCCGGCAAGTTCCAGCGCATCGAGCCGCTGGCCCGCGAGCTGGGCATCGACATGGAATACCTGTTCGTCGACAAGATGACGGCGGACACCAAGGCGGCGGACCTGTCGCGCCACGACCTGATCGTCATCGACGCGCCCTACGGCTCCGCGCTGGCGCAGATGCGGGCGCGGCTGTCGCCGATGCTGAAGGGCATCACGGCGCCCTGGGTGTGGATCCAGTCCAAGGGCACGGAGCAGAACGGCGTGGCGGAGGAGACGGCCGCGCTCCTGCACGGCTACTACACCAACGGCGGGCGGGCGAACTTCGCGGGCTTCCTGTGCCAGGTCGCCCGCCGCCAGTTCGGCGCGCCCGGTCCCGACTGCCCGGAGCCGCAGGTGTTCCCGGAGGCCGGCGTCTACCACCCCGACCACCCCGGCCGGGTCTTTGCCGAGCTGAAGGACTATCTGGCGTGGCGGCCCATGAATCTGGCGAACCGCCCGCCGGTGATCGGCGTCCTGTTCCATCAGGCACACCTGGGGGCGGAGCTGACCGGCTTCCTGGACGAGACGGTGCGCCGGATCGAGAAGACGGGCGCGGTGGCGCTGGCGATCTACGCGCCGGCCATGACCAACGGCGACATCACGCGGTTGGCCTCGGTGGACGGCGTGCCGATCCTCGACGTGCTGATCAACACGCAGATCGTCCTGAACCCGGAGGGGCGCAAGGCGGAGTTCGAGCGCCTGGGCATCCCCATCATCCAGGCCATGCCCTACCGCAAGGGCGAGCAGGCGGACTGGGAGCAGGACCCCATCGGCGTGACGCCCATGGACGTGCCGTTCTACCTCGCCCAGCCGGAATACGCGGGCATCGTCGACCCGCTGGTCGCCGCCTTCACCCGCAAGTCGGACGGCGACGTTGTACCGATCGACGCCCAGCTTCAGTCCGTGGTGAACAAGGCGGCGGCGCTGGCCCGGCTGCGCCGGGTGCCGATGGCGGAGAAGAAGGCCGCCGTCTTCTTCTGGAACTACCCGCCGGGCGAGAAGAACCTGGGTGCCTCCTTCCTCAACCTGCCGCGCAGCCTGGAGAGCACGCTGGCCGCCATGCGGGCGCACGGCTATACGGTCGAGCCGCGCGGCGAGGACGCGCTGGTGGAGGAGCTGACAGCGCTGCTGTCGGCCTACTACCGCGACGGGCAGTTGAAGGCGCTGCTGGACAAGGGCTTGGCGGACGCGCTGCCCATCGCCCGCTACCGCGCGTGGTTCGACGCGCTGCCGGAGGCGGTGCGGGCGCCGATCACGGAGCGCTTCGGCGACCCGGCCAAGTCCGCCATGGCGATGGAGGTGAACGGGGAGCCGGCCTTCGTCGTGCCACGCCTGAAGCTGGGCAACGTCACCATCCTGCCGCAGCCGCCGCGCGGCGAGAAGATGGATGACCGCGAGAAGGCGATGTACCACGACACCAAGGTGCCGCCCTCGCACTTCTACCTCGCCGCCTACCTGTGGGCGCGCGAGCAGTTCGGGGCGCACGCGCTGGTCCATTACGGCACGCACGGGACGGAGGAATGGCAGCCGGGCAAGGAGCGCGGGCTGTCGGTCACCGATTACCCCTACCTCGTGCTGGGCGACACGCCGGTGGTGTACCCGTACATCGTCGACAACATCGGCGAGGCGCTGCAGACCAAGCGGCGCGGACGGGCGGTGACCATCTCCCACGCCACGCCGGCCTTCGCGCCGGCCGGGCTGCACGGCGACATCAACCGCCTGCACGACCTGCTGCACAGCTGGCTGAACATGGAGGAGGGGGAGGTCCGCGCCGCCACCGCGCGGGACATGCTGGCGCTGGTGCGCGAGCTGAACCTCGACAAGGACATGGCCGTCGACCTCGCGGCGGCGGAGCGCGACCTGAAGCCCTTCACCGACACGCTGCACACGCATCTGCACGAACTGGCGCTGCACCAGCAGCCGCTGGGCCTCGCCACCTTCGGCAAGCCGCATGACGCGGACCTGCGGCTGTTCACCGTGATGCAGATGCTGGGCAAGCCGCTGCTGGCCGCCCTGATGCCGGACGACCCGGAGGAGATGGTCGTCACCGATTACACCAAGTTGAAGGAGACGGCGGCCTGGACGCTGCTCGACCGCCACATCCGCCGGGCCGAGCCGTTCACGGGCGACCCGAAGCTGGGCGAAATGCTGGAGGTGGGGCGGCGGCACTGGGCGGCGCTGTCCGGCAATGCGGAGAACGACGCGCTGCTGGCGGCGCTGGACGGGCGGCACGTCGCCACCTCCTACGGCGGCGACCCGATCAAGAACCCGGACAGCCTGCCGACGGGCCGGAATCTCTACGGCTTCGACCCCTCGCGCGTGCCGACGAAGCAGGCGTGGGAGGCCGGGCGCGACGCAGCGGAGAAGCTGATCGCGCAGCACAGGCAGACGCACGGCCGCTTCCCGGAGAAGCTGGCCTTCACACTGTGGTCGGTGGAGACCATGCGCCACTTCGGCATGCTGGAGGCGCAGGCGCTGGCGGTCATGGGCTTCCGCCCGGTGTGGGACGCCGGCGGGCGGATCACGGGCGTGGAGGCGATCCCGGCCGCCGAGCTGGGCCGGCCGCGGGTGGACGCGGTGATCTCCGCCACCGGCCTCTACCGCGACCACTTCCCGCAGGTCATGAAGATGCTGGCCGACGCCGCGAAGAAGGCCGGCGAACTGGACGAGCCGGGCAACGCCGTGGCCGCCAACACCCGCGCCATCGAGGCGACGCTGGTCGGCCAGGGCGTGCCGGCGGATCAGGCCAAACGCTTTGCGCAGACCCGCGTCTTCTCGTCGGAGTCTGGCGCCTACGGCACCGGGCTGGACGAGGCGACCTTGGCCTCCGACAGCTGGGGCACGGGGGCGGACGGCAAGGAGGACCGCAAGGAGGGCGACCGCAAGCTCGCCACGATGTACCTCAACCGCATGCAGTTCGCCTATGGGCCGGACGAGTCCAAGTGGGGCGAGAAGCCGCCGGTCAACGCCTATGCCGAGCACCTGAAGGGCATCGACGGGGCGCTCCTGTCGCGCAGTTCCAACCTCTACGGCATGCTGACCACCGACGACCCGTTCCAGTACCTGGGCGGCATCGGGCTGGCGGTGCGGCAGCTGACGGGCAGGTCGCCGGAACTCTACATCTCCAATCTGCGCGACAGCGGCAACGTGCGCACGGAGACGGCGGCGGGCTTCCTGTCCAAGGAGCTGAAGGGCCGCTATTTCCACCCCGGCTGGATCGCGGAGATGCAGAAGCAGGGCTACAGCGGCACGCTGGAGGTCCTGGGCACCGTCAACAATTTCTGGGGCTGGCAGGCCACCTCGCCCGAGGTGGTGCGCGACGACCAGTGGGCCGAGTTCAAGGCGGTCTACGTCGACGACAAGTACAAGATGGGCATGAAGGAGTGGTTCGAGAAACACAACCCGCACGCCCAGGCCCAGATCATCGAACGCATGCTGGAAGCCGTGCGCAAGGAATACTGGCAGGCCGACGCGCAGACGGTGGCCGAGCTGGCGCAGCGCTGGCAGGAGCTGTCGCAGCGCTTCGACGTGGTCAGCGAGAACGAGAAGTTCCGCGAATTCGTGCGGCAGGCCGCCGGCTTCGGCCTGAACGCCGGGGCGCCGCCGCAGGAGAACCCGGCGCAGCCGCCCGAGGCCCAGCCGGCCGAACCCCAAGCGCAGACCGTACAGGGCCAGCGGCTTGAGAAGCAGGAAACGCCGGAGGCCGTCCCGGCGCCGGCCCCGTGGCCGACGGCGTTCGCCTTCGCCCTCATCGCCGCGGCCTTTGCCGGCGGGATGCTGCGCCAGGCGCGCCGCTCCCCGCCGGCCCATCCCTTCAACACCCCGTACACGCGAGGACTTTGACCCGTGCAGGCATCCATCGAGACGTTGCTCTATCAGGCCAGTCAGGTCTTCATGCTGCCGGTGCTGCTGGCGGTGATCGCGCTGTTCCTCTACTCCTTCTATGCGCTGGGGGCCTTCCTGTGGCAGGCGCGCCAGCGCCGGGCGGGCGACCCGGCGGGCTTCGACCTGCGCGCCGCCTGGAAGGACGACCGCCGCCTGACCCCGACCGAGTTGGAGACGCTGGCCTTCAAACGGCTGGAGGTGCTGCGCATCGCCACGCGCGTGGCGCCGATGCTGGGTCTCGTCGCCACCATGATCCCGATGGGGCCGGCGCTGACCGCGCTGGCCGACGGGCAGTTGTCGGATGTGAGCGCCAACCTGACCGTGGCGTTCTCCGCCGTCATCCTGGCGCTGATCGCGGCGTCGCTGACCTACCTCGTCGTCAACGTGCGGCGGCGCTGGTACGCCGAGGAACTGCTGGAGATCGAGCGCTGCCGCGCCGGCCGGGGTGCCGCCACGGACGGCACCGTGGACGCCGTGCATGGCCTCGCGCAGGAGAGCGCGGAATGAGCCTGAAGCTGCTGGAGGAGGCGGAGGCCGACGACCCGATCCTGTCGGTCGTCAACCTCATCGACGTGTTCCTGGTGATCATCGCGGCCCTGCTGCTGGCGGCGGCCAACAACCCGATGAACCCGTTCAGCCACGACAAGGTGACGATGATCAAGAACCCCGGCCAGCCGGACATGGAGATCGTCGTCAAGGACGGCCAGAAGCTGGACCGCTACAAATCCAGCGGCAGCGTCGGCCAGGGCGAGGGCACCAAGGCCGGCGTCGCCTACCGCCTGAAGGACGGGTCCATGCTGTACGTGCCGGAGTGAGGCGCAGCCCAACACCCGCCGCCCAACTTCACGCTTGACAGATACCCACAATCTGGCTGTGTTAATGCGACTTAGTCGCAGTTTCATTCTTCCGCAGACGTGTTCAGGAGAGTCCCCCACATGAAAAAGCGCGTTGCCGGCTTCGTCGCCGTTGCCGCCGTCCTGCTTCCGCTCGCCGCGCACGCGCAGGCCCCGGCGGCCAAGGACATCCTCAAGAACTACGCCGACATCGCGCAGGCCTCCTACGAGGACGCGCTGGGTGGGGCCAAGGCGCTGAAGGCCGCCGTCGCCGCCCTGGTCGCCAACCCCACGGAAGAGACGCTGGCCAAGGCCCGGCAGGCGTGGGTCGTCGCCCGCGTGCCGTACATGCAGACCGAGGCGTTCCGCTTCGGCAACCCGATCGTCGACAAGTGGGAAGGCAAGGTCAACGCCTGGCCGCTGGACGAAGGGCTGATCGACTACGTCGACGCCTCCTATGGCGCCAGCGAGAACAACCCGTACGGCACCGCCAACGTCATCGCCAACAAGAAGATCCGCGCCGGCGGCAAGACCATCGACGCCGGCAAGATCACGCCCGCCCTGCTGGCCGACAAGCTGCAGGAAGCCGGTAAGGTGGAGGCGAACGTCGCCACCGGCTATCACGCCATCGAATTCCTGCTGTGGGGCCAGGACCTGAACGGCACCGGCCCGGGTGCGGGTGCGCGCAAGGCCACCGACTTCTCCACCGCCAACTGCACCAACGGCAACTGCGACCGCCGCGTGCAGTTCCTGACGGTCGCCACCGACCTGCTGGTCGCCGACCTGGAGGAGATGGCCAAGGCCTGGGGTGCCAAGGGCAAGGCGCGCGAGTCGATCGCCAAGGCCGGCGAGAAGAAGGGCATCGCCCGCATCCTCACGGGCCTCGGCAGCCTCAGCTATGGCGAGCTGGCGGGCGAGCGCATGAAGCTGGGCCTCATGCTGCACGACCCGGAGGAGGAGCACGACTGCTTCTCCGACAACACGCACAACTCGCACTATTACGACCAGGTCGGCATGGTGAACGTCTACACCGGCCAGTACAAGCGCACGGACGGCAGCGTCGTCTCCGGCCCGTCGCTGTCGCAGTACGTGGCGGCCAAGGACGCGGAATCCGACGCCAAGGTCCGCGCCAGCCTGGACGCCACCGTGAAGGCCATGCAGGCCATCAAGGACACCGCCGATGGCGGCAAGATGGCCTATGACCAGATGATCGGCGCCGGCAACGACGAGGGCAACCGCCTCGTGGCCGCGGCGGTGGACCGTCTGGTCGACCAGAAGAAGGCGCTGGAGGGTGCGGTCGCTAAGATCGGCGTGAAGATCGACATCCTCGGCTCCGACAGCCTCGACAAGCCGTCGAAGGTCGGCGCCAAGTGATCTCCGGGCTTCGCCCCCGTCCCGTGTCCGGCGACGGTTCCGATCCCCTCCTGCCGCGGCGGCCGGGACGGGGGTGGAGGTCCGGGATTGCAGTGATGAGCCGTTTGTTGGGGGAGGTTTTGCCCCCTCCCTATCCCTCCCCCGCGTTGCGGTGGAGGGGACTGCCGCCGCTTCAGCACAGAACCCTCCACCTCGAAGAGGGGGAGGGTGGCCGAGCGAAGCGGAGGCCGGGAGGGGGCAATGCGTTCGCCGGACTTCTCGCCGCCGCTCTGCTCGTTACCGCACCTGCCGATGCCGACGAGCTGGACTTCGGCATCGGGCAGGCGGTGTTCGAGCGGCTGTGGGTCGCGGCCCCCACCGCCACGCAGGCGGCCGATGGGCTGGGGCCGCTGTACAACGCGCGCTCCTGTGCCGCCTGCCACCCGCAGGCCGGGCGCGGCCATCCGCCCGCCGGCCGCGACCCGCAGGATTTCGGCGTCGGCTTCGCCCTGCGCCTGAACGACGATCCGGTGTACGGCCGCCAGATCCAGGCGCTGGGCACCCCCGGACAGGTGCCGGAGGGGCGCCCCACCGTCACATGGCGCGACGAGAAGGTGCCGTTCCCCGACGGCTCCGTCACCGTGCTGCGCCGGCCCACCTGGGGTGCCGCCGACCTCGGCTACGGCGCGCTGGCCGGGGCGGCGGCGCTGTCGCCGCGCGTGGCGCCGCCGGTGCGCGGCCTGGGCCTGCTGGAACGGGTGCCCGAAGACGCCATCCTGGCGCGGGATGACCCCGACGACCGCGACGGCGACGGCATCTCCGGCCGCGCCAACCGCACGGCGACCGGCGCCCTCGGCCGGTTCGGCTGGAAGGCGGCCAACCCGACGCTCAGCTACCAGGACGCCGAGGCGTTCAGCCTGGACATCGGCATGTCCACGCCGCACTTCCCCGCCGCCTGGGCCGACTGCACGGCGGCGCAGGACGCCTGCCGCGGCGCGCCGCACGGCGATTCCCCGCAGTTCGAGGGGCTGGAGATCCCCTCCACCATGCTGGCGCTGGTGGACGGCTACCTGCGCGACCTGCCGCCGGCCGGCGGGCTGGAGGCGCCGAAGGCCAAGGGGGCGGACCTGTTCGATGCCGCCGGCTGCGCCGCGTGCCACCGCCCCTCCTTCACCACGGCCGGGGATGCGGCGGCGCCGCACCTGTCCAAGCGGACGATCTTCCCCTATACCGACCTGCTGGTGCACGACATGGGCGACGCATTGGCCGACGGCGTGGCGGCCGGTCTGGCGTCCGGGCGCGAGTGGCGCACGGCGCCCTTGTGGGGCATGAACCGGCTGGCCGGCGAGGACGGGCGGCTGGCGCTGCTGCACGACGGGCGCGCCCGCAGCGTCGCCGAGGCCATCCTGTGGCATGGCGGCGAGGCGGAAGGTGCGCGCCGCGCGTTCATGGCCCTGCCGCGCGCCGAACGGCAGCGGCTGATCCGGTTCGTGCTGTCCCTGTAGCGGGCTTTGTAGGGGAAGGGGTATCGGGTGATGCGACGTCGACTGTTCCTGGCGCTGGTGCCGGCCGTGGCCGCGGCGCTTCTGCTGCCGGCGTTGCCGGCGCAGGCGCGCACGGCGGAGCAGGACAAGAACCTGCTGGCCGGCTTGGTGCGCACGCACGTGGAGAAGCGCGCCGGCGCGCTGGCCACGGCGACGGCCGACCTCGCCGCGCGGGTGGAGCGGTTCTGCGCCGCCCCCGACACCGCCGGGCTGGGGGGTGCGCGGGCCGGCTATGGCGCCGCCATGGACGCCTGGGCCGGCGTGCAGCACCTGCGGCCGGGGCCGCTGTTGCTGGAGATGCGGTCCGACCGCATCGCCTTCTGGCCGGAGCGGCGCAACATCGTCGCCCGGCAGGTCGAGCAGATGCTGGCCGCCCGCGATCCCAAGGCGCTGGAACCCGACGCCTTCGCCAAGCAGAGTGCCGCCGTGCAGGGCCTGACCGCCGTCGAGCGCCTGCTGTTCGGCGACGGCGTGACGGCGGCGTCCTTCGGCGGCGAGGCCGGCGGTCACCGCTGCGCGGTGACGCTGGCGGTGGCGCGCAACGTGGCGAAGCTGGGTGCCGAGGTGCGCGACGGCTGGGCGGCGCTGGGGCCGCAGTTGGTGGCGGGTGCGGCGACGCCGGTGGGCGCTTCGGCCAAGGAGGCGGTGGACAACCTCTACGCCTCGCTGGTCACGGCGCTGCAGGTGGTGGTCGACCAGAAGCTGCTGATTCCGCTGGGCGAAAGCCCTGCCGACGCCAAGCCGGCGCTGGCGGAATCGGCGCGCGCCGGGCGGTCGCTGAAGAACATCGAGATCAACCTCGCGGCCATGCGCGCCATGGTTCTGGGCGAGGACGGCGGGCCGGGCTTCGCCGCTCTGCTGCCCGACAACGCCGAGGGTGCGGCGGCCCGCAAGGCGGCGGCCAAGGCCTTCGACGACGCGGCGGCGGCCGTGAAGGCGGTGCCGGCGCCGCTGGACAAGGCGGTTGCCGATCCGAAGCAGCGCAAGGCGGTCGAAGCGGCGTTCCGCGCCGCCAAGGGCATCCAGACGGTGCTGGTGCAGAAGCTTCCTCCCCTCATCGGCGTGACGCTGGGGTTCAATGAGCTGGACGGTGATTGACCGGCGCCGCCTGCTGGCCGGTTTCGGCGGCATGGCGGCCCTGATGGCGGTTCCGCTGCCCGCGCGGGCGGAAGCGGGCCCACGGTTCCTGACCGCCTACGCCACGGCGGGCGACACGCCGGGCTATGGCGTGGCGGCGCTGGACGCGGACGGCACCGTGGCCTTCGCAACGGCCCTGCCGGGCCGCGCGCACGCGGTGGTGCCGAACCCGGTGCGGGCGCAGGCGGTGGTCTTCGCGCGCCGGCCGGGGCGCTGGTTCGTGCCCGTCGATCTGGCGACGGGGGCGGCTGGCGCGCCGGTGGCGGTGCCGTACGACCGGCGGTTCACCGGGCACGGCGTGTTCTCCGCCGACGGCCGGCTGCTCTACGTGGCCGAGGACGACGTGCCGCGCGAGACGGGTGCCATCGCCGTCTATGACGCCACGGACGGCTACCGCCGGATCGGCGTGATGCCGACGCACGGCATCGGCCCGCACGAGCTGGTGGCGATGGACGGCGGGCGTGTCCTGGCGGTGGCCAACGGCGGCGTCATCACCCACCCCGACACGGGCCGCGCCAAGCTGAACCTGGACGACTTGGACGCGTCGCTCACCTACGTCGAGGCGGCGAGCGGGCGCCTGCTCGACCAGGCGCGCCTGCCGGAGGAGCATGCGAACCTCGGCATCCGGCATCTGGCGGTGCTGGCCGACGGCTCGGTCGCCTTCGGCACGCAGGACGAGCGGCCGACCGGCGCGCTCCAGCCGCTGGTCGGCACGCACCGGCCGGGCGGCGGGGCCGTCCGCCTGCTCGACATGCCCCAGGACGTGCTGGCGCGTTTCGAGGGCTATGTCGGCAGCATGGCGTCGGACGGGCAGACCATCGCGGCCAGTTCGCCGCGCGGCGGACTGGTGGGGTTCTGGGACGCGGGCGGGCGCTGGCTGGGTGCCGCGTCGCTGCCGGACGGCTGCGGCATCGCCTGGACCGACGGGCGTTGCGTCGCCACAAGCGGGCATGGCACGCTGGCGCTGCTGGCCGCGGACGGGCAAGACGCCGGGGCGCGGCATGACTCGGCCGGCCTGCGCTGGGACAACCATTTGACGCCGATGCGATCGTGACGGGCATGGCGTCGGCGATCCTGGTCTATGCGGGGGCGGCGGTGGGCGAGATCGCCGGGTGCTTCGCCTTCTGGGCGTGGCTGCGGCTGGGCAAGTCGCCGCTGTGGGTCGTGCCGGGCGTGCTGAGCCTGATGTTGTTCGCGTGGCTGCTGACGCGCGTGGACGCGGCGTTCGCCGGGCGCGCCTTCGCGGCCTACGGCGGCGTCTACATCGCCGCATCGCTGGTCTGGCTGTGGGCGGTGGAAGGCCAGCGGCCCGACCACTGGGACGTGGCCGGGGCGGCGCTGTGCCTTGTCGGGGCGGCCGTCATCCTGTTCGGGCCGCGCGCCGCCCCGATGTAGCGGGCGGAAGGGCTCAACTGTCCTTGTACAGCTGTTCCTGCTGGTAGGCCTGGAGGCCGATGCGCTGGATGAGGTCGAGCTGGGTTTCCAGCCAGTCGATGTGCTCCTCCGTGTCCTCCAGCAGGTCTTCCAGCTGGTCGCGCGTTTCATAGTCGCGCACGGATTCGCAGTGGGCGATCGCCTCGATCAGGCCGTCGCGGGCGGTGTGCTCGCTCTTCAGGTCGTTGGTCAGCATCTCCGGCAGGTCTTCGCCGATCATCAGCTTGCCCAGATCCTGCAGGTTGGGCAGGCCTTCCAGGAACAGGATCCGCTCGATCACCTTGTCGGCGTGCTTCATCTCGCCGATGGATTCCTCGTAGATCTTGTGGGCGATCCGCTTCAGGCCCCAGTTCTTCAGCATGCGCGCGTGCAGGAAGTACTGGTTGATGGCGGTCAGCTCGTTGGTGAGGATCTTGTTCAGGTGCGCGATGACCTGCGGATCGCCCTTCATTGCCCCTTCTCCTGTATGGTCTTTGGAAAGCGGAACCGGAAGGTTTGTCTGGAGCTGGTCCAAGATGCCGGTGACATGCAGATAGCGCACCTTCAAGTATCGGCAAGACGGAGCGCATTTATTCAGTCCTGGCGCATATGCGAATGAGAACTATTGTCAAATGACGACTTGCCGGTGTTTTGGGCAGGCGCGAGGCTTGATCGCGGTCAAAGCCGCCTTCCCGGACCGTCCGCTAGGCTGAAGCTCGGCGACAAGGAGGTTTCGTGCCATGGCGAACGTTCAGACCGGCTTGCACTCCCCGGCGATCCCGCGCCCGTCCTGGCTGCGGCGGGTCATGCTGCGCCGCGCGGAGCGCCACGCGCTCGACACCATGGAGCCGCGCGACCGGGAACGCGTGCTGGCCGAGGTGGGGCTGTGCGAGAGCGACCTGCCGTGCGTGCTCGACCGCTCCGGCCACGTGGCGGAGCTTCTGCCGGAAGCGCTGCGCCTGAACGGCGTCGACGCCGTCTGGCTGGACGAACGGCGGCGTGACCTTTTGTGGGACCTGCAGCGGGTGTGCAGCGCCTGCCCAACGGTGCGGCAATGCCGGCGCCTGATCGCGGCCGGCGCGCCGGCGGCGGAACACCACGCGGTCTGCCCCAACGCCGGAACGCTGACCAGCCTTGGCACGGCTGCATAGCTGGGCATGCAAACGTAGCGTGATCTTAACGACTGGTCGTCCATCCTGCCCCCCGGGTGACGACAGGAGAAGGCTATGGAGAAGCAGGACGTGGAGGCCAACATCCGGCTGTCCATCGTGCGGCACGGGCCGTGCGGCTGGCGCTGGACCATGCTGCTGACGACGGACGAGGACGCGGATTTCGCCGTGGCGGCGGAGTTCCGCACCGGCGAGGACGGGCGCGGCACCTGGATGCGCCTGATCGGCGAACCGGAGGAGGCGTGGACGCTGGTGACCCCGCCGGACCGGCGCAGCTACCCCGCCGACCCGGAAGAGGCGCGCAGCGAGATCGAGCAGGTGTGCGTCGCCGCCGCCACCGATCTGGTCCGCGCGCACCGCGAGGAGCGCCGGTCCACCGGCCCGCGCGGCGAACTGGCGGCCATGCGGCCCATGGGAACGTGTTGAACGGAACGTGTTGAACGGAACCTGCTGAAGGCCCCCTGCTAAGGCCCCCCTGCTGAAGGTTAGAGCGACTGGCCCTTTGTCCCGTATTGCTTGAGCGCCCGAGTGTGTCACCATGTCGCATTCGAGTGCATCGAGGGTCGCGAGATGGAGAGCCGCCGCAACCAGCCGCCGAGACACATCGTCCTGACCTCGCACCCCGGCGGTGCCCGGCCACGCCACACCCCCGTGCATTGGGGCGCCGCCAGCGCGGCGGAACGCGGGCCGGTCGTCGCCTCCCTGTCCGACCCGTCGCACCGCAACGCCATCGGCGCGCACGCCGGCAGCTATGCCGTCTACCGGGCGCTGGCGGTGGCGGCCGGGCAGCTCAGCGCCTACCACGTGCCGGACCTGACGAACACGGCGCCGGCCGAGGCCATCGGGCCGCACCCGCAGTGGTTCGATCCGGAAAAGATCGTCTCCATCGACCCCTTCGGCCACGTGGTGAGCGAGGCCTTCAAGGAGCACCTGGACCGCGGCGTCGACGTACGGCCGACCATCGCGGTGACCAAGGCGCGCATCAAGGTGCCGGAACTGGCCGAGGCCATGCAGGCCGGCCGGCTGAAGCCCGACGGCAAAATCCTGCTGGACGGCGGCGACGCGCGCGTCACCAAGATCGCCATCGAGCCGGTGTGGTACCTGCCGGGTGTGGCCAAGCGCTTCGGCATCAGCGAGAGCGCCCTGCGCCGCGGCCTGTTCGAGCACACCGGCGGCATGTTCCCCGAACTGGTGACGCGGTCCGACCTGAAGGTCTTCCTGCCGCCGATCAACGGGCAGACCGTCTACATCCTGGGCGATCCGGCGGCCATCGGCGACACGAGGCACCGGCTGGCCTGCCGGGTGCACGACGAGTGCAACGGGTCGGACGTCTTCGGCTCCGACATCTGCACCTGCCGCCCCTACCTGACGCACGGCATCGAGGAGTGCATCCGCACGGCGCAGGAGGACGGCGTCGGCCTCATCGTCTACAACCGCAAGGAGGGGCGGGCGCTGGGCGAGGTGACCAAGTTCCTGGTCTACAACGCCCGCAAGCGCCAGCCCGGCGGCGACCGCGCGGAAGCCTATTTCGAGCGGACGGAGTGCGTGGCCGGCGTGCAGGACATGCGCTTTCAGGAGCTGATGCCGGACGTTTTCCACTGGCTGGGCGTGACGCGCATCGACCGCATGGTGTCCATGAGCAACATGAAGTCCGACGCGCTGCGCCGTGCCGGCATCAAGATCGTCGAGCAGATCCCCATCCCGGACGAGCTGATCCCCGACGACGCCAAGGTGGAGATGGATGCCAAGAAGGCCGCCGGCTACTTCACCCCCACCGTGCCGACGCCGGAGGAGCTGGCGGCGGCCAAGGGCCGGGGGCTGACGGATTGAGCGCGGACGTCTCCTGGCTGCTGTCCGCCGACGCCGTGCGCGAGCGGGCGCACGCCCTGCTGGACCTGGGCGAACGGGGCGAGCTGGCGCATTTCGCGGTGCGGCCGGAGCGGCTGGGCGTGGCGGCCGATCTGGTGGCCGAGGTGACGCGCGCCGCCTACCCGGACCTGGACGTGCCCTACCACAGCCGCTGGCGGCACTTCGTGGTGGGCGGGGAGGACCGTTGGGCCGGGTTGGCGGCCGGTTTGGACGGCGATGCCGACGAGGTGGCGCGCATCCGCTTCGACCTCGCGGTGACCAGCGTGCTGCTGGACGCCGGGGCGGGGGACCGCTGGCGTTATCGTGATGCGGCCGGCGGGGTGGAACTGGCGCGCTCCGAAGGGCTGGCCATCGCCAGCTTCGACATGTTCCGCGCGGGGGCCTTCTCGGCCGATCCGCAACAGTCGCTACGCGCCGACGCGGCGGCGCTGGCCGGCGTTGGCGAAGCGGATCTGGCGCGCGGCTTCCAGGTATCCGGTGACAACCCGCTGGTCGGGCTGGAGGGGCGCGCGGCGCTGCTGCGCCGGCTGGGCGAGGCGCTGGGGCCGGGGGGCCGTGTCGGCGACCTGTACGACGACCTGAAAGGGCAGGCCGTGGGCGGCGCGCTGCCGGCACCGGCGATCCTGGCGATCGTGCTGCGGCGGCTGGGGCCGATCTGGCCGGGGCGGATCGTGCTGGACGGCGTGAACCTGGGCGACGTCTGGCGCCACCCGGCGGGCGGGCTGGTGCCCTTCCACAAGCTGTCGCAATGGCTGAGCTATTCGCTGGTGGAACCGCTGGAGGGTGCTGGGATCCGTGTCACGGACCTGGACCGGCTGACCGGCCTGCCGGAATACCGCAACGGCGGCCTGCTGGTGGACACCGGCGTGCTGATGCCGAAGGAGCCGCGAATCCTGACCGACGCGCTGGAGGTCGACGACCCGGCGGTGGTGGAATGGCGGGCGCTGACCGTGGCGCTGCTCGACCGCATCGCCGACGCCGTGCGCGGGCGGCTGGGCGTGGCGGCGGCCGGCTTTCCGCTCGCCAAGGTGCTGCAGGGCGGCACCTGGACGGCCGGGCGGGTGATCGCGCGGCGCCTGCGCCCGGACGGCGGCCCGCCCATCCGCATCCGCAGCGACGGAACCGTGTTCTGAGAAGAAGAGGCCGCGCATGCCGAAGCAACCAGGGCCCATCCCGACGCTGACCGTCATCGACCACCCGCTGGTCCAGCACAAGCTGACCATCCTGCGCCGCAGGGAGACGCCGACCGGCCGCTTCCACGAGGTGGTGCGCGAGGTCTCCGTCCTGATGGGGTACGAGCTGACGCGCGATCTGGCGCTGGAGGAGCGGCCGGTGACCACGCCGCTCACCACCTTCGACGCGCCGCTGCTCAGCGGCAAGAAGCTGTGCCTGGTGTCGATCATGCGGGCGGGGCAGGGCATGCTGGACGGCATGCGCAGCCTGCTGCCCTCCGCCCGCATCGGCCACATCGGCCTCTACCGCGACCAGGAGACGCTGACCCCGGTCGAGTACTTCTTCAAGGTGCCGAGCGACATCGAGGAGCGGCTGGTCATCCTGGTCGACCCCATGCTGGCCACCGGCCACACGGCGACCGCCGCCGTGCACCGGCTGAAGGAGGCGGGTGCGGCGTCGATCCGGCTGGCCGTTCTGGTGGCGGCACCCGAGGGGCTGCGCACCTTCCACGAGTCGCACCCGGACGTGGCCGTCTACGCCGGATCGGTCGACGAACGGCTGGACGAGCACGGCTACATCCTGCCCGGATTGGGCGATGCCGGCGACCGGATGTTCGGAACGCGGTAATACCGGTTGCCGCCTTTTTCATCGCGTGTCACCGTCTCTGCCCGTGGAATGCCCGCACCCGCCGGAACGGCGGCGGCAGCGCTGTGCTCCGTGGCTGGCATCCCTGTTGCAGTGTCAAAGCCGGAACGGCAATGGACAGAGGGGGTTTCTTCATGGGGGCTTTTTCGGAATTCGGGGGTTTCACGATCGCGCGGCGCGCGGTCTTGGGCGGTATCGCGGCGGCGGCCGTGGCGGTGGCCGCACCGGCCCTGGCGCAGACCAAGCTGAAGGTGGCCGGCGTCTACACCGTGCCGATCGAGCAGCAGTGGGTCAGCCGCATCCACACGGCGCTGAAGGCCGCCGAGGCGCGCGGCGAGATCGAGTACGTCTGGGCCGAGTCGGTCGCCAACACCGACTATGAGCGCGTCATGCGCCAGTACGCCGAGGGCGGCCGGCAGCTGATCTTCGGCGAGGTGTTCGGCGTGGAGCGCGCGGCGCGCGCGGCGGCCAAGGACTATCCCAAGACCGCCTTCGTCATGGGCTCCAGCTTCCAGCCCCAGGAGCCGAACTTCTCCGTCTTCGACAACTACATCCAGGAGCCGGCCTACCTGACCGGCATGATCGCAGGATCCATGACCAAGTCGAACATGATCGGCATGGTCGGCGGCTATCCGATCCCGGAGGTGAACCGCCTGATGAACGCCTTCATGGAGGGGGCGAAGGAGGTGAACCCGGCGGTGAAGTTCTCGGTCAGCTTCATCGGCTCCTGGTTCGACCCGCCGAAGGCCAAGGAGGCGGCCTTCGCCATGATCGACCGGGGTGCGGACGTGATGTACGCCGAGCGCTTCGGCGTGTCGGACGCCGCCAAGGAGCGCAAGGTGCTGGCCATCGGCAACGTCATCAACACCCAGCCGCAGTACCCGGACACCGTGGTCGCCAGTGCCTTGTGGCACATGGAGCCGTCGGTGGACCGCGCCATCAAGGCGGTGCAGGCCGGCACCTACAAGGCCGAGGACTACGGCCCCTACAGCATGATGAAGCACGGCGGCTCCAGCCTCGCCCCGCTCGGCACCTTCGAGGGCAAGGTCCCGGCCGACGTGGTGGCCAAGGTGAAGGCGCGCGAGCAGGAGATCCGCGACGGCAAGTTCACCGTGAAGGTCAACGACAACGAGCCGAAGTCGACGATGTAGCCGTTTCCTACCCTCCCCCGCCTCCGGCGGGGGAGGGAGGGACCTGCGAAGCGGGAGGGTGGGGGCAACGGCCTGCCCGAGAATCCACGCGTAGGTTGGGTTGAGCGCCAGCGAAAACCCAACGTGTCCGCGGCGCCAGGATGTTGGGTCCAGACCCAACCTACGCTGATTCCCGGCAAGGCCGTTGCCCCCTCCCAACCTCCCCCGCCGGAGGCGGGGGAGGGACTGGTTTCCTTTTCAGATGACTGCATGACGCCCGTCCTCCGCCTCACCGGCATCACCAAGCGCTTCGGTCCGCTCGTCGCCAACGACGGCATCTCGCTGACGCTGCACGCGGGCGAGGTGCTGGCGCTCTTGGGCGAGAACGGGGCCGGCAAGACCACGCTGATGAACATCCTGTTCGGCCATTACGTGGCCGACGAAGGGACCGTCGAGGCGTTCGGGTCACCGCTGCCGCCGGGGTCGCCGAAGGCGGCGCTGGCGGCCGGCATCGGCATGGTGCACCAGCACTTCACGCTGGCCGATAATCTGTCGGTGCTCGACAACGTCGCGGTGGGGACGGAGCCGCTGTGGCGGTTGCGGTCCGACCGCGCGGGCGCGCGGCGGCGCCTGCTGGAGTTGGCCGACCGCTTCGGCCTGGGCGTGCGGCCGGACGCGCTGGTGGGCGATCTGTCGGTGGGCGAGCGTCAGCGGGTGGAGATCCTGAAGGCGCTGTACCGCGACGCCCGCGTCCTGATTCTGGACGAGCCCACGGCGGTGCTGACGCCGCAGGAGGCCACCGGCCTGTTCGACACGCTGCGCCGCCTGACCGCCGACGGTCTGGCCGTGGTCTTCATCAGCCACAAGATGCACGAGGTCTTCGCGGTCAGCGACACGGTGGCGGTGCTGCGCGGCGGCCGGCTGGTCGCCACCCGCGCCGTGGCCGGGACCAGCCGCGAGGAGCTGGCCGAGCTGATGGTCGGCCGCGCGGTGAAGCCGCCGACACCCGCCCCCATGGCGCCGGGGGAACCGGTGCTGGAGCTGAAGGAGGTCACCGTGCTGTCCGGCCACGGCCGGCCGCACCTGGACGGGGCCGACCTGACGGTGCGCCGGCACCAGATCGTCGGCATCGCCGGGGTGTCCGGCAACGGGCAGACGGCGCTGGCCGACTTGGTCAGCGGGCTGATCGTGCCGGACGGCGGCACGCTGGCGCTGAAAGGGCAGGCGGTGCGCGCGGCCGACGCGGCGGCCATGGTGCGGCGCGGCGTGGCGCGCATTCCGGAGGACCGGCACGCCGCCGGCCTCGTCGGTTCCATGGCCGTGTGGGAGAACCTGATCGCCGAGCGCTACCGCGACCCCGCCTTCCAGCGCTGGGGCGTGCTGAAGCGCGCCGCCGCCCGGCGCACGGCGGAGGAGGCGATCCGCGCCTTCGACGTGCGCTGCCCGGGGCCGGACGCGCGCACACAGCTCTTGTCCGGCGGCAACATGCAGAAGCTGATCCTGGGCCGCACGCTGGCCTACGGCCCCGACCTGATCCTGGCCAGCCAGCCGACGCGCGGGCTGGACGTGGGGGCCGTGTCCTACGTGCACGGGCGCCTGCTGGAGGCGCGGGCCGCGGGGGCGGGGGTGCTGCTGATCTCCGAGGATCTGGACGAGATCCTGGCGGTGGCCGACTGCATCGCCGTGGTCTACCACGGCCGCATCACGCCGCTGCTGCCGCACGATCGTGTGTCGGTGCGCCAGCTGGGCCTGCTGATGGCCGGGCATTGGGACGTTCTGTCGGAGATTGCCGATGCGGCTTGAACCGCGCACGCACACGCCGCTGGCCGTGCGCATCCTGGCGCCCCTGGGCGCAGTGGCGGCGGCGCTGGCGCTGTGCGCCCTGCTGGTCGCGTGGACCGGGGCGCCGGTGCTGACGGCCTATGGGCTGCTGGTCGAGGGGGCGGTCGGGTCGCGCTTCGCGCTGACCGAGACGCTGACGCGCGCCACGCCGCTGATCCTCACCGGGCTGGCCGCCGCCGTGGCGTTCCGCACGAAGCTGTGGAACATCGGGGCGGAGGGGCAGCTGTACATGGGGGCGCTGGCCGCCGTGGTGCTGGGCGGCGGGGTGCTGAACCTGCCGTTCTGGCTGCTGATCCCGGTGGTGCTGCTGGCCGGCGCGCTGGCGGGCGGGCTGACGCTGCTGGGGCCGGCGGTGCTGAAGGTGCGCTTCGGCGTGGACGAGGTGGTGACGACGCTGCTGCTGAACTTCGTCGTGCTGCTGTTCGTCTCCATGCTGCTGGAGGGGGCCTTGAAGGACCCCATGGGCATGGGCTGGCCGCAGTCGGCGCCGGTGGTCGAGGCGGCCGAGCTGCCGAAGCTGGTGGCGCGCACGCGGCTGCACGCGGGGCTGGTCATTGCGCTCGCCTTGGCGGTGCTGCTGTGGCTGATCGACACGCGGACGATCTGGGGCTACGAGAACCGGGCGGTGGGCGCCAATCCGCGCGCCGCGGCCTTCGCCGGCATGCCGGTGACGCGCGTCATGCTGCGCACCGCGCTGCTATCCGGCGGTCTGGCCGGGCTGGCGGGGGCGGCGGAGGTGACGGGCCTCAAGGGTTACCTGACGCTCGACCTGTCGCCGGGGTTCGGCTATTCGGGCATCGTCGTCGCCATGCTGGCGCAGCTGCACCCGCTGGGCGTGGTGGGGGCGGCACTGTTCATCGCCGGCATCTTCGTGGGCGCGGACGCCATGAGCCGCGCCATGCCGGTGCCCAACTACATCGCCGATGTGCTGGTCGCCACGAGCCTGCTGTGCATGCTGGTGGCCGGGTTGCTGGCGCGCTATCGCCTGCGGCGGGGGTGAGCGATGGAAATACTGGACGTTCTCGTTTCCGCCGCGTTCTGGACCGCCGTGCTGCGCATCGCCACGCCCTACGTGCTGGGCACGCTGGGGGAGCTGCTGTGCGAGCGGGCGGGGGTGCTGAACCTGGGCATCGAGGGGATCATGGTGCTGGGCGCCATGGCCGGCTGGATGGCGGTGTACCAGGGGGCCGATTTGTGGGTGGGCGTACTGGTGGCGATGGGGTGCGGGGCGCTGATGGGGCTGCTGCATGCGTGCCTCACCGTGCCGCTGGGGCTGTCGCAGCACGTGGCGGGCATCGGCGTGACGCTGCTGGGCACCAGCCTGTCCTACTTCGTCTACCGGCTGGCGCTGCCGCAGGCGAGCACGCCGCCCACCATCGTGCCCTTCCAGCCGCTGGACCTGCCGGGACCGCTGGCGCAGACGCCGCTGACGTACCTCGCCGCCGTGCTGGTGGCGGTGGTGGCGTACGTGCTGTACCGCACGCCGATCGGGCTGGCGGTGCGCATGGTGGGCGAGAACCCGGCCGCCGCCGAGGCGCAGGGGCTGAACGTCACCGCCGTGCGCATGGGGGCGGTGGTGGCGGGCAGTGCGCTGATGGGGCTGGCGGGGGCGTTCCTGACGCTGTCGGCCTTCAACGCCTTCTTCTTCAACATGGTCAACGGGCGCGGCTGGATCTGCGTGGCGCTGGTGGTCTTCGCCTCCTGGCGGCCGGGAAAGGCGCTGCTGGGGGCGCTGCTGTTCGCGGCCTTCGACGCCTTCCAACTGCGCTTGCAGCAGATGACCGGCGGCGTGCTGCCGTATCAGGTGTTCCTGATGCTGCCGTACCTGTTGAGTATCCTGGCGCTGGTTCTGGTGGCGCGCCGTGCCGCCTACCCGCGCGCCCTGATGGTGCCCTATCGCAAGGGAGAACGCTGATGTTCGATCTGGTCATCCGCCGCGCCAACCTGCCGGACGGGCGCACCGGCGTCGACATCGGCGTCCGCCAGGGGCGCATCGCCGCCGTGGAGCCGAACCTTGCGGGCGAGGCGGGGGCGGAGATCGACGCCACCGGGCGGCTGGTCACGCCGCCCTTCGTGGACGCGCATTTCCACATGGACTCGACGCTCAGCTACGGCATCCCGCGCGTCAACCGCTCCGGCACGCTGCTGGAGGGCATCGCGCTGTGGGGCGAGCTGAAGCCGACGCTGGTGCAGGACGCCATCATCGAGCGGGCGCTGGCCTATTGCGACTGGGCGGTGGCGCGCGGCCTGCTGGCGATCCGCAGCCACGTGGATGTCTGCGACCCGCGCCTGCTGGCCACCGAAGCGCTGCTGGAGGTGAAGAGGCGGGTGGCGCCCTACATCGACCTGCAGCTGGTGGCCTTCCCGCAGGATGGCGTTCTGCGCTCCCCCGGCGCGGTGGACCTGCTGAAGCGGGCGCTGGACATGGGTGTCGACGTGGTGGGTGGCATCCCGCATTTCGAGCGCACCATGGCGGACGGGGCGGAATCCGTGCGGCTGCTGTGCGGGATCGCGGCGGAGCGCGGGCTGCTGGTCGACATGCACTGCGACGAGTCGGACGACCCGCTGTCGCGCCACGTGGAGACGCTGGCCTATGAGGCGCAGCGGCTTGGCATGCAGGGGCGGGTGACGGGTTCGCACCTCACCTCCATGCACTCCATGGACAACTACTACGTCTCCAAGCTCATTCCGCTGATGGCGGAGGCCGACCTGGGGGTGATCAGCAACCCACTGATCAACATCGTCCTCCAGGGCCGGCACGACACCTATCCCAAGCGCCGCGGCATGACGCGGGTGCCGGAGCTGATGGCCGCCGGGCTGACCGTGGCGCTGGGCCACGACTGCGTGATGGACCCGTGGTACCCGCTGGGCACCGGCGACATGCTGGAGGTCGCGCACATGGGCCTGCACGTGGCGCAGATGACCGGCAGCGACGGCATCACGGCCTGCTTCCGCGCAGTGACGGAGAACCCGGCCAAGCTGCTGCACCTGGACGGTTATGGGCTGGAGCCGGGCTGCCATGCGGATCTAGTGGTGCTGCAAGCCGCCGACCCGGTGGCGGCGATCCGCACCCGCGCTGCGCGCCTGTTCGTGCTGCGCCGGGGCGCGGTGATCAGCCGTTGCGCGCCCGTTCAGGCGGAGCTGGACCTGCCCGGCCGGCCGAGGTCGGTGACGTTTTCCTGAAGTCAACCTTGGGCTGTAGGTTGGGTTGAGCGCCAGCGAAAACCCAACGTTCCTGCCGCGGCGGGCACGTTGGGTTTTCGCTGGCGCTCAACCCAACCTACGTGTTTCACATATAAAAACTGCTTAATTGTGAAATATTCTCCTTGGAAACGCAGGGGAATGTGGATACATCTGGGGCACCGTATCAAGGAGCCCCGCCCCATGTCGCTGACCACCCGCCTTGCCGCGCTGGCCGTCGCCGCCGTCGCGGCGTTCACGTCGCCCGCCGCGCGCGCCGCCGATCCGGTGACGATCTCGGTCGGCTACATCCCGATCCTCGCCGCCGCCCCGCTGTTCGTGCTGACCGGCGAAGGCTGGGCCAAGCAGGAAGGACTGGACGTCAAGCTGACCCGCTTCGTCGACGGCCCCGCCGCCATCCAGGCGCTGGCCGCCGGGCAGATCGACGTGATGTACGCCGGCGTGGCGCCGGTGGTGGTGGCGCGGTCCAAGGGCGTGGACGTGTCCGTCGTCGCCAACTCGGCGGTGGAGGAATTGGTGCTGGTCGCCCGCGGCCCGCTCGCCAAGCTGGCCAAGGACAAGCCGGCGGCGGACGCGGTGAAGGAGCTGGCCGCCCAGACCGGCCGCAAGATCAAGTTCGGCACGCAGCCGGCCGGTTCGGTGCCGGACACGGTGCTGCGCCACTGGCTGTTCAAGGTCGCCAAGCTGGACCCGGCCATCGTCGAGATCGTGCCGATGGGCATCGAGAAGACGCAGCAGGCGCTGATGGCCGGCGCGCTGGACGCCGCCGACATCCGCGAGCCGACCATCACCATCGTCCGCAACGCCGACCCGGCCGCCGCCATCCTGGCGCTGGGCAACGAGATGTTCCCCGGCCAGCCCGGCACCGTGGTGGCGGCGCGCGGCGAGCTGCTGCGCGGCAAGGCCGACGCTGTGCAGCGTTTCGTGAGCCTGCACAAGCGTGCCGTGGACGTGGTCTCCAAGGATCCCAAGCGCGCCGCCGCCCTGTCGAACGAGCACCTGGGCAAGGGCCTCGTCGAGCCGGAGGTGCTGGAGGCCGCGCTGAAGTCGCCGGCCAGCAAGTTCACCGCCGACCCGCGCGCCATCGTGAACGCCGTGAAGGCCATGCAGGCCTTCCAGCTGGAGATCGGCACCGCCGCCGCCCCGACTCCGGTGGAAGAGGCGTTCGACTTCCGCTTCTACGATGCCGCGAAATAAGACCGCGAAATAAGACGATGAACAAGCGCACCGTCGCCCTGCTGTCGGCGCTCGGCGTCCTGGTCTTCCTGCTGGCGTGGGAGGGGCTGGCGCGCAGCGGGATCGTGCCGTCGCGCCTGCTGCCGTCGCCCAGCGCCGTGCCCGCCGCCTTCCTGGCGGAGGTGAAGAACGGCCAGTGGCAGGCGATGGTGATGGCCAGCCTGTCGCACTACCTGTCGGGGCTGGCGCTGGGCTCCTTCCTGGGCATCGCGGCGGGCACGGCGGCGGCGCTGTCGCCGGTGTTCAACGCCTTGCAGGCCGGCGTGGTGCGCATGCTGCGCCCCATCCCGGCCATCGCCTGGATCCCCTTCGCCATCATCTGGTTCGGCGTGTCGGAAAGCTCCGCCGCGTTCCTGATCGCGCTGACGGTGTTCTGGATCAACTACTTCGCCACCTTCGCCGCGGTCAGCAGCGTCGACAAGGACCTGGTCGAGCTGGGCTACGCCTTCGGCCAGGGCGGGCTGGTGCCGCGGCTGTTCAAGATCATCCTGCCGGGCGCCTTGCCGGGCATCCTGGCCGGCCTGCGCGCCGGGCTGGGGCAGGGCTGGATGACGGTGGTGGCGGCCGAGCTGTTCGGCATCCCCGGCGTGGGCATGCGGATGATGGAGGCCTCCGGCCTGCTCGCCACCCACATCGTGGTTCTCTACATGGTGACCATCGCGCTTCTCTACGGGATTTCCGATTTCCTGTTCGTGCGCGTGCAGACACGGGTGCTGGCATGGCAGCGGTGATCGAGCTTTCCGGAGTCACGCTCGGCTACGGCCGGGGCAAGCCGCCGGTGCTGGCCGACGTCAGCGTCGGCGTTGAGCGCGGCAGCTTCGTCGCCATCGTCGGCCCCTCGGGCGTCGGCAAGTCGACCCTGCTGCGCGTCGTCGCCGGCCTGCATCAGGCCAGCGCCGGCACCGTGACCATCAACGCGGAGGAGCGCGCGGGGCGCCGCCCCGTCGGCCTCGTCTTCCAGGACCCGCGCCTGCTGCCCTGGCGGCGCGTGTCGCGCAACGTCCACTTCGGGCTGGAGGGCCTGCCGCTGGGCCGCGCCGAGCGGGAGGAGCGGGTGCGCGAGGCGCTGCGGCTGGTGCGGCTGGACGACTACGGCGGGCGCTGGCCCTACGAGCTGTCGGGCGGCCAGCGCCAGCGCGTCGGCATCGCCCGCGCGCTGGCCGTCGACCCGGAAATCCTGCTGATGGACGAGCCGTTCGGCGCGCTCGATGCCATCACCCGCCGCGCCTTGCAGGACGAGTTGCGCCGCATCCACGCGGAGACCGGCAAGACGGTCCTGTTCGTCACCCACGACATCGAGGAGGCGGTCTACCTTGCCGACCGCATCCTGCTGCTGGGCGGCAGCCCGGCGCAGGTGACGCAGGACATCACCAACGGCCACCGCGCCGAGCGCCGACGCGACGGCGACCTGTTCCGCGACCAGGTGGCGCGGATCGAGGCGGGGATCGCCGACAACTACAGCATCTGAGGCGCGCGCTCGTAATCCACATACCGGAACGCCAGCCCGTTCTCGTGCTGCACGGGTGTGGAGCGCACCTCCGCCCAGCCGTCACCCCAGGGCGGCATGACGGTGTCGCCCTCCACGTCCTGCTCGATGGCGGTCAGGTAAATCACGTCGGCCAGCGGCAGCGCCTCGGCGAAGACCTCCGCACCGCCGATCACGCACAGCTCCTCGGCCCCGGAAGACCGCGCGTGTTCGATGGCCGCGCCCAGGTCATGGAACCACGACGCCCCGTCATGGGCGCCGGGTTCGCTGCTGCGGCTCAGCACGAGGTTCTCGCGGCCGGGCAGGGGGCGGCGGGGCAGCGAATCCCAGGTGCGGCGGCCCATCAGCGTCGGCTTGCCCAGCGTCAGTTCCTTGAAGCGCCTGAGGTCGCCCGGCAGGTGCCAGGGCAGGGCGCCGTTGCGGCCGATCACGCCGTTGCGCGCGGCGGCCACCACCAGACTGATGCGCATTCCGGCCTCTTCCTTTCTCGGTTGCGGCGCCCTTCCGGGCACAAGTCGGCGGGTGCGGGGTTGATTCTCCCACAACACGGGGGAGGGCGGCCATGTGGTTCGAGAACGCGGTCATCTACTGCCTGGACGTCGAGACCTTCATGGACGGCGACGGTGACGGTATCGGCGATTTCCGGGGCCTGACCGATCGGCTCGACCATCTTGAGACGCTGGGCGTTACCTGCGTGTGGCTGCAGCCGTTCCAGCCGACGCCGAACCTGGACGACGGGTACGACGTCGCCGACTTCTACACGGTGGACCCGCGGTACGGCACGCTGGGCGACTTCGTCGCCTTCACGCACGCGCTGCGGGACCGGGGCATCCGCCTGATCATCGATCTGGTGGTCAACCACACCTCCATCGAGCATCCGTGGTTCAAGGCGGCCTGCGCCGATCCCAACTCGCGCTACCGCGACTTCTACATCTGGTCGAAGGAGCGGCCGAAGGACGCCGACCAGGGCATGGTCTTCCCCGGCGTGCAGGAGACCACCTGGACCTGGAACGAGCAGGCGCAGGCCTACTACTTCCACCGCTTCTTCTGCCACCAGCCGGACCTGAACATCGCCAACCCGGCCGTGCGCGACGAGATCCTGCGCATCATGGGATTCTGGACGGAGCTGGGCGTGTCCGGCTTCCGCGTCGACGCCGCCCCCTTCCTGATCGAGCTGACCAGCGGCGACGGCCCGCAGGGCAAGGCGATGTTCGAGTTCCTGGAGGAGATGCAGACGTTCCTGTCCTGGCGCCAGGGCGACGCCATCCTGCTGGCCGAGGCCAACGTGACGGCCGAGCATATCGGCGACTACTTCGGCGGCGGCCACCGCATGCACATGCTGTTCAACTTCCTGGTCAATCAGCCGCTCTATCTGGCGCTGGCCCGGATGGAGGCGGCCCCGCTGGCCAAGGCGTTGCGCGAGCTGCCGCCGATCCCGCCGCACACGCAGTGGGCGCAGTTCCTGCGCCTGCACGACGAGCAGGACCTGGGTCGGCTGAGCGACGCCGACCGGCAGGAGGTCTACGCCGCCTTCGGCCCGGACCCGTGCATGCAGATCTACGACCGCGGCATCCGCCGCCGCCTTGCGCCGATGCTGGGCAACGACGCGCGGCGCATCCTGATGGCGCACAGCCTGTGCTTCAGCCTGCCCGGCGCGCAGGTCATCCGCTATGGCGACGAGATCGGCATGGGGGACGACCTGTCGCTGAAGGAGCGGCTGGCGGTGCGCACGCCCATGCAGTGGTCGAACGACGCCAACGGCGGCTTCTCCACGGCACCGGCCGATAAGCTGGTGCGCCCGGTGATCAGCGGCGGGCCTTGCGGGTACGAGCGGCTGAACGTGCAGGCCCAGCGCCTCGACCCCGACTCGCTGCTCAACCGCATCGAGCGGTTGATCCGCGTGCGGCGCAGCTGCGAGGAGGTGGGGGTGGGGCGGATGACGATCCTGGAAACCGGGGAGCCCGCCGTGCTGGCCCACCGCTGCGACGGACGCAACAGCGTGGTGGTGCTGAACAACCTGTCCGACCGCGAGGTGTCCGTGACGCTGCCGCTCGACAAGGAGGAACAGGGGCGGCTGGTGGAGATCGCGGGCGACGACCCGTATCCGGAGGGGGGCGAGGCCATCGCGCTGCGCGGCTATGGCTTCCGCTGGTTCCGCGTGGACGGCGGAGACCGGCGGCCGTAGGTTGGGTTGAGGCGTCAGCCGCAAAACCCAACGTGCTCGCGATGCAGGGCGTGTTGGGTTTTCGCTGGCGCTCAACCCAACCTACAGAAAGTCAGTGCCGGTGCCCATGCACCCCGCACGCGGCTGGCCTGCGCGGCCGTCCGCGTCACTCCGCGCCCTTGACGGGCCGCCGGGAGGGGTTTGAAATAATCGAACCTTTCGTGTTCGAAAGCCTTTTGTTCGAAAGTCCGTTGGCAGCCGGCCGGTTGCACGGCCGTACCCTCCGCGCACCGCCTTCCCCTGCCCAACGGCCGCCGGTTCGGGAGAACGGCCGTGAAAACGAGATCCCTGGTCCTCGCCGCCCTCGTCCTGATCCTCGGCGCCGTGGGAGCCTACGTGGCGTGGGACGCCATGCAGACGCGCCGGCTGCCGGCCGGCATCGTGTCCGGCAACGGCCGCATCGAGGCCAACGAGATCGACATCGCCACCAAGTACGCCGCCCGCGTCGCCGAGGTGACGGCGGAGGAGGGCGACCTCGTGGAGGCCGGCGCGGTGATCGCTCGCCTGGACATCCGCGACCTGGAGGCGCAGCTGCGCGCCGCGCAGGCGCAGCTGCGTCAAGCCCGGCAGGCGCAGGCCACGGCCGAGGCCGTGATCGCCCAGCGCGTGAGCGAGGCCGACTTCGCCGCCAAGGAGCTGGAGCGTGCGCTGGTGCTGTTCGGCAAGGGCCACGTCTCGCAGCAGCGCGTCGATCAGGCGCGCAATCAGCGCCGCACGGCGGACGCTGCGCTGACCGCCGCGCGCAGCCAGCGCGACAACGCCGCCGAGGCCATCGGTGCCGCCGTGGCCGAGGTGGACCGGCTGCAGGAACTGGTGGCCGACGGCACGCTGAAGGCGCCGCGCAAGGGGCGCGTGCTCTACCGGCTGGCCGAGCCGGGCGAGGTGCTGGCGGCCGGCGGCAAGGTGGTGACGCTGCTCGACCTCTCCAACGTGCACATGACCTTCTTCCTGCCGACCGATCAGGTGGGGCCGCTGGCGCTGGGCGCGGAGGCGCGGGTGCTGCTGGACGCGCTGCCCGACCTTGCCGTGCCGGCGCAGGTGTCCTTCGTGGCGCCGCGCGCGCAGTTCACGCCCAAGCAGGTGGAGACCCGCTCCGAACGCGACCGCATGATGTTCCGCGTCAAGGCCCGCATCCCCGAGGCGCTGGTGACCAAATACATCGAGCGGGTGAAGACCGGCATCACCGGTGTGGCCTACGTCAAGCTGGATGCCGGCGTGGCATGGCCGGACTGGCTGGAATCGCGCCTGACGCGGGACGGGACGGCGGCGGGGGCGCCGCAGTCATGACCGCCGGCCTTGCCGTCCCCGCCGCCGTGGTGGTGGAGGGCGTGCGCCACCGCTATGGCGGCACGGTGGCGCTGGACGGCGTGGCGCTCAGCCTGCCGCCGGCCGCCAGCGTGGCGCTGATCGGGCCGGACGGGGTGGGCAAGTCGACGCTGTTCGGCCTGATCGCCGGGGCCAAGCGGCTGCAGGACGGTGCGGTGACGGTGCTGGGCACCGACATGCGCGACGCCCGCGGCCGGGCGGACCTGCAAACCCGCGTCGCCTACATGCCGCAGGGGCTGGGCCGCAACCTCTACGCCGACCTCAGCGTGCGCGAGAACCTGGAGTTCTTCGGCCGCCTGTTCGGCCTGGACGCCGCCGCCCGCGCCGCGCGCATCGCGGAGCTGCTGGCCGCCACCGGCCTCGCCCCGTTCCCGGACCGGCTGGCCGGCAAGCTGTCGGGCGGCATGAAACAGAAGCTGGGGCTGTGCTGCGCCCTGCTGCACGACCCCGACCTCTTGATCCTGGACGAGCCGACCACCGGCGTCGATCCGCTGTCGCGCCGCCAGTTCTGGGACCTGATCGAGCGCATCCGCGCCGGCCGGCCGGGCATGACGGTGCTGGTCGCCACCTCCTACATGGATGAGGCGGAGCGGTTCGAGCGGGTGCTGATGATGCACGCCGGCCGGCTGCTGGCCGACGGTACCCCGGCCGAGCTGAAGGCGCGCACGGGGGCGGACGACCTGGAGGGCGCCTTCGTCGCCCTGCTGCCGGAGGAGGCCCGGCGCGGGCACCGGGCGCTGGTGGTGCCGTCGCGCCGGCCGGACGGTGACGGGCCGCCGGCCATCGAGGCGCGCGGGCTGACGCGGCGCTTCGGCGCCTTCACGGCGGTGGACGGCGTCAGCTTCCGCATCGAGCGGGGGGAGATCTTCGGCTTCCTCGGCTCCAACGGTTGCGGCAAGACGACGACCATGAAGATGCTGACCGGCCTGCTGCCGGCCAGTGCGGGCGAGGCCATGCTGTTCGGCGCCCCGGTCAGGCCCAAGGATCTGGAGACCCGCCGCCGCGTCGGCTACATGGCGCAGGCCTTCTCGCTGTATGGCGAACTGACCGTGCGCCAGAACCTGGAACTGCACGCGCGGCTGTTCGACCTGACGGGCGCGCGGGCGGCGGAGCGCCTCGACCATCTCACCGGCCGGTTCGGGCTCGCCCCGTATCTGGACGCGGTGGCGGACGGGCTGCCGCTGGGCGTGCGGCAGCGGCTGTCGCTGGCCGTGGCGATCCTGCACGGGCCGGAGCTGCTGATCCTCGACGAGCCGACGTCGGGCGTCGATCCGGTGGCGCGCGACCTGTTCTGGACCGACCTCGTGGCGCTGTCGCGCGAGCAGGGGGTGACGATCTTCGTTTCCACCCACTTCATGAACGAGGCGGCGCGCTGCGACCGCGTGGCCTTCATGAACGCCGGCCGCGTCATCGCCGTCGGCCCGCCGGACGAACTGCGCCGGCAGCAGGGCGCCGCCACCCTGGACGACGCCTTCATCGCCGCCATGCGCCAAGCGGCGGCGGACGCGGAGGGCGGGGTTCCCGACGCGGCCCCTCCGGTTGCAGCGGTCGAACGGCCGGCGGAGAGGCGCCGGGCCTTCTCGCCGCGCCGGCTGCTGGCCTACGCATGGCGCGAGGCGCTGGAGCTGCGGCGCGACGCGGTGCGCCTGACCGTGGCGCTGCTGGGCACGGTGCTGCTGATGCTGGTGTTCGGCTACGGCATCACCATGGACGTGGAGGATCTGACCTTCGCCGTCCTCGACCGCGACCAGACGCCGGAGAGCCGGGCGTACGTCGAGCAGTTCAGCGGCTCCCCCTACTTCCTGGAAAGGCCGCCGATATCCGACGAGGCGGAGCTGGGCCGGCGGCTGCAGGAGAACGACGTGGCGCTGGCGATCGAGATCCCGCCGGGCTTCGGGCGCGACCTGCGGCGCGGCCGGGCGCCGGAGGTGGCCGTGCGCATCGACGGCGCCATGCCCTTCCGCGCCGAGACCATCCAGGGCTACGTCGCCGGCCTGCACGAGCGCTTCATCACCGACAAGGCACGCGAGGCCGGCGTCGACCTGCCGCCGCCCGCGGCGACGGTGGAGGCGCGCTACCGCTACAACCAGGCGTTCCGCAGCCTGGACGCCATGGTGCCGTCCACCATCGGCATCCTGCTGATCTTCATTCCGGCGATCCTGGCCGCGCTCGGCGTGGTGCGGGAGAAGGAGCTGGGCTCCATCACCAACCTGTACGTGACGCCGGTGACGCGGCTGGAGTTCCTGCTGGGCAAGCAGATCCCCTACGTGGCGCTGGCGACCTTCAACCTGCTGCTGATGGTGGGGATGGCGGTGATGCTGTTCGGCGTGCCGGTCAAGGGCAGCGTGGCCGGATTGCTGCTGGGCGGGTTCGTGTACGTGTGCGCCACCACGGCGCTGGGGCTGCTGATCTCCGCCTTCACGCGCACGCAGACGGCGGCGATCTTCGGCACCGCCATCGCCACCACCATGCCGGCCATCCAGTTCTCCGGCATGCTGCAGCCCGTCTCCACGCTGGACGGGCCGGCGTGGGTGATGGGGGCGCTGTTCCCGACCACGCATTTCCTGAAAATCAGCCTGGGCGCCTTCACCAAGGGGCTGGGCTTCACCGACCTGCTGCCGTTCATCGGCGCCACCGCCCTGTTCGTGCCGGCGCTGGTGGTGCTGGGCCTGATCTTCCTCGACAAGCAGGAGCGGTGAGCCATGGGACGCTTCATCCGCAACAGCCTCGTCCTGGCGCGCAAGGAATGGATCAGCCTGTTCCGCGACGTCTTCATGATGGGCTTCGTCCTGTACGCCTTCACCGTGTCGGTCTACAGCGAGGCCACCGGCATCTCGCACGAGCTGCGCAACGCCTCGCTCGCCATCGTGGACGAGGACCGCTCGGCGCTGTCGCAGCGCCTGATCGCCGCCTTCCACGCGCCGGAGTTCCGCGCACCCGTCCTGATCCGCGAGGACGCGGTGGACGCCGCCATGGATTCCGCCCGCTTCACCTTCGTCCTCGACATCCCGCCGAACTTCCAGGCCGACGTTCTGGCCGGGCACAGCCCGGCGGTGCAGCTGCTGATCGACGCCACCGCCATGATGCAGGCGGGCATCGGCGCCCAGCAGATCCAGGGCATCGTCGCCGAGGAGGTGGACCGCTTCGTCCGCCGCGAGGCGCCGGGGACGGGGGCGCCGGTCGGGCTGGCGCTGCGCATCGCCTTCAACCAGACGCTGAAGACCAGCTGGTTCACCGGCGTGATGGCGGTGATCAACAACATCACGCTGCTGGCGGTGCTGCTGGCCGGCGCCGCCCTGATCCGCGAGCGCGAGCACGGCACGCTGGAGCACCTGCTGGTCATGCCCGTGCGCCCGGCGGAGATCATGACGGCCAAGGTGCTGGCCAACGGCGCGGTGATCCTGGCGCTGACCGTGCTGTCGCTACGCGTGGTGCTGCAGGGCGTGCTGGGCATCCCGCTGGCGGGGTCGGTGCCGCTGTTTCTGCTGGGGACGGCGCTGTACCTGTTCTTCGCCACGGCGCTGGGCATCTTCCTGGGCACCATCGCGCGGTCCATGCCGCAGCTGGGCCTGCTGTTCATCCTGATCGTGCTGCCCATGAACCTGCTGTCGGGCGGTGAGACGCCGCTGGAGAGCATGCCGGCGGCGCTGCGGTTCACCATGCAGTTCTCGCCCTCCACCCACTTCGTGGCGTTCGCCCAGGCGATCCTCTACCGCGACGCCGGGTTCGACGTGGTGTGGCCCCGCTTCGCCGCCGTGGCCGGCATCGGTGCGCTGTTCTTCGCCTGGAGCCTGCGGCGCTTCCGCAAGCACCTGGCGGCGATCCACTGACGTTGGGTTTTCGCTGCGCTCAACCCAACCTACGATGCGCCCGTAGGTTGGGTTGAGCGCAGCGAAAACCCAACGACCGCGCCAAATCCGACGATGATGGTCAATTATTCCGCCGCGGGGTGTTTGCGCGGCGGCCCCGACGCGCTATCTATCGCGGTCTAACCGGAGCACGCCGTTTTGCAGAGCGCCAAGGACATCTTCTCGTACCGCAAATTCTGGGCCCACCGTTTCGGCCCGGCCCCGTTCCTGCCCATGTCACGCGCGGAGATGGAGGCGCGCGGCTGGGACAGCTGCGACATCATCATCGTCACCGGCGACGCCTACGTCGACCACCCCAGCTTCGGCATGGCGGTGATCGGGCGGTTGCTGGAGGCGCAGGGCTTCCGTGTCGGCATCATCGCCCAGCCGGACTGGCAGAACGCCGAGCCGTTCAGGGCGCTGGGCAAACCCAACCTGTTCTTCGGCGTGACCGGCGGCAACATGGATTCCATGGTGAACCGCTACACGTCCGACCGGCGGCTGCGCCACAACGACAGCTACACGCCGAACGACGAGGGCGGCAAGCGGCCGGACCGCGCCACCATCGTCTACTCCCAGCGCTGCCGCGAGGCCTACAAGGACGTGCCCATCGTCCTGGGCGGCATCGAGGCGTCCTTGCGCCGCATCGCGCACTACGACTACTGGTCGGACAAGGTGCGCCGGTCCATCCTGGTGGACGCCAAGGCGGACATCCTGGCCTACGGCAACGCCGAGCGCGCCATCGTCGAGATCGCCCACCGGGCCGCGAAGGGCGAGCACCCGCGCGCCATGCAGGACATCCGCGGCACCGCCTTCCTCCGCGACGCGGTGCCCGAGGGCTGGACCGAGATCGACAGCGCCGCGGCGGTGGAGGAGGGCACCGACGTGAACCTGCGCGGCGGCGTCGAGGACACCGTCGTCCGCCTGCCCTCGGCCGAGCGCGTGATGGAGGACAACGTCCTCTACGCCCAGGCGTCGCGCGTCCTGCACCAGGAGGCCAACCCCGGCAACGCCCGGCCGCTGGTGCAGCGGCACGGCGACAAGGAGCTGTGGCTGAACGCCCCGCCCATCCCGCTGACCACGGCGGAGCTGGACGCCGTCTTCGCGCTGCCCTACGCCCGCGGCCCCCACCCCACGTACGGCGATGCCCGGATCCCGGCGTGGGAGATGATCCGCTTCTCCGTCAACATCATGCGGGGGTGCTTCGGCGGCTGCTCCTTCTGCTCCATCACGGAACACGAGGGGCGCATCATCCAGAGCCGGTCGGAAGGCTCCATCCTGCGCGAGATCCAGGAGATCCGCGACAAAACCAAGGGCTTCACCGGCCACATCTCCGACCTCGGCGGCCCGACGGCCAACATGTACCGGCTGGCGTGCAAGAGCGACGAGATCCGCGACACATGCCGCCGGCCCAGCTGCGTCTACCCCGACATCTGCAAGAACCTGGGCACCGACCACGGCCCGCTGATCCAGCTCTACCGCAAGGCCCGCGACCTGAAGGGGGTGAAGAAGATCTCCATCGCGTCCGGCCTGCGCTACGACCTCGCGGTCAAGAGCCCGGAGTACGTGAAGGAACTGGTCAAGCACCACGTCGGCGGCTACCTGAAGATCGCCCCCGAGCACACGGAAGCCGGCCCGCTGTCCAAGATGATGAAGCCGGGCATCGGCGCCTACGACAGCTTCAAGCGCATGTTCGACAAGGCGGCGAAGGAGGCGGGCAAGCAGCTCTACCTCATCCCCTACTTCATCGCGGCACACCCGGGCACGTCGGACGAGGACATGATGAACCTGGCGCTGTGGCTGAAGCGGAACGGCTTCCGCGCCGACCAGGTGCAGACCTTCCTGCCGTCGCCCATGTCGGTGTCCACCGCCATGTACCACACCGGCCGCAACACGCTGCGCCCCGTGCGCCGCGTGGGCGGCGAGATGGTGGCGAGCGCCAAGGGCCTGAAGCAGCGCCGCCTGCACAAGGCCTTCCTGCGCTACCACGACCCGGAGAACTGGCCGGTGCTGCGCGACGCGCTGAAGGGCATGGGCCGCGCCGACCTGATCGGCCCCGGCCCCGACCAGCTGGTACCCGCGTGGCAGCCGGCCGGCACGGGCAAGGCCGCGGCGGCGGCGGGCGCCGGGGCGGGGGCCGGGAAGCCGGCGGGCAAGCCCTTCTTCACCCAGCACGCCGGTCCGGGGCGCCGCCGGCCGCGCAAGTAGCCGCTATTCGGCGGCGTGGCGGACGTTCTTGTTGGCCAGCCCGTCGCGGCTGTGGCGCAGCGGCAGGGTGGGCTGCGGTTCGGCGCGCAGCTCGTCCGGCACCTTGGTGCCGACGGAGCCCTTGGCGACGGTGACGCCGCCGTCCACCGCCCACAAGGCGCCGGTGACGTAGCTCGCCTCGTCCGACGCCAGGAAGGCGTAGACGCCGGCGACCTCCTCCGGCGTGCCGAGGCGGCCGAGGGCCGTGCTCTCCACCGTCGTGCGCTCCATCTCCTCGGTCATGGGGCCGGTTTCCTTGTGCGTCCAGGCGGTGTCGATGGGGCCGGGGCACACGCAGTTGGCGCGCACGCCGTAGGGCGCCTGCTCCACCGCCACGCCGCGCGTGAAGGCGTGAATCCAGCCCTTGGTGGCGCCGTAGACGGCGTTCTGCGCCAGCCCGATCGTGCCCGATTCCGACCCGGCCGAGACGATGCAGCCGCGCGTCTGGCGCAGGTGGGGCAGGGCGAAGCGCGTCATCAGGAAGACGGAGCGCAGGTTATGGCGCAGCGTCTCCTCGAAGGCGTCGATGGGGTAGTCCTGCGTCTCGGCCACGGCGAGGAAGACGCCGGCGTTGTTCACCAGCACGTCGAGCCGCCCGAAGCCGTCGATGGCGGCCTGCACGCAGGCGCGGGCGTCCTCCTCCTCGGCGAGGTTGCCGACGTGGATGCGCGCCTCTCCGCCGCGCTCGGCGACGGCGGCGCAGACGTCCGCCACGGGATCGCCGGGCAGCCCGGCGAGGAGGAGCCGCGCGCCCTCGCGCGCGAAGGTGTGGGCGATCGCCTCGCCGATCCCGGTGCCCGCGCCGGTGACGATGGCGACCTTGTCCTGAAGCCGTCCGGCCATGCTGGCCTCCCTTGCGGTTCGCGCCCTGCGGTTGGCGACGGGTTTGTGGAGGAACTCTCCTCAACCGGACGGGCGAGCCCGCGTTTCCCCGGATTTCCCCATGGACCGAAGCGCCGCCGCGCGTGTTTCCCCCGCGACACACCCGAAGGAGAGAAGAGCATGGTCGATCGTGTAGGAAGCCGGCGTGCAAGGAACCGCCTGACCGCCCTCGGCGCCGCGCTGATCGCGGCGGGGCTGCTGGCCGGCTGCCAGGGTCCGATGTTCGGCGGCCTGGGCCAGACCGCCGCCCTCCCGCCCCCGCCGCCCAAGCGCGCCGAGCCGGAGGAGCGCGGCATCTGGATCGTCGGCAGTGGCGCCGTGGAGCCGCGCCTGCGCACCGTCGCCGCCGGCTATGAGGGCACGCGCGACACCCGCCCACGCGTGGCGGCCGAGGGCACCGTGCCCGGCCTGCGCGCGCTGTGCGCCGGGACGGGCGTGGAGAGCCCGGACATGGCCCTGTCCGACCGCCGCATCCGCGCCGACGAGGCCCGCCGCTGCAAGGCGCGCGGCATCCCCTTGAGCGAATACGAGTTGGGCCCGAACCAGTACGTCTACGTCAAGGACGCCCACCTGGCCGCCATCCCCGGCGTGCGCGATTTCGTCCAGAGCTGGGGCGTGACCGGCAAGCCGGTGACCGCGCCGACGAGCGGGACGTGAGGGGGCTGGGCCGGTGCGCCGGATGCGAATATCCGGATGTGCATATCACTATTGAGAGCATCTGGCGCTTTGCCGGTGGCGGCTTGAGGAGTCATTTTGTAGAATAGGTGAAGAAATGGCATCCTGCCGTAACGGGATACGGTGTTCATTATGGCATCTAAGCAAATATATGAGACTCTGGCGGCACGGCGCATCAAGCTTGGCCTGACGCAAAGGAGGGCTGGATTGCTGATCGGTGAGGATCAGCCGACCGTTTCCAGGGCGGAGCAAGGGCGCTCTAATTTTCGGGATGTGGCGGAGCGTCTCGACAAGGCTTTTGCGAAACTGGAGCGGGAACGCGACAAAATCGTCAGGGTCGAGGCCGACCGGTTCTGGCGGCAGACGGCGGCGGCCCCCGGCGGCAACGGCATCATCAAGCGGCTGGAAGGCGTGGCGCGCGAGCTGCTGCAAGGCTCCCTGTCCGACGTCGAACTGGCGGAGCGCATCCTCGACTGCCTGCCGAAAGACAGCCGCGACGCCGTCGCGGACGGCGCCGCGTCGGGATGAGCGCAGACGTCGCCGCCCCTATTCCCGAAACCAAGCCGAGCCGTGGAAGGCCGCGGCGATGCCGTCGTAGGCCTGCCGCACCGACGGCAGGCGCAACGTGTCCGGATGCGCGACCAGCCACACTTCGACGGCGATTCGCTCATCAAACGGCAGCACCATCACTTGATGGTCGAGTGCGTTCGAAAAATCGGGCAGCAGGCCGATGCCGGCCTCTGCCATGACGGCACGGTGCAGCGCCGACGAGGTGGACAAAGTCATCAAAGGCCCCTCGGCGGCGCTGTGCATCAGGTCCGCATATATGCGAAATGAGGGATGCGTTTCGTAGACGAGGTGCGACAACAAGGGATGATCTGCAAGTTCTGCCATTGATCCAGGCGCTCCGTTCGCCTGGAGGTAGGAGCGTGCTGCCACCGGTTTGAACCGCATAAGCCCGAGTTTACGGACGTGGTAGTCGGCACTACATGGAACGTCGGCGCCCGGTGCCACCAGAACGATGGCAATGTCGGCCCTCTGGTCGGCGGGCAGGAAGACCATCCGCGGCATGGCGCCCGTCGGAATCGACAGCACCGGCGTGTCCTTCACCGGCCCCCCGACCGTCTGCGGGACGAGCAAATATGAACTGAGCCCTTCAGGAGCGGCGATCGTCACCGGTCCCCCGCTGTGGCGCAGCGTGACAAGCACCCGATCAAAGTCATCCATGGCTGTGGCGACGCGTTCGGCGGCACCAAGCAAACGGCGTCCAGCGTCGGTGGGCTGGACCCCGGTTGAACGCCGCTGGAACAGCGCCACTCCCGCTTGCTTCTCCAGTTGGGCGATCTTCCGCCCCACGGTGTTGTGGTCCGCACCCAGAATCGCTGCGGCCCGCTGAAACGATCCCGCGTCAGCCACCGCCATAAGTATACGGACAAGGTTCAGGTCCGTTCGCATCATGGGCCCGTCCCCTCACTGCCTCTCAAATTTGAGAACCCCCCTCAGCCACGCGAGTCCTACCACGGTATGGCATTTTTGCATAACCCACTATGCCGTGGACAACGCGCGGAGGTGGAGATGCCCGACGGATCGTACAGTGCCGAGTACCCCCAATCGACCATGGATGTGGGAATCACGCAACGCTGGCGTGGCAAGCCGGTGCGCGTCACAGTGGCCGAGAGCTTCGACGATCTTGTCCGCGCCCGCGTGATTCGCGGAATCGTTTGGCTCGCCCAGGAAGGCGCGCGTTACGACGTGCAGTTCGACCGAAACGATACTTGCGCCACGCACCTGTTGGTGTGGGTGGGCGACGAGCCGGTGGGAACCATGCGAATCCGCTGGCTTCCCGATCAGGCGCGCTTCGAAAAACTGTCGGTACGTCCCGACTATCGTGGGATGCCCGTGTTTCGGGCGCTGGCCAAGTTCGCCTTCGCGCTGTGCGCGGGGAAAGGCTACAGGGCGGTCACCTCGCTCGCCATCGAGGAAACGGTCAAGCTCTGGAAGCGTCTGGGTGCGACTGTAACCGGCGAAGCGCTGCCCTTTATGGCAGACAAGAACATGGTGCCGATGAAACTCGAACTGCCCGCGGTTGCATACCCTGCACTGAAGGGCGGAATCGCGCGGGCCGGGAACCCGGATTTCGAAATGGCGCTCTTCATTCCCGAAGCCGACCTCATGCGGAGCCCGTCCGAGGTGTCGGCATGAGCACGCCGGGCTGGGTCACCAGCAAGCGCAAGATCAGGGTCGTCGGGCGGATGACCACCGTCCAGCTTGAGAATTACGCGTGGGACAGCTTCGACGCGATCTGCGGCGCGGCGAACCTGTCCATTCATGCGCTGGCCAGCCGCATCGATGCACGGCGCAGTCGGGACGTCGGCCTGACCAGCGCGTTGCGCCTGTTCATACTCGCCTATTGGCGCATGATCGAAGCTTTGCCCGGCGCACCGCCGCACACCATCATCGACGCGGCGCTCGATCAGGTCATTCCGCCGCCGGCCTGCGCCAGTGCGGCCATGCTCATGCGCTGCAAGGAACGCATCGCCCAGAATTTTACGGTACGGCGGGCCGAAACGGCCAGGGCGCTGATGGCGGAGCACGGCGGCTTCCAGGATCTCGGCAGCGCCGCGCGAGAAGCCTGGGGACCGCGGCCGCCCTGGCCGCCCAGTGAGGACGCCCTTGCGGGGCAGGCATTGCGCGACCTCGTTCAGCCGTTCAATCAGTGAAAAGGGCGAAGCGCGTGAAGCGTTCTCGCAATAAGGGGCGGCCGCAGGTAGCAGACAATGGTGTGATGAATTTCACAGCGCGCCCGCCACTTTCCTGATAGGGTTCCCCCTTCGGGAGGAGGGAGACCATCGTGCTTGCGCGCATCGGCATCGCGACGAAGTTCCTGGGTCATGCCGAAGCCTAGGACGATCATCATCGGCGACGCGAAGACGTCGGTATCCCTGGAGAACGAGTTCTGGCTGGCGCTCACCGAGATCGCGGCACGCGAGCGGGTGACGCCGAGGATCCTGGCCGAGCGCATCCAGGCAGCCTGCACGAACGCCAACGTCACGTCCGCGCTGCGGGTCTTCATCATCGCCTACTACCGCGTCAAGGCGAACCGGAACGCCGCCGACCAGGGCGCCGACGGCGACGCCGTGGAAGCGGCGATCGCCGCCGTGCGGGGGCTGGACGAGGAGGAGGCGGCCATCACGGCGCGGCGCCGCCATCGGGGAGCCGAGGCCGGCGCGCCGTAAGGGGCGCGGCCGTCGCCGGCAACGAAATCACCCATACAGCCTGAGCGCGTGGTGGCGCGACACACGGTAGTGGTTGGTTGTCGTATGCAGCGCGCCGGTTATCCTCTTTCGAAAATCATACCATTGCCGATTGATTTCTTCGGCCGGGGGCTGTATCGAACGCGAGACACCTGACCGGGAGAAGGGGCGCCGATGCTCCGCACGCTTGTCCTCAGCTTCGCCCTGGCTGCCGGGCTGGCGCCGGCCGTGCTGGCGCAGGGGCAGACGACCCGGGCCGAGGTCGCCAACGACACCGCGAATCCGGTGAAGTACCGGGTCTGCGCCTTCGCCATGTGCACCGACTGGCAGGTGCTGATGCCCTACCAGCACGGCATGCGCATGGTGCTCCAGGCCGACGAGTACATGATCGACGTCGGCTATGCCGAGGCCGGCAACGGCGCCGCCGGGGGCGGCGGTCCGGCCTGCCGCCTGCCGTTCGAGGCGGGGCCGGTCCTGCGCGTGCGCGTGTCGGGGCAGGCGCCCACCCTGAACTGCGTGAAGATCTGAGGCGTAATCGGGGGCGTCCTCACCGCCCGTTCAGCCATGCGGCGGCCGCCTGGGCGTCGAATCGGCGCTCCAGGGGCACGGCGGCCATGGCCGACTGGGCGACGTCGAGGAAGGCGCGCTCGGCGCGGTTCAGCTTGGCCGCGGGGTTCCACAGCAGGTGCAGGTCCACCGGGGCCACCCCCTCCGGCGGGGGCAGGGGCCAGAGCAGGCCGTCCTCGCGGTCGCGCGCGGCCACGTGGGCGGGCAGGGGGCCGATGCCCAGGCCGGCGACGATCATCCGCCGCACCTCGTCCAGGTTGGCGCTGGCGCCGACGATGCGGCTGTCGATTCCCTCCTGCGCGCGGAACACGGCCAGCGGCGACAGCACGCCGCCGATCTGGTCGCTGGTGAAGGAGACGAAGGTCTCACTGCGCAGGTCGGCCAGCGTCAGGTCGCCGCGTCCGAACAGCCGGTGGCCGGGCCCGCAGTAGAAGTGGAAGACCTGCCGGGCGAACAGCGCGTGGTCCACGTGCGGCGGCGGCTCCCGCATCAGGCACAGGGCGGCCGACGCCGTCTTCTGCTGCACCGCCGTGTGCGCCTCCGCACTCGCCATCACGTCGATTCGGAAGGTGACCAGCGGGTGCAGCGCGTGCACGCGGGCCAGGATGGCGTCGAACAGCGGCGACTGGATGCGGCTGGCGAGTGCCAGGCGGACGTGGCCGGCGATCTCGTCCCGCACCTCGCGCATCAGCACGCCGAAGCGGGTGATGTTGCCGTAGATCTCCAGCACCTCGCCGTAGATCACCTCGCCGGCCCCGGTGATGCGGAAATGGCCCTGGCCGCGTTCGATCAGCTGGCGGCCCAGCTGCTCCTCCAGCCGTTTCAGCGCCTGGCTCACGGCGGGCTGGGTGAGGCCCAGGCGGCTGGCGGCGCGCGTCAGCCCTTGTTCCTGCACGATCACCATGAAGGTGCGCAGCAGGTTCCAGTCCAACTGGTGGCCGAGGCGGTCGAGATCGCGCGGGGTCATGCCATAAATCCAGCTTATGCGTAGGATGAGGATTATCGATTTGGCACCGAAGGAAAAGGGGCCTGTAATCCCACCCACAGGGTTACCCGCCCACGGACAGCATCGCGACAGACGGTGCGCGGGGGCACAGGGCTTCAGGGAAAGGTTGGAGACAGCCATGCCCGCTCACACCATAGGCGTGGGCAAGGGCGGGATCGACGCCACGTCGATCCTCGGCGCCGTCGCGGGCTTGCGCGCGGAGGGGGAGGCGTTCCTGGCCGACCTCGTCCGCTGCGCCAGCCTGCTGGGCGCCGAAGGGCCGGCGCAGGAGCGCATGGCCCGTGCCTTTGCCGACCTCGGGCTCGAGGTCGACCGCTTCACCATCGACGAGGGCGCGCTCAAGGGCCTGCGCGGCTGGTCGCCGTCGCTGGCCTCCTACCAGGGGCGCGAGAACGTGGTCGGCATCCACCGGCCGCGCACCGTGAAAGGCCGCTCGCTCATCCTCAACGGCCACATCGACGTGGTGCCGGAGGGGCCGGCCGAGCTGTGGACCGACCCGCCGTTCACGCCGGTGATCCGCGACGGCTGGATGTACGGCCGCGGGGCCGGCGACATGAAGGCGGGCATCGCGGCCTACGTCATGGCCTTCAAGGCGCTGAAGAGCCTGGGCGTGCAGCCGGCCGCACCGGTGTATCTGCAGTCGGTGGTGGAGGAGGAGTGCACGGGCAACGGCGCCTTTGCCTGCCTGCACCGTGGCTACACCGCCGACGCGGCGGTGATTCCGGAGCCGTTCGACCACACGCTGATGACCGCGCAGGTCGGCGTGCTTTGGGTGCGGATCGAGACGACCGGGCGGCCGGCGCACGTGCTGGACACCGGCGCCGGACTGAACGCCATCGAGGCGGCGTACCGCATCGTCACCCACTTGAAGGCGCTGGTGGCGGCGTGGAACCACCCGGACGGACGCCACCCCGCCTACGCCGCGTATGAAAACCCCTACAACTTCAACCTGGGCCGCATCGAGGGGGGCGAGTGGACCTCGTCGGTGCCGACGCGCTGCCGGGTCGACCTGCGCCTGGGCTTCCCGCCGGGACGCGCCGCCGGCGCGGCGAGCGAGGAGGTGGAGCAGGCGGTGATGGAGGCCGTGCGCGACGACCCCGACCTTGCCGGAATCGGCGTGACGGTGGAGTTCCGCGGTTTCCAGGCGGAGGGCTGCACCATCGACCCGGATGAACCCGTGATGGCCGCGCTGGCCCGCGCGCACGAGGCGGTGCGCGGCGAGCCGGCGCGCACGCTGGCCGCCACCTGCACCACCGACGTGCGCAGCTTCGTGCTGTACGGGAACACCCCGGCGACCTGCTACGGCCCGAAGGCCGAACGCATCCACGGCATCGACGAGCGGGTGTCGCTGGACAGCGTGGCCGACGTCACGGCCGTGCTGGCGCTCTTCATGGCCGAGTGGTGCGGCCTGGAGGCGTCGACGTAACGAGAAGGCTTCAACAAGAACAGGGGACGGCATTCATGAGCAACCGGTGGTCTCACATGCGCAACACCCTGGCGGCGGCGGCCGTCGCGGCGGCGCTTTCCCTGCCCGGCGGGGCCATGGCGCAGGAGCCGCAGCGCGGCGGCACCCTCAACGTCATCGTCCAGCCCGAACCGCCGATGCTCGTCCTCGGCCTCAACCAGAACGGCCCGACGCAGACCGTGGCCGGCAAGATCTACCAGAGCCTGCTGACCTACGACCACGCGCTGAAGCCGCAGCCGGGCCTGGCGGAATCGTGGGAGGTGTCGGCGGACGGCCTCACCTACACCTTCCGCCTCGCCAAGGGTGTCACGTGGCACGACGGCAAGCCGTTCACCGCCGACGACGTGGTGTTCACCACCACCAAGTTCCTGCCCGAAACGCACCCGCGCGCCCGCGCCATCTTCGCGCGCTGCGAATCCATCACCGCACCGGACGCCGGCACGGTGGTCTTCAAGCTGAAGGAGCCGTTCGGACCGTTCCTGCAGGCGTTCGAGGTGTCGACGACGCCGATCATGCCCAAGCACGTGTACGAGGGCAGCGACTTCCGCGCCAACCCGGCCAACGCCACGCCCATCGGCACCGGCCCGTTCAAGTTCAAGGAGTGGGTGAAGGGCTCGCACATCCACCTCGTGCGCAACGACGCCTACTGGAAGCAGGGCAAGCCGTACCTCGACGAGATCATCTTCCGCGTGATCCCCGACGCCGCCTCGCGCTCCGTGGCACTGGAGCAGGGGACGGTGCAGCAGACGCAGTTCAACGACATCGAGACCTTCGACGTGCCGCGCCTGAAGGCGCTGCCGCACCTGACCATGACGACGAAGGGCTACGAGTTCTTCGCGCCCCTGTCATGGATCGAGATCAACACGCGCGTCAAGCCGCTGGACGACAAGCGGTTCCGGCAGGCGATGCTGCACGCGCTGGACCGCCAGTTCATCCGCGACAAGATCTGGTTCGGCCTGGGCCGCGTGGCGACGGGGCCGGTCAACTCGGTCACGCGCTTCTACGAGGGCAACGTCAAGAAGTACCCCTACGACCCGAAGATGGCCGAGAAGCTCCTGGACGAGATGGGGCTGAAGAAGGGTTCGGACGGCACGCGCGCCAAGGTGAAGCTGCTGGTCATGCCCTATGGCGAGACCTGGACGCGCCTGGGCGAGTACGTGAAGCAGGCGATGAAGAAGGTCGGCGTCGACGTGACGCTGGAGACCACCGACGTCGCCGGCTGGACCAAGCGCGTGTCGGGCTGGGACTACGAGCTGACCTTCAACTTCGTCTACCAGTACGGCGACCCGGCGCTGGGTGTGGCGCGCACCTACATCTCCGACAACATCCGCCAGGGGGTGATGTTCTCCAACACCATGGGCTACTCGAACCCGGAGGCCGACAAGCTGTTCGCCCAGGCCGCCCAGTCGTCCAAGGAGGACGAGCGCCAGCAGCTCTACTCCGCGGTGCAGAAGATCATCGTGGAGGACGTGCCGGTGGCGTGGCTGCTGGAGATGGAGTTCCCGACCTTCCTCGACAAGCGCGTGCAGAACGCCGTCACCACGGCGATCGGCGTCAACGAGAGCTATGACGGGGTCTGGCTGAAGAAGTAACGAGGCAGAGCCCCTCTCCCCTTGCGGGAGAGGGGTTGGGGAGAGGGGGCGCCGGCAGCGTGATGCTTTTTGGGATCACAAAGCAACAAAGAAGACAGAAGCACACAAAGGGGGCGTCGGCTCGATTGCAGGCCGGTCGCCCGGATCAGGATCTCTTGGTGTTCTTTGTAGTCTTTGTTGCTTCGTGATGAACCACAGCCTGGCGCAACGGTCTGTTCCCGGTATCCCCCTCTCCCCAAACCCCTCTCCCGCTCTCAGCGGGTCCTTTGGACCCGCCTGTCGCGTCAGCCGGATCAAAGATCCGGCGAGAGCGAGGGGAGAGGGGCTTCTACCAGCCCGGAGTTCTGTATGCCCCGCATCGTGCTTTTCATCGTCCAGCGGCTGGTGAAGGCGGTGTTCGTCGTGCTGGCGATCGCCGTGTTCAACTTCTTCCTGGTGCACGCCGCCCCCGGCGACCCGGCCATGGTCATGGCCGGCGAGGCCGGCGCCGCCGACGCCAAGTTCATCGAACAGCTGCGCCAGCAGTTCGGGCTCGACCGGCCGCTGCACGAGCAGCTGGGCACCTACATGGGCAAGGTGGTGCAGGGGGACCTCGGCTATTCCTACCGGCAGCAGCGCCCCGTCCTTTCGCTGTTGATGGACCGGCTGCCGACCACGCTGGCGCTCACCCTGTCGGCCTTCGTGCTGGCGCTGATCGGGGGCGTGCTGCTCGGCACGCTGGCGGCCATGCGGGCGGGGACGTGGTCGGACACCGCCATCACCATCGTCGGGCTGACGGCCTACGCGACGCCGATCTTCTGGATCGGGCTGATGCTGATCCTGCTGTTCTCCGTCAACCTCGGCTGGCTGCCGGCCTTCGGCATCGAGACGGTGGGGGCGGGGTACACGGGGCTGGCGGCGTTCCAGGACCGGGTGGTGCACCTTGTGCTGCCGGTAGCCACGCTGGGGCTGTTCTACATGGCCGTGTACACGCGGCTCACCCGCGCCTCGATCCTGGAGGTGCGGGACATGGACTTCGTGAAGACGGCGCGGGCCAAGGGGCTGCCGGAATGGCGCATCGTGTCGGTGCACATCCTGCGCAACGCCATCCTGCCGGTGATCACCGTGGCCGGCTTCCAGGCCGGGCACCTGATCGGCGGCTCCATCCTGATCGAGACGGTGTTCGCCCTGCCGGGCATCGGGCGGCTGGCCTTCGACGCGGTGTTGCAGCGCGACTACGCGGTGCTGCTGGGCATCTTCCTGGTCACCTCGGTGGTGGTGGTGCTGTTCAACCTGATCACCGACCTGATCTATACCCTGGTCGATCCGCGCATCGAGGTGATGCCATGAATCCTGAGTTCTGGCGGGCCTTCGCGCGCAACAAGGGGGCGGTGGTCGGGCTGGTGTTCCTCATCGCCGTGGTGGCGCTGGCGGCGCTGGCCGATGTGGCCTTCCCCGGCAGCCCGTGGGACATGGCGACGGCACCGTTCCAGCCGCCGCTGTCCGACGACGCGCCGCTGGGCTCCGACACGCTGGGGCGCGACATCGCGGCGGGGATCGCGCACGGGGCGCGGGTGTCGCTGCTGATCGGGCTGACTTCCACGCTGGTGGCCGTGCTGATCGGCGTGCTGCTGGGGGCGGTGGCCGGCTTCTACGGCGGGCGGGTGGACGACGCGGTGATGCGCTTCACCGAGCTGTTCCAGACCATCCCCAACTTCGTGCTGGCGGTGGTGCTGGTGGCGATCTTCACGCCCTCCATCACCTCCATCGTGCTGGCCATCGCCATCGTGTCCTGGCCGCCGCTGGCGCGGCTGGCGCGGGCGGAGTTCATGAGCCTGCGCACGCGGGAGTTCGTGCAGGCCGCCGTCACCACCGGGCAGTCGAACGCCACCATCATCCTGCGCCAGATCCTGCCCAACAGCCTGTCGCCGATCATCGTGTCGGCCTCGCTGATGGTCGCCACCGCGATCCTGCTGGAAAGCTCGCTCTCCTTCCTCGGCCTGGGCGACCCGAACATGATGAGCTGGGGCTACATGGTCGGTGCCGCGCGCACGGTGATCCGGCAGGCGTGGTGGATGAGCTTCTTTCCTGGCGTGGCGATCCTGTTGACCGTGCTGGCGCTGAACCTCGTGGGGGAAGGCTTGAACGACGCGTTGAACCCCAAGATGGCGCGGCGGGGGCGGGCATGACGCTGCTGTCCGTCGAGAACCTCACCATCGACCTGCCCCCGGGGGCCGACCGCCGCCATGCGGTGGAAGACGTCACCTTCACCCTGGAGCGCGACGAGATCCTGTGCGTGGTCGGCGAGTCCGGGTCGGGCAAGTCGATGACCGCGCACGCCATCATGGGCCTGCTGCCCAAGGCGGTGAAGGTCTCCGCCGGCGCCATCCGCCACCACGGCACCGACGTGCTGTCCCTGCCGGAGAAGCAGCAGCGGGCCTTGCGCGGCGGCCGCATCTCCATGATCTTCCAGGAGCCGATGACGGCGCTGAATCCGCTGATGCGCGTCGGCGACCAGATCGACGAGGTGCTGCGCTACCACACCCAGCTCGACCGCGCGGCGCGCAAGGCGCGGGTGGTGGAACTGCTGGCGTCGGTGGGGCTGCCGGAGCCGGAGCATCTGCGGCGCAGCTACCCCTTCCGCCTGTCCGGCGGGCAGCGGCAGCGGGTGATGATTGCCATGGCGCTGGCCGTGCAGCCGGACGTGCTGATCGCCGACGAGCCGACCACCGCGCTGGACGTCACCACGCAGAAGCAGATCCTCGACCTGATCCGCGAGGTGCAGGCGACGCGGCACATGGGCGTCATGTTCATCACCCACGACTTCGGCGTGGTGGCGGAGATCGCGCACCGCGTGGCGGTGATGCAGCACGGTCGCGTGGTGGAGATCGGCCGCGCCGCCGACGTGCTGAACCGGCCGCAGCACCCCTACACCCGCCAGCTCATCTCCGCCGTGCCGCACCTGATCGAGCATCGGGCGGACTTCGCCCGCGCCGGGGCGCCGCTGTTGAAGGCGGAGGGGGTCAGCAAGACCTTCCACCTGGGCGGCGGGCTGTTCCGCGCGGCCAGGACGGTGGTGGCGGGCGACGACATCTCGCTGGAGATCCATGCGGGGGAGACGGTGGGGCTGGTCGGCGAGTCCGGGTCGGGCAAATCCACGCTGGGCCGCTCCGTGGTCGGGCTGATCAAGCCGGACAAGGGGCGCATCCTGTTCGAGGGGACCGACCTGCTGTCGCTGTCGCGCACGCAGTTCCGGCCCTGGCGCAAGCACGTGCAAATGGTGTTCCAGGACCCCTACGCCTCGCTGAACCCGCGCCACACGGTGGGCGACATCATCACGCAAGGTCCCGTGGCCTTCGGCGAGGACCGGCGGTCGGCCATGGACAAGGCGCGGCGGACGCTGGAGCTGGTGGGGCTGGACGCCTCAGCGCTCTCGCGCTTTCCGCACGAGTTCTCCGGCGGGCAGCGGCAGCGCATCTCCATCGCCCGTGCCCTCGCCCTGGAGCCGAAGCTGCTGGTGGCGGACGAGCCGGTGTCGGCGCTCGACGTGTCGGTGCAGGCGCAGGTGCTGGACCTGCTGGAGGAACTGCGGCACCGCCTGAACCTGTCCATGCTGTTCATCACCCACGACCTGCGCGTGGCGGCCCAGGTGTGCGACACCATCGCCGTGATGCAGCGCGGGAAGATCGTGGAGATCGGGCCGGCCAGGGACGTCTTCTCCGCGCCGAAGCACGCCTACACCCGCCAGCTGCTGGACGCTATCCCCGGCAAGGCCTGGAGCATCCCGGAGGACCTGACGCCGGTGCGGCGGCGCGGGATGGCCTCATGAAGCTGGCGATCGTCGGGGCGGGGGCGGCCGGCGGGCTGCTGGCGGCGCGGCTGGCGCTGGCGGGGACGCCGGCGCCGCTGCTGGCGCGGCGGCGCACGCTGGACACGCTGCGCCGCGATGGGCTGACGCTGGAGACGCCGTCGGGACGGCCGCTGACCGTGCACCCGCCGGTGACCGACGACGCGCTGGAGCTGGGCGTGCGGGACGCGGTGCTGCTGGCGGTGCCGGCGCACGATCTGGCGAACGTCCTGGAGGCGATGGCGCCGCTGGTCGGGCGCGGCACGCGGCTGGTGCCGGTGCTGGGCGGCGTGCCCTGGTGGTACCCGGCCGGGCTGGACGGGCGGCCGTTGCGCAGCGTCGATCCCGGCGGCTTGCTGTGGGCGGCGATGCCGCCGGGGCGCGTGGTCGGCGCCGTCGCCGGCTTCGCGGTGGAGCGCCGGGCGGAGGGTTACATCCGCCATGTCGGCGGGCTGGCGCTGACGCTGGGCATGGCGGAGGGCAAGAACGACGGCTTCGTGGAGGAGTTGGCGGCGCTGCTGGGCGCGGCGGGGTTCGAGGCGGCGGCGGGTGACGCGCGGGCGGCGGTGTGGCCGGCGCTCCTGGCGCCGCTGGCCTTCGCGCCGATGGGGTTCGTCACGGGCCGGGCGCCCGACGAACTGGCCCGCGACGCCGACGCTCGTGCCGTGGCCACCGCCGTGGTGGAGGAGGTGCGGGATCTGGCCGGACGCCTCGGCCACGCGGTGGCGGATGGGCTGGACGCCTGCATCGCGCTGGCGCAGCGGCCGGGGCGCATCCGCCCCTGGCCGGCGGACTGCCGGCCGGAGTGGGAGGCGTTCCTCGACGCGCCGCTCGAACTGGCCGACCGCGTCGGCGCCCCGGTGCCGCGCCTGCGCACCGTGCAGGCGCTGGTCCGGCTGTGCCGGCGCGGTGGCGAGGCGTTGGCGGCGTGACGTCCGTAGGTTGGGTTGAGGCGCCAGCCGAAAACCCAACGTGTTTGCGGCGTCGGAATTGTTGGGTTTTCGCTGGCGCTCAACCCAACCTACGGGAGCGCCCACTTTGGGAAGGGACTCATGACAAACCTGCGCATCGACGGCGAGCGCCTGTGGGCGAGCCTGATGGACCTGGCGACGATCGGCGCTACGCCGAAGGGCGGGGTGTGCCGGCTGGCGCTCACCGACCTCGACCGCGAGGGGCGCGACCGCTTCGTGCAGTGGGCGGACATGGCGGGCTGCGACGTGCGCGTCGATCAGGTCGGCAACCTGGTGGCCCGCCGGGCCGGGCGCGACGCGAACCGCGACCCGGTGTGCATGGGCAGCCACCTGGACACCCAGCCGACCGGCGGGCGGTTCGACGGCATCTACGGCGTCATGGCTGGGCTGGAGGTGATCCGTGCGTGCAACGACGCCGGCATCGTGACGAACGCGCCGCTGGAACTGATCGTCTGGACCAACGAGGAGGGCGCGCGCTTCTCCCCGCCTATGTTGGGCTCGGGCGTCGCCATGGGCGTCTTCACGCTGGACCACGTGCTGGACATCCGGGACACCGACGGGCTGCGCCTGGGCGACGAGCTGCGCCGCATCGGCTACGCCGGGCCGCACGATCCCACGGCGCACCGCATGGCCGCCTATTTCGAGGCGCACATCGAGCAGGGGCCGGTGCTGGAGGCGGAAGGGCAGGCCATCGGCGTCGTCACCGGCGCGCAGGGCCAGCGCTGGTTCGAGGCCACCGTGACCGGCAGCGAGGCGCACGCCGGCCCCACACCCATGCGGCTGCGCCGCGACGCGCTGGCGGGGGCCGCGCTGATGATCGCGGCGGTGGAGGCCATCGCGCGCGAGGTGGGGGGCGATGCCTGCTCCACGGTCGGGCGCATCCGGGCCGAGCCGGACTCGCGCAACGTCATCCCCGGCCGCGTCTGGTTCACCATCGACCTGCGCAACCCCGACGCCGACACGCTGTCGCGCATGGTGGCGATGATGAACGAGCGCCTGGGCACCATCGCGCGCGAGCGCTCTCTCGGACTGGAGATCACCGATTTCTGGGAGTTCCCGACGACGCCGTTCGACGCCACGCTGGTCGGCCGCGTGCGGGCGTCCGCCGCGCGGCGCGGCCTCACGCACCGGGACATCGTGTCGGGCGCCGGGCACGACGCCGTCTACGTCGCCCGCAAGGTGCCGACCGCCATGGTCTTCATCCCCTGCGAGGGCGGCCTCAGCCACAACGAGGCGGAAAACATCAAGCCGGCCGACGCGCTGGCGGGCTGCCACGTGCTGGCGGATGCCGTGCTGGAAACGGCGGGGGTGGGGTGAGGCGTAGGTTGGGTTGAGCGCCAGCGAAAACCCAACGTGTTCGCCACGCGTAGGATGTTGGGTTTTCGCCTTCGGCTCAACCCAACCTACGAAAACAATGGACTGGGAAGGTCACGCCATGCGTTTCGTCTATTCCGAGACCCAGCTCAAGCACCGGCCGCCGACGTTCCTGGTGCGCGGCCGGCCGCAGCCGTCGCCGGAGAAGCCGGAGCGCGCGACGGCGCTGCTGGACGCGCTGAAACGGCGGGGCTGCGCGGTGGAGGCGCCGCCGGACCTGGGCGCCGGGCCGCGGGCGGCGGTGCATTCGGCCGACTACCTGCGCTTCCTGGAGACGGCATACGAACGCTGGTCGGCGCTGCCGGACGCGGCGGAGGTGATCATCCCCAACGTCCACCGCAACACCGACATGGCGGAATACCCCACCGGCATCGTCGGGCAGGCCGGCTGGCACATGGCCGACACCGCCTGCCCCATCGGCGAGGGCACGTGGGAGGCGGTGTGCGCGGGCGCCGACACGGCGGCGCACGCCGCGCAGCTGGTGGCGCGGGGGGAGGTGCCGGCGGCCTACGCGCTGTGCCGGCCGCCGGGGCACCATGCCTCGCGCGACATGGCCGGCGGCTTCTGTTACCTGAACAACGCCGCCATCGCGGCGCAGGCGATGCTGCCCATCCTGGCGGGGCAGGGCCGGGCGCCGCGCGTCGCCATCCTGGACGTGGACGTGCACCACGGCAACGGCACGCAGGCGATCTTCTACGAGCGCGACGACGTGCTGTTCGCCTCCATCCACGGCGATCCCAACAATTTCTACCCCTGGTTCGCCGGCTACGCGCACGAGCGTGGGAAAGGGCGGGGCCTGGGCTGCAACCTCAACATCCCGCTGCCGGTGGGCGGTACCACGGAAGCGATGTTCCTGGACGCGGTGGAGCAGGCGATGGCCTACGTGCGCGCCTGGGGGCCGGAGGCGCTGGTGCTGTCGCTGGGGTTCGACACCTATGCGGGCGACCCGCTGGCCGCCTTCCAGGTGACGACGCCGGGCTTCGCCACGCTGGGTGCCGCCATCGCCGCGGGCGGCTGGCTGACGGTTCTGGTGCAGGAGGGCGGCTACGACTGCGCCGCGCTTACCGCCAACCTGACGAGCTTCCTGGAGGGGTTCAGCGCGGCATAGCGGCGGCGTCCTCTTCCGCCTCGCGTTCCATGTCGCGCTGCCCCGCCATGGTGGCGCAGAGCTTGGGGTACAGGCGGGCCATCTCGCCGACGAGGAACCTGGCGGGCACGTCGTGGAAGGTGCCGTGGTCGTTCAGGTAGGCCATGAACTGCCGCCCCTCGGCGTCGAAGGGCTGGAGCAGCGCGTCCGACGTGCCGTCGAAGGGCAGCGGCGCCACACCCAGCTTGGCGCACAGCGTGTCGTTGAAGGTGGGCGTCACCTTCACCCAGCGCTCGCCCAGGTAGATCTCCACGTAGCCGTGCCAGGCGAACACGTCGCTGCCCACCGTCTCCAGCAGGCGCTTGGTGGCGAGGTGGTTGCGCACGTCGGCGAAGCCGATGCGCGCCGGGATGCCGATGGCGCGCGCCAGTGCCGCGAACAGCGACGCCTTGCCCACGCAGTAGCCGCGCCGCGCCTCCAGCACCGAGGACGCGCGGTAGACGTCGAGCGCGCCGTAGTCGAGATAGGGATCGTAGCGGATCTCGTCGCGCACGGCGAGGTACAGGCACTGCGCCTTGCCCTCGTCCGTCGGCGCGCAGGCGGTGACCCAGGCGGCGTGCTTGCGCAGGGCCGGGTGGTCGCTGTCGATGTACTCGCCGGGCGAGGTGTAGAGGCGGTGTTCGATGTCGCTCAGCATGGGGCGGGATCTTCGATCAGGTCTGGAGTCGGGTCCGGGGCGGGCGGAGGCATACCCTTCCGGCGCATCGGGCGCAACCGCACGGGAATCAGGTCGGCCATGACGCAGACGGTGGGGCGCGGCCAATAGTTGGCAACACGAATGGTTCGCCGCAAATGCCAAGGGCGCGGGGCTGCCGTGCGCGCGTGCGCGAGGCTTGGCGCCGCCGGTGGGCTCGGCCATACTCGCGCCCCAAGAAGAACACGCCAGGGAAGGACTAAGGCATGGTTTTCGGCGCGGACAATCTGGTGGCGACGCTCAAGGCCGGTGGGATCGAGGTCTGTTTCGCCAACCCCGGCACCTCGGAGATCCACGTGGTTTCCGCCTTCGACCGCCAGCCGGGCATCCGCTGCGCGCTGACGCTGTTCGAAGGGGTGGCGACCGGGGCGGCCGACGGCTACGCCCGCATGACCGACCGGCCGGCGGCCACGCTGCTGCACCTGGGGCCGGGCCTCGCTAACGGGCTGGCCAACCTGCACAACGCGCGCAAGGCGGAGTCGCCGGTCGTCAACATCGTGGGCGACCACGCCACCTACCACCTGCGGCACGACGCGCCGCTGACCGCCGACGTCGAGGGCGTGGCGCGGCCGATGTCGCACTGGGTGCGCACGGCGCCGGACGCCGCGTCGCTGGCCGGACTGGCGGCCGAGGCGATCGCCGCCGCGCGCACGCCGCCGGGCCGGATCGCCACGCTGATCGTGCCGGCCGACGCCGCCTGGAACGAGACGCCGGCCGAGGTGGCCCGCCCGATCCACCCGCCGCGCCCCGCCGCCGTGGCCGGCGAAGCCGTGCGGGCGGCGGCGGAAGCCCTGCGGACCGGACAGCGCGTCGCCTTCTTCCTGGACGGCCCGGCGTTGCGCGAGGACGCGCTGGCCTGGGCCGGACGCATCGCCGCGGCGACCGGCGCGCGGCTGATCGCCAAGACGCTGTGCGCCCGCGTCGACCGCGGTGCGGGGCGCGTGACGGCGGAGAAGCTTCCCTATCCCGTGGCGCAGGCCATCGAGGCGCTGTCGACCGTCGATCACCTGATCCTGGTCGGCACCAAGGCGCCGGTCGGGTTCTTCGCCTATCCCGACAAGCCCAGTGTCCTGACGCCGGAGCACTGCCGCATCCACACCCTGGCCGCTCCCGGCGAGGACGCGCTGCAGGCGCTGGCTTGGCTGGCCGAGGAGATGGGCGCGCACGCCCGGCCGGTGCCGGTGCAGGAACTGGCCCTGCCCACCCCGGCCACCGGCGCCGTGACGCCCAAGGCGATCGGCCGTTCCGTGGCGGCGCTGCTGCCGGACCATGCGGTGGTGGTGGACGAATCGATCACCGCCGGCGGCTTCCTCTACCCGCCCACCGACGGGGCGCGGCCGCATTCCTGGACGCACGTGACCGGCGGCTCCATCGGCTACGGCCCGCCGGTGGCGCTGGGCGCGGCGGTGGCCTGCCCGGATCGGCGGGTGGTGAACCTGCAGGCCGACGGCAGCGCCATGTACACGCTCCAGGCGCTGTGGAGCCAGGCGCGGGAGGGGGCGAACGTCACCACCGTGATCCTCAACAACCGCTCCTACGCCATCCTGCGGGTGGAACTGGGCAACCTGGGCTTCCAGGACCCCGGTGCGGCGGCCAGGGCGATGACCGACCTGACCGGCCCGGCGCTGGACTGGGTGAGCCTCGCCAAGGGCATGGGCGTGCCGGCGGCGCGGGCGGAGGACATGGAGACCTTCAACGACCTGCTGGCCCGCAGCCTCGCCACGCCGGGCCCGTTCCTCATCGAAGCGATGATGGCGGGGTAAGCCTCATTCCGCCGCGCCGGCGGCGCGCCGCCCGTCCGTCCGGGTGTCCCAGTCGTCCAGCACCAGGGACAGCATGCAGCGGGCGATCTCCCGCTCGCCCATGACGGTGTGCGAGGCGCCGCAGGTGACGAGGTGGTCGAGTTCGGCGTCGGAATGGGCGCGGGCCACGATCTCCAGGTTCGGGTTCGCGGCGCGCGCCTGCTCGACGACCTGCCCGGCCTCGAACGCCTCGGGGATGGCGACGATCAGGTGCCGGGCGCCGGTCAGGTTGGTCGCGGTCAGGACGTCGGGATCGGCGGCGTTGCCGAAGAGGAGTTCGGCGCCGTCGCCGCGCGCGGCCTCGGCCGGCTCGGTCCGGTCCTCGACGACGACGAAGGGGATGCGCGCTTCCCGCAGCCCGGCGCCGACCAGCGCGCCGACCCGGCCGTAGCCGATCAGCACCGTGTGGCCCGTCAGCGCCGTCGGCTGCAGGTCGTGCGCGGGCTCCGCCGGTGCGGCCGGGGCGGGGCTGGTGGCGGGTTCCGGTTTCGCCGGCTCCTCGCGCGGGACGAGGCGGGCGATCAACCCGAACAGCAGCGGGTTCACGACGATCGACAGGATGGCGCCGGCCAGGATCAGGTCGCGCCCGACCGCCGGCAGGATGCCCAGCCCTACGCCCAGCCCGGCGAGGATGAAGGAGAACTCGCCGATCTGCGCCAGGCTGGCGGAGATGGTGAGCGCCGTGCCCGTCGGCCGGCCGAAGGCGCGCACGATCAGGAACGCCGCCGCCGACTTGCCGACCAGGATGATGGCCAGCGTCGCCGCCAGCTCCCACGGGGCCTGCACGATGATGGCCGGGTTGAACAGCATGCCCACCGACACGAAGAACAGCACGGCGAAGGCGTCGCGCAGCGGCAGCGTCTCGGCCGCCGCGCGCTGGCTGAGTTCGGATTCGCTGAGGATCATGCCGGCGAAGAAGGCGCCCAGCGCGAAGGACACGCCGAACAGCGTGGCGGCGCCGAAGGCCACCGTCAGCGCGATGGCCAGCACCGCCAGGCGGAACAGCTCGCGCGAGCCGGTGTGCGCCACCCAGTGCAGGATCCACGGGATGACCCGCCGCCCGACGATCAGCATGAAAGCGACGAAGGCCGATACCTTGCCCAGCGTCAGCAGGACGATGCCGGCGACGCCCAGCCCGAGCGGGCCGTCCGCGTCCGCACCGCCGTGCGCGGCGCCGGCCACGGCGGGGATCAGCACCAGGGCCAGCACCATCGCCAGATCCTCGACGATCAGCCAGCCGACGGCGATGCGCCCGCGCTCGGTCTGCACCAGCCGCTGCTCCTGCAGCGCGCGCAGCAGGACGACCGTGCTGGCCACCGACAGCGCCAGCCCGAAGATGATTCCGGACAGCAGCGGCCAGCCGAGCCACGTGGCCAGCCCCGCGCCCATCGCCGTGGCGGCGGCGATCTGCACCACGGCGCCGGGTACGGCGACCGTGCGCACCGACAGCAGGTCCTTCAGCGAGAAGTGCAGGCCGACGCCGAACATCAGCAGGATCACGCCGATCTCCGCCAGCTCGTTGGCCAGCCCCTGATCCGCCACGAAGCCCGGCGTGAACGGCCCAACCGCGATGCCGGCCATCAGGTACCCGACCAGCGGCGACACGCGCAGCCGGTGGGCCAGCGCCCCGAACGCGAAGGCAAGGCCGAAGCCGGCGACGAGCATGGCGATCAGCGGGCCGTGGTGCATGGGGCTCCTAGCGGGGTGGCGGGCGGCGGTGGGGATGGACCTTGCATTTGGGGTGGGCAGCCCGTATTTCAACCAAAATGGTCAAATTTCAAGGCCCGCCATGGGAAGCGCAGCGCTGTTGACGCCCGGCCAGTGCCGGGCGGCCCGAGGCTTTCTCGACTGGACGCAGAACGACCTTGCCGGGCGCGCCGGCCTGTCGCGCAGCACCATCCGCGGTTTCGAACAGGGCCACCATGACCTGCACCCGTCCTCGGCCCGGCAGATCGCGCGGACGTTCGAGGAGGCCGGCGTCCTGCTCATCCCCGCCGGGGCGACCGGGCCCGGCGTCTGCCTGAAGGGGCCGGAGGAGGCCGGCAGCCCTAAGACGAACGCCTCCCCCTGCGACGAAAGGGCAGGTTGCGGCACCGCAAAAAGCAAGTAACACCTATGGTGTCTACCTCTGGATGAAAAACTCATTAATAGTTATCCTCGGAGATACACCATGGGCCTCTCCCTTCCTCCTGGCGTTACCCTGCCGCCGGGTGTCACCGTTCCTCCGGTTGACACCAGCGGCGTGATCCGCGGCGAGCGCACCATCGTCGGAACCACCGCCAACGAGACCTTCACGGCCGAGAGCGACGCCGGCTGGATGCTGAACGGCATGGGCGGCAACGACACGCTGAGCGGTGCCGGCGGCAACGACACGCTGATCGGCATGCAGGGCGACGACGTGCTCTACGGCGGCGCCGGCATCGACACGGCGTCGTTCACGCTGCTGGCGGACATGTACTCCATCACCAAGACCGGCGACGTGGTCGTGGTGCGCGGCCTGGACATGGGCGTCTTCGACGGCAGCGACACGCTGTACGGGATGGAGAAGGCCATGTTCTCGGGCATCGAGATGGACCTCGCCACGCTCACCACCACCAGCGTGGTGAACCTGGGCACGGCCGGCGCCGACCTGCTGCTCGGCTCGGTGACCATGGACACGCTGGGCGGCGGCGAGGGGGCGGACACGCTGCAGGGCGGCTTCGGCGCCGACCTCATCTCCGGCGGCGCGGGCAACGACGTGCTGTACGGCAACCAGGGGGCGGACACGCTGGCCGGCGGCGCCGACGCGGACACGCTGTTCGGCGGCCAGGGCAATGACGTGATCTCCGGCGACGCGGGCGCCGACCTTCTGCACGGCAACCTGGGTGCCGACACGCTGACCGGCGGGGCGGGGGCCGACCGCTTCGTCCTCGGCACGGGCGGTGGCGCCGACGTGGTGAGCGATTTCAGCTTCGCCGACGGCGACCGCCTCGTGGCCGGCGGCCGCACCTGGACGGCGAGCGACGGCGCGTCCGGCGCGGTGGTCAGCTTCGGCAACGGCGACAGCGTGACGCTGGCCGGCGTCACCTCGGCGCAGGTGAGCACGAGCTGGTTCGTGACGAGCTGAGCAGGCCTTCCGATCCCTCCCCCATTTCCGGCCAGCGCGGGAGGCGGGGGAGGAAGCCCATCGAAGCGGGCAGGGGCAATTTGTCGGCGAGGATCAGCGGCCCGTAGGTTGGGTTGAGCCGAAGGCGAAAACCCAACGTGTCTGCGATGCGAAGGGCGTTGGGTTTTCGCTGGCGCTCAACCCAACCTACGCGTCCTCCCCGGCCGGGGCCGCTCACGCCACGGCGAACAGGTCGCCGTCGTCCGGGTCGGGGGGCGTTTCGGCGTTGGGGTCGCCAGGGGCGGTTTCCCAGCCCAGGCCGGGGAGTGCTATGATGCGCTGGCCGCCGCGGTCGGTGCGGCAGACGATCACGTCGCGCTGCTCCATGTAGGTCAGCAGGCGCCGGGCGCGGCCGGCGGAGCGGCTGCCGCAGGCGCGCGCCACCTCGTGGTCGGAGGGGCAGGGGGCCTTCTCCAGCGCGGCGCGGGCCAGCATCAGGAACACGCCCTGGATGTCCTCGGACAGGCCCGCGGCGGCGGCCTGCGCCTTCTCCCATTCCGGGCTGCCGGCGGCCTCGGCGGCGACACCGGCGCGGGCGGTCGCCAGCTTGCGGCGGAAGGCCGGCAGGTCCAGCGGCTCGCCGCCCAGACGGTGGATGCGGCAGCGCACCAGGAAGTCCTGGTACAGCACGGCGACCGAGCGGAAGGGCGAATCCGGCTCGGACAGGACCTGGCGCAGCACCTCGTCCAGCAGCGCGTTGCGTTCCTCCTCGCTCATCACCGGGCCGGTGTCGGCGGGGGGCTGCTCGGCCGCCGGGGCGAGCGCCGGGCGCGACTGGGCCAGTTGGAACAGCAGGTCCATGTTCTGCGGCGGCGGCCGGCGGGGCGGCGCCGGACGCAGCGCCGGCTCCGGCTCGCCGGGCTTGAAGATCAGCTCGTGCACGTCCTCCGGCGGCGCCTCGGGCAGGGGCATCAGCTTGGGGCTGCCGCTGCGGCCCGACGTCTCGACGCTGCCGATGGTGACGGGAAGCGGGCGGCGCGCGATGGCGGGGCCCAGGCCGATGAAATGGCCGCGCTCCAGGTCGCGGAACATCTCCGCCTGCCGGCGCTCCATGCCCAGCAGGTCCGACGCGCGCGCCATGTCGATGTCGAGGAAGGTGCGGCCCATCAGGAAGTTGGACGCCTCGGCGGCCACGTTCTTGGCTAGCTTGGCGAGGCGCTGGGTGGCGATGACGCCGGCCAGCCCGCGCTTGCGCCCGCGGCACATCAGGTTGGTCATGGCGCCCAGCGAGATCTTGCGCGCCTCGTCCCCCACCTCGCCGGCGGCCGAGGGGGCGAACAGCTGCGCCTCGTCCACCACCACCAGCATCGGGTACCAGAAGTCGCGGTCGGCGTCGAACAGCCCGCCCAGGAACGCGGCGGCGGCGCGCATCTGCCCCTCGACGTCCAACCCCTCCAGGTTCAGCACGGTGGAGACGCGGTGCTGGCGCACGCGCCCGGCGATGCGGGTCAGCGCCCCCTCCGTGTGCTCGTCCGCCTCCACCACCAGATGGCCGTACTTGTCGGCCAGGGTGACGAAGTCGCCCTCCGGGTCGATGACGGCCTGCTGCACCCAGGGCGCGCTCTGCTCCAGCAGGCGGCGCAGCAGGTGCGACTTGCCCGACCCGGAGTTGCCCTGCACCAGCAGGCGGGTGGCCAGCAGCTCCTCGAGGTTGACCTTCGCCGGCGTCCCCGACGACGTCGTGCCCATGTCGATGCTGATGGTCATCCTGCTCCCTCGTGCGTGGCCGGGCGGCTGCCGGCGCATGGGTATAGCGCAGATCACCCGGCCGGTTCGACACCCGCTTTGGGCGGGGCCGGGATGCGGAGAATTTGTTACGACGCCCTGCGAACGGGTGGCGCGCGGAGACTGTTCCGCCGGGCAATGCCATGCTTGAGTCGGGCGCGGAATTCCCGGACACTGCCGTTCGCTGGCGAACCATGGGGGCGAGGGGTCACGGGATCGATGCTGACGGTGTTGATTGCCGACGACCATCCGCTGTTCCGCAAGGCGCTGCGCGATATCCTCTCCGGCATGGGCGAGGAGTTCCACGTGATGGAGGCCAGCACGCTGGACGAGGCGCGCGCACTGGCCGACGCCGACCTGGACCTGATCCTGCTCGACCTCGCCATGCCGCAGGCCACGGGGTTCAGCGCGCTGGTCAGCCTGCGCAACGCCGTGCCGTCGGTGCCCATCGTCATCGTGTCCGCCTTCGCGGACCCGGAGACGGTGCACCAGTCCGGCACCTATGGTGCCGCCGGCTTCATCCCCAAGACCGCCGAGCCCTACGTGATGGCCGAGGCCATCTCCAAGGTGCTGGCCGGCGGCCGCTGGTGGCCGAGCGCGCCGGTGGCGAAGCCGGCGGCCGAGGACGCGCCGGCCGGCGACCAGACCGCGGCGCTGCGCAAGCTCAGCCGCTCGGAGTCGCGCGTGCTGGAGCTGATGGCCGAGGGCAAGGCCAACAAGCAGATCGCCTACGAGCTGGGCATCAAGGAATCGACGGTGAAGACGCACGTCACCGCGCTCCTGCGCAAGCTGAAGGTCTACAACCGCACCCAGGCGGTGATGCTGGCCAACCAGGCGCGGTTTCGCGCGAAGTAGGGGAGTGTATTCGATGTTGGGTTTTCGGCTTTGGCCTCAACCCAACCTACGGCTGAGCGGTAGGTTGGGTTGAGGCCAAAGCCGAAAACCCAACGTTGGGGCGCCTCCCGCTCACTCCGCCGCCGGCACGCGCGCCACGGCGTGGCTGACCAGGGCGCGCAGCTTGGCGGGCTTCACCGGCTTGTTGAGCAGCTGGACGCCGGCCGCGGTGATGCGCGCGCGGGTCTCCGGGCTGCGGTCGGCTGTGATGATCACGGCGGGAACGCCGCCCAGCTCGGCGCGGGCGCGGCGGACGAACTCCAGGCCGGTGTCGCCGTGGTCGAGGTGGTAGTCGGTGACGACGAGGTCCGGCGTGAAGCGCCGCTTGCGCGCCGCCGCCAGCGCCTCGTACGGGTTGCGCGCCGCCAGCACGGTGCAGCCCCACTGCTCCAGCAGCGCGGTGAGGCCGACCAGCACGTGCTCGTCGTTGTCCACGGCCAGGATGGCGGTGCCGGCCAGGTCGTCGTCGGCGTTGAAGGGCTGGGCCAGCGCCGCCGCGGTGACGCCGGCCGCGACCGGCACCGCCACCGAGAAGACCGAACCGCGGCCGGGCACGGAGCGCACCTCCACCGGATGCTCCAGCACGCGGGCGATGCGGTCGACGATGGCGAGGCCCAGGCCGGCGCCGTTGCCGTGCAGGCCGGCGGCCGGCGCCTCGCGGTGGAACTCGGCGAAGATGGCCTGCTGCCGGTCGGCGGGGATGCCGATGCCGGTGTCCCACACGTCGAAGCGCAGGGCATCGCCACGCCGCCGGCAGCCGATCAGCACGCGGCCCTCGCGCGTGTAGCGGATGGCGTTGCTGAGCAGGTTGCGCAGGATGCGCAGCAGCAGGTGCGGGTCGGTGCGCACCACCAGCCGGCAGGGGACGGTGCGCAGCTCCAGCCCCGCCTCGCGCGCCACGGGCGCGAACTCGGTGGCCAGCGATTCCAGCAGGCTGTCCACCGGCACCTCGGCCACACGGGCGGTGACGCCGCCGGCGTCCAGCTTGGAGATGTCCAGGAGGTCGGCCAGCAGGTCCTCCGCCCCGCTCAGCGCCACGTGGATGCGGTCGACGAGGTCGCGGTTCTCCGGCCGCATGGCGCGCTCGCGCAGGGTGGAGACCATGAGGCGCGCGGCGCTCAGCGGCTGGAGCAGGTCGTGGCTGGCGGTGGCCAGGAAGCGGTCCTTGGAGCGGTTGGCCTCCACCGCCTCGTTGCGGGCGATCTCCAGGGCGATCTCGATCTCGCGGCGTTCCCGGATCTCCTGGCGCAGCATGTCGTTGACGCGGTGCAGCGCCTGCGTGCGCTCGGACACGCGCTGCTCCAGCACCTCCTTGGCCTCGGTCAGCTTGCGGGCGTTCTCGCGGATGCTGATGGCGGCGATCAGCACGTGGCCGAAGATCAGCGCCGCCAGCGTCATCGACGAGACGGAATGCACGATCTGCATCAGCTGCATGCGCTGAAGCTCGACCAGCGCCAGCGGGAACAGCAGCGCCAGCCCGCTGTAGCTGACGATGATGCCGCCGCCGATGGCCGACCAGAAGACGAGGCGCTCGGTGTGGCCCAGCGCGGCCGGCTGCGGGTCGCCGTCGGCGCTGCCTTTTGCCGCCGGGCCGCGGCGCGTCCACAGCGGCAGCTCGGGCCGGCTGCGGCCGGTCACGGCGCTGCGCAGCCACATCAGGATGAGGAGCGCCACGCCCACCAGGAACGCCCAGCTGACCGTATCGTGCACGGCCTTGCTGACGTAGGCCAGGGTGGCGAACGTCTCCTTGCCGATCAGCGGCGCGATCATCCGCCGGCCGTAGAGGATGGTGAGGCCGGAGACGCCCAGCAGCAGGAAGCTGACGGCGGTCAGCCAGTAGGCGACGCGGTCCAGCCGCCGCAGGTGGCGCAGCGCGTCGCCCACCATGCCGGCGAACGCGCGGAACCGGCCGTGCAGCAGCAGGAACGCCGCCATCACGGCGAGGCACACGGCGATCAGCTGCTTGCCGTAGGTGGCGACCAGTTCGGTGCGGACGGAGCCCCAGTCGGCGCCCTGGCGCTGGATCAGCACGCCGCGGTTGGGCTGGTTGACGGCGCCCTCGGTCCCCTCGCGCACGTGGCGCCAGAAGTCGGCGCGTTCGGACAGCGGCTTGGTGGCGCCGTCGCTGAGGCGGATGGAGGATGATGACGGTTCGGGCGGCGGCGGCAGTTGCTCCTGCGCCGCAACGGGCAGGGCGAGGAGCAGGAGGAGGGCGAGCAGCGCGGGCCACAGGCCGCGCGTCCACCCCTTGCCGCTGTGCTGCCCCATGCCGACGCCTCGGATCCGGTTGCCGGGCGGGTGAGGCCCCGCCGGACGTTGGGGCGATACTGTGGTGCGTTTTGGAATCACAAAGCAACAAAGAAGACATAAGAGCACGAAGGGCTGCTTGGCTGGCGGCCGGCGCGCATCGGAATGGATGCTTCTTCGTGTTCTTGGTTCCCTTTGTTGCTTCATGAGAAACCGCAGTTTAGCGGAGCGGACCGTGCCCGGCCCGCCCTTCCCTTCACTCCGCCGGGGCGTGGTGATGGCGGGGAGCCGGTTCGCCCTTGATCTCGGCGACCCAGAGGGAGTGGTGCTCGCGCGCCCACTGCTCCTCGACCTGGCCGGAGCCCATGGCGGCCATGGCGCCTTCCATGCCGATGGAGCCGATGTAGATGTGCGCCAGGATGATCACCGCCAGCGCCAGCGCCGTCACCGCGTGGATGATCTGGTAGAGCTGCATGTCGGCCAGGGTGCCGAAGCTGAACGGGAACAGCAGCTGGATGCCGGTGAAGCCCAGGATGGCGCCCCCGCCGACGGTGGACCAGAAGATCACCTTCTGGCCGGCGTTGAACTTCTTCGCGGGCGGGTGCACGCCCTTGGCAAACAGGCCGCCGGCGCGCAGGATCCAGGTGAAATCCGTGCGGTCGGGCAGGTTGTGGCGCACCCACATCAGGAAGATCAGCACGATCCCCGCGATGAAGGCGAAGCCCAGGTAATTGTGCGCCAGCTTGCCCCAGCCGGTCAGCGCCGCGAACGGCCCCGCCCCGATCAGCGGCAGCAGCAGGGCGCGGCCGTACAGCAGGTTCAGGCCGGTGAAGGCCAGGATGATGAAGCTGACGGCGGTCAGCCAGTGCGCGGCACGCTCGACCAGATTGAAGCGCTCGACCGTGCGGCCGGTCCTGGCGCCGTCGATGCGGATGCGGCCGCGCAGCAGGAAGAACAGCGCCAGCGCGCCGACGATGCCGCCCAGCGCCCAGGTGCCGTAGGTGGCAACGGGGCCGTTGCGCAGGTGCCGCCACTGCTCGCCGTCCGACTGGATCAGCACGCCGGCCCGCGGGTTGGGCAGGCTGGTGTAGCCTGCCGCCCCCTGGCGGATGCTGTGCCACAGGTCGGCCTCCGTGGCGCCGGTCGCCGACTGGGTGGGCACCGACGGCATCGGCTCTCCGGCACCGGCCGGCGGGGCACCGGCGGCGATCGCCACCAGGAGCAGCAGCGCCAGCCCCAGGGCACAGGTCAGCGTCGCCTTGATCCTCGACTTCATCTCGTCTCTCCGTGCACGGCGGGGGAAGCCCGTAGGTTGGGTTGAGCCGGCGGCGAAAACCCAACGTTCTTGCGATGGGAAGGACGTTGGGTTTTCGCTGGCGCTCAACCCAACCTACGCGTGGATCCTTGGGAGGGCCGTTGCCCCCACCCTCCCAAGCTTCGCTTGGGTCCCTCCACGGTCGCCCGCAAGTCGGGCGACCGCGTTTCGCCTACAATCGCCTCCGGCGCTTGTTGCCTTCGGCACCGGCTCCACGCCCCCTGCGGAGCAGGGGGAGGGGTTTGGCTTGCCTTACGACCCCGACTTCATCTGGTACGCCGTGCCCCAGCCCCACGCGCCGGAGCCGAAGCCGCGCGCCACCACGCGCTCGCGGTAGATGTTGGCCACCTTGTCGCCGTCGCCGGCCAGCAGCGCCTTGGTCGAGCACATCTCGGCGCACAGCGGCAGCTTGCCCTCGGCCAAGCGGTTGCGGCCGTACTTCTTGTACTCCGCGTCCGAATGGTCGGTCTCCGGGCCGCCCGAGCAGAAGGTGCACTTGTCCATCTTGCCGCGGGTGCCGAAGTTGCCGGCCTGCGGGTACTGCGGGGCGCCGAACGGGCAGGCGTAGAAGCAGTAGCCGCAGCCGATGCACAGGTCCTTGTTGTGCAGGACCACGCCTTCCTCGGTCTGGTAGAAGCAGTCGACCGGACACACCGCCTTGCAGGGCGCGTCCGAGCAGTGCATGCAGGCGACCGAGATCGAGCGCTCGCCCGGCTTGCCGTCGTTCAGCGTGACCACCCGGCGGCGGTTGATGCCCCAGGGCACCTCGTGCTCGTTCTTGCAGGCCGTGACGCAGGCGTTGCACTCGATGCAGCGGTCCGCGTCGCACAGGAACTTCATGCGGGCCATGATTCTTTATCTCCCGTGATCAGGCGGCCGAAATGCGGCAGAGGGTGGTCTTGGTTTCCTGCATCAGCGTGACCGGGTCATAGCCGTAGGTCGTCGCCGTGTTGGCGGCCTCGCCCAGCACGATGGGGTCGGCGCCGGCCGGGTACTTGGACCGCAGGTCCTCGCCCTGGAACCAGCCGCCGAAGTGGAAGGGCATGAAGGCCACGCCACGGCCGACACGCTCGGTCACCATGGCCTTCACCTTGACCTTGCCCTTCTCGGCACCCTCGACCCAGACCATCTGGCCGTCCTTGATGCCCAGGTTGTTGGCGTCGGTGGGGTTCACCTCGACGAACATGTCCTGCTGCAGCTCGGCCAGCCAGGGGTTGGAGCGCGTCTCCTCGCCGCCGCCCTCGTACTCGACCAGACGGCCGGAGGTGAGGATGATCGGGTACTCCTTGGAGACGTCGCGGTCCTGGATGGACTTGTACAGCGTCGGCAGGCGCCAAGCCTTGGTGTCCTTGTAGGTCGGATACGACGCCACGAGGTCGCGGCGCGGCGTGTACAGCGGCTCGCGGTGCACCGGCACGGCGTCCGGGAAGTTCCAGGCGACGCAGCGGGCCTTGGCGTTGCCCGGCGGGTTCAGGCCGTGCTTGATCGCCACGCGCTGGATGCCGCCCGACAGGTCGGTCGTCCAGGACACGGCACCGATCTTCTCGCCGCCGATCTTCTTGATCACGGCCATCTCGGCTTCGGTCAGCTCGGCGTCCCAGCCCATCTTCTGGAGCATGGCCATGGTGACTTCCGGGTAGCCGTCCTTGATCTCGGACCCGACCGGGAAGGCGCCTTCGGCGAGAAGCGTGACGCCGTTGCGCTCGACGCCGAAGCGGGCGCGGAAGGCGCCGCCGCCCTCGGCCACCGGCAGCGTGTTGTCGTAGAGGTTGGCGGAGCCCGGGTGCTTCATCTCCGGCGTGCCCCAGCACGGCCACGGCAGGCCGAAGTAGTCGCCGTCGCACGGGCCGCCGTTGGCGCGCAGCGTCGTCTTGTCGAAGGTGTGCTGGTTGGCCATGTGGAGCTTCAGACGCTCCGGCGACTGGCCGGTGTAGCCGACCGACCACATGCCGCGGTTCCATTCCCGCGTCGTGTCCTCGATCGACGGCTCGTTCCCGGTCACCTTGATGTTCTTGAACATCGGTTCGGCGAAGCCGAACTTCCTGGCGAACAGGTACATGATCTCGTGGTCGGTCTTGGCCTCGAACAGCGGGGCCATGACCTTGTCGCGCCACTGGATGGAACGGTTCGACGCGGTGGCCGAACCCTCCGTCTCGAACTGCGTGGCCGCGGGCAGCAGGTAGACGCCGTCCTTGCGGTCGTGCAGCACGGCGGTCATCGTCGGGTACGGGTCGATGACGACCAGGATGTCCAGCTTGCCCATCGCCTTGCGCATGTCCGGCAGGCGGGTCTGACTGTTGGGCGCGTGGCCCCAGAACACCATGCCCTTGATGCCGTTCGGCTGGTCGATGTTCTCCTTGGCCTCCAGCACGCCGTCGAACCAGCGGGAGACCGGGATGCCGGTCTTCTCCATCAGGTCCTTCGACGCGAAACGCTTGAGGATCTCGTCGTACGGCACGTCCCAGACGCGCGCCCAGTGCTTCCACGCCCCCTCGGCGAGGCCGTAGTAGCCGGGCAGGCTGTCGGAGGTGACGCCGAAGTCGGTCGCCCCCTGCACGTTGTCATGGCCGCGGAAGATATTGGTGCCGCCGCCGGCCAGACCGACGTTGCCCAGGGCCAGCTGCAGGATGCAGTAGGCGCGCGTGTTGCTGGAACCGACGTGGTGCTGCGTGCCGCCCATGCACCAGACCAGCGTGCCGGGCCGGTTGGAGGCCAGCGTGCGGGCGACGCGCTTGAGCTGGCTGCCGGGCACGCCGGTGACCTTCTCCACCTCTTCCGGCGTCCACTTCTTCACCTCGGCGCGGATCTCGTCCATGCCGTAGACGCGCTTGGCGATGTAGTCCTTGTCCTCCCACCCGTTCTCGAAGACGTGCCAGAGGATGCCCCAGATGAGCGGCACGTCGGTGCCGGGGCGGAAGCGGATGTACTCGTCCGCTTTGGCCGCCGTGCGGGTGAAGCGCGGGTCGGCCACGATCAGCGGCGCGTTGTTCTGCTCCTTCGCCTTCAGCACGTGTAGCATGGCGACGGGGTGCGCTTCGGCGGCGTTGGAGCCGATGAAGAACATCGCGCGCGACTTCTGGATGTCGTTGTACGAGTTCGTCATGGCGCCGTAGCCCCAGACGTTCGCCACGCCGGCGACCGTGGTGGAGTGGCAGATGCGCGCCTGATGGTCGATGTTGTTGGTGCCCCAGAACGCCGCGAACTTGCGGATCAGGTACGCCTGCTCGTTCGAGAACTTGGCCGAGCCCAGCCAGAACACCGAGTCCGGGCCGGACGTCTCGCGGATCTGCAGCAGCTTGTCGCCGACCTCCGCGATGGCCTGATCCCAGGAGATGCGCTGGTACTTGCCGTCCACCAGCTTCATGGGATAGCGCAGGCGGCGGTCGCCGTGCGCGTGCTCGCGCACCGCCGCACCCTTGGCGCAGTGAGCGCCGAGGTTCAGCGGGCTGTCGAACGCCGGCTCCTGGCCGATCCACACGCCGTTCTGCACCTCGGCCACGACCGTGCAGCCGACCGAGCAGTGGGTGCAGATGGTCTTGACCTGCTTGACGGGGGCGCCGCCCACGGCGGTGGCGGCGTCGGCCTTCCTGACCATGCCGAGCGGCAGGCCGGCGACGGCGGCGGCGCCACCGGCGGCGAGGCCGGAGCGGCGCAGGAAGGTGCGGCGGTCGATGGACGAACCGGTCAGGCCGCTCAAAGCCTTCGACAGTTTGGAGCCGCCGGCTGTGCCCGTGGACTTCTTGGTGATGCGCATGTCGGGGCTCCTCAGAAGGCGGCGAGCGCGTAGGCCTTGCGGACGTGCTCCGTCTCGCGATAGCGGGCGGCGGTGGGGTCGTTGGGGTCCGGCCGTGCTGCGGCTTCGGCGGGGGCGGCCGTCACGGCGACGGCGGCGGCGCCCAGCGCGCCGGCACCCAGCCCGCGGAACAGGTCGCGCCGTTTGAGCGTGGTCTTGTCGTTGCTGTCCGTCATGATCGTACCCCCGTGTCCACCCGTGTTCGTTGTCAGGCCGCCAGATCGAACGCCTGGCCCTCGACCGCCAGGAAGGTGCGGCCCAGCGCGCCGACGGCGCGGTAGAAGCGCGCCGACGGCGCCGCTTCGAGATCGGTGAAGAAGCGCTCCGCCCAGCCGGCGACGTGGCGCTCATAGAAGGCGCGCTGCTCGTCCAGGGTGGCTTCGGCGTCGAAGGCGCCGGTGATGAGGCCGGCCATCATCTCGCAGAGGGCCGCGATGTGGTCCTCCGGCTCGCGCACGTCGTCGGCGCGCGCGATGCCCAGGCGCGCCATGTCGGCGCGCAGCTCGGCCAGCGGCTTCTCGTTCAGGAAGCCCGTCTTGTAGTAGGAGCCGTAGGGTGACAGCTCGCCGCCGCCGACGCCGATGAACAGCGTGCCGTATTCGTCGGCCACGTCGGCGGGCAGGGCAGCGCGCGCGGCGGACGCCAGGGTGGCGAAGGCGGCGCCCATCGGCCCGTCGTCGGCGTCCACGTCGCCGTCGAGGACGGAGAGTGCCTGCAGCAGGTCGGCCGACGGCGGGGCCGTCAGCAGCGCGGCGAGCAACGCGTAGGCGTTGGCCCGCAGTACCTCTTCCTCTGCCGCGTTCATGGCAAAAACCTCCGGTGCGCCGGAGGTGCCCGGCGGCGGCCTGCTCGTCATTTTTGTGTAAACTATCAGCCGGACGGAATAGGCGGACAGTCCATCTTTGGTCGGAAAAATCCGCCCGAACCTCCCCTATTGGTCGGATTATCGCTCGTGACAAAAAAGAGACCGGAGCGGGGTTGCCCCCACTCCGGCCCTGGGTCAGGTCACGGGTGCGATGGTGGCGTCAGCGCGGGATGCTGACGGTGTTGTTGGCCACCGTAATGGCGTCCGCCGCGGCGGGCGTGGTGGCGAACTCCGGCATCAGGGTGGCGCGGTTGGCGGCGGTGATGGCCGCCGTGCCGCGCGGGGTGGCGCGGACCACCTGGCTGGACGGCAGCGCCGTGCCGCTGCGCAGGTGCGCCAGCATGGCGTCCAGCGCGCGCTCGAAGTAGTAGTGCAGCGGGATGAAGACGACCTCGCGGTTGGCGTTCGCCAGCGTCGGGATCAGCGCGTCGAAGTGCTGGCCGTTCGTCACCTCGATGTAGCTGAGCTTGCTGGCCGCCCCCTCGACCGTCTTGTTGAGGCCCAGGTAGGCGCGGCCGTGGTGGTTGGGCGGCAGCACGGAGTCCGACCGGCCGTGGACGATCAGCGCCGGCTTGCCGCGCAGGTTGCCGGTGAAGGTGGTCTCCCCCATGCCCTGGGCGACGCGCCGCGCCCAGACTGCGTCGGGGAAGGTGCGGCGGTAGCCGTCGACGGCCTGGTCCGTCACCAGCATGCGGTGGCAGTAGGCGCTGTCGATGTTCAGGTCCTGCCGTCCGGTCAGGCGGGACACCGCCGCGTTCTCGATGATCGGGCCGTTGGCGGCGTTGTCGGCGATGACGCTGATGCCGCCGGCCGGCGGGATGATGTTGCCGGCGGCGAACAGCAGCGACGCCGTGGCGGCCGGCAGCTGCGTCGGGCGGCCCGCCGTGTCGGTGGCCGCGAAGCTGACGCCGCACAGGTTGTCGTCGACGCGGGCGCGGGCCATGCCGGCCGGATAGGTGCCGATGATCTGGCGGTAGGCGTTCGCCCACTCCATGAACGGGATCAGGTAGTCGCCCTCGGCGAGGAAGCCGTAGGCGCGCAGCTTCTGGAGCGACTCGTTGGCCTGCTCGGCCAGCGTGGCGCCGGTGAGGAGCCCCGTGTCCTTCAGCGAGGTGCAGCGGTTGGCCCGCGCGGTGACGCCGGCGGGCACGCCCGTCGGTTCCAGCGTCTGCACCGGCGTGCCGGCCAGCGAGGAAGAGAGCGCCGCGCACGGCGCGTAGATCGCCGCCAGCGTGTAGTAGTCGAGGAAGTGCTTGCCCGACACCTGCGCCTGTCCGCCGTAACTGACGGTCATCGGCGAGGGGGCGGGGATGACGTTCGGCTCGCCGCCGACCACGCCGTCGATCAGGCCGGCGGTGTCCTGCTCGGCCGCCTGGAAGGCGCCGCCGCCGCCGTTCGACACGCCGGCCGAGATGACGGTGGTGTTGGCCGGGGTGAAGCGCGCCGCACCATTGCCCAGCATGTCGTTCAGCGCGTAGAAGCCGAACTGGATGGCCTGCAGGGTGTAGAGGCCCCAGTTGGCCTGCACGTTGCGCCCGGCGTGCGCCTGCTTGTAGGCCAGCCGGTTGGGGTTGGCATGGCTGTAGCCGTTGAGGTTGTGCGTGCCTTGTGCTGCGAAGTTCGTGTCGGCGCCCGCCGCGGTGCGGCTGACCAGCTGGCCGGCGCGGTTGTAGACCGTGTCGCGCGTCAGGTCGTGGTAGGCGTTGCCGGTGCCCTTGTCGGTGTAGGCGATGGCGCAGCCGTTGCGAAACGCCCACTCCGCCGTCGTGCCGACGGCGCCGTAGACGTTGCGCGATCCCGACGACGGGCCGGTCACCATGCAGGGCCGGGCGGTGTCGAAGTTGGTGGGGATCTGCACCATGACGGTCTGGAAGCTCGACCCCGTGCCGTCGTCGCTCAGCGCGATGTACTCGCGCCCGGCCACCAGCCCTTCGCGGCCGGTGTCGTTGTAGGCGGCGTCGAGGTTCGGGCCGTACAGCACGCGCCAGCCGCCGCCGGCGGCGGTGTCGACCAGCCCGCGGTAGGCGTTGTGGATGGCGCGGCGGCGCAGTTCGGCCGGCGTCGGGTTGGCCGGGTCGGCGACGGCCGGCGGCGTGGCGGTGCCGATGCCGGTGGCGCCCAGGCCGCCGGTCAGCAGGTCGTCGGTGACGCCGTCGTAAGTCTGCACGCTTACCGTGCCCGGCACGATGAAGGACGGCAGCGCCGTCTGCGCCAGGGCCGTGGTGGCCATCAGGCTGAAGGCGAAAGCACTCAATCCGATACGCACGTGGAGCATTCCATCACCCTTCCTGGAAGTGGCGTTTGCCTTGTCGTTGGGGTTCGCGGGTCTTTTCTTTCCAGTTGAACATGCAACGGCGATGCCACTCAAGGCGGATAGGACCTTTTGCGGATTCTGTGGGGTTTGGCTGTCGCGGGCGCCGATTCCCGTGTTGCGGGGTGTCCGGGTTTCCGACACCACCGTCAGAACGGCTGACAGTCTGCTGAACGTTGGGTTTTCGGCTTCGCCTCAACCCAACCTACGACGCCTCGGTAGGTTGGGTTGAGCGCCAGCGAAAACCCAACGTCAGTCCGCCGCCGGCACGGTCCCGGCGAGCGGCACGGCGACTCGGCGGGTTCCGGCGGCCAGCACCATGCCGCCGTCGCCCACCTGCTGCACCAGCCAGCCCTCCACCCGGCCGCCGGCCAGAACGCGCACGTCGCCCCCGCCGCCGTCGGCGCGCAGCACCGCGACGGCGCGGCCCGTCGCGTCCGCCGCCACGCCGACGAGGCGCAGCCGGCGCGGCGGGGCAGCCGGCGCTTCGACGATGGGTAGGCCGTTGGCGTCGAAGGCGCCGGCCGGCGCGGCGACGGCGGGCGGGGGCGGGCGCCGGCCGGGGGTGAAGAGCGGGCGCTCTACCGTGGCGCCGAAGGCGTCGAGCGGCGGGAGGTCGAAGGCGGCGGCGGGGGTGGTGAGGAGGAGGAGGAGGGCGATAACCCCGCACGTTCCGCGGCGCAATGCCCCCACCCGGCTTCGCTGACGCTCGCCACCCTCCCCCGCTTCGCAGGAGAGGGTCTTTACGGCTGGCGGCGGAGTTCCCTCCCCTGCAACGCGGGGGAGGGGTAGGGAGGGGGCAAAATGCGCCATAGCGGAACGCGGAATCACTCCACCCCCTCCTGATACCCATACACCGTGAACCCCACCTCCAGCGGCACGGCGCCGCTGCCGGCCGCGCGCACGCTCACGGCGTCGAGCAGCAGGCGGGGGCGGCCGGTCTCGATGGCGTGGAACAGGGCGCGCAGGGCCGGCGTGTCGGCGCCCAGCCGCACGCCGACGGCGATGCGGCGGAAACCGTCCTCCTCGCGCTCCTCCAGAACCTGCGTGCTGTCCAGCCGGACGCCGTGCGCCTTCGCCAGTTCACCGACGCGCGCCTGCAGCGCCGCTCCGGCCAGGGCCGGCGTGTCGCCGCGCAGGAAGTCGGGCGAGGGGGCGGCGTCGCGCGCCTCCAGCGCCTGCTGCAGGGCGGGCCGGCGCTCCAGCAGGCGCTTGCTGGCCTCCAGGCGGGCCTCGGCGCGCTGGCGCTCGGCCGACAGCGTGTCGAGCAGGGTGAGCGTCGGCAGAACCAGCGCGCCCGCCGCCACCGCGAGGCCGGCGGCGAGCACCAGCAGTGCCGCCAGCCGCGAGGCCGGCGTGCCGGGTGTCAGGGAAACGGACAGGTCAGGGTGCCGCATGCGGCACCACGCGGGCGGAGAGCTGGAACTGGTCGGTGCCGTCCGGCGTGCGGACCATGGCGGCCGAGGCGCGCACCTCGGTGAAGTGGGGCGAGGCGGCGAGCAGCCCCGGCAGCCGCGCGGCGTCGGCCGAGCGGCCGAGCAGAAGCACGGTTCCCTCGTCCAGGTGGAACTCGGTCAGCGACGTGTCGTCGGGCAGCAGGCGGCTCAACACCTCCAGGACGACCGTGGCGGAGGGGGACTGTTCCTTGCGGGCATCGGCGAAGGCACGGGCCGCATCGCGCATCGCCACGGCGTCGGCGAGGCGGCGGACAGTACCGGCGGGCAGGCGCAGCTCCTCCACCTCCGCTTCCACGCGCTTGAGATTCAGCCACTCGCCGCCGACCAGCGCGGCGGCGCCCAGGAACGGCAGGGCCAGCATGGCGAGGCGCAGGCGGTGGGCGCGGGCGTCGTCCCGGCCATCGCCATCGTCGGCGGGCAGCCGCGTGCCGTCCTCCAGTTCCACCGCCGCCGCGCGCAGGCCGAGCGCCGCCAGCGCGCCGAGCGCCGGAGCGGCGGCGGCGCGCGGCAGGGCGGTGACGGCGACGGACAGCATGCCGGGCTCCCCGGCGGGGCCGAGGGGGCGGACGGCGAACCACGCCTGCTCCGCCGGCCATGGCGTCCAGCGGTCCAACTGGTGGGCGGCCACGGCGCGCAGGTGGCCGGCCGCAGCCTCCGGCAGGGCGACGCGGCGGGTCAGTGCGCGGGCCTGCGTGTCGAGGCGCAGGACCACGGACCGGCCGCGCCGGGGCGTGCGGCCGGGCAGCACGATCCGGGCGCCGTCCCAGCGCGCGACGGGTTGTGCGGCCCCGCCCCGCCAGGAGGGCGGCAGCCACGTCGCCGCCTCGGCCAGCCACCAGGTGGCGAGGCGGTTCAGCAGGGCGCGGGCGGACGAGGTCTCGATCATGCTCGGGCCATCATGTCAGAAATCCGCCGGTTCGCGCCATTCGACGATCCGGTAGGGGACGGCGGCGGGCGGGTCGAGGGCGAAGAGCACGGCCTCCGCGCTCGCCACCGCGCCGGCCGGCGTCTCGACGCGCACGCGCACGGTCAGGCGGCGCACCGGCGGCGGCTTGGCGGTCCAGTCGATGCCGGCGGCGGCGAGGCGCGCGGCGAGGCCGGGGTCCGTGGGGCGGCTGGGGTTGTGGCGCAGGTCCAGAATCGCTTCCCGGTCCTGCGGCGACAGGTTGGGCATGGCGGCCAGCGCCAGGGCGGGGGCCGTGGGGCCGTTCAGGCGCTCGCCGTCGGCGTCGACGCTCAGCGCCGGGGCGACGCGGCCATACAGATCGGGCTCCAGGCCGGGCAGGTGGGCCAGTTCCTCCACCGACAGGAAGGGGCGCCCGGCCTCGCGCCGGGCGTCGCCGCGCGCGGCCAGCACCGCCGCCGTCAGGTCGGCGGCCTCGCCGGGGGATGCGCCGGCCGCCTCGAACAGGCGGGCGAGGCGGTCGGGTGGGGCGCGGTTCAGGTTCAGGCGGCCGGACTCGTCGAAGACCCGGTAGGCGACGCGGGCGCCGGCCACCGTGCGCTCGCGCGCCCGGCCGTCGAGCGGGGTGCGGCGCGCCGGCTCCGGGTCGTGCAGGCCGGCGACGGCGAGGGCGATGCCGGCGTCCAGCAGGGCGCGGGCCTGCGCGGCGTCGGCGAGGTTCGCGACGCGGCGCACCTCCAGCCGGCTGGACGCCGTGAAGGCGACGGCCAGCGTGGCCAGCGCCGTGACGAACCACAGCACCACCAGCAGCGCGAAGCCGCGCTCGTCGCCCGGCCGCCTCATGATCTGGCGGGTCATGAGCCGCTCCCCCGGCAGGGCAGGGCCGGGCCGGACAGGCAGCCGCGGTCGCCGTGGATGCGGGCGCGCGCCACCAGTTCCGGCCACGCCGGGCGGCCGGCGGCATCGTGCGCCGTCAGCCGCACCAGCGACGGCAGGTCGCGCGCCGCCGTCCAGCGCTCCAGCCAAAGGGGGGCCTGCGGGTGGTTGCCGTGATAGGCGAAGGCGAGGCGCCAGGGACCGTCCAGCAGCACGGCGGTGTGCTCGGCCGGCTCCACCACGTCGAGGCCGGGGACGGTGGCGAGGCGGTGCTCGCGGTAGATCAGGCGGCTGCCGCCCGCGTGCGGCTCGATGGTGAAGGCGGCGAGGCGGAGTTCGCCGCGCTCACGCCCCGGGCGGCCGAGGATGGGGAAGGCGAGGCGCTGGCGCTCGCCGGTGAAGACGAAGCGCGCCGTGGGGCCGTAGCCGGCGACCAGCGGGAAGGCGCGCCCGACCTGCCGGCGCAGCAGGTCGCCGGCCAGGGTGAAGCCGGATGTTTCGGTGATCCGCTGCTGCCCGCGGTCGTGCACCCGCCCGGCGAAGCGCACGCCGCCCGCCAGCGTGGCGAAGAGCAGGCCGACCAGGGTGAGGGAGGCCAGCATTTCCAGGAGGGTGAAGCCGGCGGAGGCGTCGTGCCCCCTCCCCATCCCTCCCCCGCTTCGCAGGGGAGGGGGTCGGATCCTTGCCCTCCCCTGCGAAGCGGGGGAGGGTGGCTGAGCGTCAGCGAAGCCGGGAGGGGGCAAAACCTCGCTCACCGCACCCCCTCCAGCTTCAGCGTGGACAAGGTCAGCTCGCGCCCGCCGTCCCAGCGCACGGTGGCGGTCACGGCGTACAGCGCCAGACCGCGCGACGGCAGCCATGCGGTGTCAGGGTCGCGCTGCGGGCGCACGCTCAGCACCCAGCCGAAGCCCTGCTCATGGCCGCTGCGCTCGCCAACGGACAGCGGCTGCTGCGCCACGGCACCGGCCAGCAGGGTTTCGGCCATGGTGACGGCGCGGGCGCGGCGGTCGGCCTGGGTGGCGGCGGCGGCACCGGTGGCGAAGGCCTGCCAGCCCGCACCCGCCACCACCGCCAGCACGGCCAGCGCCACCAGCACCTCGATCAGGCTGAACCCGGCCTCCCTATGGTTCATCGCAGCCCCGCCGTCTCGACCCGGCCGGTCAGCCAGTCGACGCGCAGCACGGCCGATCCGGCCGCGTTGCTCAGGCGGATCTCGCCGCCGTCGGCGCTGCCGTCCGGGTGGAAGGGGAGGACGGCGGTCCGCCCGCGCACGGCCTGCGCCGCCACCGTTAGCTCGACGCGCACGGAGGGATCGAAGGCGCCTTCCGCCGCGCGTCCGGCGAGGCCGAAGCGGCGGCCGTCCAGGTCGATGACGAAGGCGGCGTCGCGGCCGGTCAGGATCGCTTCGCTGCGCGCCAGGGCCAGCGTGCGCGCCATCACCGTGGCCGCCCCGCGCAGCCGGGCGGCGTCGGAGCCGCGCCCCAGGGCCGGCGGCACCAGCGCCAGCAGCACGCCGGCCAGCGTCAGCGCCACCAGCAGCTCCAGCAGCGTGAAACCGGCGTCAGAGCCCCCCCGGTCAAAGACCCCCTGATCAGAGGCCGATATCGGCGTCCTCGCCATCGCCCCCCTCGCGGCCGTCGCGGCCCAGGCTGGTGACGTCGAACGGGCGGCCGCGGCCGGGCGCCTTGTAGGCGTAGGGGTTCCCCCACGGGTCCGCCGGCACGCCGCCCTTGGCGAGGTAGGGGCCGCTCCACCCCTTCACGCCGGCCGGCGCCTCGGCCAGAGCCTTCAGTCCCTGCTGCGTGGTGGGGTAGCGGCCGACGTCCAGGCGGTAGAGGTCGAGCGCCGCGGCGATCTGTTCCAGCTGCACGCGCGCCGCCTTGCTCTTGGAAGAGCCGACGTAGCCCAGCACCTGCGGCCCGACCATGCCAGCCAGCAGGCCGAGGATGACCAGCACGACCAGCAGCTCGATCAGCGTGAAGCCGGCATCGCGCCGTGCGTTCTTTCGTTCAGAAGGCGAGTTCATTGATCGACACGACCGCGACGAGGATGGAAACGACGATCCCCCCGATGAGCGCGCTCAGCAGGAGGATGATGGCGGGTTCGAGCACGGTGAGCAGGCGCTTCACCGCCAGCTCCACCTTGGCGTCCAGAAGGTCGGCGAGGTGGCGCAGCACGGCGTCCAGCCGCCCGCCCTCCTCGGCCACGCGCAGCAGCTGCACGGCCACCGGCGGCAGCGGCGCGCCGGGCGGCAGGGAGGCGGCGAGGCCGTGCCCCTCGGCCACCCCGGCGCGCATGGCGTCGGCGGTGACCGCGAAGCGGCGCAGGCCCGGCACGGCGCCGGCCAGGGTGAGCGCGGTGGGCAGCGCCACGCCGCTGGCCAGCAGCACGGACAGGGTGCGGGCGAAGCGCGCGGTGGAGGCGGCGGCCAGCAGCGGCCCGACGCCGGGCAGGCGCAGCGCCGCCCCCTCCCACCACCCCGGCGGCGCGAAACGGCGCAGGGCGGCGGGGACCGCCAGAAGGAGGATCAGGGCGGCGACCAGCAGTTCCGTGCCGTGCGCGCGCAACGCCTGCGAGGCGGCCAGCACCACCTGCGTGGACCACGGCGGGGCCTGCCGCGCCCCGGCGAACATCGGCTCGAACTGCGGCACCACCAGGGTGAGCAGCAGCGTGACAGCGCACACCGAGGCGATCACCAGGATGGTCGGGTAGGCGAGCGCGGAGCCCAGCTGGTCGCGCAGTTTCACGGCGCGGTCCAGCAGGTCGGCCAACTCGGCCATCACGGTTTCCAGCTGGCCGCTGGCCTCGCCCGCGCGGACCATGGCGACGACCACCGGCGGGAAGCCGCCGTCGGCGTCCAGCGCGTCGGCCAGCCCGCCGCCGCCGCGCAGCCGTTCCAGCGCCGTGGCGAGGCGTGGGCGCAGCGACGCCGGGCCGGCGGCGGAGGCCATGAGCGCCAGCGCCTGCTCGATGGTCTGCCCGGCGGACAGCAGCATCGCCATCTCCCGCACCGCCAGCGCCAGATCGCGCAGCGGCGCCTTGGCGCGGCCGCGCGCGGACGTGCCGGCCGGGCGCGCCTCGACGGGCAGCAGGCCCTGGCCCTGCAGGTGGCGGATCACCGCCTTGGCGTCGCGCGCCTCCATGCGGCCGTCGCGCGGCTCCCCGGCGGGGGTGAGGGCCTTGTAGGTGAAGACCGGCATGCCGCTACCACACGTCCGTCACGCGACGGACCTCCTCCAGCGTGGTCAGCCCCCGCGCCACCTTGGCGAGGCCGTCGGCGTGCAGCGTCACCATGCCGGCGGCGACGGCCTGCGCCTCCAGCACGTCCGCTCCGGCGCGCCGCATGGTCAGCGCGCGCAAGGGCTCGTCCATCACCAGCAGCTCGTACAGGCCCATGCGCCCGGCGTAGCCGGTGCCGCCGCAGCGCTCGCACCCCACCGGCCGCGCGGTGCCGTCGGGTTCCCTGTGCTTGCAATGCCGGCACAGCACGCGCACGAGGCGCTGGCCGATCACCGCGCGCACGGTGGAGGTCAGCAGGAACGGCTCCACCCCCATGTCCAGCAGGCGGGTGATGGCGCCGGCGGCCGAGTTGGTGTGCAGCGTGGTGAGCACGAGGTGGCCGGTCAGCGCCGCGTGCACGGCGATCTCCGCCGTCTCGTGGTCGCGCGTCTCGCCGATCATGATGACGTCCGGGTCCTGGCGGACCAGGGCGCGCAGCACGGTGGCGAAGTCCAGGCCGATGGCGGGCTTCACCTGCACCTGGTTGACGCGCGCCAGGTGGTATTCGACCGGGTCCTCGACGGTGAGGATCTTGCGCGTCGCGGCGTCGATCAGGTTCAGCGCGGCGTACAGCGTCGTCGTCTTGCCCGATCCGGTCGGGCCGGTGACCAGGACCATGCCGTGCGGGGCGGCGATCAGGCGCCGCACCACTGCCTCCTCCGCCGCACCGAAGCCCAGGTCGGACAGCGGGCGCAGCCCGGCCGCGGGGTCGAGCAGGCGGATGACGACGCTCTCCCCATGCACGGTGGGCAGGGTGGAGATGCGCAGGTCGATCTGCCGGCCGCTGCCGGGGATGCGGTGGCCGATGCGCCCGTCCTGCGGCAGGCGGCGTTCGGCGATGTTGAGGTTGGCGAGGATCTTGACGCGCGACACCACGGCGCGGGCGAGGCGGACGGGGGCGGGCTCCATCTCCCGCAGGACGCCGTCGATGCGCAGGCGCACGCGCAGCGCGTCGGGGAACGGTTCGATGTGGATGTCCGACGCTCCCTGGCGCACGGCCTCGGATATCAGGTGGTTGACGAGGCGGACGACGGGCGCCTCGCTGGCCAGCGACTTCAGCTGGTCGACGTCCTCCTCCGGCGTGCCGCCGCCCTCGAAGTCGGCGACGATGCGCTCCAGGGCGCTGGGGCCGCCGCAGCGCTCCAGCGCCGCCTCGACGTCCGCCGCGAAGGCGGCGTGCGGCTGCACGGGCAGGCCGGTGGCGACCTCCAGCGCCTCCACGGTGGCGGCGTCCTGCGGGTCGGCGAGGGCGACGAGCAGGCGTCCGTGCTCGACCGCGAAGGGGAAGGCGCGGGCGGTGCGCAGGAAATTGGCGGAGACGGCGGCGGCCTCGGGCGGCGGCGCTGCCAGACGTTCGGGCGGCGCGTAGGGCAGGCCGAGCGCCATGGCGGCGCGGCGCGCCTCCTCGCGCGTCGCGAAGCCGGCCCGGTCCGCCGGGACGGAGTCCGTCGGACCGACTCGGTGGACCGGCGGCGTTGCCGCGTCCATGCCCCCTCCCTTCCGGCGGCCCTGTTCGGATGTGTTCGTTTCGGCCGCGTCCCGATCCTTTCATTTGGCGAAAGCGCTTGTCAACGTGCCGCCGTTGCGCTGCGGCGGATGCCGGTTTGCAACGCGGCGTGGCGTTCGCGCCGGACGGTGTGAATATCGCTTGCGGCGAATCCGCCGCGCGGACTATTCGGTGACTGCAGTATTTTTCGGATCCGTCCGCAGGTTGGCCGTAGGTTGGGTTGAGCCGCAGGCGAAAACCCAACGTGTCCGCAGCGCCGGGTGTGTTGGGTTTTCGCTGGCGCTCAACCCAACTTACGGGGGTTTCCGAACCGCACGACGGGAGGGGCATGGTCCTGAGCCGAATTCACGCACGCGCCGGCCGGTTTGCCGCCTTTGCCCCCGCGGCCCTGGCCGCCGCCATGCTGCTGACCGCCGGGTGCCAGCGCACGGAGCGCGGCGACCAGCGGCCGATGCTGGCGCAGACCGTGGGCGACCTGGGCCTCAACGTCGCCGGAACGCCGGCTCCCGCGCCGGTACAGCCGGCCCAGGCGCGGCCAGGGCCGACGGTGCGGCCGCCCCCCAGCCCGATCATCGTGCGCGGCAGCGACCGGCCGCCGGCCACCGCCGCGCCGCGTGCGGGCACCGCCTCAGGCCCCGCGACCATCGAGTTGAACTTCGCCGACACCAGCCTGCCGGCGGTGGTGAAGGCGGTGCTGGGCGATATCCTGAACGTGCCCTACGCGCTCGACCCGCGGGTGACGGGCACGGTGTCGCTGTCCGGCGGCCGGCCGCTGACGCGGGACGAGGCGCTGGCGACGCTGGAGACGGCGCTGCGCATGAACGGCGCCGCCCTGGTGCGCGAGGGCACCCTGCACCGCGTGGTCCCCGCCGCCGAGGCGCGGCCGGGCGGGCAGCCGCTGCCGCCGAATGCGCCGGGGGTGGGCGTCAGCCTCTACACCCCGCGCCACACCAGCGCCGACACGCTGAAGCGCCTGCTGGAGCCGCTGTATGGCGTGCCCGGCGCCCTGCAGGCGCTGCCGGAGGGCAACCTGCTGGCGGTCACCGGCAGCTCCGCCGACCGCACGACGCTGACCGAGGCCGCCGAGGCGTTCGACCAGGACTGGCTGGCCGGGCAGTCGGTCGGCATCTTCCCGCTGAACCGGGCGGGGCCGAAGGCGCTGATCGACGAGCTGGAGGTCATCCTCAACTCGAACGAGCCGAACGCCGGGCCGGGGCTCTACCGCCTGATGCCCATCGACCGGCTGAACGCCGTGATGGTGGTGACGCGGCGCAGCCGGCTGCTGGACCAGGTGGCCGGCTGGGTCCGCGCGCTGGACCAGGGCGGCGACGGCGAGCGCTCCATCTACGTGCACAACGTGCAGCATGCCCGCGCGCGCGACTTGGCGCGGGTGCTGGGGCGCGTGTTCGGCCAGGGTGGGTCGGGCGACGCGGCGGGCGGGGCCGGCGCCGGTTCGCTGCTGCCGCCCGGCACGCGCGGCGCGCAGGTGGGCACCGAGAGCATGACGGTGGCGCCGGTCACCGGCGGTGCGGCGGATACCGCGGCGCCGAAGCCGGCCGGCGGCGGCATGGGTGGTGGTGCGGGAACCGGCGCCATGGTGACCGGGCGGGCGGTGGCGCCGGGCGGATCCTCGGCGCGCGGTGCGGCACCCGACGCCGGGACTGAGGACTCCGGCAACGGCGGCGGGGGCGGCACGCGCATCGTGGCGGACGACGCCAACAACGCGCTGGTCATCATGGCGACGCCGGCCGAGTACCGGCTGATCGAATCGGCGATCAACAAGCTGGACGTGCCGGCCGCCCAGGTGCTGATCGAGGCGACCATCGCCGAGGTGACGCTGAACGACGCGCTGCGCTTCGGCGTGCAGTACTTCCTGAAGGGCAACGGGATCCTCGGCTCCAACGGCTCGCTGGCGGCGCTGACCAACAACCTGAACACCATCGTGCCGCAGCCGGAGCTGCCCGGCCTCAACCTCATCGCCGGCACGGTGGGCGACCCGCGCGTGGTGCTGAACGCGCTGGACGCGGTGACCAAGGTGCGCGTCGTCTCCTCGCCCCAGGTGGTGGTGCGCGACAACCAGACGGCCATGCTGAAGGTCGGCGATCAGGTGCCGGTGCTGACCCAACGCCTGATCAGCACCCAGGCCTCCACCCCGCCCATCGTCAACAGCGTGGATTACCGCGACACCGGCGTGATCCTGACCGTGACGCCGCGCATCAACGCGGGCGGCAACGTCGCGATGGAAGTGGCGCAGGAGGTCAGCAACGTCGCCCGCACCTCGTCCGAGGACCCGCTGACGCCGACCATCTCGCAGCGGCGGATCGAAAGCTCGGTCACCGTGCCGAACGCGCAGACGGTGGTGCTGGGCGGCCTGATCTCCGACGACGGCAGCGAGGGGCGCAGCGGCATCCCCGTGCTGGCGGAGATCCCCGTGCTGGGCAACATCTTCAGCACCACCGACAACCGCAGCACCCGGCGCGAGCTGATCGTGTTCATCACGCCCCGCGTGGTGCGCAACGGCGACGACGCCCGCCGCCTGACGCAGGAGCTGATGGGCCGCCTGCGCTCCATGAACACGCCGCCGCCCAAGCCGATTCCATGACGCCGCTTGCGGCCGTCCTGGGTGCCGTGGCCGCCGTCTGGGCGTGGCTGGCGCTGCCGCCGTGGCTGGTGCCGGTGGGCTGCCTGCTCGGCTGGGTGCTGGTGGCGCTGGCGCTGATCGACGCGCGCGAGCACCGGCTGCCCGACGCGCTGACCCTGCCGCTGATCCCCGCCGGCCTCGCCGCGACGTGGTGGGAGGTGCCGGACACCGACGTGCTGCTCGCCCACGCGCTGGCGGCGGCGTTGGGTTACGGCGCCTTCGCGCTGCTGGCGGCGGGCTACCGGCGGCTGCGCGGGCGCGACGGGCTGGGGCTGGGCGACGCCAAGCTGCTGGCGGCGGCCGGTGCCTGGGTGGGGCTGGCCGGGCTGCCGTCGGTGGTGCTGCTGGCGGCGCTGGCGGGGCTGGCGGTGACGCTGGCCCGCGGCTGGGCGACGGGAGCGGAGGTGCGCGGCGTGCCCCTGGCGTTCGGGCCGTACCTGGCCCTGGCGTTCTGGGTGGTGTGGCTGCACGGGGCGGTGGAACTGGGCGCGTAGGCGGGCTTGATCGGGCCGCCCTACGGGGTTACATACCGTATGGTTCCGAGGGACATTCGGAGGGGCACAGCGATGAAAACCGCGATTTCGATGCGCGAGCTGCAGAAGATGTCGGCGGGCGCCATCCAGGCGCTGCCGCATGCGGTGCCCATCAAGAGCGGCGGGGACACGGTGGCGCTGCTCGTGCCGATCCACAAGGGATCGCCGGAGGCGTTCGACCGGCTCATGGCCCGCATCGACGCGCTGGCGGCGAGCCGCACGCCGGAGGAAACCGCGGCGCTCGAAATCATGCTGGGCGAACGGGAACCGTGAGCCCGCGGCGACCGTCGTCGGTGATCGTCGTCGACACCAACATCATTCTGAGCATTGCACTCGGACTGCGATCGAGGCCGGTGCTGAACGTGGTCCGGGCCAAGCGGATGCTGGTGACCAGCGCCCGCGCACGGGATGAGGCGCGCGGCGTCGCCGGGGGTATGGGGAGCGGCGCAGAACTGGCCATCGTCGACGATCTCTTCGAGCATATCACCGTCGCCGACGAACACCTCTACGCCGCTCATCTGGAGGCGGCTGCGGAGGTTCTGCGCACGGCGGTGGCGTCGCGCAACGGCAGCGTGACGGACGCCCATGTCCTGGCGCTGGCCTGGGCGGTCGACGGCGACATCTGGAGCCACGACCGGGACTTCGCCGGTACCGGGTGGCCGTCGTGGTCGAGCGCCAACCTGCGGGCGAGCCTGGACAGCGAAGACGCCGCCGCCTGACGCCTACCCCACCCCCAACCGCTCCTCCGCCAGCCGCCGGATCGCCGGGCGGTCGGCCTTGCCGGAGCCGAGCGTGGGGATCTCCGGCACCACCAGCACGGCCTTGGGCACCTCGATCTCGGCGATGCCGTGGGCGCGGGCGTGCGCCACCAGCGCCTCGCGGGTGGCGTCGGCGCGGTCGGTGACCAGGACTATGCGCTCGCCCTTGCGCGGGTCGGGCAGGGTGAGGGCGGCGTGGCTGTTCTCCGGCCACAGGCGGGCGGCGTGCGCCTCGACGGTGGCCAGCGAGATCATCTCGCCGCCGACCTTGGCGAAGCGCTTCACCCGGCCGAGGATGCGGACGTAGCCGTCGGCGTCCACGCCGACGATGTCGCCGGTGTCGTGCCAGCCGTCGGGCGGGGCCAGCAGGGTGCCCGGACGTTCCGCCGACAGGTAGCCGCGCATGACGTTGGGCCCGCGCACCAGCAGCCGGCCGCCGTCGGGCACGCCCTGCACCGGTTCCAGCCGGTGCTCGATGCCCGGCAGCAGGCGGCCGACGGTGCCGGGGCGGCTGTGCGTCGGCGTGTTCAGCGCCAGCACGGGTGCCGTCTCCGTGGTGCCGTAGCCTTCCAGGATGGTGACGCCGAACCGCTCGCGGTAGGCGGCGCGGGTGGCGTCGCGCACCGGCTCCGCCCCCGCGACGGCGAAGCGGATGGAGGCCAGCTCGCGCTCCCGGCTGGCGCGGGCGTAGCCGGACAGGAAGGTGTCGGTGCCGAACAGGATCGTGCCTTGCACCGCCTCCACCAGTTCCGCCACCGCGCGGTATTGCAGCGGGTTGGGGTGCAGCACCACCGGGATGCCCAGCACCAGCGGCAGCAGCAGCCCGTCGGTCAGGCCGAAGCTGTGGAAGACGGGCAGCGGGTTGACCACCCGGTCGGTCGGCAGGAATTCCACGACCTGCGTGATCTGCGCGATGTTGGACAGGATGTTGGCGTGGCTGAGCGCCACCCCCTTGGGCATGCCTTCCGAGCCGGAGGTGAACAGCACCACCGCCGTCTCGTCCGGCTGCGGCTGCGCCAGCAGCGGCAGCGCGGGCAGGCGGCTGATCAGCAGGCCCGGCAGCGTGTCGGCCAGCCCCACCTCCCGCCGCAGGTCCTCCAGGTAGCGGACCTCGGCGGCCGTTCCCAGCGCCTCGACGACCGGTTCCAGCTTCGCCTTGGCGACGAAGCGGCGGGAGGTCAGCACCGTGCGGATGCGCGCGGTGGCGCAGGCGGAGCGCAGCGCCTCCTCCCCCATGGTGAAGTTCAGCATGGCGGGCACGCGGCCGTAGGCCTGCAGCGCGAAGAACACCGCCGCCACGCCGGCCGCGTTGGGCACCAGCACGCCCACCGCCTCGCCACGCTGGGTGAGGCGCGCCAGCCGCCGGCCCAGCGCGACGCTGGCGAGGACCAGACGGCCGTAGGTCATCGGCTGGCGTTCCGCATCCTCGACGACGGGCATGGCGGCGCCGCGCCGCCGGCGGGCGGCCAGCAGCGCCGCGAACAGGCTCTGCCGCGTGTCGAGCGTCGTGTCGAACGATCCCGGCATGTCGTTTCCCCCTCCCCAAAAGCAATAACGGGCGAAGGTGGCGTCCGGCTCCCTCTCGTGGGGCGGCCGGGAAGCTGGTAAGCTCCCGCTCCCCGCACCGCTTCCGGAAGCCCCCCATGGCCCGCGTGTTCGTGCTGTTCTGGCTCTGCCTGTTGGTCCTGCTGCCCGCACACCCGGCCCTGGCGGAGTTCGATCCGCCCGGACTGGCGAACGACGCGGGCAACTATTCCTCCTCCGTCCGCCTGAAGGCGCCGCCGCAGGTGACGCCGCAGCAGCGCGACAAGGCGCTGCGCGACGCCCAGGCGGCGGTCGCCAAGCGCGACTGGCCGAAGGCGGTGAGCGGCCTGGAGGCCGCCGTGGCGCTGGGACACGACAACACCGCGACATGGCTGGCGCTGGGCGAGGCGTGGCTGCAACTGCCGAAGCCCAACCGCGACCGCGCCCTGCAGGCGGCCTTCACCGCCTACCAGAGCGCGGCCAACGCCGACGAGGCGGTGACCGCGCTGTGGCGGCTGACCACCCTGCTGGACGAGGTGTTCGACCGGCCGGAGGCCGCGCTGCTGGCGGCGCGGGAGATCGTGACGGTGGCGCAGCCGAAGGACTCCGGCGTGGTGCTGGACGTGCGGGCACCGGGGCTGAACGCGCGCATCAAGGCGCTGCGCCAGCGCGTCGGGCTGACGGTGAAGTCGGTGCGCGTCGATTCGGACCAGGCGGTGCCGCGCGCCTGCATCCGCTTCTCCGACCAGCTGAGCGACCAGAAGGGCATCCGCTTCGCCGACTTCCTGGCGATCGAGCCGGCGGTGCCGAAGGCGCCGGTCACCACGCGCGGCGACACGCTGTGCATCGGGAACCTGAGCCACGGCACCGGCTACGCCGTCACCCTGCGCCAGGGCCTGCCGGGGGCGGACGGGCTGGCGCTGAAGGCGGACGACGTGCAGCGCCTGCGCGTCGCCGACCGGCGGCCGTTCACCGCCTTCCGCGGCAACGCCTTCATCCTGCCGCGCACGGGGGCGGACGGCATCCCGCTGGTCACCGTGAACCTGCAGGGCGTGGCGGTGAAGGTGCTGCGCCTCAACGACCGCAACCTGACGGCCAACATGCGCAACGGCCGCCTGCTGGAGCAGCTGAACAGCTACACCCGGGACGAGATCGCCGAGGGCGACGGCGAGATGGTCTGGCAGGGCCGCATGGACGTGGGCAGCGAGCGCAACCGCGAGGTGACCACCGCGCTGCCCTTCCGCGCCATGGTGCCGGAGCCCAAGCCCGGCCTCTACATCGTCACCGCCGATCCGGTCGACGTGCCGGAAGGCGACATGCCGTACGAGCGCGCGACGCAGTGGGTGCTGGTCACCGACGTCGGACTGACGGCGTTCGAGGGGGCGGACGGCATCACCGTCTTCGCCCGCTCCTTCGGCACGGCCAAGCCCATGGCGGGCGTGTCGGTGGCGCTGGTGGCGCGCAACAACGCCGAGCTGGCGCGCGTGACGACGGACGAACTGGGCCGCGCCCGTTTCGCACCGGGGCTGGCGCGCGGCACCGGCGGCAACGCGCCGCTGGCGGTGATGGCCTACGCCGGGGCGGACTACGCGGTGCTGAACCTGACCAACGCCGCGTTCGACCTGTCCGACCGTGGCGTCGGCGGCCGGCCGGCGCCGGGGCCGATGGACGCCTTCGTCTATACGGAGCGCGGCGTCTACCGCCAGGGCGAGACGGTGCACATCGCGGCCCTGCTGCGCGACGACAAGACCGACGCGGTCGAGGACTTCCCCCTGACCGTCAAGGTGCTGCGGCCGAGCGGGACCGAGTATTACGCCGGGCCGCTGACCGCCGCCGCGGCCGGCGGCTTCACGCTGCCGCTCACCCTGTCGCGCACGGCGCCGCTGGGCGGCTGGACCGTGCAGGTGTTCACCGATCCCAAGGGCAAGCCGGTCGGCCAGACCACCTTCCAGGTCGACGACTTCGTGCCCGAGCGCCTCGCCGTCGACCTGACGGCACCAGCTCCCTTCATCGAGGTGGGCAAGCCCTACGACCTGCTGGTCAAGGGCCGCTTCCTCTACGGCCCGCCGGCCGCCGGCCTGCCCGGCACGGCGGAGGTGTCGCTGAAGGCCGACCCGGCGCCGTACCCGCAGCACAAGGGCTTCCGCTTCGGATTGGTGACGGAGAATGTGAACCCGAAGCTGGAGGAGCTGGAGTTCCCCGTCACCGACGCGCAGGGCGAGACACGGTTGCCGGTCAAGCTGCCGGCCCTGCCCGACGTGACGCGTCCGCTGCGAGCCGATATCCATGTGACGGTGACCGAGCCGGGCGGGCGGCCGACGCGCGCCGCCATCTCCCTGCCGGTCCGTGCCAAGGCCTACGCCGTCGGCATCCGCCCGCGCTTCGAGGGTGCGCGCATCGCCGAGGGGCAGGAGGCCGCCTTCGACGTGATCGCCGTGGCCCCGGACGGCACCCCGGTCGCCAAGCCCGGCCTGAACTGGGAGCTGGTCGAGGAGCACACGACCTTCCAGTGGTACATGCAGAACGGGCGCTACACCTACCGCGCCCACACCCGCGACATCTCCCGCAAGGCCGGCGCGCTGGACGCGGCGGCGGACAAGCCGGCGGTGCTGGCGCTGGGCACCCAGCCCTTCGGCCGCTACCGGCTGGAGGTGATGGACAAGGCGAGCGGCGTGGCGACGTCCGTGCGCTTCGCCGTCGGCTGGCAGATGGCGGAGAACGCCGCCGACACGCCCGACACGCTGGAGGTGGTGGCCGACAAGGCGGCCTACCGTCCGGGTGAGGCGGCGCGCGTGCGCATCACCCCGCCGTTCGCCGGCGAGGTGCTGCTGACCGTGGCCACCGACCGCCTGTTCGAGACGCGCACGCTGAGCGTGCCGGCCGGGGGTACCACGGTGGAGGTGCCGGTGGACGCTGCCTGGGGGCCGGGCGCCTACGTCACCGCCACCGTCTACCGCCCGCCGGTCAAGGGCAAGGAGCGCCAGCCGGTGCGCGCCGTGGGTGTCGCGTGGCTGGGCATCGATTCGGCCGTGCGGCGCCTGGACGTGGCGCTGCAAGCGCCCGACGTGACGCGCCCGCGCGGCCCCGTGGAGGTCGCCGTGGCGGTCACCCCCGCCGTGGCCGGCGGCACGGCGGAGGACGCCTACGTCATGCTGGCGGCGGTGGACGAGGGCATCCTGCGCCTCACCGACTACGTTTCCCCCGATCCCGGCAAGCAGTTCTTCGGCAAGCGCCTGCTGGGCCTGGACATCCGCGACGACTACGGCCGGCTGATCGACCCGCTGGACGGCCCCTTCGGCAAGCTGCGCGAGGGCGGCGACAGCAGCGGTGCCGCCATGCCGGTGGTGCCGTTCACGGTGGTGTCGCTGTTCCAGGGGCCGCTGAAGGTGGGGGCGGACGGCACGGCGCGCGTTCGCCTGGACATCCCCGACTTCAACGGCGAACTGCGGCTGATGGCGGTGGCCTACTCCAAGGGCCGGATCGGCTCGGCCGCCGGCAAGCTCACCGTGCGCGACCCGCTGGTGGCGGAGGCCGTGCTGCCGCGCTTCCTGGCGCCCGGCGACGACAGCCGCCTGACGCTGGCCCTGCACAACGTGGAGGCGGCGGCGGGCACCTACCGCGTCACCGTTACCGGCCGCGACGGCGTGGCCGTCGAGAACGGCTCCCTGTCGGTGGACCTGCCGGCGGGCGAGCGGCGCAGCATCCCGCTGGCGCTGAAGGGTGTCACGGCCGGCGTGGCGCGCGTGTCGCTGGACGTGCAGGGGCCGGGCGGGCTGGCGCTGTCGCGCGGCTACGGCATCACCGTGCGGCCGTCGCGGCCGGTGGAGACGCAGTTCGTGGCCAAGCAGATCGTGCCGGGGGGCAGCGCGCGGATTTCCGCGGCCGACCTTGCCGCCTACCTGCCGGGCACGGCGCGGCTGTCGGCCACCTTCAGCTCCGCCCCGCCGTTCGACGTGGCGGGCATCCTGCGCGCACTGGACCGCTACCCGTACGGCTGCGCGGAGCAGACGATCAGCCGGGCGCTGCCGCTGCTGGTGGTGCGCGACGTGGAACTGGCGCTGGGCGGGGCCGCCAAGCCGGACGACACGCTGGACGGCCGGGTGGACACCGCCATCTCCCGCACGCTGGACAAGCAGCGCTACGACGGCGCCTTCGGCCTGTGGAGTGCGCGCGACGAGGCCGATCCGTGGATCAGCGCCTACGCCATGGAGTTCCTGGCGCGCGCCAAGGCCAAGGGGCGGCCGGTGCCGGAGAAGCCGTTCGCCGACGGGCTGGCGTGGCTGCGCCAGCACGCCATAGACGGCGGCCGGTCTGCGGAATCGCTGGCCAGCCGCGCCTACGCGCTGCACGTGCTGGCGATGGCCGGGGTCGCCGTGCCGGGCTCCACGCGCTACCTGCACGACGCCTTCATCGACGCGATGCCGAGCCCGCTGTCCAAGGGGCAGCTGGGCGCGGCGCTGGCCCGCCTGGGCGACAAGGAGCGGGCGGAGAGCGCGTTCAACGCGGCGGTGGCGCAGCTGGCGCGCGATCCGTGGCACGTCGACTACGGCTCCACCGTGCGCGACGCGGCGGCGCTGGTGACGCTGATGACCGAGACGGGGATGATGGGCAAGCGGCTCCAGGCGCTGGTCGACCGCCTGCCGGCCTCGGCGACGGCGGCCAAGCTGACCAGCACGCAGGAGCAGGCGTGGATCGTGCTGGCCGCCGACACGCTGATGCGCGGGGCGGCACCGCTGGACCTGACGCTGTCCGGCGGCGCCCGGCCGAAGGGCGACCCGTTCAACCTGCTGCCCACGGCCGCGCAACTGGCCGAGGGGGTGACGGTGGCGAACGGCGGCGGGACCGCGGTGTGGCAGGCGGTGTCGGTGTCCGGCATCCCGGCCCAGCCGCAGCCGGCGGCGCGCGAGGGGCTGCGCATCAAGCGCAACTTCTTCACCCGCGCCGGCGAGCCGCTGAACCTCGACACCATCCGCCAGAACGACGTCTTCGTCGTGGTGCTGGAGGGCGAGGCGAACACCAAGCTCTACCATCAGGCGGCGATCACTCACCCGCTGCCGGCGGGCTGGGAGATCGAGAACCCGCGCCTGGGCGCGTCGGAGGCCGGCGACATGCCCTGGCTGACCGACATCACCTACGCCCGCGCCGTGGAGGCGCGCGACGACCGCTTCGTCGCCGCCCTCGACCTGACGGAGGAGGAGCCGAAGTTCAAGCTGGCCTTCCTGGTGCGCGCCGTGACGCCGGGTGCCTACGAGCTGCCCGGTGCGGTGGTGGAGGACATGTACAAGCCGCGCTTCTTCGCCCGCCAGGGCACGGGGCGCATCACCGTGCACGCGGTGGAGTAGGGGATGAACAGGGGAGGGCCGTCCAACCCTCTCCCGCCCCGGGAGAGGGTGGCCGGCGCAAGCCGGCCGGGCGAGGGCAAAGGCAAGGATCCTTGCGCGCACCCTCACCCTCCCGCCCTGCGGGCGGGCCCCTCCCTCTCCCGGGGCGGGAGAGGGGTTTTGGCGCTCTCCCTCCTCCTTCTCTCCCTCCTGGCCCTCGACGCGCTGTTTCCGCCGGACCTGTCGCGGCTGCGCGACGTGTCGGTCAGCGTGACGGACGCCGCCGGCCGGCCGTTGCGCGTGTTCACCAACGCCTCCGGCGCGTGGCGGCTGCCGGCCACGGCGGACGACGTGGCGCCGGTGTTCACCTCGCTGCTGCTGGCCTACGAGGACCGGCGTTTCCACGCGCACCCCGGCGTCGACCCGCTGGCCGTGCTGCGCGCGGCCGGGCAGAACCTCGTAGGCGGGCGGGTGGTATCCGGCGCCTCCACCATCACCATGCAGGTGGCCCGTCTGCTGGAGCCGCGGCCGCGCACGCTGCGGGCCAAGCTGGCGGAGATGGCGCGCGCCGTGCAACTGGAATGGCGCTATTCCAAGGCCGAGATCCTCGGCATGTACCTGACGCTGGCGCCTTACGGCGGCAACGTCGAGGGTATCCGGGCGGCGGCGATGACGCTGTACGGCAAGGGCCCGGCGGAGCTGAGCGCCGCCGAGGCGGCATTGCTGGTGGCGCTGCCGCAGTCCCCCACGCACCTGCGCCCCGACCGCGCGGCGGACCGGGCGCGGGTGGCGCGCGACAAGGTGCTGGACCGCGCCGTGCTGGCCGGCACGCTGTCCCCCAAGGCCGCCGAGGAGGCGAAAACGGAGCCGGTGCCCGCCGCCAAGCAGCCGATGCCGATGCTGGCCGCGCACCTGGGCGACGCCCTGAAGGCCCGGCACGCCGGCCGGCCGGTGCTGGCGACCACGCTGGACGGCGGCTTGCAGGCGGCGCTGGAGGCGCTGGCGCGGCGCGAGCTGCCGGCGCTGCACGAGCGCGCCGGCATGGCCGTGCTGGTGGTGGACAACCGCAGCCGGTCGGTGCTGGCGTACCTGGGCGGGCCGGACTACCTGGACGGGCGGCGCGAGGGCTGGGTGGACATGGTGCGCGCGGTGCGCTCGCCGGGATCCGCGCTGAAGCCCTTCATCTACGGGTTCGGCTTCGACGACGGGCTGGTGCACCCGGCCACGCAGGTGGCCGACGTCTCCACCCGCTTCGGCGACTACGCGCCGCGCAACTTCCACCGCACCTTCAGCGGCGAGTTGACGATCCGCGAGGCGCTGCAGCGCTCGCTGAACGTGCCGGCGGTGCTGGTGCTGGACAAGGTGGGGCCGGTGCGCTTCGCCGAGGCGCTGAAGCGGGCCGGCGCGCGCCTCGTCCTGCCGGCGGGCGCCGGGCCGCCGGGGCTGCCGGTGGCGCTCGGCGGCGCCTCGACCAGCCTGTGGGACATGGCGACGCTGTACGCCGGACTGGCGCGCGACGGGGCGGTGGCGCCGCTGCGCGCATTGCGCGACGACAAGGCGGAGCCGGAGGTGGCGATGCTGTCGGCCACATCGGCCCGGCAGGTGCTGGACATCCTGGAGGGCACGCCGCCGCCGTCCGGGCTGGTGCAGGCGGCGGACATCCGGCGCGCCGCACCCGTGGCGCTGAAGACCGGCACCAGCTACGGCTTCCGCGACGCCTGGGCGTTCGGCGTGACCGGGCGCTACACGGTGGGTGTCTGGGTCGGCCGGCCGGACGGCACGCCCAGCCCCGACCGCTTCGGCCGCAACACGGCGGCCCCGCTGCTCTACCGCGTGCTCGACTTTCTGCCGGAGGAGCCGGCCCCGCCGCCGCGCGTCGCCGCGCGGGCGCCGGAACTGTTGCAGCGGGTGACGGCGGGCGAGGGCACGGCGGGGCAGGAGCGGCTGCGCCTCGTCTTCCCGACCGAGGCCATGGTGGTGGAGGCCGGCGGCGGGGGCGGGGAACCGGCGCCGGTGACGCTGTCCGCCTCGGGCGGGCGGCGGCCGCTGTCCTGGCTGGTGGACGGACGCCGCGTCGCCGCCTCGGCCGTGCGGCGTGAGGCGGTGTGGCAGCCGGACGGGCCGGGGTTCGTGCGGGTCACCGTGGTGGACGCCGACGGACGCAGCGACAGCGCCACCATAGAGGTCCGTTGAGGCGGCTCTGCGTCAGTAGAAGTAGAAGTCCGACGCCGACACCGTGGTGGCGCCCAGCACCTTCAGCCGGATGTAGTCGCCGGCCGCCGTGTGGCAGTAGAGCGTGACGCTGCCCTCGTCCGTGTTCGCCTTGTAGACGATGGTGGCATTGTTGTCGGAATAGGTATCGCCGGCCGTGATGGTGACGTTGCTCTTCACGCCGGCCGCCAGTTCGAAGTGATGGAGCCAGATGCGGTCGCCGCCGCGCTCCAGGTCGCCGACGGTGTGCATGGCGGCGTCGGCCTGCGCCTTCGTGCCGTAGTCGAAGAACAGGAAGATGTCGGTGCCCGGCCCGCCGTACACCACGTCCGCCGCCTCGCGCCAGTCGCCGGCGTAGATCATGTCGTTGCCGGCACCGCCGGACAGGGTGTCGGCGCCCAGGTTGCCGAACAGCACGTCGTTGCCTTCGCCGCCCTGGACCAAATCTTCGCCCTGGCCGCCGAACAGCGTGTCCTCGCCATCCAGGCCGCGCAGGGTGTCGTTCTGCATGTTGCCGTACAGGACATCGGCCGAATCCCCGCCTTCGACGAGGTCGTTGCCCTGGCCGCCGAACAGGAAATCCTCCTGCTCGCCGCCGAACAGGCTGTCGTCCTGCTGGTTGCCGTACAGCACGTCACGGCCGAAGCCGCCGCTCAGCAGGTCGCTGCCCTCGCCCGCGCTCAACAGGTCGTCGCCGGAACCGCCGCTCAACGTGTCGTTGCCGGCCAGACCGAGGATGGTGTCGGACTCGTCCGTGCCGGCGAGGGAATCGTTGCCGATGATGCCCAGGATGTCCATGGCCGCCCCGTACGGTTGCATTGTCTGCACAGCAGACTAGCAGGCCGGGAGTTCACGGTAAATCGTTAGGGGTAACGCCTTGGGGCGGCGAAAGGGCGCGGGGCTACTTGGTCTTGCGGTTCTTGGCCGGGGCCGGGTTGATGTGCGGCACGCGGGGCGAGTCCTCGCCCTTCGGCAGCTTCTCGGCGATGCCGTAGGTCATCTCGCGCCGCCGCATCTCGGCCAGCACCACGTCGGGCTTGATGCCCATTTCCGCCCACAGGGCCACCAGATGGTAGAGCAGGTCCGCACTCTCCAGCACCACGCCCTGCTCATGGTCGCGCATCGCCTCGATCACCACCTCGACCGCTTCCTCGCCCACCTTGGACGCGACGCGCTTGCGCCCCTGGGCGAACAGCTTGGCGGTGCGGGACGTCTTCACGTCGCCGTCGCGGCGTTCGAGGATCGCCTCGTACAGCGAGCGAAGGACGTCGATGCCGATGTAATGGACCATGAAAACGTTCCGCGGCGGTGTGTGCGGGTGGCGACAAGGCCGTTTCTACCATGCTTTCCAGGCAAGCGCAGGGGCGCAAGGGGCTTGCGGTGCGACCCTGCGTCCCGGTCCGGCGCCGGGGGCGTCATGCTGCTGGCGGGCGGGCCCCGCGAATGTTACACATCCGTGACATTGCGCCGACCGTGTGTCCGGGGGCCCTCCGCGCCCGGCGCGGCGGCGTGTGCGTGCTGGTGGGGAAGGGAATCCGGTCATGGTCCTGCGGCTGTTCCGCGCGCTGATGCCCAAGGAAGAGTCGTTCATCGGCCACTTCTGCGACCATTCCGAGCAGATCGTCGAAGCCGCCGCCGCGCTGCACGCGCTGTTCGACCACGAGGGTGACCCCAAGGCCGCGTTCGAGCGGATCGTCGAGGCCGAGCGGGCCGCCGACGCTATCACCAAGCGCACGCTGCAGGCCATCCACCGCACCTTCATCACCCCCTTCGACCGCTCCGACATCCACGCGCTGATCACCGCCATGGACGACACCGTCGACCTGATCGAGGAGACGGCGCAGCGCATCATGATCTACGGCGTCACCGACTTCACGCCGGAGATGCGGCAGATGGCCGACGCCGCGTTCCGCTGCGCCAACCTCCTGCGCGAGGCGTTGCCGCTGTTGGGCGCCATCGGCCGCCACGTCAACCACCTCAACCGCGCCAGCGTGGAGATATCCCGCATCGAGGGCGAGACGGACGAGTTGCTGCGCCGCTGCCTGTCGCGGCTGCACGCCGAGGAAGCCGACCCCAAGCGCTTTGTCGTGCTGAAGGAAATCTACGAACTTCTGGAACAGATCGTCGACCACTGCGATGACGTCGCCAACGTCATCGACGGCGTGGTCATCGAGCACGTCTGAGACACCGCTCTCCGACGGACACGTGTGCTGGGAACATCCATGGAACCGATGACGATTGGGCTGCCGCTTCTCGTGGCGATCATCCTGGTTGCGCTTGCCTTCGACCTGTCGAACGGCATGCACGACGCGGCCAACAGCATTGCGACGGTCGTCTCCACGCGCGTGCTGCGCCCGCAGACCGCCGTCGTCTGGGCGGCATTCTTCAACTTCATCGCCTTTCTCTTCTTCGGCCTGCACGTTGCCAACACCATCGGCAAGGGGATCATCGACCCGGCGGTCGTCGACCCGCAGGTGGTGCTGGGTGCCTTGGGCGGCGCCATCCTGTGGAACATGATCACCTGGTGGGGCGGCATCCCATCCAGCAGCAGCCACGCCCTGATCGGCGGGCTGATCGGCGGTGCGCTGGCCAAGATGGGGACGACGTCGGTGCTGGTGTGGGCCGGCATCCTGAAGACGGCGGTGGCCATCGTGCTGTCGCCGCTGATCGGCTTCATCCTGGCCCAGGTCCTGATGGTGATCGTGACCTGGGCGTCCCGCCGGTCCAGCCCCTTCGCCGTCGACCAGCGGTTCCGGCACGGGCAGCTGTTCTCGGCGGCGCTCTATTCGCTGGGTCACGGCGGCAACGACGCGCAGAAGACCATGGGCATCGTCGGCGTTCTGCTGTTCTCGCAGGGCTACATGGGTGCCGAGTTCGCCATCCCCTTCTGGGTCGTCTTCGTCTGCCAGGCGGCGATGGGGCTGGGCACGCTGATGGGCGGCTGGCGCATCGTGAAGACCATGGGGTCGAAGATCACCGACCTGAAGCCGATGCAGGGCTTCTGCGCGGAGACGGGCGGTGCCATCACCCTGTTCACCGCCACCTCGCTGGGCATCCCGGTGTCGACCACCCACACCATCACCGGCGGCATCATGGGCGCCGGCTCGGCCCGCAACCCGTCGTCGGTGCGCTGGGGTGTGGCGCGCGGCATCATCTGGGCCTGGATCATCACCATCCCGGCGTCGGCCCTCATCGCCGCCGTGACCTATTGGATCAGCGCGCCGCTGTTCTGAACGCCTGACGTTGGGTTTTCGCTGCGCTCAACCCAACCTACTGAAAAACATCATATTATCGTCATGGCCGGGCCCAGTCCCGGCCATCCACGTTCCTTGGCTTGGTCGGAGTGCGTGGATGCCCGGCACAAGGCCGGGCAAGACGAGAAAAAGAGCCGTAGGTTGGGTTGAGGCCAAAGCCGAAAACCCAACGTCAACAACCTATCCGATCATCTGCGACGGCAGCCACGTCACCAGGCCGGGGAACACCCACAGGAGCGCCACCATCAGCACCATCAGCAGGAAGAACGGCGCGCTCGCCTTGCCGATGGTGAAGATGTCGCGGCCGGTCATCGACTGCAGGACGAACAGGTTGAAGCCGACCGGCGGGGTGATCTGCGCCATCTCGACGACGATGACGATGTAGATGCCGAACCACAGCAGGTCGATCCCCGCCCGCTGCACCATCGGCAGGATGACCGAGGTGGTCAGCACCACCATCGAGATGCCGTCGAGGAAGCAGCCCATGATGACGAAGAACACCGTCAGCGCCGCCAGCAGCGCCACGGGAGACAGCTGCTGCGCGGTGATCCACTCGGCCAGCAGGCGCGGGATGCCGGTGTAGCCCATCGCCACGGTCAGGAAAGCCGCACCCGCCAGGATGAAGGAGATCATGCAGCTGGTGCGCGCGGCCCCGATGAGGCTGTCGCGGAAGTTGGCCCAGGTCAGCGTGCCGGTGACCAGCGCCAGGACCAGGGAGCCGGCCACGCCCACCGCCGCCGCCTCCGTCGGCGTGGCGAAGCCGGCGTAGATGGAGCCGAGCACGGACATGATCAGCAGCATCACCGGGATCAGCGCTCCGGTCTCGCGCACGCGCGCCAGGAAGCCCATGCGCAGGTCGTAGGGCGGCACCTTGGCCGGGTTGGCCAGCGACCACGCCGCGACGTAGCCCATGAACAGCAGGGTCAGCACCACGCCCGGCAGCACGCCGGCGATGAACAGCCGCGCGATCGACACGTCGGCGGCGACGCCGTAGACGATCATGATGATGGACGGCGGGATCAGCAGGCCCAGCGTGCCGGCCCCGGCCAGCGAACCGATGATCATCATGGGGTCGTAGCCGCGCCGCGTCAGCTCCGGGATGGTCATGCGGCCGATGGTGGCGGCGGTCGCGGCCGAGGAGCCGGATACGGCCGCGAAGATCGAGCAGCCGACCACGTTCACGTGCATCAGCCGCCCCGGCAGCCAGCCCATCCAGGGGGCGAGGCCGCGGAACATGTCGGTGGAGATGCGCGTGCGGAACAGGATCTCGCCCATCCAGATGAACAGCGGCAGCGCCACCAGCGTCCAGGAGGTCGACGCCCCCCACACGTTGGTCGCCATGACCAGCCCGATGGGACGCGAGGTGAACAGCGCCATGGCGACGAAGCCGACGCCGGCCAGCGCCAGCGCCACCCAGACGCCGGCGGCCAGCATGACGAACATCGCCGTGACGACGACGATGGAGGCGAAGGTGGGGTCCATGCTCGTTCAGCCCTCGGTCGGCGCGGCGGCGGTTTCGTAGGACGCCGGCTTGCCGCGCAGCACGCGCACGAGGTCGTCGGCGAAGGAGACGACCAGGACCAGCAGCCCCACGGCCATGGCCGCCTGCGGGATCCACAGCGGCATCGGCACGACGCCCTGGCTGAGGTCGTTGAAGTCGTAGGACTGCCACGTCATGCGCAGCCAGTAGAATGCGAAATAGCCGGAAAGCGCCGTGGCGAAGGCGAGGCACGCCAGCTCCAGCGCCCGGCGGGCGCGCCCTTGCAGGCGTTCGATGACGATGCCGACGCGGATGTGGGCGCCGTTGCGCAGCGCCGGTCCCAGCATCAGGAAGAAGGAGGCGGCCATGGCGTAGCCGGCGAACTCGTCGGCGGCCGGGACGACCAGGTTGAACGGCCGGCCGAAGACCTGAGCCAGGATCGGCAGCGCGATCAGCACGAAGAACACCGCCCCCAGCACCTCGGCGGCGCGGTACAGGACGGACAAGGCGGTTCGCATGGGGTGGGCGGGCTCCGGATAGGAAAACCCTCTCCTCGGATAAGGAGAGGGTTTGCGCGGGCTTACGGCTTGTACGCCTTGATGATCGCCTCGCCGTCGGCGCCGGCGGCCTTGGTCCATTCGGCGGTCATGGTGGCGCCGACCTTGGCGAAGCCGTCCTTCAGCGCGGCCGGCGGGGGCAGCACCTTCATGGCGTTGTCGGCCAGCGTCTTGTTCAGCTCGACCGTCTTGGCCCGCCAGCCGGCCCAGCCGCGCTCCTCGGCCTTGGCGGCCGCCTCCTGCACCGCCTTCTTCGTGGCGTCGTCAAGGCCGCTCCACACGTCCTGCGACACGAACACCATGTTGCGCGGCAGCCAGGCCTGGACGTCGTAGTAGACCTTGGCGAAGTCCCACACCTTGCTGTCCACGCCGGTGGCGGCGGAGGTGATCATCGCCTGCACGATGCCGGTGCCGAAGGCCTGCGCCAGCTCGGCCGACTCGATCTTGGTGGGCACGGCGCCGACCAGTTCGGCGATGCGCGTGGTGGCCGGGTTGTAGGCGCGGAACTTCACGCCCTTCAGGTCGTCGGTGGAGGCGATCTCCTGCTTCACGTACAGGCCCTGCGGCGGCCAGGGGATGGAGTAGAGGAGCTTCAGCTTCTGCCGCTCCAGCTTCTTCTCCAGCGCCGGGCGCGAGACGTCGTAGAGCTTCTTGGCCTCGTCGAAGTTCGTGGCCAGGAACGGCACCGAATCGAGGCCGAACAGCGGGTCCTCGTTGGCCCAGGAGGAGATCAGCACCTCGCCCAGCTGCGCCTGTCCGGACTGCACGGCGCGCTTGATCTCCGGGTGCTTGACGAGCGAGCCGTTGGAATGGACGGTGATCTGGATCTTGCCGCCGGTGGCGGCCTTCACGTCCTCGGCGAACTGGCGGACGGTCTGGGTGTGGAAGTTGCCGTCGGGGTAAGGGGTCGGCATGTCCCACGTCTCGGCGAACGCGGCGGCCGGTGCCGTGGCGAGGCCCAGGCCGAAGGCGGCGGCGGCGAGGCGGGACTTCAGGCGGACGCTGATCATTCTTCCGGTTCTCCCTGTCTTGGGCGGCGCGTCGGCGCCGCCGTTTGACCATAGGGTTCACCGTCCCGCGCCCGGCGTCAAATCGTGATTTGCGGGAATGGGGTGTTGGGTTTTCGGCTTTGCCTCAACCCAACCTACGATACTACCGTAGGTTGGGTTGAGCGCCAGCGAAAACCCAACGTCGGCGCTCTACGCCACCTTGATCTCGGCATCCGCGGTGATGACGGAACCGTCGTCGTCGGTCCAGGCGAACTCCAGCTTCGTCGTCGCCTCGATGCGCAGCTTGAAGGTCAGGTAGGGGTTGGCGGCGAAGGAGGGGAACAGGTCGGCGGCGAACACCTCCGCCCCGTTGGCCTTGCAGGTGAACTTGTTGAGGATCTTGCGCGGGATCACGGCGCCGGCGGCGTCCTTGCGCTGGCCGGACTCCATCGGGTGCGTGACCATGGTCTTGATCTCGACGACCTCGCCCTTCCTGGCGGACGACGGGATCTTGATGCGGGGCTTCTCGCTCATGGCAATCTCCTCAGGTGCCGCAGCCGCCGACGGTCACCTTCACCTCGCCCTTGGCGAGGTAGGCGGACCCGTCGCTCATCTGCGCCAGGGCGTAGACGGTCTGCGTCTTCGCCAGGCGCATGCGCAGCGACACCTCCGCCTCGCCGCAGGCGGGGGTGAAGCGGAAGATGGCGGTCTCCGGTATCGGGTTGTGCTCGGCCAGCACGTAGAGGGCGCGGACGTGGTCCTGCGCCGTCATCGGGCTGTCGACCTTGACGGACACCGGCACGGTGGCGCCGTTGTCGGCCACCTGCGGCAGGTCGAGCCTGATGCGCCCTTCCTTCAGCGCCGCACCGCCGGCAAGGTCGGTGATCAGCTTGCGCGTCGCCTCCGGCGTGGCCGCGGCGGGACCCGGCAGCAGGCCGGCGCCGGCCGCCAGCGCGCCCGCGGCGCGCAGCACGGCGCGCCGGCTGGCCCGCGGTTGAATCTCGGACATGAGGGACACTCCCGTCACTTCTTGCGGCGGATGAGGAAGATGTAGGTGCCGGCGTCTTCCTTCTGCTCGACCAGCTCGTGGCCGGTGGAGCGGCAGAAGGAGGCGAAGTCGTCGCGCGCCCCCGGATCGGTGGCGTGCACCTCCAGCAGGCCGCCGACGGCGACGTCCGACTGCAGGGTCTTCTTCGCCTTGACGATCGGCTGCGGGCAGTTCAGGCCCTTGACGTCCAGGATCTTGGCTTCGCTCATGATGTCCTCCGGTTTTGGGTGTCACTTGCGGATGGGCAGGGTCTGCGCGTGGGCGAGAATGCCGGCCGCGGTCTCCTCGGGCAGCGAGCGCAGCGGCGGCATCGCCTCGCCCGGATGGCCGTTCAGCATGCCGTGCAGCGCGCGCCAGGGATCGTCCCGGGCGATGCGGCCGAGCGGCGGCATGGTGCGGATCTGCCGCCCGTCCGGGCCGTGGCAGGTCGCGCAGATGGTCTGGTAATGCTGGGCATAGCCCTGCGCGTCGCCGCGCACGGCCTTGGTGTAGCGGTCGATGGTGCGGTCCATGTCGACCTGCCCCCGGGAGACGAAGACCGCGAGGTCGGCCATGTCGCGGGCGCTGAGCAGGCCGGTGTAGCGGTGCCGGTTGTCGCCCAGCACCGCGACGATGGCGGCGGGATCGCGCCCGGCCATGGCGCGGATGCCGGTGATGCCGGTGTTGTGCCCCTCGCTGCCGTCGTCGGCCGGGCCGTAGGCGCCGTCCTTGCCGCGGTAGTCCCAGCCGTGGCACTCCTTGCAGCGCCACGTGGTGCGCGCCTGCACGCCGTCGGCCAGCGCGATGGGATAGGCGGGGTGGATGCCGGCCGGCGGCTCGCGGTGGTTTTCCTTGTACCAGGTGTCGTAGAGGCGCCCGCCGCGCGCGATGGCCGCCATCGGGTGGCGGGACGGCAGCGTCTGCAGCGTCGCCAGCGTGTCCAGCAGGATGCCCGTGTCGAGCGCCCGCAGCGACGGCATGTTGCCGCTGGGGTGGCCGTTGAGCAGCGTGTGCAGCGCCTGCCAGGGATTGGAGCGCGCGAGGTCGCCCAGCGGCGGCGCGTCGGCGATCTGCTGGCCGTCGTTGCCGTGGCAGTTGGCGCACACGGTCTGGAAGAACGGCACGCCCCGGGCGGCATCGCCGCGCACGGACAGCGTCTTCGGGTCGATCAGGCCGGCCATGTCGACCTGTCCGCGGGTGACGAACAGCGCCAGATCGTTGAAGTCGGCGCGGTCGAGCGCGTCGGTGTAGCGGTGCGCATCGTCCACCAGCACGGCCATGACGGCCGCCGGGTCGCCGCCCGTCATGCCGCGCAGGCCCTTCACGCCGTTCGCCCCGCCGTAGTCCCAGCCGTGGCAGGCGACGCAGCGCTGCGGGCGCTCGCCGTTCTTCTTGCGCAGGCGGGCGGGCTCGCCGCCCAGTTCCTTCAGCCAGTCGTCGTAGAGCCGGCCGCCGCGCGCCACCGCGCCCAGGTCGTCCGTCTTGTTGTCGGCCGCACCGGCCGGCGCCGCCGCGACGGCCAGCACGATCAGAATCAGGGCTGTCCACACCATGCGCATCGTCAGTCGCCCTCATAGCCCTTGGGCAGCTCGTGCACGATGCCCTTGTGGCAGTTGATGCAGTGCTTGCCGTCCTGCATGGCTTCGGGGTGCTTCTTCTTGGCGCGGCGGCCCTGTTCGTCCAGGTTCATGGCCTGGAAGTTGTGGCAGGTCTTGCACTCGCGCGAGCCCGACGCCTCCATGGTGGCCCAGACGCGCTGCGCCATTTCCAGCCGCCGCGCCTCGAACTTGTCCTTGGTGTCGATGGTGCCGGCCAGGTGGTGGTAGACGTCCTTGGCGGCGATCACCTTGGCGGCCAGCTTCGGCACGAACTCCTTGGGCACGTGGCAGTCGGCGCACACCGCGCGCACGCCCGTGCGGTTGTTGTAGTGGATGGTCTTGGTGTACTCGGCGTAGGGGCCGCTCTCCATCTCGTGGCAGGAGATGCAGAACTCCAGCCGGTTGGTCTGGTCGGCGAACACCGTGAAGCCGCCGACGAACAGCACCGTCGCGACGATGCCGGCAACCAGGAAGACCCAGGCGCCGCCGGCAACCGCCGGCCGCGAAAACAACCGCCCCAGACGACCAAACACGCGCGCACTCCTTGGAAAGAGGTCGGTCCGGCGTTGGGTTTTCGGCCTTGGCCTCAACCCAACCTACGGGTTCGTCGTAGGTTGGGTTGAGCCGCAGGCGAAAACCCAACGGCAGCCCTTCGGCCGATCAGCCCCAGCTGTCCGCCACGACGTTGCGGTACCAGCTGTGGGCGTAGCTCACCTCGCGCTTGCGGTCCTCGTCGGAGGCGTCGAGCCTGGACAGGCCGCCCGAGCCCGCGACCTCGGCGATGGCGTTCTTCTCCTTGTCGTAGGTGTAGACGCCCGCCACCGAGAAGCAGTGGTCCTTGCCGGCGATGGAGTAGCAGGTGTTGACGTAGGCCGGCGCCGGCGGCTCCTTGCCCTTCAGCAGTGCTGCCACGGCCGCGGCGCACACCTTGGCCTGGGAGTTGGCGGAGTAGCCCGACTTCGGCATGGTCGCCGCGTCGCTGGCGTCGCCCAGCACGTGGATGCCGGGGGCCTTCAGCGATTCGAAGGTGCCCTTGTTGACGGTGGCCCAGCTGCCCTCGACGATGCCGGCGTCGAAGGCGATCCTGCCGGCCTTCTGCGGCGGGATGACGTTGACCACCGCGCCCTTGATGGTGTCGAAGTCGGTCTCCACCGCCATGCCGGCGACGTCGATCCGGCCCGGCTTGCCGCCCTTGGCGCCCGGCACCCACTCGATCATGCTCTTGTCGGTGCCGAAGCCGTAGAGCTTGGTCCACGCCTGTTCGAACAGCTTCTGCTTGGAGAAGCTGTCCTTGGGGTCGAGGATGATGATCTTCGATTTGGGCTTGTGCTGCTTGAAGTAATGGGCGACGAGGCTGGCGCGCTCGTACGGGCCGGGCGGGCAGCGGAACGGGTTGGGCGGCGCCACCATGACGAACACGCCGCCGTCCGGCATCGCCTCCAGCTGCTTGCGCAGGAGTGCGGTCTGCGGGCCGGCCTTCCAGGCGTGCGGCATCGTCTCGGCCGCCTCGGCGCTGAAGCCGGGCAGGGCCTCGAAGTTGAAGTCGATGCCCGGCGCCATGATGCAGCGGTCATAGGCGAAGGTCTGGCCGCCCTTGGTGGTGACCTTCTTGCCCGCCGCGTCGACGCCGGTGACCAGGTCGTGCACGACGGTGATGCCGTGCTTCTTCAGCCCGTCGTAGGTGACCTTGATGCCGTCCATGGTCCGGTCGCCGGCCAGGACCTCGTTGCTCATGAAGCAGGTGAAGTATTCCTTGTTCGGCTCGATCAGCGTCACCTCGATCGAGGGATCGAGGCGGCGCAGGTACTTGGCCGCGGTGGCGCCGCCGGGGCCGCCGCCGATCACCACGACCTTGGGGCCGGCGGCGCGGGCGACCATGGGGGCGCCGATGATGCCGGCGGCCGTGCCGGCGCCGGTGAGCTGGATAAAGGTGCGGCGATTCAAAATGGTCATGCTGCGGTCCCCCGGCTCACTTCACGTTGGCGTAGTAGTGCAGGATGGAGTCGAAGGCGTCCTTGCCCTGTTCGTTGACCAGGGCCTCGAACTTCTGCTTCTGGCGCTTCTCCATCTCGCGCTTGCCGCCGAGGAAGTCGACGACCGAGTACTGCATGTACGGCAGCTTCTGCCCGGCCAGGACGCCGACGCCCTCGCCGACCTTGCCTTCCTCCTCGTGGCAGGACTCGCAGTACTTCTTGGCCAGCGCCTTGCCGGCCTTGACCTTGCCGTCGTCGACGGGCTGGCTGACGCGGACGAAGGGCTTCTGCTGGAAGTACTTGGCCATCGCCTCGATCTGCTCGTCGGAATAGCCCTTGGCGATGCGGTCCATGACGGTGGCCGGACGCTTGCCGGTCTTATAGTCCTTCATGGACATGACGAAGTATTCCACCGACAGCGACGCGATGGTCGGGGTGGAGGGGCCAAGGCTGGTGCCGTCGGTGCCGTGGCAGCCGGCGCAGGTGCTGGCCAGCGCCTCCGGCGATGCAGATTGGGCGAGTGCGGTTCCGGCGCCGGCCGTGAGGCCGGCGACGATGGAGGCGGTCAGGAGTCGGCGAACGCGCGACGGTGTCATGCTGTCATTCTCCCTCGGGTGTCCACCCCGGGCCGCGCGCGCAGCACGACCCGCACGGCCGCTGTGCGCGGTGCCGCGTGCGGTCCGCCGGTTGGGCGGACGGGGCTTCGATGCGTATCCGTGAGGTCCGGCACACACCCGATCGCGCGGGTGCGGGTGCCGGGGCGCGCCATCAGGCGGCGGCGCGCACGCCCGTCACGAAGCGGGAAGCGGGGAGGCTGCCGGTGGCCTTGGCCGGCGATGGAAGCCGATGGTCTGCATGGTGCGCTCCTCCAAAAGGTGTGTCGGAGGCCGGAACCCTCGGCCGCCTCCGGTTCGCCCGTTTTCGGGTCTTGCTCTTGGTGTCGATCCGATCAAGCTTTTGGCCGGCGCTTTTCGTGCGCCTTTGACGCCGTCTCGGCCGCCGTTGGTCCGGAAGCGCGATAATCGGCATATGCTAATGTAGCAAACTGTGATGGCAGCGCCAGCGAAAAAACGGCGAGTGCGCAACTGCAAGTAATTCGCATGCGCAGGTCCGCGCGGCATTCCGCTGTTGCCGGTGCCGCACGGGCGCGCTAGGGTACCGCCTGGTCGGCAGTTCACCAAGGCGTCGCCGCCCCGCGAGGGGAGCTAAACCTGCCAGTCCACTACCTCGACCGACACCTCATGCCGTGCCGCGTCGGAAGTCGGCGACCACCGGCAGTCCTTCATCGGATTGGCGCGTTGTGAGGATCTTGCCATGTCCAGAACGCCGCTGCCGTTCTGCGCGGATGACATTTCCGCGCTCGCGCGCTCGTTGCGCGCGCAGCTTGCCGAACGAACCGACCCGCCGGGCCACGTCGAATGGCTCAACATGCTGGCCCGCGCGACCGGTTACCGCAACTTCCAGCACTTCCGTTCCCGGGCCGAAGCGCAGGAGCGCCTGGAGAACGTCCCGCCGCCGGAACCGGCCGAGCCGCCCGTCGACCCGGCCAAGATCCTGCGGATCGCCCGCTGCTTCGACGAGGCCGGCGCGCTCGCCCGCTGGCCGGGCAAGCACAGCGAACGGCTGCCGTGCCTGTGGGTGCTGTGGTCGCGCCTCGCCGCCGATCGGGTGCTGAGCGAGCCGGAGATCAATGATTTCCTGACCGCCCACCACCGCTTCGGCGACTATGCCCTGCTGCGGCGGGACATGTGCGACCAGGGCATGCTGACCCGCACCCGCGACGGGCGCGAGTACCGGCGGGTGGAGCGCCGGCCGCCGGCCGACGCGCTGGCCCTGATCCGCCACCTGAAGGCCCGGTCGGGGAGGGCGGCATGACCGCGACCGACGCGGCGGTGCCCAATGTGGCGACCGCCGCGGACGCGCTCCTGCGCGGTATCCGGCCGACCGTCGTGCAGACCCGCCGTGGGCCGGTGGAATGCGCGATCGAAGGGGAGGGGCCTGCCGTTCTGGCGGTCCACGGCGCCATGGGCGGGTACGACCAGTCCATGCTGCTGGCCCGCACCGTGGCCGGGCCGGGGCATCGCACCGTCGCCGTGTCGCGGCCCGGCTACCTCGGCACGCCGCTGGCGGCCGGGCGCACGCCGGAGGAGCAGGCGGACCGCTTCGCCGACCTGCTGGACGCGCTGGGCATCGGCGGGACCGTGGTGGTGGCGGTGTCGGGCGGCGGGCTGAACGCCCTGCAGTTCGCCCTGCGCCATCCCGGCCGCTGCCGGGGGCTGGTGATGGTGTCGGCGTGCAGCGCGCCGCTGCGCACGCGCATCCCGCTGCGCTTCCACCTGCTGCGTCTGCTGGCGCGTTGCGGGCCGCTCACCGCCGCCATGCGCCGGAAGGTGGCGGCGGATCCCGAGCGGGCGGCCAGCCGGTCGGTGCACGACCCGGACTTGCGGCGGCGGACGCTGGCCGACCCGGAGGCCGGGCCGCTGTTCACCGCCCTGCTGCTGAGCACGGCCGAGCGGATGGGCGAGCGGATGGCCGGCACCCGGAACGACATCGCGCGGAGCCGCGGCCCGGCCGACTACCCGCTGGAGCGCATCGCCTGCCCGACCCTGGTCGTGCACGGCGGCGCCGACGCGCTGGTCCCGGTCGCCGACGCGCGCCGCCTGGCCGCGCGCGTGCCGGGGGCCGAGTTGATGGAGATCGACGGCGGCGAGCACGTCGCGATCTTCACCCACCGCGACGCCGTGCGGCGGCGGGTCGGCGCGTTCCTTCGGACCCTTGCCGGATGACGCGCTGTCGGTGGCTGGCCCGACCCGGGCCGGCCACCGAAAACCGGCGACAGCTGGGCCGGCGCTTCGTATCCTATGGAAACAATCCGGGAGGGGACGCATGACGCCGCTGATCATCACCGTGGCACCGAACGGCGCGCGCCGCGGCAAGGCCGATCACCCGGCGATTCCCCTGTCCCCCGACGAGATTGGCCGGGAGGCCGCGCGCTGCCGCGAGACCGGGGCGGCGATGATCCACCTGCACGTGCGCGACGCGGACGGGCGCCACACGCTGGACCCCGACGCCTACCGCGCCGCCATCGCCGCCGTGCGGCGCGAGGCGGGGCCGGACCTGCTGATCCAGGCGACCACCGAGGCGGTCGGCATCTACACGGCGGAGCAGCAGATGGCCGCCATGCGCGCCCTGCGGCCGGAGGCGTTCTCGGCCGCCGTGCGCGAGCTGGTGCCCGACGCCGGGGCGGAAGCGGCGGCGGCGGGGTTCCTGGCGGAGCAGGCACGCTCTGGAACGCTGGTGCAGCACATCCTATATGACGCGGCCGACGTGGCGCGCTTCGACGATCTGATGCGGCGCGGCGTCATTCCGGAAACGAACGCCGGCGTGCTGTTCGTGCTCGGCCGCTACACGGCCGGGCAGCAGTCCGACCCGCGCGACCTGCTGCCGTTCCTGAACGCCTGGACGCGCCCGCTGCCGTGGGCGGTGTGCGCCTTCGGCCGGCGGGAGGCGGCGTGCATGGCCGCCGCGGCGGCGCTGGGCGGGCACGTGCGCGTCGGCTTCGAGAACAACATGGACCTGCCCGACGGCACGCGGGCACCGGACAATGCAGCACTGGTGTCGGCGGTGGCCACGCTGGCGCCCGTGCTGGGCCGCGCCGTCGCCACGCCGGAACAGGCGCGGCGGCTGTTTGCCCACACCATATGAAGGGGTGCCGTAACATTCTGTTACCCACCCGTCCTTGACTGGCGGGGCGGGCCCCGTATCGTCATTGTTCGGCCGTCGGCGGATTTCCGGCGGGAGCCTGCGGAGAATTCGCCTTCATGAAACGGTTTCTGTCGTTCCTCCTCGTGCTTGCGGTGCTGGCCGGCGGCGGCTACGCGTGGTACGTGCAGCGGGGTCCGGGAGCGGCAACCGCGGCCAAGCCGGCGGCCGGCGGCAGGCAGGCCGTCCCCGTGGTGATCCAGCCGGCGCAAACCCGCCCGGTGCCCGAGCAGATCGCCACCATCGGCAACGTCCAGCCCATCGCCAGCATCGCCATCAAGGCGCGCGTCGACACGGTGGTGGAGACGGTGCACTTCATCGAGGGGCAGGAGGTGAAGGCCGGCGATCCGCTGTTCACCCTGGACGACCGCACGCTGCAGGCCCAGCTGCGTCAGGCGCAGGCCAACCTGGAGCGCGACAGCGCCAACCTGGAAAAGGCGCGCATGGACGTCGAGCGCTACAACCAGCTGGTGAAGCGCGACGCCATCGCCCGCAGCCAGTACGACACCGCCGTCGCCACCGCCGCCGCGCTGGAAGGCACGGTGAAGGCCGATCAGGCGGCGATCGAGAGCGCCAGGGTGGCGCTGAGCTACACCCGGATCCACGCGCCCATGGCCGGGCGCACCGGCGTGGTCACCGCCAAGGCCGGCGCCAACGTCCGCGCGGGCGACGCCACGCCGCTGGTGACGCTGACCCAGCTGCGCCCGATCAACGTCGCCTTCAACATCGCCGAGCGCCATCTGGCGACCATCCGCGAGGCGATGGCCGCCGGCCCGCTGAAGGTCGCGGCATCCGTGCCCGGCCGCCAGGGCGAGCGGGCCGAAGGCACGCTGACCTTCATCGACAGCCAGGTCGACCAGCAGAGCGGCACCATCCTGGTGAAGGGCGAGTTCGCCAACGCCGACGCCGTGCTGTGGCCGGGCCAGTTCGTCGACGTGGTGCTGACCCTGCGGGTCGAGCCGCAGGCGCTGACCGTGCCGGCCGACGCCGTGCAGACCGGGCAGGAGGGGCGCTACGTCTACGTCGTCAAACCCGACAACACGGTGGAGCTGCGCACCATCTCCGTCGCCCGCACGCACGGGGGGCTGGCGGTGGTCGCCGGCGGGTTGAAGGCGGGCGAGCGCGTGGTGGTGGACGGCCAGTCGCGCCTCTACCCCGGCGCCCCGGTGGCTGACCGCGCCCCGCCCGGCGACAAGGAGAAGAAGGGCGAACCGGGCGGCAAGGCCGAGGCCGGCAAGGCCGGCACGGCGGGAGGTCCGTCATGAACCTGTCTGAGCTGTGCATCCGCCGTCCCGTCATGACGATCCTGCTGACGGCGGCGCTGATCCTGGCGGGCGTCGCGGGGTATCGCCAGCTGCCGGTCTCGGCGCTGCCGCGCGTCGACTTTCCGGTCATCAGCGTCAGCGCCAGCCTGCCCGGCGCCAGCCCGGAGACGATGGCGGCCTCCGTCGCCTCGCCGCTGGAGCGCGAGTTCTCGACCATCGCCGGCATCGACACCATCACCTCCTCCTCGACGCTGGGCGGCACGTCGATCACCATCCAGTTCGTGCTGGAGCGCAACATCGACGACGCGGCGGCCGACGTGCAGGCGGCCATCGCCCGCACCCAGCGCCGCCTGCCGGCGGAGATGACCAACCCGCCCAGTTACCGCAAGGTCAACCCGGCCGACCAGCCGATCCTGTTCCTGTCGCTGTCCTCGCCCACGCAGCCGCTGTCGGCGCTGAACGACTACGCCGAGACGATCGTGCAGCCGCGCGTCGCCACCCTGCCGGGCGTGGCGCAGGTGCTGATCTACGGCTCGCAGAAGTACGCGGTGCGGGTGCAGGTGGACCCCAACGCACTGGCCATCCGCGGCATCGGCATCGACGAGGTGCAGAAGGCGCTGGCCTCGGCCAACGCCAACACGCCGGTCGGCACCCTGTCGGGCGAGCGCCAGCAGCTGGTGCTGGCCGCCAACCCGCAGCTGCCCGACGCCGACGCGTTCCGCGGCCTGATCATCGCGCACCGCAACGGCGCCCCGGTGCGCCTGGGCGACGTCGCCACCGTGCTGGACAGCGTCGAGAACACCCGCGTGGCCAGCTGGTACAACGGCACGCGCGCCATCATCCTGGCCGTGCAGCGCCAGCCCGACGCCAACACGGTGGACGTGGTGGACCGCGTGCGCGAGCAGCTGCCGGCCTTCCGCGCGCAGCTGCCGCCCAGCGTGTCGATCGAGGTGACCAACGACCGCTCCATCTCCATCCGCGAGGCGGTGGAGGACGTGCAGTTCACCCTGGCGCTGACGGTGGCGCTGGTGGTGCTGGTGATCTTCCTGTTCCTGCGCAAGCTGTCGGCCACCATGATCCCGGCGCTGGCGGTGCCGATCTCGCTGGTCGCCACGGCGGCGGGCATGCAGGTGATGGGCTTCTCCATCGACAACATCTCGCTGCTGGCGCTGACGCTGTCGGTGGGGCTGGTGGTGGACGACGCCATCGTCATGCTGGAGAACATCGTCCGCTACGTGGAGGAGGGGATGGCCCCCTTCCAGGCGGCGATCAAGGGTTCCCGCGAGATCGGCTTCACCATCGTGTCGATCACCCTGTCGCTGGTCGCGGTGTTCATCCCGATCCTGCTGATGGGCGGCGTCGTCGGGCGGCTGTTCCACGAGTTCGCGGTGGTGGTCACCATGGCCATCGGCGCGTCGGCCTTCGTGTCGCTGACGCTGACGCCCATGCTGTGCTCCCGCTTCCTGACGCGCGAGAAGCACGGGGAGCAGGAGGGCGTGTTCGGCCGCGTGCTGGAGGCCGGGTTCGACGCCATGCTGCGCGCGTACGCCGTCACGCTGCGCTGGTGCCTGCGGCACCGGCCGGTGATGCTGGTGGTGTTCCTGGCCACCATCGTCGGCACCGCGCACTTCTACACGGCCATCCCCAAGGGCTTCTTCCCGACCGAGGACCTGGGCCAGCTGTTCATCCAGACGGAGGCCGCCCCCGACGTCTCCTTCCCGGCGATGGCGGAGCGGCAGCGGCAGGCGGCGGCCATCGTGCAGGCGCACCCGGCGGTGGCCTACGTCAACTCCTCCGCCGGGGCCGGCGGGCCGAACCCGACGTCGAACACCGGGCGCATGTTCGTGGCGCTGAAGCCCCGCGCCGAACGCGCGCCGGCGCCCCAGGTGGTGCAGGAACTGCGCCGCGAGATGCAGCGCATCCCCGGCTTCTCCGTGTTCATCCAGCAGGTGCAGAACCTGCGCCTGGGCGGCCGTTCGTCCAAGAGCCAGTACCAGTACACCGTCCAGGCGCTCGACCTGCCGGAGCTGTACACCTGGGCGCAGCGCCTGGAACAGGCGATGCACGACGTGCCGGTCATGCAGGACGTGACCAGCGACCTGCAGCTCAACAGCCCGCAGGCCTACGTCCATATCGACCGCGAGAAGGCGGCGACGCTGGGCGTGGCGGTGGACCAGGTGCGCTCCACGCTGTACAGCGCCTTCGGGCAGCGGCAGGTGTCCACCATCTACACGCCGAGCAACGACTATCAGGTCATCATCGAACTGGACCCGCGTTACCAGCAGGACGACAGCGCGCTATCGCGCGTTTACATCCGCAACACGGCGGGCAAGCTGATCCCGCTCGACGCCTTCGCGCGGGTGGAACGCACGGCCGGGCCACTGTCGGTGAACCACCAGGGGCAGCTTCCGGCCGTCACCATCTCCTTCAACGTGGCCCCCGGTGCGGCGCTGGGCGACGCGGTGGCGGCGATCCGCGCGATCGAGCAGCGGCTTGTCCTGCCGGCCACGGTCAACACCCGCTTCGCCGGGACGGCGCAGGTGTTCCAGGATGCGCAGGCGGGCCAGGCGCTGCTGATCACGGCGGCGGTGCTGGTGATCTACATCGTGCTGGGCGTGCTGTACGAGAGCTTCATCCACCCGCTGACCATCCTGTCCGGCCTGCCGTCGGCGGCGGTGGGGGCGCTGGCGACGCTGATGCTGTTCAACCAGGAACTGACGGTCATCGCCGTGATCGGCATCCTGATGCTGATCGGCATCGTCAAGAAGAACGCCATCATGATGATCGACTTCGCGCTGGACGCCCAGCGCGGCCAGGGCATGGCCCCGGCCGAGGCGATCGAGAAGGCGTGCCTGCTGCGCTTCCGCCCGATCATGATGACGACCATGGCGGCCATCATGGGCACGCTGCCCATCGCCGTGGCGCACGGTGCCGCGGCCGAGCTGCGTCAGCCGCTGGGCCTCGCCGTGGTCGGTGGGCTGATCGTGTCGCAGCTTCTGACGCTGTACATCACGCCGGTCTTGTACCTGTACATGGAGTCGCTGGCCGGCGCCGTGAATCGCCTGCGCGGCCGGCCGGTGGGCGTGCCGCCGGGCGGGGCGACCATCGGGGGCGAGTGAGCTTCCGTAGGTTGGGTTGAGCGCCAGCGAAAACCCAACATCGCCGACGGTGCAAACACGTTGGGTTTACGGGGATTCCGCTACTCCGCCGGGGCGACCACCGGATGCTTCGGCCCGAACCAGCGCTTCAGCCGCCGCGACAGGCCGTCCAGGTAGCTCAGGATCACCGGCACCACCAGCAGCGTCAGCAGGGTGGAGCTGATCAGCCCGCCGATCACCGCGTGCGCCATGGGCGCGCGCTGCTGCGCGCCCTCGCCGATGCCCAGCGCCAGGGGCAGCATGCCGAAGATCATCGCCATGGTGGTCATGATGATGGGGCGCAGACGGATGACGCCGGCCTCGACGATGGCGTCGTGCAGGCTCTTGCCGGCGGCGCGCGCCTGGTTGGCGAAATCGACCAGCAGGATGGCGTTCTTGGTGACGAGGCCCATCAGCATGATGAAGCCGATGGCGCTGAAGATGTTCAGCGTGGAGTGCGCGACCAGCAAGCCGCCGAAGACGCCGATCAGGGCCATCGGCAGCGACGCCATGATGGCGAGCGGCTGGAGGAAGCTGCCGAACTGCGAGGCCAGGATCAGGTAGATGAGGATCACCGCCAGCCCCAGCGCCTGCGCCGCGTAGCCCGTCGTCTCCGCGATGTCCTTGGTCGAGCCGCCAAAGACGAAGCGGTAGCCGGGCGGCAGCTCGATGGTCTGGATCGCCGCCTGCAGCTCGCGTCCGGCGTCGCCGGCCGGGCGGCCCTGCACGTTGGCGCTGACGTTCACCTCGCGCGACAGGTCGCGGCGGTTGATCTGCGAGGCGCCCAGCGTGGTGTCCACCTGCGCCACCTGGGACAGCGGGATCATGCGCGGCGTTCCGTCCGCCGTGGGCAGCGGGCTGGCGAGGTGGATGCGGTCGAGGTCGGCGCGGCCGGTGCGGTCGTGCTCGGGCAGGCGGACCAGCACGTCGTAGGTCTCGCCGTCCGGCGCCTTCCAGGTGGAGACCTTGTCGCCCGCGAACAGCGGGCGCAGCGTCTGCGCCACCTGCGCGGTGCCGATGCCCAGCTCGCTCGCCAGATCGCGGTCCAGCTTCACCGACAGCGTCGGCTTGGCGGCCTTCAGGGTGGAATCCACGTCGACGAGGCCGGGGATCCCCTGCATGGCGGCCATCACCCGTTGCGAGATGCGGTCCAACTCGGCGATGTCGCGGCCCTGGATGGAGAGCTGAAGCTGCTTCTGCGTGCCCATGGCGCCGGGGATGCCGACGGCGACGAGGATGCCCGGCACGCTGGCCAGCCGCGCGCGGATCGGCACCTGCAAATCGGTGGGGGAACGCGTGCGCTGCTCGATCGCCGTCAGGCGGATGTACACGAAGCCGCGGTTCTTGCCCACCGCGGCACCGGTGTTGACCGTGGTGTAGGTGTAGGCGACCTCCGGGAACTCGCGCAGAGCACCCTCCACCTGCCGCATCTTGGCGGTGGTGTAGTCCAGCGAGGAGCCAACGGGCGCCTCAATCTCCACCACCATCTCGCCCAGGTCGGCGGCGGGCACGAACTCCGTGCCGATGAAGCGGACCAGGGCGAAGCTGCCGAAGAACGCCACCAGCGCCACCACCAGCACCACCCAGCGCCAGCGCAGCGCCCAGCCCAGCGCCCGGCCGTAGGCGCGCGCGAAGCGGTCGAACCCGTGCTCGAACGCGACCGCGAGGCGGCCGAAGGGGCCGCGCCCGTGCTGCCCGTGCGCCGCCGGGTCGTACCACACGCTGGACAGCATGGGGTCGAGCGTGAAGGACACGAACAGCGAGATCAGCACCGCCGCCGACACGGTGATGCCGAACTGCAGGAAGAACCGGCCGATGATGCCGCCCATGAAGGCCACCGGCAGGAACACCGCCACGATGGTCAGCGTGGTCGCCAGCACCGCCAGCCCGATCTCCCTGGTGCCGTCCAGCGCCGCCTGCCGGTGGTCCTGGCCGGCGTGCAGGTGGCGCATGATGTTCTCGCGCACCACGATGGCGTCGTCGATGAGGATGCCGATGGCCAGCGACAGCGCCATCAGCGTCATCATGTTGATGGTGAAGCCCATCAGCAGCAGCACCGCGAAGGTGCCCAGCACCGCCACGGGCAGAGTCAGGCCGGTGATCACCGTGCTGCGCCAGGATCCCAGGAACAGCATGACGATGGCAATGGTGAGGAAGCCGCCCTCGATCAGCGTGCGCTGCACGTTGTTCAGCGAGTTGGTGATGCCGCGCGCGGTGTCGCGCACCACCTCCAGCCGCACGTCGGCCGGCAGCACGCCGGAGGCCTGAAGCTCCGCCACCGCCGTGCGGATGCCGCGCGCCGTCTCGATGGTGTTGGCGCCCTGCATCTTCACCACGTCCACGGCCAGCGCCGGCGCGCCGTTGAACAGCGCCACCGAGTCCTGCTCCTCCTGCCCGTCGATCACCTCGGCCACCTGGCCCAGGCGCACCGGCGTGCCGCCGCGCCGCGCGACGATGAGGTCGAGGAGCTGGGCGGGACGCACCACGCGGCCGTCCACCTGCACCACGCGCTCGCGCCCGCCGCCCTCCACCGTGCCGGCGGGGACGTCCTGGTTCTCGTTGCGGACGGCGCGGATCACCTCGTCCACGCCGACGTTCAGCGCCTCCAGCCGCTCGGGCCGCAGCCGCACCTGGATCTGCCGCTTGACGCCGCCGGCGATGGTGGCGCGCCCCACGCCGCGCACGTTCTGCAGCCGCTTCAGCACGATCTGGTCGGTCAGCGTGGTCAGGTCGCGTAAGCTCCGGATGTCCGACTTCACGGCGACCGAGATGATGGGCTGGTCGTCGGGGTTGAAGCGGGTGATCTGCGGGTCCTTCACCTCCGTCCGGAAGGTGGGGCGGATGGCCGCCACCTTCTCGCGCACGTCCTGCAGCGCCTGGGAGGCCGCCACCTTCAGCTCGAACTCGGCGATGACGACGGAGCGCCCCTCGTAGGAGCGCGACGTCAGCGTCTTGATGCCGGCGATGGTGTTGACGGCTTCCTCGACCGGGCGGCTGATCTCCGTCTCCACCGACTCCGGGCTGGCGCCGGGGTATTCGGTGGAGACGACGACGATGGGGAAGTCGATGTCCGGGAACTGCTCGACGCCCAGGCGCTGGTAGGAGAACAGGCCGAACACCATCAGCGCCACCATCATCATGGTGGCGAACACCGGGTTGTCGACGCTGATGCGGGTGATCGGCATGGGGGATGCGCCTTCGGTGCTCTACGACCGTCCGGCCACGGTCACCGCCGTGCCGGCCTTCAGGCCCGGCAGGGGCCCGGTGACGACCACCTCGCCGGGGTTCAGCCCGTCCACCTGGACGAGGTCGCCGCGCGCCCACGCCGGACCGCGCACCACCTTGCGGCGGACCAGCTGGCCGTCGGCGACCGCCAGCACGAAGTCGCCGTCGTCGTCCTTGCGCAGGGCGGCAGGGGGCAGGGCGATGGCGCCGGCGGCCTCGGCCACGACGGCCTCGCCGTTGGCGAACATGCCGCCGCGCAGCGAACCGTCGGCGTTGTCCACGCCGACGTAGACGGGGATGGCGCGGCTGCCGGCCTGCGTCATCGGGTTGATGCGGGCGATGGTGCCGCGGAACTCGCGCTCGCCGAAGCCGTCGACGCGGAACGTCGCGGTCTGGCCGGGCTTCAGGCGCGCCACCTCGTCGGCGGGGACGACGGCCTCCACCTCCACCGTGCGCAGGTCGACCAGGGTGAACATCTTTGCGTTCACCGCCAGCGTCTCGCCCGGCGTCACCGTGCGCTCCGACACGGTGCCGTCGATGGGGGCGGTCACCACGGCGTCGCGCAGCGCCTCGCGCGCCAGTTCCACCTGCGCGGTCAGCGCCGCCACCTGCGCCTGCTGGAACTGGAAGGTGCTCTGCGCCTGATCCAGCGTGGTCTCGGTGACGATGTCGCTGCGGCGCAGGGCCAGGTTCTTGGCCCGCGTCTTCTCGGCCAGCACCAGCTGCGCCTTGGCGCCTTCCAGGTTGCTTTCCTTCTCGGCCAGCTTCGCCGCCAGTTCCACCCGGTCGAAGCGGGCGAGTACGTCGCCGCGCTTCACCGTCTGCCCCTCGCGCACCAGAACCTCGGTCAGCTTGGCGGCCACCTCCGCCTTGACGGTGGACTGCTCCAGCGGCTTGACGGAGCCGGTGAGGCGCACGCCGGCGGTCAGTGTGCGCGGCGTCACCGTGGTCACCTCCACGGCGGCCAGCTCGATGGGGCGCACGGCGGGCGGCGGGGCGTGGTCCACCGCCGCCTGACCCTTGGAGCGGCCCTGCCAGACGACGGCGCCGCCCGCCGCTGCGGCGGCGACGAGGACGGTGGCGAGGATGCGCCGCAGGCGCCGGCGCGGCGTGCCGTCAGTCATGGCGGGGATTCCCAGGGTTGGCCCGCAGGCCGTGCAGGACGAGGTCGAGGTAGGCGTCGAGGTAGGCGTGCGCCGTGGGCCTGGGCTCCGGCTCGAACGGCGCCAGCGAGTGGTGCCAGACCGACAGCATGGTCAGCGGGGCGGCCACCACGCGCGCCATGGTCGGCGCGTCGAACGGGCGGAACTCGCCGCGGTCGATGCCGCGCTGGAGCACGCGGGTGAACAGCGCGCGGCCGCGCACCACCACATGGTCGATGTAGAAGCGCGCGAGGTCCGGGAAGTTGCCGGCCTCGGCGATCACCAGCTTGGGCAGGCCGCCCAGCGGCGACTGCTCCAGCTCCCAGTACTTGTGCGCCATGGTGCGCAGCAGGTCCTCGGTCGGGCCGTCGAAGCCGTCGAGCATCTCCTCGCCCAGGCGGAACTGCGGCAGGATGGAGTGCTCCACCACCGCCTTGAACAGGCCGACCTTGTTCTCGAAGTAGAGGTAGGGCAGGCCGACGCTGACCCCGGCGCGCCGCGCCACATCTTCCAGCTTGGTCGCGGCGAAGCCGCGGGAAATGAACAGGTCGCGCGCGGCCTCGATCACCTCGGCCGGGCGCGCGTCCTTGCGCCGGTTGCGGCGCTGGGGGGGAGGGGAACCGTCGTCGGGCATTGGAGTGCCGGAAAGGGAGTGCCGGATTGTCGCGTACGCGAACGATAATGAACGTTCATTCAATATCGGGTGCGGCGGTGCTGTGTCAAGATCGCGGCATGCCGATTCCGGGGACGGTGGCGGCTGTCAATTCGCGCGCGCGTCGCTATCATCGGTCCGGGTGGAGACGAATCATGAAGGTGCGCGCTTGAAGGCCTATCGATACGCACGGATCCGGCGATGACCTCGGCGCGCGCGGACGGCATGCGCTTCGACCTGCGCTGGCTGGGCAGCGCGCTGCGCACCGTGTTCGACCTCGTCACCCCGCGGCACGGTCATTGGGCGCCGGGGGAGTGCAAGCACGGCATCACCCGCCGCACGGCCGGGACCTTGAGCTGTCTGTCGGCCGGCGACCCGCAGGGCCGGCGCGTGATCTTCGTCCACGGCAGCCCGAGCGAGGCGGAGGACTGGTCGCACCTGCTGAAGGAGGTCCCGGCCGGGCTGGAGTTCGTCGCCGTCGACCGTCCCGGCTTCGGCTGGAGCGGGCCGGACGCGGCGCCGACGGGGCTGGACGAGCAGGCGGCGGCGCTGGCGCCTTTGCTGGAGGAGCGCGCTGGGCGCAAGCCGATCCTGGTGGGCTATTCGCTGGGCGGGCCGATCGCCGCGCGGGCGGCGGCCGATTTCGGCGGCGCCGTCGGCGGGCTGCTGATCGTCGGCGGCGCGCTGGACGCGGAGTTGGAGCGCGTGCACCCGCTCCAGCGCGTGGCGGCGTGGCGGTGGGTGGCGCGCTGCCTGCCGCGCTCATTGCGCAACGCGAACCATGAGTTGCTGGCGCTGAAGGCACAATTGCCGGAGCTTGCCGCGCGGCTGGGCGGCATCCGCGTGCCGGTGACGCTGCTGCACGGCACGAAGGACCCGCTGGTGCCCTACGCCAACATGGCCTTCACGGCGGAGCGGCTGACCGGCTCGCGCCTCGTGCGCTGCGTGCCGGTGCCGGACGCCGACCACTTCCTGCCGTGGAGTCACGCCGCGCTGCTGCGCGACGCCGTCACCGACCTCACCCGCCTCGCCGACCGGGCGGAGCGGGCAAGGCTGTACGCGTAGGGCCGCAGCAAACGAGGCTCAGACGTTGCCGGTCGGCCGCTTGAATGCCGCGCGCGCCTGCTCGGCTTCCGGCCGGATCGCACAGCCCTCGGCGTGGTCGTTGATCAGCCCCATCGCCTGCATGAAGGCGTAGACGGTGGTGGGGCCGACGAAGGTCCATCCCCGTTTCCGGAGATCCTTCGACAGGGCGATCGACGCGGCGGAGGTCGAGGCGGTCTGCGGCTCGGCCAGTTCGTCGGCCTTCGGTTCGAAGCGCCAGACGTAGGCGGCGAGCGAGCCCTCGCGTTTCACAAGCTCCTGTGCCCGCTTGGCGTTGTTGATGACCGCCTCGATCTTGCCGCGATGGCGCACGATGCCCTCGTCCTTGAGCAGGCGCCCGACATCGGCCTCGCCGAAGCCGGCGATCGCGTCGTAATCGAAATTGCGGAACGCCGCGCGGAAGTTCTCGCGCTTGGCCAGGATGGTGCGCCAGCTCAGCCCGGACTGGAAGCTTTCAAGGCAGAGCTTCTCGAACAGGCGGCGGTCGTCACCGACCGGAAAGCCCCATTCGGCATCATGGTAGGCGAAAAACTCCGGCGCGGTACTGCACCACAGGCAACGCGGCCTGCCGTCCGGGCCAAGGATCGTATTGCTCATCGGTTGGACCTCCCCCCGTCAAAGAACGAGCCCGCTCAGGCCATGAGGAAGCTCAGCCGCGCGTCGGTGCGGACGGGCGTGATTTCCAGGATCTCCGCACGGACCACATGCTCTGCGACGAACGGGTCCTCGTTCACCCGTGCCTGAAGCTCCGGAAGCGAGGTGGCGTGTGCCAGGATCGCGCCGCCGGCGTTGGGCTGGAGGCTGCCGACGACTAGGAAGACGCCGTCGTCGATTCCGCGCTGGATCCACGCGTTGTGCCCCTCCATGAAGTCGCGGGCCTTTGCCTTGTTTTCCGAAAACCTGAGAAGAACGGTGAACATGGGGACGGGTTTCCTTTCAAACAAATGGGATGTCTTCCGTATTATGATGCGCTGAGTCTTTGTGTGGCGGCGTCCAGCCAGGCGCACATCTGGTCGACTTCCTTCCGGACGAACTCTTCGTCATGAAAGGCATTGGCCAGCGTGGCCACGCCCTGGCTGCGGGCGAGAATGTGCATCGCCAGCGCGTCGGCTTCGTCCGCCGCGCCGAGCAACGCGAACTGGCGGCGCAGCCAATCTCGGAACAGCGTGAAGATCTCGGTGGCCTTGGGCTGCGCGACATGGTCGAGCTTCGCCAGTTCGGCGCAGAGCGTTCCGACGGGGCAGCCGTGCAGCATGATCTTCGCACGGTTGGCCATGAGGATGTGGATGAAGCTTCGGATCCGGTCGGCGGGATGCTCCCCCTCCGCCTCCCACCGGTCGAGCATCGCCCGGGTGTTGGCAAGGCGCAGGGCGATCACGGCGTCGAGGATGTCGTCCTTGGTCTTGAAGTGATAATAGAAATTCCCGCGCGAGATCTGCACGGCCTCGGCAATATCCGCGAACGAGGTGTGCTCGTATCCCTGCCGATAGAACAGATGATCAGCGGCTTCGACGATCTGTTCGCGGGTTGCCTTGGCGCTCATGCAAACCGTCTCCATCACGCAGGTTGCGTGGCCCCATCGGCCCAGAGGCGGTTACCGATTAGGACGCTTGACCTACGGAGAAATTAGGACAAGCGTCTTGCGCCCGTCAAGCGCGGATTGCGCGACCGACCGGCAAGCCACTCCGATCTCTGCCCCTCACGACAAAGGCGCTCGAAGGAGGCCTTCGAGCGCCTTTGATCTCTGGGGAATGAAACTGTTTTCAGAAGCGCTTGAGGGCCTCCGCGTCGTGACGGGCCTTACGCCGTCCGCGTGTAAACCGTCGGCTCCATGCCGTCGGGCACGAAGGCGCCCGGCGGGATCAGGCCGGGGGAGACGTAGGCGTGGTGCAGCGCGTCGAGCTGCGCCCACAGCAGTTCCGTCTTGAATCGCAGGGCGCCGATCACCTGCTGCTGATGCTCCGGCGTGCGGGCGTTCTCCAGCACGTAATTCAGGCCGAACTTCACGTCGCGCGGCGCCTCGTCCAGGCGCTTGCGGAAGTAGGACAGCGTGCTGTCGTTGGCGAAGTCGTAGTTCTGCTCGAACCCGGCGATGCGCTCGCGGTGGATGGCCGGGGCGAACAACTCGGTCAGCGAGGAGGCGACGCACTCCAGGATCGACTTGGTGCGGCAGAAGTTGACGTAGGCGTCGACGGCGTAGCGGGTGGCCGGCAGGATGCCCTTCAGCGACTTCACGTACTCCCGGTCCAGGCCCAGCCCGTCGGTCAGGCGCAGCCAGCGCTCGATGCCGCCCACCTTGCCTTCCTCGACCTGACCGTCGGGGCCGAAACCGTCGTGATCCAGCACGCGCTGCATCCAGTTCCGGCGCAACTCGTAATCGTCCATGCGGGACATGATGGTCAGGTCCTTGATGGGGATCGAAACCTGGTAATAGAAGCGGTTCAGCGCCCAAGCCTGGACCTGTCCGGGGTTCAGCTTGCCCCCGTGCAGCAGCTGATGGAACGGGTGCAGGTCGTGGTACTGGCGCTCGCCGATGGCGAGAAGTTCGCGTTCCAGCTCCTCGCGGGACAGCAGGCGGGTCATAGGCTCAGCTCCATTCCGTCGTGGGCGATCGTCCAGCCGGCGGCTTGCGCCGCGTGCCGCTCGGGCGAGTCCTCGATCAATGCGGGGTTGGTGTTGTTGATGTGGATGAAGACCTTGCGGGCCACGTTCAGTCCGGCGAAGGCGGCGATGGTGCCCCCGTCGCCGGACATCGCCATGTGGCCCATGCGCTGGCCGGTCTTGGTGCCGGTGCCCGTGCGGATCATCTCGTCGTCGGTCCAGGTGGTGCCGTCGAAGAAGACCAGGGGCGCGCCCGTCAGCCGTTCCGCCAGCCAATCGGGCATGGAGGCGCAGCCGGGGATGTAGAAGAAGTGCGCACCCGTGGCGGTGTCCGTCACCTTCAGCGCCACCGTGTCCTCCGGCACCGAGCCGAAGCCGGCGGCCGTCTCGTCCTCCAGGTACAGCGCCACCTTGCCGGGCACGGCGAAGGCCTCGACCTCCAGGCCCAGCGGGTCGCCGGCGGCGTCGGCGGGGCGGAAGGGGGTGTCCAGCTCCACCGTGCGGCGGGGGACGGCGTCGCGGTTCAGCACCTGGAACACCGAATTGCCGGCCAGCACGCGGTGCACGCGCGCCGTGGCGTAGACGGCGAAGGGCTGCACCTCGCGCAAGCTGAGCAGGCCCGCGACATGGTCGATGTCGGCGTTGGTCAGCATGGCCGCGGCCAGCGGGCTGGAGCGCAGGCTGCCGGCAGGGTGCATCTGCGGGTTGGCCTGGAACTGCTGGCGCAGGTCGGGCGAGGCGTTGAGCAGCAGCCAGCGGCTGCCGTCCGCCGTCACCGCGATGGAGGATTGGGTGCGCGGCTTCGCCATCGGGTCGCCCGAGCGGGCGCGGCGGCAGCCCTCGCAATTGCAGTTCCACTGCGGGAAGCCGCCACCGGCGGCGGAGCCCAGGACAAGGACCCGCATGGCGTTTCTCTCCTTGGTTGCGCGGTTATTCTCGTTCGTGAACCGGGTCCGGCCGCGCCCGTCCCGTGGACGAACGGTAACGGGGCCGGCGGGCCGGGTGCCATGCTACTTTGGTCGATGACCCCTAAGAACGTTGGGTTTTCGTTGCGCTCAACCCAACCTACCCGGGCGCTTCCCGTAGGTTGGGTTGAGGCGCCGGCCGAAAACCCAACGTCACGCGCGTCATCCCGCCGCCGATGGTGCGCGCGATCCCATGCCGCGCGCCGGGGAATAGCCGCGGATCGCCAGCGCCAGGAACAGCGCCAGGGCACCCGTCAGGATCAGCAGCGATTCCCCCGCCACCTGCCCGTACAGCGCGAAGCGGATGGTCTCCACCCCGTGCGTGAAGGGGTTGGCGCGGCACAGCCAGTACAGCAGCTCCCCCGCCTCCTGCATGCGGTAGAGGGGGTAGAGGGCGGACGACAGGAAGAACAGCGGGAACACCACGAAATTCATCACGCCCGCGAAGTTCTCCAGCTGCTTGATGTGGGACGCCAGCAGCATGCCCAGCGCGCCCAGCATCAGCCCGTTGAGGATCAGCGCCGGCAGCACGGTGAGCCAGCCGGCCACCGGCAGGTCGATGCCGTAGACCCAGCAGATGGCCAGGAACGCGTAGACCTGCAGCACCGACACCACCACGCCCGCCAGCAGCCGGCAAAACAGCAGGAAGCCGCGTGGCAGCGGGCTGGTCAGCAGCACGCGCATGCTGCCCATCTCCCGGTCGTAGACCATGGAGAGGGAGCCCTGCATCCCGTTGAACAGCTGGATCATGCCGATCAGGCCGGGGACGATGTAGACCTCGTAGGTGATGTAGGTCTCGTAGGGCGGGATGATGGCGATGCCCAGCGCCGCGCGGAACCCGGCGGCGAAGACGAACAGCCAGATCAGCGGCCGCACCAGCGCGCCCAGGAACCGCTCGCGCTGGTGCACGAAGCGCAGGATCTCGCGCACCACGACGCCGTTCAGCGCGATCAGCCACGTCATGCCGCGACACCCCCCGTCAGGCGGTCGAATGTTTCGGTGATGCTGGCGGCTCCCGCCGCGCGGTTGACCTCCAGCACCGTGCCCGACGCCCGCACGGTGCCGCGGTGGAGCACGACGACGCGGTCGGTCGCCGGGTCGATCTCGTCGATCAGGTGGGTGGCCCACAGCACGGCGATGCCGTCGTTGCGGGCCAGATCGTGCACGTGGTCGATCAGCGCGCGCCGCGTCGGCAGGTCCAGCCCCACCGTCGGCTCGTCCAGCAGCAGCAGGGCGGGGCGGTGCAGCAGGGCGCGGGCGATCTCCACGCGGCGGCGGTGGCCGCCGTTCAGCTTGCGCACCTTCTCGTCGCGGCGCTCGAACATGGCCAGCCGCGTCAGCTCCGCCTCGATCCGGTCGTCCGCCTTGGCCCGGCCGATGCCGTGCAGGGCGGCGAAGTAGCGGAGGTTCTGCACGACGCTGAGGTCGAGGTCGAGCGTCGGCTGCTGGAACACCACGCCCATGTGGCCGAGCGCCGCCACGGGGGCGCGCGCCAGGTCGTGGCCCAGCACGCGCACGCGGCCCGCTTGCGGCTGCAGCAGCCCCGTGGCGATGGCGAACAGCGTCGACTTGCCGGCCCCGTTCGGCCCCAGCAGCGCGGTGAAGCGGCCGGGCTCCACGGTGAAGCCCACGCCGTCCAGCGCCGGCCTGCCCTGGTAGGCGAAGCGCACGTCCTCCACGGACAGGGCGGAACCGGGCACGTCAGGGTGCAATGGCGACTCCCCACGGGTAGCGGCCGACCTTGATGGTCTTCACGACCTTGCGCGCCGGCACGTCGATGACCGACACGTCGCCGCTGACGCCGTTGGTGGTCAGCATCAGCGCCTCGTCCGGCGTGAACTCCATGTGCCACACCCGACGGCCGACGAGAAGATAATCCGTCACACGGAAGGTCGCCGTGTCGATCACCGCCACGTGGTTGGCCGGCCCCAGCGCCACGAAGGCGGTCCTGCCGTCCTTCGTCAGCTTCACGCCCACCGGCTGGATGCGGTCCTTGTGGATGCCCTTGATCTCGAAGCCGATGGTCCTGAGCGGCTGGCGGGTGGCGACGTCGATCACCGTGACCGTGCCGCCGATCTCCGACGACACCCACAGGTGCTTGCCGTCCTTGGTGAACTCGGCGTGGCGCGGGCGCTGGTCGACCAGCGTGTTGTCGACGACGGCCCCCTTCTCCACGTCGTACCAGTGGGCCATGTTGGTGGTTTCCGACGTGTTGATCGCCCAGGCGCCATCGGGGCTGACGGCCATGCCCTCCGGCTCGATGCCGACGTCGAACTGGGTGACGACCTTGCGCGCCTCGGTGTCGACGATGGTGACGACGGCGTTGTTCTCGTTGGCGATGAACAGGCGCTTGCCGTCCGGGTGCAGGGCGAACTGCTCGGGATCCTCGCCGGACGGCAGGTTGTGGGTGATGGTCTTCGTGGAGAGATCCATCACCTGCACGGTGTCGCTGTCGCTTGCGCAGATGTAGAGCGTCCTGTTGTCCCGGCTGAGCGTCACGCCGCGCGGCCGCTTGCCGACGTTCAGGGTTTCGGTGACCGCCAGCGTCTTGATGTCGATGACGGAGACGGTGTTGTCCTTCTCGTTCGACACGTACGCGGTTTGGGAGAGCGCGCCGGTCGAGAGGAGGAGCATCAGCAATGCGACGCTTGCCCCCTCCCTAACCCTCCCCCGCTTCGCAGGGGAGGGAACTGCCGCCGTTTCTCCCCCTCCCCTGCGAAGCGGGGGAGGGAGGGACCCGCGAAGCGGGAGGGAGGGGGCAAACGTCTTCACATCCATGGCCTTTCTCATTTCACGGCCTTGCAGCCGCTTTCCGGGCGGTCGTGGCCGAGCGTGTCGAGGTCGGTCGTCGGGTGCAGGAAGCCCTCCTGCGGGGCCTCGGCCACCAGCGACACCGGGGTGAGCAGCGGGATCGGCTGGCGCAGCTGCCCGTCCCACGGGCGGTAGGAGACGCGGCGGCCCTTGTGCGCGCCCACCTCGAACCCGTCGGCGCGGATGGCGGCGGCCAACGCGGCGGGGTCGCCGGATTTGGTGCGGGTCGCGGCCTCCGCCACCGTGCGCACGGCGATCCAGGCGGCGTAGTCGGCCGGCGTCATCCAGCGCCCGGCCTGCGCCCGGAAGCGTTCCTGCAGCTGCACGGCACCCCACGCCTCGATGGCGCGGCCCCAGGCGGCGGGGATCAGCCCGGCGGTGCCGGCCACGGGGCGCGGGTCCCAGGTCTGGTAGGGCAGGTAGTTGCCGAAGTCGCCCGCCTCGTCGGCGACGACCAGCACGTCGTAGCTCGGCCCCTGGGTGAAGGTCGCGACCTCCGCCTGGGCGGTGCGGCGCACGTCGCTGTCGCCGGTCCACGCCTTCTCCGCCACGACCTTGGCGCCGAAGCGCTTGGCGGCGCGGCGCACGGCGTCGGCGTACAGCGCGTCCTCCGGCCGCGGGCCGGTGACCAGGAACCAGCGCGTCCAGCGCTTCTTCACCAGCACCTGGGCCAGCGCGTCGGCCAGCATGGCGCGGCTGGGCAGCGTGTGCAGCAGGTTGGCGCGGCATCCGGCGTTGCGGAGCGCATCGTCCGGGGCGGCGGCGTTGAACACCAGCATGCCGGCCGCACCCGGTGCCGCCAGCGCCTTGTTCAGCGCGTCCGCGCGCAGGGTGGAGACGACGAAGCGGTGGCCGTCGGCGGCCAGCTTTTCCATGGCGGCGGCCACGTCGCCGTCCTGCGGCACGACCACCTCGTCCAGGCGGTAGCGGTGCTTGAGGAACTTGCCGGTGGTGTTGCTGTCGGCCGTGGCGAGGCGCGCACCCTGCACCCCCTCGTCCTCCGGCGGCGGGTCGAGGTTGGCGAGCGTGGGCGGCGGCTCCACCTCCTGCGCCAGCACGGCGATGCGGATGTCCAGCTCCTGCGCCACGGCCGGCGCGCCTGCCGCCGAAAGCGCCAGCAAGGCCGCGGCGCCCACCCGATGTAGCATCCTCAACGCGTTTCCTCCGTCGGTACCGCCCTATGGTGCTGCTGGGGGTTCTGCCGCCCGAACTTCGACCACCTAAGGTAAGCGGTTCCGGTACCGTGCCTTCAACGGTACCAAAGTACAAGACGCTGGAACCCGTCTCTCCACCGATACCAAAGTCCCTCTCGGTCCGCCGGAAGCATGGCCCCTATGATGCCGCCGCAAGCACGCAGGACGGGTCGTGCTTACGAGGAAACGCGAACGGGAATGACGATGAAAACGCTTATCTCTCGCACGGCTGCGGCCCTGGTCCTCGCCTGTGGTGTGGCGGGCGGCGCCGCGACGGTCTTCGCGCACGGCGACGTGGTGCCCCAGGCGGTGGACACGTCGGCGCTGAAGCAGATCGGCAAGGACTGGCTGACCACCAACCCCTACCGCAAGGACCCCAAGGCGATCGAGATCGGCGCGTCGGCCTTCAACCAGAACTGCGCGCGCTGCCACGGCCTGGGTGCCGTGTCCGGCGGCATCGCCCCCGACCTGCGCTACCTGCCGCTGGGCGACGAGGGCGACGAATATTACACGAACCGCGTGATCAACGGCTCGATCCGCGATGGCGTCACCTACATGCCGAAGTTCGACGGCGTGCTGTCGCAGGAGGCGCTGTGGGCCATCCGCGCCTGGCTGGAAACCGTGGCGGAGCCGTGATCGGGCAATGGCGCTTCTGCGGCGGCTGATCGCAATCGTGATGCTGGTGACGGGCGGGGTGGCGCAGGCCGCCCCGCTCGACGCCGTTGTGGAGAAGGGGGTGCTGCGCATCGCCGTCTACGCCGACTTCCCGCCCTTCTCCGACCGCAGCGGCGGCCGGCTGGACGGCGTGGACGTCGAGATCGGCCGGCGCATCGCCGAGGGGCTGGGCGTCAAGCCCGACTTCCTGGTGCTGACCGCGGACGAGAGCGTGGCGGACGACCTGCGCAACGGCGTCTGGAAGGGCTCCAAGATGGGCGGCGGTGTGGCCGACGTCATGCTGCACGTGCCCTACGACCGCGAGTTCGCCGCGACGCTGGAGGCCGTGCACATCTTCGGCACCTACTTCGACGAGGAGCTGGTGGTGGCGCGGCGCACCGCGCCGGCCACGCTGGCCCACCTGAAGGGCGAGAAGATCGCCGTCGAGACCGACAGCATCGGCGACCTCTATCTCGGCTACGCCTTCAACGGCGCCCTGCGTGAAGGCCTTCTGCACTACATGACCTACCGGGAGATGGCGGCGGCGCTGTTCGACGGCACCGCCGACGCCATGGTGGGGCCGCGCAGCCAGGTCGAGGCGGCGCTGGGCGACAAGCGCGGCGCTTACGCCGTGGTCGCCCCGGCGACGCCGGGCCTGATGAAGCGGAAATGGACGCTGGGCATGGCGGTGCGCGAGGATTCCCGCGACCTCGCCTACGCCGTGGAGGACGTGATCGCCCGCCTGAAGGAGGACGGCACCCTGCAGTCCATCTTCGCCGAACGCGGCCTGACGTGGCTGCGCCCGGAGGGGCCGTGACGTAGTATTATCGCTTCAGAATAACGAGGCCGCCCGGATCAACGAGGCGGCCCGCTGCGTGTGGAGGAAGGACGATGCGGAAAGTGTTCGCCGCCGGATTGCTGGCCGCCCTGGCGGCTCCCGCTCCGGCGCTGGCGCAAGGCGTGGCGGGCGACCCGCTCGCTTCGGTGATGTGGAGCACGGTGCACGCCACGGTGCTGGGCGGCGGGCCGGTGGTGTTCGACGACGCGCGCGTGCGCGTCTTCACCCCCACCCGCGTCGAGGACAACCACCGCGTCCCCGTCTCCATCCAGGTGGACGGGCTGAGCGACGTGCGCGAGGTGGTGGTCCTGGCCGACCACAACCCGATCCCCCGCGCGGTGACCTACGCGCCGGCCGGCGGGGCGGCTCCCTTCCTCGACCTCTCCATGAAGCTAAACGAGGCGACGCCGATCCGCGCGGCGGTGAAGACCGGCGACGGCGTGTGGCACGTCGGCGGCCTGCGCGTGGACGCGGCGGGCGGCGGCTGCGCGGCACCCCGGCCGGCCACCGCCTCCCACGAATGGCAGGACGACCTGAACAAGGTGCGCGGCCGGGCGTGGCGGCGGCCGGGCGGCGGCGTGCGGCTGGAGGTGCGCGTCGTGCACCCCATGGACACCGGCCTCGTCGAGAACATCCCGACCTTCCACGTGGAGGCGCTGACCATCGCCCAGAACGGCCGGACGCTGGCGACGCTGGAGCCGACCGCGGCGGCGGCCGAGAACCCGGTCTTCGCGCTCGACCTGCCGAACGCGGCGCCTGACGCGGATCTCACCATCACCGGCCGCGACACCGACGGCAACGAGATCCGCGCGCGCATCCTCGCCCCCGACACCGTGTACGGCCTGCTGGCCGGGAGGCGGTCGTGATGAACCGGCGGGAGCTTCTGATCGCGGGCGGCTGCTGCGCGCTGGCCGGGCTGGCGCCACTGCGCGCCGCCTTCGCCGGCCCGTTCGACTACGCGCTGCGGCCGATGACGGTGGCGCCGGACACGCACGTGCTGCTGGGCACGACCGAGTACTTCTCGCGCGACAACGGCGGCAACATCGTCAACACCGGCTTCATCGTGACCGGCGACGGCGTGGTGGTGATCGACACCGGCCCGTCGCTGCGCTACGGTCAGCAGATGCGGGCGGCGATCGCGGCGGCCACCGACAAGCCGGTCGCCAAGGTGCTGAACACCCACCTGCACCCCGATCATTTCCTGGGCAACGGCGCGTTCGACGACCGGCCGATCACGGCGGGCGAAGTCACCCGCGACCTGATCCGCCGCGACGGCGACGCGCTGGCGGAGAACCTCTACCGGCTGGTGGGCGACTGGATGCGCGGCACCCGCTCGGTGGAGCCGACGCAGGTGCTGTCCGCGCTGGTGGAGGAGATCGGCGGGCACCGGCTGCGCTACCTGCTGCTGAACGGGCACACGCCGTCCGACCTCGCGGTGCTGGACGAGAGCACGGGCGTGCTGTTCGCCAGCGACCTCGTCTTCCACGACCGCATGCCGACCACGCCGCACGCCGACCTGAAGGCGTGGATGGCGTCGCTGGACGTGCTGGCCGGCCTGTCCTTCGGCGTGCTGGTGCCGGGCCACGGTGCCGTGGCGCGCGACCGCGGGCCGATCCAGCAGACGCGCGCCTACGTCGCGTGGCTCGACGCCACCTTCGACGAGGCGGCGCGGGCCGGGCTGTCGATGACCGAGGCGATGCGCCTGCCCCTGCCGCCGGAGTTCGCCGGCATGGCGCTGGCGCGCGAGGAGTTCGAGCGCTCCGTCGTGCACCTCTACCCGGCGCGCCTGAAGGAGGCCTTGCCGGCCGTCGCGGCGAAATGACCACACTGTTCGTGCGGCAACCGATACCAAGGGATCATTGCGGGCTGCACGGACGAAGCTAGACTGGCCCCACAATTCGCGGAAGCCATCCCAACAACAAACGCCCCAAGACCATCCGAGGTGCCCGAACGGACCTGCTTCGTTCGGCGTGGGGAACTGCCGTGCCTGCGGCAGGGCGCCGGGCGGGCGGCTGGGACGGGCGACGCGACAGGACAGGAGGTGGAAACGACCATGAAGAGCCTGAAACTGCTGACCGTCGCCAGCATCATGGCGCTGCTCGCCGGCGGCGCGCAGGCGGCCGGCGTGACCGATGCCGACATCGTCAACGACGCCCAGACGACGAAGGACGTCGTCTCCTACGGCATCGGCCCGCAGGGCCAGCGCTACAGCCCGCTGAAGGCCCTGAACACCGAGAACGTCGACAAGCTGGTCCCGGCCTGGTCGTTCTCGTTCGGCGGCGAGAAGCAGCGCGGCCAGGAATCGCAGCCGCTGGTGCATGACGGCGTCATGTACGTCACGGGCTCGTACTCGCGCATCTTCGCCATCGACGTGAAGACCGGCGAGAAGATCTGGCAGTACGACGCGCGCCTGCCGGAAGGCATCATGCCGTGCTGCGACGTGATCAACCGCGGTGCGGCCATCTACAACAACAAGGTCTACTTCGGCACGCTGGACGCCAAGCTGGTGGCGCTGGACGCCAAGACCGGCAAGGTCCTGTGGCGCAAGGACATGGGCGACTACAAGGCCGGCTACTCCTTCACGGCCGCCCCGATGATCGTCAAGGGCAAGGTCATCACCGGCATCTCCGGCGGCGAGTTCGGCGTCATCGGCAAGGTCGAGGCGCGCGACGCCGAGACCGGCGAGCTGGTGTGGTCGCGCCCGACCGTCGAAGGCCACATGGGCGAGCTGAACGGCAAGCCGTCGACCATGACCGGCAAGCTGAACGCCTCCTGGCAGGGCGACATGTGGAAGAACGGCGGTGCGGCCACGTGGCTGGGCGGCACCTACGACCCCGAGACCAACCTGATCTTCTACGGCACCGGCAACCCGGCCCCGTGGAACTCGCACCTGCGTCCGGGCGATAACCTGTATTCCTCCTCCACGCTGGCCATCAACCCGGACAACGGCGAGATCGTCTGGCACCTGCAGACCACCCCGCACGACGGCTGGGACTTCGACGGCGTCAACGAGTTCGTCTCGTTCGACCTGAAGAAGGACGGCAAGACCGTCAAGGCCGGCGCCAAGGCCGACCGCAACGGCTACTTCTTCGTGGCCGACCGCACCAACGGCAAGCTGCTCAGCGCCTCGCCCTTCGTGACCAAGATCACCTGGGCCAAGGGCTGGGACATCGAGAAGCAGCGCCCGATCTACGACGACTCCAACCGTCCGCCGGCCCCCAGCCAGGGCGGCGACAAGGGCGCTCCGGTTGTCGCGGCCCCGTCGTTCCTGGGCGGCAAGAACTGGATGCCGATGGCCTACAGCCAGGACACCGGCCTGTTCTACGTCCCGGCCAACGAGTGGGCCATGGACATCTGGAACGAGCCGATCACCTACAAGAAGGGTGCGGCCTACCTGGGTGCGGGCTTCACCATCAAGCCGCTCTATGACGACTACATCGGCGCGCTGCGCGCCATCGACCCGGCCACCGGCAAGATCGTGTGGGAGTACAAGAACAAGGCCCCGCTGTGGGGCGGCGTTCTGACCACCGGCGGCAACCTGGTCTTCACCGGCACGCCGGAAGGCTACCTGAAGGCGTTCGACGCCAAGACCGGCAAGGAAGTGTGGAAGTTCCAGACCGGCTCCGGCGTCGTCGGCTGCCCGATCACCTGGGACGACGACAAGTTCCAGTACGTCGCGGTGGTGTCGGGCTGGGGCGGCGCCGTTCCGCTGTGGGGCGGCGAGGTGGCCAAGGCCGTCAAGGACATCAACCAGGGCGGCAGCGTCTGGGTGTTCAAGGCGCCGAAGGCGTAAGCACTTCGTCGGCACGGCGAAGATGGTCTGCAAGGGGGACGGGATGCCGTCCCCCTTTTTTTCGCGTCCTGCCGGCATCCGGCGAGCGGTGCTCAGCCTGCATTTCCAGGCGTCATCGTCGTCGTGTATGCTGAGGCGAGGGCCGGATGACACGGCCGCCGCCAGGGAGGCACGTTCGTGAAAGACCTTTCCAGGCCGCCGCCGGCCGGGCAACGCTCCTCGGGTCTGCTGGGGCAGGTCGTGGGCGTCCTACTGATCCTGTTCGGGCTGACCACCCTGCTGGTATGGATGCGGGTCGGCGGACACGGCGAGGAGGCTTTTGCGTTCCTCTTCTACGTCTTCGGCCTGCCGGCGCTGCTGATCGGCGGCATCGCGTTCTACATGGGCAATGCGGCGGCTCGCCGCCGCGACGAATGACATGAAGACCGATCACGAGCCCGCCCGCCGTCCCGCAGCCATCCGGGGCGCTGTCGGCGCGGGGCGATCCGGCGGGGGCGGCATCTGTCTTCAGGAGGAGCCGGCGGGGCGCCGCCGCAAGCCGCGATCCCATAGACGGAGAAATGATACTAAGGTTTACGGCGTACCTTTGTACTGTTTATTACCCGGCGGCGTCGCGGCATAATCCGGGCGTGGGCGGGGAAACCGAATGGGCGTCGTGGTTCTTCCGGTTTTCGCGTCTCCTCCCTGAGCAGCCGGCTTCCCGGCTCCTTCATGCGCCGGATCCGTGCCCCCGCGGATCCGGCGCTTCTTCTATTGGGGACGATCGTCGGACGCGCTGCCCCGGATGATCCGGCACAAGGCCCGGCTGCGCAGCATGCTGTCATGGGCAAAGCCCAGAACATCGACGATACCGTCATCGGCGATGCGGAACACCAGCAGGTGGCGCGGCTCGTGGACCCGTTCGGCCGGGTCGGGCACATTGTTCCGGCTGTGCCACGCATGGTAGACGCCGATCCGCATACCGAGGGCATGGATCCACTCGACGCCGCTTCGCTGCGGGTCGTCGGCGACGTCCTGCATGGCTTGAACGAGCAGCGTGGCATACCGGATGCGGCCGATTTCGTGAAATCGGGCTTCGCTCCAGTCCAGAATGCCGTCGAGTTCGGCTTCCGCCGGCCGCGAAAGCCGGAATTCACCCACGCTCTCAGCCCCGACGCGCTTTGGCGCGCTCCGATGCGCGCCGGTTCAGGTCGTCGATCAGGGCGCGGCCCCCTTGGGCTCCGCTCACCAGCCGGAACTCCCCGCGTTCGATGGAGGCGATCCCGCGCTGGGCGATGGTTTCAAGGGCAGCCAGGCTTGCCTCTTCGGCCTCCACATCGTCCTGGTAGCGGCGCAAGGCCTCGCGCACGACCTCGCTGGCGTTCTGATGGCGGCCATCGGCAACCTGCTGGTCGATGAATTCGCTCAGGCGCTCGGTCAGGCTGAAGTTGCGTCCACCCATGTTCACCTCCGCGACGTCCCAGTATCAAACTTTGATAGTGGGGGCGCGCCGTGTCAACGGCACGGGTTCGTTCAGGATCCCGCCCGCCGCTCCAGCAGCATGCGGCGGAACGCCTCGACCGTCGCCTCGGTGCGGTCGGGGAGCGTGATGCGCACGTCGTCCACCACGGTGGCCGGGCTGCCGGCCAGGAAGACGATGCGGTCGGCCAGCGCGATGGCCTCGCGCAGGTCGTGGGTGACCAGCAGAACCGTCGCCGGCCGGCGCTCCAGCAGCGTGCGCAGGAGTGCGCGCAGGCGGTCGGCGGTGGCCTCGTCCAGCGACACGAAGGGCTCGTCCAGCAGCAGCAGTTCCGGCTCCACCACGAAGGCGCGGGCGACGGCGGCGCGGCGCTGCTGGCCCAGCGACAGATGGTTGGGGAAGCTGCCGCGTCGGCCGGCCAGGCCGACGGCCTCCAGCGCCCCGTCGATGCGGGCGTCCAGGTCCGGCGCGCCGGGCGGCAGGGCGAGCGCCAGGTTGTCGCCCAGCGTGCGCCAGGGCAGCAGGCGCGGGTTCTGGAACACCACGGCCAGCCGTCCCTCGGGCCGCTGGATCGTCCCTTCGAACCGGTCGTCCAGGCCGGCCACGAGGTTCAGCAGCGTCGTCTTCCCGCAGCCGGACGGGCCGACCAGCGCCACCACCTCGTGCCGGGCGACGGTCAGGCGCACGTCGCGCAGCACGGCGCGCGGCGGGCGGCCGGGGAAGTCCTTGGCGCGGACGTCGAGGACGAGGTTACCGGCGCCAGCGGGCAAGGCGGTGCTCGATCGGTTGCAGGACGCCCCATTCGATGAGCTGGACGACGGCGATGAACGCCAGGGCATACGCCAGGATCGCGGTGACGTCGAAGAGCTGGAACTGGACATGGAGCTGGAATCCGACGCCGTCGCTGCGGCCCAGCAGCTCGACGACCAGCACGATCTTCCAGATCAGCGCCAGCCCCGACCGCGCGGCCGCAAGCAGGAAGGGGGCGAGTTGCGGCATCACCACGTGCCGCACGGTGCGCCACTGCCCGAAGCGGAAGACGCGGGCCATGTCGCGCAGGTCGGGGTCGAGCGTGCGCGCGCCCTCGCGCAGCACGACGGCGACGTTGGGGATCTTGCTGGCGGCCACGGCGAACAGCGCCGCCGTCTCGCTCAGCCCGAACCAGACGTAGGACAGGATGATGACCACCAGCGCCGGCAGGTTCAGGAAGAACAGCAGCCAGCCGCCGAACAGCCGGTCGAGCAGGGCGGAGCGCCCCAGCGCCAGCCCGACGCCCGTGCCGATGGTCATGGCCAGCGCGAAGCTGGCCGCCACCCGCGCCAGCGTGACGCCCAGGTGGTGCAGCAGTTCCCCGTCCGCCGCACCCGCCGCCATGGCGGCGAGCACGGCGCCCGGGGCCGGAAGCACGCGCAGATCGGCCAGCCCGGCCGCCACCTGCCACGCCGCGAACAGCAGCAGCAGCGACAGCCCGTGCTGCCAGACCCGTCCCATGTCAGCGGTCCCTCATCTTACCGGGCCGGCGGAATGGCGGCGTCCGGCCAGAAGGTGCCGGGCGGCAGCCGTTCCGCCTTGCCCACCAGCGGCGCGCCGCCCAGGCGGGCCAGCACCGCGAAGATCCCCTCCGCCGCCTGCCTCTGCTCCGCCCCCCAGCGCTTCGGAATGCCGGCGCGGTAGCCGTCGCGCAGCGCGCGGAACGTCGCCTCGTCCTCCGCGCGCATCAGCGGGCGCAGCGGCTCCCACGCCGCGTCGTCGGCGGCCAGCACCGCCTTGGCCTCCAGCGTCGCCTTGAAGAAGGTGGCGATCGCCTGCGGGTGGGCACGCGCCCAGTCCTCGCGGAAGACGTAGCCCAGCGACGGCACCAGCACGCCGCCGCCGCCCAGCCGGGCGCCCACCTCCTCCACGTCCAGCAGGCGGCGGAAGCCCTTGGCCTCCAGCCGCGCGGCGAAGTTCCAGTAGATCAGCACGGCGTCCAACTGGCGCGCCTCCGCCTGCTGGCTCAGCAGCGGCGGGGCGGCGAACACCGGCTCGGCGCCGCCGGCGGGGTCGAAGCCGTGCTCCTGCTTCGCCATGCCGCGCACCAGCAGCCAGCTCTTGTCCAGCGGCCCGCCGGCCACGCCGATGCGCTTGCCCTTCAGGTCGCCCAGGGAGCGGACGGGGGAATCGCCCGGCACCATCACCGCGCCGACGGCGCCGGAATAGGGGACGAAGGACAGCGCGTCGCCGTCCGCGCGCTGGCGCGCGGTCCATAGCCAGTCGCTGACGATCACGTCGACGCTGCCGCCCAGCAGCGCGATCTTGCCGGCCTCCGGGTTGGCGAGGTCGACGATCTCCAGGGTCAGGCCGGCCTTGGCGTCCAGCCCCTGGCGGCGCAGAGTCTCGATCTCCCACGACACGGTGCCGAACTTCAACAGGCCCAGGCGCAGCGTCTCCGCCGCGCACGCCGGTTGAAGGGCGAACAGAAGGACGAATACGAACGACAGCAGAGCGGCGCGCACGCTCATGGACAACTCCCCAGGCAGGGCCGAATTCTCGCCGAGAAGCGAAGACCCCCGGTATGCGACTTTCGGATTGCTTTACGCCGGTGCGGGGCCATGGTGGATTTGTACCATGAGACAGGAGTCGGCGGTTACCGGGATTGGGGTGAGGATGGCGGGCGCGGCGCTGGCCGCGGCGCTGATTCTTGCCGCCTTTCCGGCGGGTGCGGCCGACGTGCCGGCGCCGGACGGCTACCGGCAGGATCGCTACCGCTCGCCCACGCCGGCATCGCTGCCCGGTGCGGCCACGGTGGACGCCGGCCGTGCCGCGGAACTGGCGGCCCGGGGCGCCGTTCTGCTGGACGTGATGCCGGTGACCGTCAGCCGCCTGGGCGGCGAGGCGACGTGGCTGGTGGACGAACCGCACCGGACAATCGATGGCGCGGTCTGGTTGCCCAACGTCGGGGTCGGCACGCCGTCGCCGGCGGTGGAGGCATGGTACCGCGGCTGGCTGGAGCGCCTGTCCGGCGGCGATCCGGGCCGGCCGCTGGTCGTCTTCTGCAAGGCCGACTGCTGGATGTCGTGGAACGCCGCCAAGCGCGCGCTGTCGTACGGCTACACGGCGGTGCACTGGTTCCGCGACGGGACCGACGGCTGGGCGGAGAGCGGCCGTGCGCTGGTGGAGGGTCGCCCGGCGGGGCCGCCGCCGGCGGAAAAGACTGTCGAGAAGACCGCCGAACAGACTGATGTGTCCGCGCGTGCGGAGCGGGAGAAGTGAGATGATGTCCGAGCAGCCCCTGTCCAACGTCCTGATCGCCGACGACCACCCGCTGTTCCGCGAGGCGCTGCGGCAGGTCGCCGGGGCGGTGTTCGACCAGTGCCGCTTCTGCGAGGCGAGCAGCATCGAACAGGCGCAGGCGCTGCTGGACGACGAGGACTTCGACCTCATCCTGCTCGACCTGCACATGCCGGGCATGAACGGCTTCACCGGCCTCGTCATGCTGCGCAACCGGGCACCTGCCACGCCCATCGTCGTGGTCTCGGCCGAGGAGGGGCGGGAATCGATCCAGGAGGCGATCACCTACGGCGCCTCCGGCTACATCCCCAAGTCGCTGACGCGCGAGCAGATGGCCAACGCCGTGCGCGAGGTGCTGGAGGGCGAGGTCTACCTGCCGCACGACCTGCTGGACCGCGGCGACGGCAGCGGCTCCCTGGAGGACGCCGACCTGGAGGCGCGCATCGCCACGCTGACCGGCCAGCAGCGCAAGGTGCTGGAGATGATCGTCATGGGCAAGCCCAACAAGGTCATCGCCTATGAACTGGACCTCGCCGAGAGCACGGTGAAGGCGCACGTCTCGGCCGTGCTGCGCAAGCTGCACGTCACCAGCCGCACCCAGGCGGTCATCAACGCCGGCAAGATCGCGCTGAAGCTGAGGGCGCATCCGTAACGGGAAGGTATTGCCCCCACCCCGACCCTCCCCCGCAAGCAGGGGAGGGAGAAAACGGCCGTCAAACCCTCCCCTGCGAAGCGGGGGAGGGTGGCGAGCGCAAGCGAAGCCGGGTGGGGGCAAGTCCTGCGATCACGCCCCCTTCCTAATCTCCTGCATCATGTGCGCCATCAGCGAGCGCAGGCGGCCGGGCTTGACCGGCTTGTTCAGCTGGTGGTGCCCCGCCGCCTTGATGGCCCCCTTCACCTCGGCCGTGTAGTCGGCGGTGATGACCACCGCCGGCACTTTCGCACCCAGGCCGGCGCGGACCTCCTCGATGGCGTCCAGGCCGATCTGCTCGTCGTCCAGGTGATAGTCGGCGATGATCAGGTCCGGCTTCCGGCCATCCGAACAGAGCAACAGCGCCTCGGGCGCGCTGGCGGCGGCGATGGTCTCGCAGCCCCAGCCGTCCAGAAGCGCCATCATGCCGCCCAGCACGGCGGCGTCGTTGTCGATGACCAGCACCAAGGCACCCGCCACGCTGTTGGCGCGCGCGATCGGCGGCTCGGCGGCAGCGTTCAGCGGTGCGGGGTCGCGGCCCAGCGGCACCTCGATGCCGAACAGGCTGCCGCGGCCGGGCACCGACTGCACGACGATCGGGTGGTCCAGCATGCGGGCGATGCGCTTGACGATGGCGAGGCCCAGGCCCATGCCGCGGTCGCGCCCGCCGTTGTTCAGGCGGCGGAACTCCTCGAAGATCTCGCCGACCTTTTCCGACGGGATGCCGACGCCGGTGTCCCACACGCCGACCAGCAGCTTGTCGCCGCGCCGCCGGCAGCCCACGACGATGCCGCCCTCCGGCGTGTAGCGGATGGCGTTGCTGATGAAGTTGCGCAGGATGCGGCCCAAGAGGCGCGGGTCGCTGCGCACCGGGCAGTTGCAGGGGATGACCCGCAGCTTCAGCCCCTTGGCGCGCGCCACCATGGCGTGCTCCGCCGCCATGACGCTGAGGATGTCCTTGATGCGGAAGTCGGTGATCTCGCTCTGCAGCGCGCCGGCGTCGAGCTTGGAGATGTCCAAGAGCGTGGTCAGCAGCTCGTCCACCCCCTCCAGCGCGGCGAGCGAGTTCTGCACGAGGCCGCGGTTCTTGGCGGCGAGGCGCCGTTCCGACAGCGCGGTGATGAAGACGCGCGCGGCGTTCAGCGGCTGCAGCAGATCGTGGCTGGCGGCGGCCAGGAAGCGCGTCTTCGACAGGTTGGCCTGGTCGGCTTCGGCCTTGGCCTGGCTCAGCGCCTCGTTCGCGGCGCGCAGCTCGGCGGTGCGCTCCTCGACGCGGCGCTCCAGGCTCTCGTTCGCCTCGCGCAGCTGTTCGGCGGCGCGCTTGCGCTCGGTGATGTCGTGGATCAGCGCGAAGAAGCCGACCACCTCGCCGTTCGCCGCCAGATGCGGCACGTAGGTGGCCAGCAGGTGGCCGATGCGGCCCTGGGCGTCGGGCAGCGACAGTTCGAACTCGCACGGCTCGCCCATCAGGGCGGCCTCCACGAACTCCTGGCGCTTGTCGTAGTGCTCGGCCCCCAGCACGTCGCGCATGGCCTGCCCGTCGATCTCGTCGCGCGGGCGGGCGAACCAATCCTCGTACGCCTTGTTGGTGAAGCGGTAGCGCTCGTCGGCGTCGACGTAGGCGATGAGCGCCGGCACCGCGTCGGTGATCAGGCGGATGCGCCGCTCGCTGTCGCGCAGCGCCTCTTCCGAACGCTTGCGCTCGGTGATGTCGGTGTAGGTGGTGACGAAGCCGCCGTCGGGCATGATGGTGCGGCGCAGCTCGATGACGCGGCCGTTGCCCATCTCGTGCTCCGCCGCCAGCGGCTCGTTCGGCCGCTCGACGCGCAAGGCGCCGTCGCCGTCCAGCGAGAACTGACGGCGCATGCAGTCCGACGCCAGGAAGGGCCGCAGCGAGGTGCCGGGCCGGGCGAGGTCGGCCGGCAGGTCCAGCAGCTCGATGAAGCGGTCGTTCCAGGCGACGAGGCGCAGGGAGGCATCGAACACCGACACGCCCTGCGACAGGTTGTCGAGCGTCGCCTGCAGCAGCGCCGACTTCTCGGCCAGTTCGCGTTCGCGCTGGCGCTGTTCGCTGCGCTTGATCTCCGTGATGTCGGTGTAGCTGGCGACGATGCCGCCGTCGGCGGTGCGGCGTTCGCTGATCTGCACCCAGCGGCCGTTGCGGAACTGCAAGACGAAGGGTTCGCCGGGGTTGCGGTGGCTGGCGATGCGGCGCGCCACCCAGCCCTCCACGTCCTCGCCCTCGGCGACGTCGATGACCAGCTCCTCGTCCACGGCGCGGCGGATGATCTGCTCGAACGGCACGCCGGGGCGCAGGTCGTCGGCGGCTCCCGGCCACAGCTCCCGGTACTTGCTGTTGCACAGCAGCAGCTTGTCCTCCGCGTCCCACAGGACGAAGCCTTCGGAGGTGGACTCGATCGCCTCGCTCAGGCGGCCCTTGGCGGTCTGCGCCTCCTCCATGGCGATGGAAAGCTGGCGGTTGGTGTCCTTCAGCTCGCGCAGCGCCGATTCCAGCGCCAGCGTGCGCTCGCGCACCTTGGTCTCCAGCACGATCGCCGTCTGGAACAGCGAGAAGGCGTTGCCCTGGAAATCCATGGACCGCTCGACGCGGTCCATCAGCGCCTTGCTGATCTTGCGCAGCTTGGTGTTCTCGCGCTCCAGCCGGGCCAGCCGCTCCTCCACCGGCAGGTCCGCGTCGAGGAGCGGTTCGGTGAGGGGGCCGAGCGGGCTCACGGCGCCGCCCTCCGGCCGATCGCCACGCCGGTGAAGGTCTGGTTCACGTGCATGGCGAGGTACTGTTCACCGTAGGTGGAGAAGCCGACCACCTTGTTGTCGACCATCAGCCGGCCGACGCGGTCGGTCAGCCCCTTCTGCTCCTGCTCCAGGTTGCGCAGCACGCATTCGCAGCCGATCACCAGTTCCGGCGGGCCGATGTCGTTGCGCAGGTCGCCGAACAGCCGCTCCAGGTTCTCCACGAGGTCGATGCCGCGCGCCACGGTCAGCACGATGCCCTGGTCGATGGCGCAGAAGAAGGTCAGGCTGTGGTCCGGGTTCACCTTCTGGATCGAGCGCACGAAGTAGGAGCCGCCGATGCGCACCACCACCGGGTGGGCGGCGAAGATGGTGGGCGTCAGCTCGTCGATGTTCAGCCCGACGACGCGGGCGTACTCGCGCGCCGCCGGCTCGCCGTTGATCTCGGTAACGATGCGGTTCACCGGGTCGGCCTCCGTCACCACCATCTTCTCTTCCGAACTGACGAAATGCTCGGTCTTGAAGACGCGGAAGGGCAGGCTGGTGGACACCAGAAGCAGGACCGCGCTGTCTTGGTGGAAGACCCCGTCGTGCAGGACGCAGGTGCGGCGGAACTGCAGCGTGTCGCCGGCCGATCCGCCGAACAGCGGGACGCCGCCCAGCGCGTCGTGCAGCGCGCTCACCACCGCCTCCTCGCAGCCCGACAGGCCGTCGATCAGCAGCATGGCGAAGGTGCGGTCGCGCGACAGGCCGGGCGCCTCGCGGTCCAGGCGGCGCAGCGCCCGCTGCACCAGATCGTTGCCGCGCGCCATGTGGAAGGTGTGCAGGTTGTCGATCCGCTCCGCCACCGCGATGAAGCCGGGGCTGGCGAGGCTGATGCCGACGATGGAGCCGCGGCGGTAGCCGGCCGGCGTGATCTCCCCCGCCGTGGTGCAGCCGACCACCGGGATGGGGCCGAAGGTCTCCGTCAGCGCCCGGCTGACCGCCGCGAAGTCGCGGTCGGGCGAGACGAAGACGAGGACGAGCGACGGGTTCGGCTGGTCCAGCGCCGCCTTCAGCTCGCGCGCCGCGTCCCACGGGTCGGGCGCGCTGGTGACGCCGCTGCGGATGCAGGCGGACAGCTTCGGGTCCATGACGCTTCCTTCCAAGGCGTTTCCCTCCCCCTGGGGCGCCGGGCCGTCTTGCGTGGCGGCTTCCTTTGCGCGACATGCGACTCATAGCCCTCCCGCGCGTCCGCGAGAAGTGGGCAATTCGTATGCATGCAGCTTTCAGCGTGGCGCAAAACCTTGATAAAAATCAACAATTTCCGTTCGCGCGGGGCGTATCGTCCGGGATGCCGTCAATTGGTACTTTATGCCAATTGAAGTGGGGGCTTGCATGCGTTCTGATCGGGGAAGCCGTGGGGCAGCCGCCCCGCGGCCACCACCACGCGACCTCGAAAGGGAGGAACGGCCATGAAGAAGTGGGTGAAGCCGGCTTACTGCGACCTGCGCCTGGGTTTCGAAGTCACGGCGTACGTCTACGTCCGCTGACGTGCGGGAGGGGCCGTTCGCGGCCCTTCTCCATCAATGGGATTTCGTAGGTTGGGGGATTTCGTAGGTTGGGGGATTTCGTAGGTTGGGTTGAGCCGCAGGCGAAAACCCAACGATCCCGGCATGGCGAGAACGTTGGGTTTTCGCTGGCGCTCAACCCAACCTACGCCCCCTTGGTCCTGGAGAGCGAGCATGTTGATCGGCAAGCCGCCGGGTGCGACCGACGTGGTCGAGATCAACCCGATGTACCTGTTCCGCTGGGAAGAGGCGCAGCAGGCGCACGTGCTGCTCTACCCGGAAGGTGTGGTCAAGCTGAACGACACGGCGGCCGAGATCCTGCAGACGTGCGACGGCGTGCGCACCGTGGACGATGTCGTCGCCGAACTGTCGGCGCGCTTCGACGCCGACGTCCGCGACGACGTTCTGGAATTTCTGGAGGTGGCGCATGCCCAAGACTGGATCCGGGTTAAGCCTTGACGGCCTTGGCCTGCCCCTCTGGCTGGTGCTGGAGCTGACCTACAAGTGTCCGCTCAAGTGCCCGTGGTGCAACAACCCCGTCGACTTCGACCGCTACCGAAACGAGCTGACCACCGAGGAGTGGAAGGCCGTGCTGCGCGAGGGGCGTCGCCTGGGCTCCCTCCAGCTGGGCTTCAGCGGCGGTGAGCCGGCCCTGCGCAAGGACCTGGAGGAACTGGTGGGCGAGGCCGACCGCCTCGGCTACTACACCAACCTCATCACGTCCGGCGTCGGCATCGACGCGGAGCGCATCCGCGACCTGAAGAAGGCCGGGCTGAAGCAGGTGCAGCTCAGCCTGCAGGCCTGCGACAGCGAACTCAACGAGACGATGGTCGGCATCGACGTGTTCGACCAGAAGATCGCCGTCGCGCGCGAGCTGAAGGCGCAGGGCTTCCCGATGGTGCTGAACGTGCCGGTCAGCCGCTACAACATCGGGCAGACGCAGGCCTTCATCGACCTCGCCGCCGACCTGGGCGTGGAATACATCGAGTTCGCCAACCTCCAGTACTACAACTGGGCGCTCCTCAACCGGTCCGAACTGCTGCCGACGCGCGAGCAGCTGGAGGAGTCGGAGGAGGTGGTGAAGCGGGCGCGCGAGCGGCTGGGCAACAAGCCCAAGATCTACTTCGTCATCCCCGACTATTACAGCGAGCGGCCGAAGGCCTGCATGAACGGCTGGGGCTCCATCCACCTGACCATCGCGCCCGACGGCTCGGCCCTGCCGTGCCAGGAGGCGCGGCTGATCAAGGAACTGGACTTCCCCAATGTGCGCGACCACGGCCTGGACTGGATCTGGAAGGAGTCGCCGGCGTTCCGCAAGTTCCGCGGCGACGACTGGATGAAGGATCCCTGCCGCAGCTGCGACGAGAAGGAGAAGGACTTCGGCGGCTGCCGCTGCCAGGCCCTGATGCTGACCGGCGACGCCGCCAACACCGACCCGGTGTGCACCAAGTCCCCCCACCGCCACCTGATCGACGAGGCGGTGGCGGCGGCGCAGAAGCGCGGGCCCCGCAGCGAACGGCCGCTCTACATGCGCCAGCGCGGCCAGGAGAACCTCGCCGCCGCCGGCGACGACTGAGAACCCGGCGATGGATGCCTTCGCGTTCGACGTGGTGGCGCGCTGGCTGCACATCGTCGGCGTCATCATCTGGATGGGCCACAACTGGTCCAACGTCGTGCACAACCCGACCTACCGCCGGGTCCTGCCGGCCGACCCGGCGGCGGACGTGCGCGGCGTGTTCATCGCGGCCTCCAAGCGCGAGCACGGCATCTTCCGCCACGCCTCGCTGCTCGTGTGGGCGAGCGGCCTGTTCATGCTCTGGCACCGGGGCGAGCTGGCCGACGCGCTGACGCTCACCGGACCGTCGGCGGTGATCGGGCTGGGGGCGTGGACCGGCACGCTGATGGTGCTGAACCTGTGGTTCGTCATGTGGCCGCACCAGAAGAAGGTGCTGGGCTTCGTCGACGCGCCGGTCGAGGAGCGGCTGCGCTGCACCCGCGTCACCTTCCTGGCGTCCCGCACCAACACGGTGCTGTCGGTCCCGACCCTGATGTTCATGGTGGCCGGCGCGCACGGCGTGTTCCTGTTCTCGTGAACGTGTCACCGTGCGTATCACGCGCACAAAAAGTGGGCACACCCGACAATTGGCAATTGCCCGGAGAAACTCTAAAATCGCGTGTCGGGAGCATCGGCGACGCGGCCGGATGCGGCGGGATTCGGCCGGGGACTTGGTTGGCATGGGTGGGTGGAAGGACGCGCTGAACGCGGTGACCACGGCGGTCGGCGTGCGTGCGCTGGGTGTGTTGCACGGACCGCGGCCGGCGCCGCGCATGCCCGTCCGTGCCATGGGGCTGCATTTCCCGAATCCGCTGGGTCTCGCCGCCGGCTTCGACCGCTCGGGCGCCCTGGTCGGGGCGCTGGCGGCGGCCGGCTTCGGCTTCGTCGAGGTCGGCACGGTGACGCCCGGAACGCCGCCCCGGCTGCCGCGCGAGCGGGACTGCCCGGTCGGCGTCAACATCGGCAGCCGGCGCGACGGGCTGGATGCGGCGGTGGTGGACGACTACGCCGCCGCGCTGCGGGCGCACTGGCACCGCGCCGACTACCTCGCCGCCAACCTCAGCTCCCCCTTCTTCCGGCGCGACGAGGATCCGGCCGGCGTCGACGCGCTGCTCGACCGCCTGAAGCGCGAACAGGCGGAGCAGGTGCAGGCCACCGGCCGGCGCGTGCCGCTGACGCTGAAGGTGCACGCGGGCGAGGACGGCACGCCGCTGCCCGCGGCCGTGCACGCGGCGCACGCCCACGACGTCGACGGCCTCGTCCTGGTGTCGGCCAGCCCGCGGCGGCTGGCGGCGGTCGCGGCGGCGCTCGACCCCATGCCGGTGATCTCGGTGGGCGGCGTGCACGGCGCCTGGGACGTGCAGGAACGGCTGGCGGCGGGCGCCGCGCTGGTGCAGGTCTACACCGCCTTCGTGCGCGGCGGGGCGCGCTACCCGCGCCGCCTGCTGGCCTCCATCGGCGCGGAGATGCCGGCGTGACGGCCATCCTGCTCGCCCTCGCAACATCCTGGACGGCGCTGCTGGTCTGGCTGAACCGGCGGCAGGCCGCGCACCTGTGCACGCTCGGGGCGGGGGCGGGGGCGGGGGCGGGAGAGGGCTGGCTGGACGCCGCATCCGCCTGCACCGCCATCGACGTGACGCTGGCCCGCACCCGACTGACCATCGCCGGCACGCTGGCGGAGGGCGCGGTGGTGGCGCTGCTGCTGGGCGGCGGCGTGGCGGCGCTGGACGGGCTGTTCGCCGCCTTCGGCCCGGTGGCCGGGGCGGTGGCGCTGGTGGTCGCGGTGGTGGCCGCGCGCGGCGCGGTGCGGCTGGCGGTGCAGGCGGTGGGCGTGTTCGGGATCGACGCGCGGCACGGGCTGAACCGCGCCTCGCCGGGGCTGTTCCTGGCCGACGCGGCGAAGCGCGCGGCGCTGTCGGCGGCACTCGGCCTGCCGGCGCTGGCGGCGGTGGCGTGGCTGGCGGATCGGGGCGGGCGGGCGTGGTGGCTGTGGGCGTGGGGCCTGTGGTTCGCCGTGGCCGTCCTGCGCACGGCGGTGCAGCCGCTGGTCGCCGCGACGGTGCTGAACCGCAGCGCGCCGCTGGCCGACGCGCGGCTGGCCGGCCGGCTGGAGGCGCTGCTGACGCGCTGTGGCCTGCGGCTGGGCGCGGTGCGGGTGGTCGACGCCTCCCGCCGCACGCGGCGCGCCAACGCCAGCGTCGTCGGATTCGGCGCGGCGCGCCGCATCATGCTGCACGACACGCTGCTGGAACGGCTGGCGGAGGACGAGGTCGAGGCCGTTGTGGCGCACGAGGCCGGGCATGCCCGCCACCACCATGTGGCGCGCTATCTGGCCGGCATGGCCGCGACGGGCTTCGCCGCCTTCGCGGCCTTCGCCGCGCTGGGGCCGGTGTTGGGGGGCAGCGTGGGCGAGCGGCTCGCCGTCTTCGTGCTGGTGCTGCCGCTGGTGGGCTTGTTCCTGCGCCCCGTGGCGGTGCGAATCCTGCGCGGCTGGGAGTACCAGGCCGACGCCTTCGCCGCCCGGAACACCAGTGCCGAGGCGCTGTCGCGTGCGCTGGTGAAGCTCTACGCCGCCAACGCCAACGCCCCCGGCGGCGACCCGCTGCACGCCGCCTTCCACGCCAGCCATCCGGAGCCGGCGCAGCGGCTGGCGCGTTTGCGGGCGTGAAGCGCCGATCCCGAAAACGAAACCGGCGGCGCACCGTGAAGGTGCCGCCGCCGGTTCCGTCGGTCCGACCAGCGCCGGGATAAGGCGCCGGTAAACCCTCCCTGAAAAGCGTCGGTCACCGCGGCCGGGTTGTTCCCGTGTCTCGACGATGCCCGTTGTCGTCTGTCTCTCTACTCTGTCTGTCCGTGCCTTCTAACCCCGGCGCATGGTGGCCGGTCGTACCGGCCTGCGCTCTGTTGTGTGTGCAAACTAACGGTTCCTGACCTATGGGTCAAGGTCGTGCCGCATCGGCCAAACGGCTTACGCTTCCAGGAGGGAGGCCAGCTTCAGCGCCACGCCCATGGAGCCTTCGACCTTCAGCTTGCCCATCGTGAAGGCCAGCATGGGGTTGAGCTGCCCGTTGATCAGCTTGTTCAGGTTCTCGGGCGTCATGCGGATGGTGCAGTCGGCATCGCTGCTCCCGTTGGCATCGGCGCGCGTCACGGTGACCGGATTCGCGCGGGCGTCCACCAGGATCATGTCGCCGGGGCCGCCGAGCGCGAAGCGCACCTTCGCCCCCAACCCGCGCAGGTCGCCGGAACGGGACTGGATGGTGCTGACCAGGTCATCGACCATGAAGGATCCTCCGAAGTTCGTGTGCTGAAAGTTCGTGCGGTACGCACTTGACAGTAAGGACGCTTTACGTTTACGTCAACGTCATAAAGAGGACGTTGCAGGGCGACGCCTAAGGGAACCCGGCCCGAGCCCCGAGAGCAACGCCGAGAGCAACAATGAAAAAGGGGAGCGAACATGATCACGTCCAGGACATCCGGAATCGGTATGCCCTCCCGCCCGGCCCCCACCCATCCGGCATTTCGCCGCTGACCCCGGCCGACGCGAGGAGAGCGGACCCATGACCGACAGCCTTGCCCGCGCCGGGCTCACGCCCGTGTCCGGAGAGACGCAGCATTCCTGGCTCAAGGCCTACCCGCCAGGCATCGACTGGGCCATGCCGATCGCCCCCAGGACGATGGGCGCCGTGTTCGACGAGGCCGCCGCCCGGTTCGCCGCGCGCCCGTGCCTGGACTTCCTCGGTCGCCGCAGCACCTATGCCGAGGTCGCCGAACTGGTGAACCGCGCCGCCCGGGGCTTCCAGGCGCTGGGGGTTGGGCCGGGCGTGAAGGTCGGGCTGTGCCTGCCCAACACGCCGTTCTACGTGGTCTGCTTCTTCGCCGTGCTGAAGGCCGGCGGCACCGTGGTGAACTACAACCCGCTCTACGTCGAGCGCGAGCTGGAACACCAGATCGAGGATTCCGAGACCGACCTGATGGTCACCCTCGACCTCAAGCAGGTGTACCCGCGCGTCGGCCTGATGCTGGACCGCACGCGCCTCAAGCGCATCGTCGTCTGCAAGATGGCCGACATCCTGCCGACCGTGAAGGGCCTGCTGTTCCGCGTGCTGAAGCGCAGCGAGCTGGCCGACATCCCGGCCGACGACCGGCACGTGCCGTTCGAGACGCTGCTCGCCAACGACGGCCGGCCGTCGCCGGTGCGCATCGATCCGGTGCACGACATCGCCGTGCTGCAGTACACCGGCGGCACCACCGGCGTGCCCAAGGGCGCCATGCTGACGCACGCCAACCTGTCGGCCAACCTTCTGCAGGTGAAGTCGTGGTTCCCCGGCATGAAGGACGGGGAGGAGCGGGTGCTGGCAGCATTGCCGTTCTTCCACGTCTTCGCCATGACGGTGGTGCTGAACCTGGGCATCGTGGCGGGGGCGGAACTGATCCTGCTTCCGCGCTTCGAGGTGAAGCAGGTCCTGAGGACCATCGCCAGGCGCCGCGCCACGCTCGTCCCCGGCGTGCCCACCATGTACAAGGCGCTGGTCACCGCGCCGGACGTGGCCAAGTACACCCTGACCTCCATCCGCTATTGCATCTCCGGCGGCGCGCCGCTGCCGCTGGAGCTGAAGCGCCAGTTCGAGACCATGACCGGCTGCGTGCTGGTGGAGGGCTACGGCCTCACCGAGGCCTCGCCCGTGTGCAACTCCAACCCGCTGACCGGCGTCAACAAGGAAGGCTCCATCGGCCTGCCGCTGCCCGGCGTCGTCGTGCAGATCCGCGACATGGAGGACCCGTCGCGCGTCCTGCCGCCGGGCGAGAAGGGCGAGCTGGTGCTGAAGGGCCCCAACGTCATGGCCGGCTACTGGCGCCGCCCGGACGAGACGGCGCGCGTCATCGGCCCGGACGGCTTCCTGCGCACCGGCGACGTCGGCACCATCGACGAGGACGGCTACGTCTTCCTGCTCGACCGGCTGAAGGACCTCATCATCTGCGGCGGCTACAACGTCTACCCGCGGGTGATCGAGGAGGCGATCTACCTGCACCCGGACGTGGTGGCGGCCTGCGTCATCGGCCTGCCCGACGATTACCGCGGCCAGACGCCGAAGGCCTTCGTGCAGCTGAAGCCCGGCGCCAGCCTGACGGAGGGGGAGCTGAGAGCCTTCCTGGCCGACAAGATCTCGCGCATCGAGATGCCGAAGCACATCGAGTTCCGCGCCGAACTGCCCAAGACGGCGGTCGGCAAGCTGTCCAAGAAGGAACTGGTGGCAGAGGAGCAGGGCAGGGAGCAGGGCAGGGCGCAGGGGTAAGCGGGCGAAAGGGCGCCTTGGACTTCGCGCAATGGTGTGCTACGTACGTTGGATAACCCGGCGGCAGTCCTCTGACGTATAGGTCAGGAAGCCGCCGGGCCCCGCGAACGAAGGCGCCCTGTGATGGAAGAGCTTTATTCGGTCAACCAGCTCGCCGAGGAACTGGGCATCACGCCCCGCGCCCTGCGCTTTTACGAGGTGAAGGGGCTCCTGTCGCCCAACCGGGTCGGCAACAACCGCGTCTACACCAAGCGCGACCGGGCGCGGCTGAAGCTGATCCTGCGCGGCAAGCGCCTCGGCTTCTCGCTGGCGGAGATCAAGGAATACCTGGATCTCTACAACGTCGACCGCGGCAACGTCGGGCAGCTGAAGCTGTTGCTCGGCCGGGTCCGGCACCGCCTGGGCGAACTGGCCCTGCAGCGCCAGGACATCGACGCGACGGTGGCCGAGCTGGAAGAGATCGAGAAACAGGTGCTGTCCGCCGTGGGCGAGCGCGGCACCAAACCCGACGGGGACTGAGCCCGGAGGACGCCGACGCGCCCTCCGGCCGGCTCCGGACCACGGAGAGGACGCGAGGGTGCGATGAATCTGCTGTTCCGTCTGGTCGCGGTCGTTTTGGCCGCGCTGTTCGGCCGGCCGCTTGGCCTGACCGAGGCCGGGCGGCTGCGCCTGCGCGTGTGGCCGACCGACCTCGACTTCAACCTGCACATGACCAACGCCCGCTACCACAGCGTCATGGACCTGGGGCGGATCGACCTTCTGGTGCGCAGCGGCCTGATGCGGGTCATGCTGAAGCGGCGTTGGACCACGGTGCTGGGCGCGGTCAACGTCCGCTTCCGCCGCTCGCTGCGGCCCTTCCAACGCTTCGAGCTGGTCAGCCGCGTGCTGTGCTGGGACGAGAAGTGGATCTTCATCGAACACCGCGTCGAGACCGCGGCCGGCACGGCGGCCGTCGCGGTGATGCAGGGCGTCTTCCTGGCCGGCGGCCGGCCCGTGCCGACGGACGAGGTGCTGGAAGCACTGGGCCTGCCGGCCAAGAGCCCGCCGATGCCCGACTTCGTCGCCGACTGGCGCCCGCAATCCCTGCCGATCGAGCCCGCGCCCGCGCCGCGCATGGCCGCCGAGTGATCCATCTAGGAGGAAAGAGCACCCCCATGAAGATCCTGGTCCCCGTGAAGCGGGTGGTCGACTACAACGTGAAGGTCCGCGTGAAGGCGGACGGGTCCGGTGTGGAGACCGCCAACGTCAAGTTCTCGATGAACCCCTTCGACGAGATCGCCGTCGAGGAAGCCGTGCGCCTGAAGGAAGCCGGCACGGCCAGCGAGATCGTCGCCGTCTCCATCGGCCCGGCGGCGTGCCAGGAGACGCTGCGCACCGCGCTGGCCATGGGCGCCGACCGCGCCATCCTGGTGCAGACGGATGCCGAGACCCAGCCGCTGGCCGTCGCCAAGCTGCTCAAGGCGCTGGTCGACAAGGAAGCCCCGCAACTGGTCGTGCTCGGCAAGCAGG